>UMII01078096.1_pt1 | contig 16703 bp, 10 predicted proteins | sample 1965731 | NCBI WGS metagenome assembly UMII01 (sample SAMEA4836118, study PRJEB28245) | human gut metagenome | biome: gut microbiome; material: fecal sample | place: Denmark | collected 2008
TTCTATTATACCACATTGTCTAACAAAAGGGGAGCATTTCACTGCACCATTGGGACAGTCTGCCGAGGGCTTGTTCTTTTTTCAAGCTTATAGGTTCTGAATATCCTGCTCGGTAATCAGCAAAAAGCCTGCTTTTTTCAGGATGTCTTCTGCTGCTGCAATGTCGGTTACTCGCAGAACAACATACGCCCGTTCGCCTGGATGTGCGACAAACGCATAGGTATATTCCACGTTCATGCCTGTTTCAGACAATACCCGCAACATTCCAGCGATTCCGCCCGGTGCATCCGGTACAGCGACCCCAATGACAGGATTGATGGAAACAATACAGTTCTGATCCCGCAGAACTTCTGCTGCTTTTTCAGTATCATCTGCAATCAGACGCAGAATACTGAATTCTTTCGTGTCGGAGATGAACATTGCCCGCATATCTACGCCGGATTCTGCCAGCAGTTTGCAGATTGCAGATAATGCACCGGGTTTATTTTGTACAAAAACGGATACCTGTTGAATTGCCATAATGATACACTCCTTTTTTCTGTTTCATTTTTGATTTTGGTTTATGAATTAGTCATGCAGCTTCCGCTTGTCGATGACACGGACTGCCTTGCCTTCGCTTCTTGCAATGGTCTTCGGATCAACCAGATGTACCTTCGGAGAAATGCCCAGCATGGTACGAATTGCTGAAACCAGATGCTTTTCCTGCTTGGTGATTTCTTCCAGAGAGTCTGTAAACTGTTCCGGAGAGAGTTCTACATAAACATCCAGCGTATCGGTGTTGTTGACACGGTCAACTTCGATCTGATAGTTCGGAGAATAGCCTTCGTTCAGCAGAACAGTTTCGATCTGAGATGGGAATACGTTGACACCACGAATGATCATCATATCATCGCTGCGTCCCATCGGCTTTGTCATCTTGATCAGTGTTCTGCCGCAAGAGCATTTCTCCCGACTCAAAACGCAAATATCTCTGGTGCGATACCGCAGCAGCGGGAATGCTTCCTTTGTAATGGAAGTGAAGACCAGTTCCCCTTTTTCACCATCCGGCAATACTTCGCCAGTTTCCGGGTCAATGATTTCCGGAATGAAGTGGTCTTCGTTGATGTGCATACCAGTCTGTTCGCAGCATTCAAATGCAACACCTGGGCCAGAGGTTTCTGTCAAGCCATAAATATCATATGCCCGAATGCCCAGCAAATCCTGAATATTCTGACGCATTTCTTCTGTCCACGGTTCTGCACCGAAAATACCAGCCTTCAAGTGGTTATCTTCCGGCTTGTATCCCTTTTCTTTCAGTGTTTCGCCGATGTATGCCGCATAAGATGGGGTACAGCAGAGAATGGTCGATTGCAGATCCATCATGAACTGAATCTGCCGTTCTGTATTACCAGAGGACATCGGCAGCGTCAAACATCCAACCTTATGAGAACCGCCATTCAGACCTGCTCCGCCTGTAAACAAGCCATATCCATAGCAAACCTGGCAGACATCTTCATCTGTTCCACCTACCGCAGTGACTGCTCTTGCACAGCAATCCTCCCAAAGGTCAATGTCATGCTGGGTATAGAATGCAACCACTCTTCTGCCAGTTGTGCCAGAGGTCGACTGAATTCTTACGCAGTCCTTCAGCGGCTTTGCGAGCAGTCCGTATGGGTACTGATCCCGCAAGTCTGCCTTGGACAGAAATGGCAGCTTATGTAAATCTTCAACGCCGTGAATATCTTCCGGCTTTACATGAGCGGCATCCATTTTTTCCCGATAATACGGCACATTTTCATAAACGTGCTTGACCTGTGCAACCAGCCGTTCTGACTGAAGGGCTTTCATGTCCTCCAGCGGCATGGTTTCTATTTCTTTCTGATAATAACGCTGTTCCATTTTTCCGAATACTCCTATTTCTTTGGTTTCTGTCGTAATTTGCAGAAATTGCTTGCTTGCATTTTTCCCATCCATGTGATACAATCAAAAAGAAACTGTATGCGTTACAGTTCTCAGATTTTTATCACAGAAAGGTCGATTGATATGCCAATCATTGATTTTCACACCCATGTGTTTCCAGAGGCAATCGCAGAAAAAACCATCTCCATGCTTGCTCAGAAGAGCAACAGCCAGCCGTTTGGCAACGGAACATTTTCCTCTCTGCTGTCCAATATGCAGACCAGCGGTGTTACCCACAGCGTCACGCTGCCCGTTGTAACCCGTCCGAAACAGTTCGACAGCATTCTCAAATATGCCATTGCCTGCAACGAACATCCGCAGATTTTTGCCTTTGGCGGCATTCATCCAGACGACCCAACACCGGAAGAACACCTGCTGCAAATCAAACAGGCTGGACTTTACGGCATCAAGCTGCATCCAGACTACCAGCAGACTTACATCGACGACCCGAAATATATCTGCATTCTGCGAAAGTGTGCCGATTTACACTTGCCTGTCGTCATTCATGCCGGCGTGGATGATGGTTTCCCAGAAACGGTACACTGTACGCCAGACCGCACCCTGCACATGTTAGAGCAGGTCTATGGGGATACCATGCCGGAGCAACCCAACATCGTTCTTGCACATGGCGGTGCAAACCGTATGCACGAAGAAGTGTTGGAAAAACTCTGTGGAAAGCCCGTCTATTTTGATATCAGCTTTATTTTGAGCTACATCCAACCGGAACTGCTCCTGCAAATCATCCGTAAACATGGGGCAGACCGCATTCTGTTTGCAACGGATTTCCCGTGGAGCGACCCTGCTGCGGACTTGACAGCAGTACAGAATCTTCCACTGACGGATGCTGAAAAAGAGCAGATTCTCTGGAAAAATGCACAAACGCTTCTGCATCTTCCGCAAATTTAAATATAGCATACCATATTTCGGCGAGAAATGCAAGATTTTTATAAAAAATTTGTTTTTTTCTGGGTGCAAATCAGGAATCGGCAAATTTTATTTGTTGTCGAAAAAAGATTGTTCCTGCTGCAACGTACCACTCCGGTAGGCTTGCAGCAGCTGCATCAACTCGTCAATGCGTTCCTGAATCTCTCGTCCTCGATCAGTATCTCGCACTTGCAGCCGTCTGGAGGCTGCCATAACAGAAATTCGGTCGGTATGAATGTCGGTTTCCTTTTGAATCGCCTCTTCTGTGGAAGTGAATGGCTCATGTGCAACCAGCATCATCCCATAGGAATGATAAATCAGCGTATAACCAGCAATGCCGGTTTTCTCCTGATAGACCTTTGAAAATCCGCCGTCAATAATCATTACTTTTCCGCCGCATTTCACTGGACTTTCACCGGCAATCTGTAAGACTGGCACATGCCCGTTGACAATGTGGGAATCTGTGCCCAGCCCAAATTCTGCTAGAATGCGATTCATAACCGTTTCATCATTCAAGAACCGATAATAGGCATTTTTTCGCTCCTGATGGGTTTCAGGCTCTGCTAAAAAGTAGCGTTCAAAGGTGGTCATCTTATCTTTTCCATAGAGCGGTGAATTTTTCGCCGTCCAGATATACCATAGAATATCCCGCCCTTTTTCCTGCTCAATCGGGTCAACCTCCAAAAATGCTTTCCGAACATAGCTTTCTAAGCAATCATACAAGGCTTTTCCGCTGTATTCGTTCCCATAGATGTTGACTTTTCGGAATGTTCCATCCTCTTCTATCGGGACACAACCATGATACAGCAGGTTTCCATTACAGACTTTATAAAGACTTCCGTGGTGCAGCAACAATTTCACATGCCGCTGCAGCTTTTCACAGTGCAGGAATGCCGATTGCAACCGTTCCATCACCAGTTGTTCTTCTGGGGTCAGTGTATAGGGGTCTTCTGGGTCAATGGTCGGAAAATGCGTATCCAGCAGGGAAAGCGTCTTTCCTTCATATTCGATTGTTCCGGCTTTGTAGTCAATCAAATGCAGTAACCTGCGGTCTTCCATTTCAAAGGATGGATGCTTTTTCATCAGCTGTCCTTCTAATTTGAATTGCATGATGGCAATCGCCTTATGCATTTTCATATGCAGGGCAGTTTCTGCGGTGCTGGAAGTTTTCGGGTTTCCGGAAAGCTTGAACTGAGAACAGGGGTCATCCTGATAGACTGCCATCGCAAATGTTGCCAGTGGCAACAAGTTGATGCCATATCCATCTTCTAAGATGTCCAGATTGCAATATCGAGCAGAGTTGCGGATAACCGTTGCGATACAGGCAAGCTGTCCGGCAGCTGCTCCCATCCATACAATATCATGATTGCCCCACTGAATATCCAAAGAGTGATATTGCAGCAGCTTATCCATAATCTTATGCGGAGCAGGGCCACGGTCATAGATGTCCCCTAAAATATGCAGGTGCTCCACTGCCAACCGCTGAATCAGTTCGGACATGGCAACAATGAACGATTCTGCCCGGTCAGTCTGGATAATCGTATCAATAATCGTTTCATAATATGCTTCTTTGTCCAGAATTTCCGGCTTTTCGGTAATCAGCTCTTCCATTACAAAGGCATAGTCCTGCGGCATGGCTGCCCGTACTTTTGCACGGGTATATTTTGAGGACAGCGTTTTACAGAGCGTAATCAGTCGATAAAGAACGATTTTGTACCAGTCCCGCATATGCCGTTCTGTCTTTTTGACAATATCCATTTTTTCTTGCGGATAATAAATCAGCGTTGCCAGTGATTTTTTGTCAGCATGTGTCAAGGTATGTCCGAATACTTCATCAATTTTTTTCTTGACTGAACCAGAACCATTTTTCAGCACATGAGAAAATGCCTCATATTCGCCGTGAATATCGGTGATAAAATGTTCTGTTCCTTTCGGTAGGTTTAAAATGGCTTGCAAATTGATGATTTCCACCGCTGCTTTGTCGATGGTTGGATATTGTTCCGCAAGCCGCTGTAAATATTTCAGCTGAAGTTGTTCAAATGCAGATGCTTGTGTAGTCGATTGCATAGAAGCCTGCTCCTTTCATGTCTGTATTAGTCTTAGTATAGCATTTTTCACGATATTTGTAAAGCAATTCGGAAAAAAGTATCCTAATTTTCCTGTTACCTCCAAATTTCTGCTCATAATCTATAAATTTCTATAAAAAATCAGGCAAACAAATTGACGTTGCTGCATATCTGTGCTATAATAAAAAAACAATAAGGAAAGGAAGTTTTTTACTGATGTTTTGGGAACTTTTAAAAGCACTCTTCTTAGGCATTGTCGAGGGTGTGACCGAATGGCTGCCCATCAGCAGCACCGGACACTTGATTTTAGTGGATGCCTTCCTGAAACTGGATGCCAGTGATGCATTTAAAGAAATGTTCGATGTGGTCATTCAGCTGGGTGCAATTCTTGCGGTCGTTGTCATCTACTGGAAAAATCTCTGGCCGTTTCACAAGAAAGAAACCAACCCCAACCCCCTGACGAAAACTGGATTCGGGGCGTGTGTGCAGAAAAATATTTTGCAGATGTGGTGCAAGGTATTGGTTGCCTGCGTACCGGCTGCGGTGGTCGGGTTGCTGTTTGATGATGTCTTTCATGCACTCTTCTATAATCCGATTACAGTTGCCATTATGCTGATTTTGTTTGGTGTTGCGTTTATTGTGATTGAACGCTGGCAGAAAACCAAACAACCCCGTATTCATTCCATCGGCGGACTGGATTACAAAACTGTGTTACTGATCGGTGTATTTCAGCTGATTGCAGCAGTATTTCCAGGGACTTCCCGTTCCGGTGCAACCATTGTCGGAGCGTTGCTGCTGGGCGTTTCCCGTACCGCTGCGGCAGAATTTACGTTCTACTTAGCCGTTCCGGTCATGGCTGGTGCAAGCCTGTTAAAGCTGGTCAAGTTTGGCTTCCACTTCACCGGCATGGAATTTGCCGTTCTGCTGGTCGGCATGGTTAGTGCGTTCGTGGTTTCCATCTTTATCATTCGATTCCTGATGGATTACATCCGCAAGCATGACTTCACTGTTTTCGGCTGGTATCGAATTGTTCTTGGTATTTTGGTCTTGATTTTTGCAGCTGTTGGTGTCATCTGACAGCTGATTCTAAAACCGTTGTACTGCTCTTGCAGTGCAGCGGTTTTTTCTTTGCAAAAAAATTGACAATTTCACCGTTTTTGTGCTATAATAAAATGATTGTATATTTTCGTTCCAATTTTACAGGAGGGTTTATTACCATGTTTTTCTCGGACAAACTGCGGCTGCTGCGAACGCAAGCTAATCTCTCACAAGAGGATCTTGCAGATGAACTGCACGTCAGCCGTCAGTCCGTTTCCAAATGGGAATCGGGGATTTCTTTTCCAGAAATCGAAAAACTCATTTCCATCAGCGACTATTTTCATGTTTCCTTGGATGCCTTGCTGAAAGCACCGCTGCACGATACCCCAATTACCGAAACCATGGATCGGCTGGTATTGCAATTCTTAGGTTCTTCGCAGTCTATGCACGACATCTCTCAGCAATTGGTTACCATTATGCAGGATGGAAAAATTGATGCACGAGAAGCCTTGCAACTGGAACAAATTCTATGTGCCTTGGATCACATCATGCAGGACATCTGCAAACTGAAACAGACTTTTTCCACAGCCTGTACCACAAATACAACCGGTGTATCCGGTTCTGAATCTTAAATTTCAATCGAAAAGGAGTTATTATGTATACTTGTATCAAAACAGAAGGAGCTGCCAGACGGGGCGTTTTTGAAACCGTACACGGCACGATTCAAACCCCATTTTTCATGAATGTTGGAACAGCTGCTGCCATTAAAGGCGGTATCTCTTCCGTGGACTTGGCAAACTTAAAATGTCAAGTCGAACTCTGCAACACCTACCACTTGCATCTTCGCCCGGGTGATACCGTCATCCGGCAAATGGGCGGTCTGCACAAGTTTATGCACTGGAACAAGCCGATTCTCACAGATAGCGGCGGATTTCAGGTGTTCTCTCTCGCAAAGCTGCGGAAAATCAAGGAAGAAGGCGTTTATTTCCAATCCCATATCGACGGAAAACGGATTTTCATGGGGCCGGAAGAAAGTATGCAGATTCAATCCAATCTGGCTTCTACCATTGCTATGGCATTCGATGAATGCGTAGAAAATCCATCTCCGTTCGACTATGTCAAGGCATCCTGTGCCCGTACCGTTCGCTGGCTGGAACGCTGCCAGAAAAAAATGGCACAGCTGAACGCTGACCCGAACACCATCAACCAGCATCAGCTTTTGTTCGGCATCAATCAGGGCGGCACATTTGACGGCTTACGAACGGCACACATGAAAGAAATCGCTACGATGGGCTTAGATGGCTATGCCATCGGCGGTCTGGCAGTTGGCGAACCAACGGATGTGATGTATCATATCATCGAAGAAGTTGAACCATTCATGCCGAAGGACAAGCCACGTTATCTGATGGGCGTTGGAACACCGTCCAACATCATTGAAGCGGTTGCAAGAGGGGTTGATATGTTTGACTGCGTTATGCCGAGCCGAAATGCACGGCATGGCACGGTGTTCACCTGGGACGGCATTCTGCACATCACAAATGCCTGCTATGAAACCGACCCGCAGCCGTTAGACCCGAAGTGCGACTGCCCTGTCTGCAAGAACTTCTCCAGAGCGTATATTCGCCATCTGTTCAAGGCAAAGGAACAGCTTGCCGGACGGCTCGCCGTTACACACAACCTGTATTTCTATAATACCCTGCTGGAAAAGATTCGGGAGGCATTGGATGAAGACCGGTTCGGAGCATTTCGCAGTGAATATTCCGAAAAGCTGGCTCAGAGGATTTAACCATGACAGCGAGAAAAAGAATCTTGCAATTGGGACTGGGGGTTGTGGCGGCTGCTTTGTTGGCAGTCGTTCCGCCCTGTTCCGCATCTGCTCAAGAGGTTCTGTTTGCAGAAACCATTCAAGTAGAAAGATACACGGGAACATTTCAAAAAGAATTTCATATTGATATTGACGGCGATGGCGAAAAAGAAGCAATTGGTTATTACTATGTTGGTTCTAAAAGAGATGGCTATTCTATATCAGATGTTTATTCTGTATTTGACACAAATTCGGAATCATATATTTTATATAGAAGAATTTCAAACGACCATATGAATTATAAATTTCATATCATTCAAGACAAAAATACAGGTGAAACCTTTCTCGGATATATTTATACAGATATGTTTGGCTCTGAAATGTTGTATCGATTTTATTCTGACAATCAAAGCAAATTGATAAGTAGTTACAACGCTAATACGGATGGTTCAGATAAATTACAAGCGTATAAAACCTACATGAACAACGTGGATTTTCTCGATGAAATGGCTTATGGGCATGGTGATGTCGATGGAGATGCGGATGTCACAGTATCTGATGCTGTCGCCACGCTTTCCTACTATGCTGCAACTGCTGCCGGACAATCGCCAAGTTTTACAGAACCGCAAAAAAAGGCTGCCGATTTCAATCAAGATGGCATGATTTCCGTTGAGGACGCTGTCAAAACGCTTTCCCTCTATGCAGAACACGCTGCTGGTATCATTGATACAGTTTTGCTTCCGGCTAATATCAGAAGAGATTCCAGCTTTGGTAATACGAACGTTGCAACAGATTCCAATCCTTTTCCACTACAAGAAGGAACATTAGAATCTACTTTTTATCTGGATATTGATAATGACGGGAAAAAAGAAACCATTGGTCAATATAATCATATTAACACGGTTAGTCATAATCAAGTGGCTATGGATCGTATGTTTCAAGTTTATGATAATGGTGTATTTCATAATTCTTATGGAGCTACAATTGATAATATGAATTTTTGGAAAACTATGCTTGTTTATGATCATAATATTGATAAAGCATACCTTATAAATTATTGGACTCGACCAGCTGCTACGTATGCTTATGCTGTTTTAGCAGACATATACCCATCCTATAATGGATTCTTTATCATACGTGTGTGGTCAGATTCACCATCCGGCTCTCATTCAAATACAGCTAAAATCAATATCAATGGAAAAGAAGCAACCGAACAAGAATTATACGATTATATGAATCAAGTTGAATTTATTTCTGACCCGGAAGAAAAAGAAGACATATTAAATCAGTTCAAAGAAATTATCACTATTTACTGATAAAAACAAAACAGCCAGCCCCTGCATTTTCCGCAAGGGACTGGCTGTTTTTGGATTCTGTTGTGATGGTTACGGCTTAGCCTCTGTAATATAGAGATAGTCAATTGCAAGGAATCTGCCCTCGCCTGCAATCTGCATTGCACCAACCATGAATTCTGAATAAATATCACTATTTGGTACAAAATCCTTGGAAATGGTCACCCATTTCTTTGCATCAGTCGGCTGTACCTTATGACGATGAATCACTTGCAGCCGCTTAGAACCTGCCTCCTTGATGTGCAGATTCAGCCACTGCGATTCTGTCTGAATCTTGAACCGCATAAACAAATGATATCGCTTTCCGCCTTGCAGATGCATTGCAAGCGGCATATTTGCGTAATTTCCTGGCTTTGGCTGCTGTTCTTTCGGAATCAAAACCAATCTTCCCTGAATCAAATGCTGTTCCCATGTATAAAGGTCATACTGGAATCCTATCTGCTGCGAATGGAATTGCAGCGGATTCAAAAATTCAGATGGAATAGCCCCTAAATTCTGCTGGTCAAACGCCAGTTTCACTGCTTTGGCGAATGGCTCTGTACGAACTTTATCAAAGAATGCATCCCGATACGGAGAAGCATAATTATGCTTTCCTTCCAATGCATATCCATTTCCGCCAATCCACTTCAGCGGAACTTCCTTTTTCAGCGTAAATTCCTGTTCGGAAATCTGGTCAAAGAATGCCTGTCCCTTTTCATTGTTACAAATGACAACAGAAACACCCTTTGTATAATCAAATTCCGGCATTCTTTTAGAGATGCCCCAGAAGTCCCCAATGGTGATATCGCCAAACCGTGGCAACTGCTGATACTTACAGTTCTGACAATGCGGCGGACACATTGTATGATTATGATAAACACTTTGATAAGCATCTTCTGCTTTTCCACGACGAATAATCTGCTCGCCGGATTTTAACTGAATGCTTACACAATCGGAATTCCAGCCTTGTGCTTTGTTCCGGAATTCATAACTTGCCACCTGATCCCCAAAAGCATCCTGTAGATATTTCTGGAAAAATCCAGCAGATGGGGAGTTTCCGCAGAGCAAATCAATGGTAATCAGGTTTTCATAATCTTTGCCCAAATAGGCACGCAGTCCGGCAATCTGACATGGACAGCCAGAGAATAATACAAACTGTCCCTGCTGCAACCGCTTTTTCACCTGTGCATCGATATTGCCCAGATAACTTTGCAGGTACTTGGATTTCCGCAGTTTCGGCATATCGGATTCCTGATCAATCAAAATATGCTCTACAGAGAGATCCTCTTTCCAAGCAGCACCGCCAACAGCACCCTGCTGTTCAAATGCTTTCTTTGCCAACAGGGAGAATACCCCACCGCTGGAGCTTTTTTTCAGCAACTCGGCATCTGATGCAATCACTGCATAACAATTCGGTGTGGTCGTGTTCGCATTGGACGGCAGCCGATAAGATGGACAAACCTTCAAACATTTTCCGCAGTTGATGCAGGTTTTTTCATTCAATACTGCACGATAAAGACCATGTTCATCCGGCTTCAGATCCAACGCCTTTACTGGACACGTGCTGACACATGCCCCACAGCCTGCACATTCTATGACTGGTAAATTTGATGTAATTGCTGATGCTGAGATGCTCTTTTTCTGGATGGGCTTTCGATTCAATACCGAAATTGCGTGCGGAGAATCCGAATTGGGATTCCCGATGATATTTTCTGCCTTCAAGGTTTCCAACGATTTTTTCGGCTGATTCAAGATTCCCTGTAACCATGTATAACAGCGGCTTCGCTCAGAAAGTATGGTTGCTTCTACTGCTGCATAATCAATCGGCTCTAACAACTTTTTGTCTGTTAAAATCTGATTGACCTCTGTCACCAGATGCGATTCAAAATGCATCAGTTCTGCCAGTGACTTGAACCGGGAATATCCACGCTTTTTGTTGGCGATCGCAATAAAATTTTTCTTGAAAATTAAGGCGAAACTTGCACCATGACAGGAATCTGTTACAACAAACTTTGCATGACTCAAATAGTACAGCCAATCTTCCACCTGCAAATTTTCAACGCAATTCGGCAAATTCATCAGCTTGCGATTCTCTTCAAAGAGCCACGGCAATCCATCCAGCATATTGATGATTTTAATGCCGCCAAGTTCCTTTGAAAGATGCAGCAACGCTTCCCGTTTCTCTGGCGTTGGGTCTAAGATATAGGATGCCAGAAATGGTTCTTCTTCCCGATGAGAAGATTTTTCAATCAAGCCCTGATAAATAGAAGGGTCAGCTACAAATACTGGGTCTAAAACCTGCTTTGCCAAGATGCCATAATCATCCCGGCAAAGTCGCACGCCATCTGCTTCCCGAACAGAAATGCCATCGAATCGGCTCATGTAATCGGCAATTTTCACCCGTTCTTCTGCTGGTGCAAAGTCTACATCGTGACCAAAGGAAACGGCATAGGCGATTTTTTTCTTCTGTTCCTCTGCAAAATCCAGATAGAACATCTTTCCAAAGTCCCGGCTGATCCCATAGTTCCAGACCTGATCAGAGCCAATGACAAAGCCATCACAAAGTTCATTCAGTTCCTTCAAATCTTCCAAGCAATATTGCTTGCTGATATGATAATGTTCTCTTCCGAATCTTCTTGCGTGTGTTTCTTTTCGTTCTACATCATTTTCTGATAAAATCGGCTTGTCGATCATCAAAATGGACTTTCCCATTGAGGCAATGACCTGATGCAACGCATAATAAGTGGCAATACTGCCATAATTACAGCCGATCCATACACCCAAAATGCCGACATCGTATTTCTTCGACAATGCTGTATCCTCCAATCTAATTATTTCTTTGCCTCCGGCATATGCAGGTATTCTCTCCAGAACGATTCGGACTGTAATGTGCCAGCTGCCTGCTGATACATCTGTTCAATCTGTTTCCGGTTCTGCTTATAATACCGCATCACTCTCTGATACCGCTGTTTCAGCTGCTGATACCGCTGCTTATCCCGTTTTCTCAGGTAAGCAGTGTGGTCAAACGGGCTGACTGCCAGAATCTGTTCTGCAAAATATTCCTTAGTCGGATCATCGAACCAGTCATAGGCAATGATTGCGGTATGATCCTTTTTCAAGAACCAATCCGGCAGTTTCTGTCCATTATCGGTTACTTCATACCACCACTTCTGTGTTGGTGTCAGCTGCTTTTCTTCCTTTCGATAAACACGATCAAAGTCGATTGGCTTAGAATATACCATCGCAGCCGGACGCATTTTTTCATTCTTTGCGGCATGAGATTTCATAATCTGTTCGCCCTGCGGTGTTTTCATGAAGTCTGGCCCTGCACAGAATTCCTCTACTGCATCCAGCAGCAAATCACAGTTGTTATAAGCCAGACGACGAATTTCTGTTTCAAAGAAGCCCTGAATCCGCTTGATAAAGTCAATATCCTTACAAATGCCACTCATTGCCTGAATAATCAAGCTATTCCGGTGTACCATGTACAATTCCAGATTGGCATTGAACTTGTTCGCAAAGCCCTTATGCCAGATGCAGATACCGTTCAAGGTCAAAAATTCTGCGTGGTTGGCAACGGAAAATTCTACGTCATCACCACGAATGAACAGCGGCACAGGCAAATGGCTGCGGTCAATCTTCTTGACTGGAATGCAGCAGTACCACCATCCAGCATAGGAATCTGCATGGAAATCAACATCTTCATCATTTTCAAAGACGCAATCCCAGCGGTGCATTTCCATAATCCGCTTATTTGGACCATAAGAACCGTCATCGTGTACATAGCCGACATCTTCGTGCTGCAAGTTCATCTGTTCAAAGTAGAGCATTGCACCGCTGACATAGCGTTCACTATACTGCGGCTTTACCAATGCCAACAGCGAATAGGTACGGATAAAGCTTTCCGGCAGAACCATAACATCATCGTCCATCAGCAGAACATGGGTTGCCTTGAAATCTTCTGCACTGATGGATTCCAGAATGCCTCTTGTAAAGCCGCCTGCTCCGCCAACATTTTCATTCGGATAAACGTGAATGTATTCGCTGTTGAATTCATCCGGATCTAATGTTCTGCCGTTGTCGATAATCCGCAGACGAATATGATTCTTTGCCGGTTCATCACTGTAGAACAGTTCCCGTTCCAGAATGCCAATGTTCCGAGTAATATAATCTTCTTTCTTAAAGGTTGTGGTTGCAATGGAAATCCGAACGTCATTGATTTTTTCTTCCGGAATGACGGTTTCCCAGCTGCCGCATTCTACTTGGAAACGGAAATCTGGTGCTTTTACACCCTTTTTCTCAGCAATTTCCGTCTTTTTTCGTTCTTCCGGTGTCATCGGCAATACTTCAATCTGGAATCCAATGACCTGTCCCTTACTGTCCTTCGGCACCATCATTTCAATGTCGGTCAGTTCTTTCAAATCATAAATCACTGGCTCATACATTTCTTTCTTGATATCTCTGCCTTCCCGATAGTGTCCGAACATTTGCAGCTTGAAATGTCCCTTGCAACGCAAATGCAGATAAATGTCACCCACATTGGTATACTTCTTCCACTTTCCGAGGGAGAAGGAATTGAAATAGGTGAAAAATTCTACAAAATCGCCCGGATTCAAATACTGCGAAGAGGTCAGCGGATCGTAGTGCATTCTTGCACCACGATACATCATCCACCAGTGTTCTTCCAGCTGCAAATTATACCGAAAAATCAGATTTTGAATTTTAAACTTTACGTTTCTCATAGATTCTTGTTCCCCTTACTTTCCAACTGCTTGTTCCTGCGGATTCGATGTTGTTGCAGCGGAATCCGGCACTGCAATGCCGAGCTGCTGCTTCAGCCAAACTTCCGAATCCTGCTTCATTTTCTGTAATACACGGTTCACCCGGTCATACCGAATCGGCTTCCGGAACAGATATTCTTTTTTCTTCAAGTCTTCCTGTAAGATGACCAATCGTTCTTCCAAGCCCAGCGGCTGCAAAATCGCACGATACCGGTACAAATCCGGCAGATCCATGTTTGCCAGTACCACAAATGGCTTTTCAAAAATCAACGCAAAGCACATGCCATAATAATTATCTGTGATGACAAACTCACTGTGAATCAAATAATACAGCCAGTCTTCCACACGAATGTGATAAGCTGGGTCGAGTTTCAGCAGTGCTTTCGATTCCGGGAAGCGATTGATGTCAATAAAATTCCGCAGCTGGCTGTAATGATTGACCAACAGAATATCATTGCCCTTGAGCAGGAACTGCCGCTTCCGGTCGTCACAGCATTCAATGTAAGTGAAGATAAAGCTCTGATCTGTTTCAACTGCTTTCGCTGCCGAACGTTCTGCACAGTCAATATAGAACTGCTTGTCACACAGAAATACCGGATCTAACACCATTTCTGGTGTGATGTGGAATAAGTTCTGCAACACTTCTGCTTCTTCGTATTCTTTAACCGCAATCCCATTGAATTGATGCAGCAATCTGCCGCAATCGTTTCTGGTTTCTCCCTCTGCAGTAAATGCTCCGCCGAAACAAGATGCATATGCAATCTTCCGCTTGTCAGCCGGCACATTTTCCAAAAAATAATACAGACCGGATTGCTTGCCTACCACATTATAATTCCAAACAACATCCGATCCAACAACGTGATTCTGCACATCCTCTCTTAAAATCCGTGCGTCTTCTTCGCTGTCAAAAACCTCCAGAACATCGCAGTTCTGATAAGCGAAGCATCCGGCAATGTTATCCTTTTCCGCATAATGTTCTCCCCAGAGAGCTGGCTGCTTTTGCAGCAATGCCGGGTGTTTTCCGTACTGTTCCAGCGTTTTGTACAATGCACAGGCGGTCAGAATGCTGCCATAATTCAAACCGAACCATAGACTATAAACTGCCGTATCATACGCCATGCTGTTCTTTTTCATAATGATCCTTTTCTCCTTGTCGTACAAAAATATGTACGTTCCTAAAATAAATTTTGTTCTTTGCAAAAAATTCATCCGCACGAAATTTTCATTCGCACCGCCTGCTTTTCCAACAAAAAACAAGTACAAATGTAAACAAATTTATTATATCATACGAACCGCTAAATTGCAAGCCTTTTTTCAGAAGAACTGTAATCCGTCTAAAAAAAGAAAGAAATGGAATCGGAAAAGTCAGAATACAAGCAGCAGATTCTCCAATTCTCCGCTTCTATCTGCCGTTTTTCTCATTTTTTAAAAAATCATGTCCAACGATTTCGAAGCCCGAAAAAGATATTTTAGAAATTCGATTGACAGAATGCCTATTTTTCGCTATAATAGGATGGGGTCACAAGAAAATGAAATTGTTTTGCACCCAATATGCACGACCGAGTCGACATTGTTTTAAAAAAAATGTGTATTTGTTCGCAAATGATGATAAAACAATGCTTCGGATTTTTTCTGTATTCCTGCAAAAAACGAGTTGGAATACTAGCGGAGGATTTTTATGAAGTTACAAAACATCTTATTCCCTTCTACCGATACCTGTACCGAAGAACCGATGTATTTTCGGAGAGGGGACAAAGTCTTTTACAACTGGTCAAGCGATGGCGTTGAAATTCAGAAAGACGGTATTCTCTTTTTTGATACGTATTTTAACGGCTTTACCATTGAAAAATGGGCAAAATATACGAATGTAAAAACCGTATCTCTGACTGTCCGCATTGAAGGGCACGTTCGTTTGACACTGATGCGGAAAGAAAAGAAAGGCGATCAGATTCTAACTGATTTCCTCGGGGAATATATCTGCAAAGCCAATTACGGCGAAATCAAAGAGTTTACATTCCCGTTCCACAGCGTTTCTACCAACGGTATCTATTGCTTTAGCATCACCGGCCTCTCTGAACAGTCTGGTTTCTACGGCGGTTTTTACTCCGGCGATATCGCAGAAAAAGACATTCAGCCTGTTAAAATTGCGATTGATATCTGTACTTATAGACGGGAACGCTTCATCGAAAAGAATTTAAAGTTGCTGAATGACCGATTCTTGGAAAATCCAGACTCTTTCTTACATGGCAAGCTGGAAGTTTTCGTTTCTGACAATGCCCACACTTTGGATGTTCCGGCATTGAGCAGCGAAAACATCCACATCGTACAAAATAAAAATGTTGGCGGTGCTGGCGGATTTACCCGTGGCATGATTGAAATCAATCGAGTAAAACAGCAGCGTCACATTACGCACATTCTGGTCATGGATGACGATATCACAATTGAACCGGAATCGCTGTTCCGCACCTGTACATTCCTATCCTGCCGCAAGGCTCAGTATCAGGATTTGTTCATCGGCGGTGCGATGCTGCGACTGGATACCCAGTGCATTCAGACCGAAGCCGGTGCAGTCTGGAACGGCGGCGAACTGATTTCCCTGAAGCATGGCTTGGATTTGCGGGAACTGGATGCCTGCCTGTACAACGAACTGGAAGAAAAAACACAGTTCAATGCTTGGTGGTACTGCGTTTTCCCATCCGAGGTTGTAACCGATCAGAATTTGCCGATGCCGATTTTCATCCGTGGCGATGATGTGGAATATGGCTTGCGGAATATGAAAAATCTGGTTCTGATGAACGGAATTTGTGTATGGCACGAGCCA
>UMII01003246.1_pt1 | contig 16689 bp, 10 predicted proteins | sample 1965731 | NCBI WGS metagenome assembly UMII01 (sample SAMEA4836118, study PRJEB28245) | human gut metagenome | biome: gut microbiome; material: fecal sample | place: Denmark | collected 2008
TTATGATATTATTCTGTCTTTCTTGTTGAATCATACCAAAGGTCCCGGCGAAGCCGGGGAATACAGTAGTTCTCGAGTGAAGCGAGGTTTTGTAGTTTTCAGACAGAACCAATAAATACACATGTTGGATAATCCTCTAATGGAATATTCCAATAGAAAAAAGGCTGTGGCAAAATGATTACACATTTTGTCACAGCCCCTTTTTTGTGTGGGGATATGGGATTGGGGAACAGGCAAACTTAGCGCATAAACGATTGATGGAGCAAAACCAAACAACCAGCCTTCGGCTGAGGTAATCAACCCTATCCGCCCTTCGGGCACCTTCCCCGTCTGGGAAGGCGAGTATTTCGCCATCTGGGGACATCACACAGTTTCCTGATTCCTTTATCTCTCTCCGCGAAGGAGGAGTTTTCTCAGGTCTTCTACTGTGTCGGCTACTTTTTCTGCGCCGGCTTCTTCGAGTTCCTGTCTGCTGCCGTATCCGTAAGCGACGCCTACGCTGGGGAGGCTGTTGGCTTTGGCGCCCAGGATGTCGTAGTTTGTGTCGCCAATCATGACGGTCCTGCCCGCCAGACTTTCTGCATTTCCATTACCGGAAAGCTGGCCCATGGCTTTGTGGATGATTTCTGCTTTCTGGCCGCGGCTGGCTTTCTTGGTGAGTTCGTCGCCGATGCCGCTTCCGCAGATGACGTCGAAGGCGTCGGTGAAGCCGAAGCGGTCGATGATTTTTCTTACGAAGGGTTCCGGCTTGCTCGATGCGACGGCGAGGACTTTTCCTTCCTTCTTGAGATCATAGAGAAGGTCTCCGATGCCGTCATAGGCTTCGCAGTCATAGAGTCCGCCTTCGTCTTCATACAGTTTCCTAAAGGCAGTGACGGCGGTGACGATCTGCTCGTCGGTCATGCCGTAGAGTTTTTTCATCTGCACATTGAGAGGCGGGCCGATGAAGCTGTGGAGCTTTTCTGCATCTTCTTCATGAATGCCTGCCTGATCGAGGCCGTACTTTACGGCTTTGACGATGCCCGGAGCGGATTCGGAAATCGTTCCGTCCAGGTCGAAGAAGTAGTAATTGTAAGAGTCCATGGCTCTCCTTTCAGGGAATAAAAGGGCTCCCGGCTTTGTACCGGGAGTCTCTTTTTATGGTTTTCTGTTTTTATTTTACACCGTGCATGATTTCTTTCAAGTATTCTTTCTTCTCGTTCTTCTCTTCTGCATTGTCCAGAAGGATGTCTACATAGCGGCTCAGCGTATCGGAGTCGGTGTAGTTGGAGATGAAGGAATCGGCCTTGTTGCTTTCCAGAATGATCGGGAATTCAACGGCGGAGAAAATCTGCATGGCTTTGAGATCCAGATCAGCGGGATCGGTGTATCCGGTAATCTCAGCGATATTCCGGATGACCTTGCTCCAGCACTGGCTGTGCAGAAGTGACAAGTAAATGAAGTACGTATCCTTGGCATCGTCGCTGGAAGGATTGGAGATGGAGCGGAAAAGTGCCGGGTGCTGGCGGGCGAGATGGAAATAGGCGATGATGTACTTCTTCAGCCTTTCCTTCGCCGAGAGCCTCGTATCGTCCAGGTATGCGACGATATTTTCCAGATTGCCCATCATGTATTCCAAAGCGCAGCCGATCAACTCTTCCTTCGACCCGAAGTAATAACGGACCGAAGCGATATTGACGTCTGCCTCTTTGGCGATCGAGCGGACGGTCGCCTTCTTGAAGCCTTCCTGCTGAAGAATCTTCACTGTAGCGGCGATCATCTTCTCGCGGACTTTTTCTCCTTTTCCAGTCAGTTTTCTATCACTCATAATGCAGTTCCTTTTCTCAAACTTACGGTCTTTCTGACGAAGGAGAGATCATCCTTGGATTCGCTCTTCTCGGTCAGGGCGCTCATCATCAGTTTCAAGCGGTTTGCCTGGTTGACTTCACTGGCACTGGCATCGCAGTCGAGAGCCAGGAATACGGCTTCCGGATACGCGGAGTGCAGTTTGTGGACCATGCCTTCACCGGTGATATGGTTCGGCAGGCAGGCAAATGGCTGCAGGCAGACGACGCCGCGGCATTCATGATACAGAAGATCGATCATGTCGGCGGTGAGGAACCAGCCTTCGCCGGCGCGGTTGCCAAGCGACAGGTACTGGGATGCTCTCTTGGCCATCTTCTCGATGCTTGTGATTTCATGGAAGCGTTTGGAATTCTTCACTGCCTTTTCCAGCGGCTTTCTGTACCATTCCAGGACGTAGCGGGAGAAGGTATCCTTCAGGTCTTCCCTCATGGAGCCGTCCATGAACTTTCTCTGGAAATGGCTGTCGAGAGAACCGTAGAGGAAGAAGTCAAGCATGCCGCTCGTTTCGGCTTCCCCGCCGTTCGCTTCGATTGCATGGACGATATCGTTGGATGCGATCGGGCTGAACTTGACGTAAATTTCACCGACGATGCCGATTCTCGGACGGCGCGGGCTGTCGTTGAGCGGCAGGCGGTCGAAGTCCTTGATGATATTGGCAAGGTTTTTCTTGTACTTGCGGAAGGATTCACCCTTGAGGATGGATTCGCAGCAGCGGTTCTGCCAGTCGCGGCAGAGGATTTCCGCGCTGCCCGGTGTCAGTTCATACGGACGTGTGCGGTAGAGGCACTGCTGCAGGGCATCGCCGTAAATGACTGCCTGTACAAGGTTCGTTGCCAGGGACAGCGAGAACTTGAAGCCAGGCTGCGGTTCAAAGCTCTGTGTGTTCAGGGAAATGACCGGAATCTGGGACAGGCCTGCTTCATCAAGCGCCTTGTGGATGAATCCGATATAGTTCGAAGCACGGCACATGCCGCCCGTCTGGGACATCATGAGCGCGGTGCGGTTCAGGTCATATTCGCCCGATTTCAGTGCGCGCATGAGGGAGCCGATCGTGATGATGGCCGGGTAGCAGGCATCATTGTTGACCGAAGCCAGCCCTTCATCGATATCCGCGCGGACCGGGGAAAGGACTTTGACATTATAGCCGGCAGCCCTTGCAGCAGCCTGGATGATCGGGAAGTGGATCGGGGACATTTCAGGAACGAGGATCGTGTAATCCTTGTCGTTCTTCATTTCCTCGGTAAACTCAGCCTTCGCATAATGGATTTCCGGCACATGATCGCTGTCCTGGATTCTTTCCTGGATAGCGGCCTTCAGCGAACGGAGACGGATACGGACAGCGCCGAGGTTCAAGCTCTGGTCGATCTTGAGGCAGGTGTAGAGACGGTCTCTCTTGCTCATGATTTCCTGTACCTGATCGGTAACGACGGCATCAAGGCCGCAGCCGAAGGAGTTCAGTTCGACGAGCTCAAGATCCGGATGGCGTGTGACGTATTCAGCTGCCTTGTACAGACGGCTGTGCCAGGTCCACTGGTTCATGACACGCAGATTCGGGAATTCGCCGCCCACCATGGATACGCCGTCTTCGGAAAGGACAGCCATGCCCAGCTGGTTGATGAGGTCAGGAATCGAATGGTTGACCGTCGGGTCGACATGGTACGGACGGCCTGCCAGCACGATGCCGATCAGGTGCTTGTCATGGATTTCCTTCAGGATGCGTTCTGTCTCATCGCGGAGCGATTTCCTGTATGCCTCTTCCGCCATTTCGCCTGCATTCATGGCAGCTTTGAGTTCATCGCCGGAAATGCCCATCGGCTTGAAGAATTCTTTCAGGCGGCCGTAGAGCTGCTTGGGCGCATGGAGCGGAAGGAACGGATGGTAGAATGTAGTCTTATATTTGGAGAGGACTTCGTCCATATTGGCCTGGATGTTTTCCGGATACGAAGCGACCATCGGGCAGTTGTAGCTGTTCGTGCTGCCTTCGTCCGGGCCCTTGTCGATGCACGGGTACCAGATGAAATCCGGATGGTGCTTGGCAAGGTCATAGACATGCGCATGGGCAAGCTTGGCCGGGAAGCATTCGGAATACGAAGGAATCGTTTCCATCGCTTCGGTCGGGATGTCACGCAGCTGTTCGCTGGATGTGACGACACGGTAGCCGAGCTTCGTGAAGAAAGCATGCCAGTACGGGAAATCTTCGTACATGTTCATTGTACGCGGAATGCCGACGGTGCCTCTCTTGGCCTGGCCCGGTGTCAGGGACTTCCTGTGCCAGATCTCGTCGTACTTCCAGCGGTAAATATTCGGGAGCGTGGAATGTGGTGCGCTCTTGCCGGTCAGCATGATAGCGGTGCCTCTCTCGCAGCGGTTGCCGGAAACGAAGGCACGTCCGTCGCTGAAGCGGGTAATCGTAACCATGCAGTGGTTGCCGCAGCCCGGGCAGCGTTTCATTTCATTCGTGAGTGACAGGCTCTTCAGCTTTTCAGGGGTGACGAGCGAGGTCACATGGCCTTCCGGACATTTATCTTTCGTAATCAGCGCAATACCGTAAGCGCCCATCAGCCCTGCGACATCCGGACGGATGACATGGCAGCCGAGGAGCAGTTCCAGTGCGCGGAGGACGGCATCATTATAGAACGTACCGCCCTGGACGACGACCTTATTGCCAAGATCAGCCGCAGTACGCAGGCGGATGACTTTGTACAGCGCATTCTTGATGACAGAATAGGAAAGGCCGGCAGAAATGTCTGCGACCGATACACCGTTCTTCTGCGCTTCACGGACACGGGAGTTCATGAAGACCGTGCAGCGGGAGCCCAGGTCGACCGGGTGCCTGGCTGTCAGAGCGATGCGTGCAAATTCCTTGACGTCCATGCCAAGGGACTGTGCAAATGTATCGAGGAAGGAACCGCAGCCGGAAGAGCATGCTTCATTCAGAAGAATGTCGTCGACAGCGCCGTCCTTGATGCGGCAGCACTTCATATCCTGGCCGCCGATATCCAGAATCGTGGAAACATCCGGCAGGAAGTGCTTGGCGCCTCTGTAGTGCGCCATCGTTTCGACTTCGCCTACATCCGCTTCGAGCGCTCTCTTGATCAGCTCTTCGCCGTAGCCGGTGACACCCGCGCCGCAGATGACGGCTTCCTTCGGGAGCTTGTCATAGAGGTCCGTCAGGATCTTCCTGGCACCGTTCAGCGGAGTACCCTTATTTCCTGCATAGTATTCATAAAGGATATTGCCTTCCCTGTCAAGAAGGACAGCCTTGATCGTTGTGGAACCAGCGTCGATGCCGAGCCATACCGGGCCTTTTGCCTTGGAAATATCGGCTCTTGGCGCATGGAAACGAGCATGGCGTTCCTTGAATTCCTTGTAATCTTCTTCCGTTGCAAAAAGCGGCGGGAGCGTCTTGGCATTGCCCAGATCGGATTCCTCCGAGTTCTCCACCTTCGTCAGCCAGCTGTCAAGATCGAGCGGCTTGTCGTGGCAGGCAGAAACAGCAGCGCCGATAGCGACATACAGTTCGCCGTGTTCCGGAACGATCATATCCTCATCCTTGATATCCAGAGTCTTCTGGAAACGTTCGCGAAGGATCGGCTGGAACGTCAAAGGACCACCAAGGAATGCTACCTTGCCGTGGATCGGGCGTCCGCAGGTCAGGCCGGAAATCGTCTGATTGACGACGGACTGGAAAACGGACAGTGCAATGTCTTCATGAGAGACGCCTTCATTCAAGAGCGCCTGGATATCTGTCTTGGCGAAAACGCCGCAGCGGGAAGCGATCGGGTAGATTTCCTTCGCCTTCTCGGCCATCTTTCCAAGGCCTGCTGCATCGACAGAAAGAAGAGATGCCATACGGTCGATGAATGCGCCCGTGCCGCCTGCGCATGCGCCATTCATACGCTGATCGACACCATTTCTCAGGTACGTGATCTTCTCATCTTCGCCGCCTAGCTCGATGATGACATCCGTATCCGGATTGAACGTGCGGATTGCCTTCGTTTCCGCCAGGATTTCCTGACAGAAAGGCAGTCCCATCATCTTTGCAAGTCCCATGCCGCCGCTTCCGGAAATGGACGCGGTGATACGGTAACCCGAATAATCCTTCTGAAGTTCCTTCAAAAGGGAAATCGTCGCGCTTCTGATATCGGACATATGACGCTGGTACCGTCCGAAAAGCAGTTTCAGGTATGGCGACAGGGCCACGACTTTGACCGTGGTCGAACCTACGTCGATACCGACATGGATAACAGGTTTCATGGAATAACCTCCTGGACTCTTCCGGAGTCTTTTTGCCCCGATCCCAACTGCGGGTGGTGAAAAAGAATTCCCTATACGAAATAATGATTAATGTTTATAATCATACGATTGATTTGTTCGATTATATTTTAACACTTTTTGCACATAAGAACAACGGAAGAAAATCATACACGTGTTTATAATTCATACATTTTTACCGATAAATTCGGATAAAATGATAGATAACTCATAGAATACTATGAAAAGAGAAAAAAAGATACAGGACTGAAAAAATATTTTTATCAGCCTGTATCTTTTTTAAATGAAAATTTTAGATTCGTTTGATTTTAAATTTTTCTTTCCGTTTTTGATTTTCCATCAAAATGCATGAAATTACAGAAAATATTCCTACTTCATTTCTTTTGCATGAGCCGGGGCAATCCTTGTGTAGAACATGATGACAGCCAGCACATAGCAGACGACCATGATGATTCCCATCGGAAGTGCCGTCTGGTCCCCTGCAATGCCGACGACCGGCATCATGACGCCGCCAAGAATCATGGAGAAGAAACCGATCAGAGCCGAGCCGCTCCCTGCATTTTCACCGCAGCGCGAAAGTGCCAGCGATACGGAAGCCGCGCCCATGACAGAAAGCGGGACGATTGTCACGAAAAGGACGGGAATCATGTACCAGATCGGCGCCTTCACAATGATGCCTGCCAAAAGGAAGAAGGAAGCGATGAGAGGAATCAGAATGGAATACTTCAGCATGACCACCTCGCGCACCGTCCCTGCCAGTCTTGCCGGCAGCGCACCGACCAGCATGAGTCCCACGCCGATGCCGCCGAAAATATAGCTGTACTGCTGCGGGGTGACATGGTAGATGTTCTGGAAAAGAAAGGAAGAACCTGCGATATAGGAGAAGAAAGCGCCGAATACAAAGCACTGTACCAGGCAGTGGCCAAAGAAATAACGATTCTTCACCAATGTGCCGAACGCCCTGAACCCGTCAGAGAAACGGCGCACGCGGTCCGTCTTCTTCAGCGTTTCCTTGTACGCCATCGTCGCCATGATCTGGATGATACCGACAGCCGTCAGCACAAAGAAAATGCCGTGCCAGGACGTGAAGAGAAGAATCTGCCCGCCAAGAACAGGCGCCGCGATCGGAGCAAGACCATTTACCATCATGAGGATCGCCATGAAGCGCATGAGCTCCGGCCCTTCGCACACGTCCCTTGCAATGGCACGGGAGATGACGATGCCGAACGCCCCTGAAAGTCCCATGATGAAACGGAAAACAAGGAATACATAAATATTCGTGCAGACAGCGCAGACAGCCGATGCAATCGTGAAACCGCCCATCCCGATAAAAAGAGGCACCTTGCGCCCCATGCGGTCACTGACCGGCCCGCCAAAAATCTGCCCCAGCGCCATGCCGATCATCGTCATCGTCAAAGTCATCTGCGTCATCGATGTGGAAATGGAAAAATAAGAGGACAACTCCGGAAGCGACGGCAGGTACATATCCGTAGACAGCGGCGCCATTGCAGACATCACTCCCAGAAAAATCGTCAGAAACGTCAAAGAATTCATCAAACTCCCCTTCCTGCTGCCAAAGAAAAAACTCCGTATAGTATACGGAGTTCGCCTGAGACCCGGGCCAAGCCCTGCCTCGCTCTGCCAAGCAGCATGCAATTATCAGTTAGTATTGTTATCTATTTTAAAAAATATTTTAGAAATTGGCAAGAGGAAGTTTGTAGATGAGAGAGAAAAAAGATAGAAATGGGGGAATTAAAACCATACAAATAGGAAAAGGTGAAACAATTGAAAGATTAAAACCGGAGGACGAGGGAAAAGAGAAAAGATTAAAACCATACAACCAGCCTGACGGCTGTCGGAAATGATGTTTTCGTCGCCTTCGGCGCCACCTTCCTCTACGAGGCAAGGTCAAACACCCTTAAACCAAGGCTTTGCCTTAAGGAAAAGGAAAACCACAAAACCTCGCTTCGCTCGTGGAACCTTTTTAGATTAGAAAGTTCAATGAATAATCAACCCTATCCGCCCGGCATCAGAAACCAGGCCGGGCACCTTCCCCGTCTGGGAAGGTCAACACCATTTCCTTGCTTCGCAAATAGAAAACAGGCAAACCAAGCTGCGCTTGAGGAAAATAATTAAAACCATACGACCTCGCTCCGCTCGCGGAACCTTTTTATAAAAACCAATGAATACTACACTTCTTTCTGCCGCATTCGCGGCAGCCTTCCCCGACGGGCAGGTCAAAACCTTCCGTGCCGGCATGTACTGATATTATCAAAAGTGATTTAAATGCGTATCTTATTTTACGCCGCATTATCACTATCTTCTTATTCCCGCATTTTCGCAACAAAAAAAGACCGGATTTCTCCGGTCTCTGTTTGTTAAGCGTTTGCGCTTCTGAGTTTTTCTTTGAATGCTCTGTCTTTTCCTGTAGCACGGCAGTCGCGGCAGTAGCCGTAGATTTCTACTCTTGGTTCTGCTGCTTCGAAGCCATATTCTTCGTCGAGGACTTCTGCGTAGTCGGACTGCAGTCCTACGTCTACCGGGAAAATCCTGTGACAGGAGAGGCAGACCGCATGATGGGAAGGAGTTCCGTGCGCGTATTCGTAGCGGATCAGGCCATCAGCCAGCATGGTGGAACGAAGCAGTAAGCCGTTTTCAGCAAGAGCTTCACAGTTTCTGTACACGGTGGACAGGGACAGACGCATGTCCTTTCCACGAACGGCTTCATATACTTCTCCTGCTGTCAAAGGCAGGCTCTTTTCTAGCACTTTCAGAATCATTACGCGTGCTTTCGTCCTTTTTAAATGCTTTTTCACTAAAATTTCTTCAAAGCTTCCCATAGCGGCTCCTTGTTTCTTGTTAATCAGGGTTTCTCAAAAATTCAGCAAACTATCTGTATGTTTTGGGTTTTAAATTATATAGTATGCTATACATCTCATATTATAAGGTCTTTTTCCGTTTTTTCAAGTTTTTTCTTGTGCTTTTACATGCACTCAATGAAATTTGTTAGAAAAAAACCGCGCTGGGAACGCGGATTTCTTCTTTACGGAATACCTTGAAATGAAAAAAGAGGATGCAGAAGGATTTTCCCTCCGCATCCTCTGTCTTCCGTTCTGCTTACTGCAGTTCGTACTGATAGTCTTCGCGGAGGACGCGGATAGCGCCTTCGTCGCCTTTCATGGCAGCTTTGATAAGCCAGGCCATGGCCTCTTTCTCATCTTTTTCGCAGCCTTCACCGGCGGAGAGTGCATAGCCGTAGTGGGCCATTCCGAAGGCATCGCCTTCTTCAGCGGCTTTCTTGTACCAGGAAACAGCTTTTGCAATGTCTGATTTTACGCCAATGCCGGCTTCAAGGCAAAGCCCCATTGCGGAATACGCAGCAATGATTCCGTTTTTTGCTGCTTTCTCATAGCATGCATACGCTTCTTCCTGATGCTTGCCTGTTCTGGTATAGGCATCGCCCAGGCGGTAGTAGACGTCCTTGTCGCCGAGTTCTTCGGCTTCCTTTGCCATGGCTTTCGCCTTTTCCTCATCGACTACGCCGGCCTGTCCGGTGACGTATTCAGCGCAGGATACGGCGAGGAATACGCGAAGTGTGGCATCGCCGTCAGGGTCGCCCATTTCGCGGCCCTTCCTGATCCACATTTCCGCAGCAGCCAGGTCCTTGCGGACACTGGTTCCCTGCGCATAGAAGAGACCGGTCATCAGCATGGCGGCGGTGTCGCCCCTTTCGGCTGCCAGGAGGTAGTACTGGAATGCCTTTTCAGGACTGACACGGCCAAGCATGCCTTCGTCGTAGAGTTTTCCCAGAAGGGATGCAGCTTCGGCGCTTCCGTCGTCGCTTGCGCGTTCAAGGGAGCGTCTTGCCTTTCTCGGGTTCGGCTTTCCGCCATTGATGCCCTTCATGTACATTCTGCCCAGAAGAAGGTTGGCACGGGAAATATCGTAACTGGACGCGATCTTCCAGCAATTTTCCGCTTTCACTTCGTCCTTGGAGACGCCTTCTCCCTTTTCCAGCTTTTCACCGATCTGGCAGATTTCCTCGGCCGCTTCTCTGGCTCCGAGATTGGCGGCTTTCCTAAAGTAGGTGACAGCATCATCGATACTGCCGGTATGGAGGCAGTCCTGCCCCATCGAGTAGTAATATTCCATCATTCTATCTGATGCCATTTGTTCCGCTCCTTTTCTTTTTGAAAGTATCGCTCCCGCCTTTTCCGGATTGACCGCTCCTGCCAGAAAAAATGCATTGGCAAGGCGGCTGAGGGGTTCCCCCAGCCGCCGAATCGCCAGTGATTCTTATACCGTGATGAAATTGGCCTTGCAGAAAAAGTCAAAAGCAAATCGCTTGCAGCCTGCTCATGCAGGTCTTTTTATTATCTGAATTCCTTGCAGAGGTCTTCGAAGAGTTCTGCAGATGGTTTTTCTACGTGGTCGATCAGGCGTACGTCCTTGGACGGTACGATGTCGCCGAAAGCAACGGAGTCCTTTTCTTCGTAGATGACGCCGGTCACGAGGCTGTTCGTTTCGCCGAGCAGTCTGTATGCAGCTGCTTTGCTGGACGGATCATGATCCGGTGCTACGTCTTCCATCTTGACCAGGTGTTCATTGTACCACTGAACGGTGTTCAGGTGGTTGAATGTAACGCATGGTGTGAAGATGTTGACATAGGAGAAACCTTTATGGTCGACAGCTCTTTCGATGACGTTGATCATGGTCTTGCTGTCGATAGCATAAGCCTGTGCTACGAAGGTAGCGCCGGCAGCCAGTGCCATAGCCGGAGCATCGAGCGGAGTCAGCGGGTTGCCGTCCGGGGTTGTCTTGGTGACGAAGCCCTTATCGGAAGCCGGAGACGTCTGGCCCTTTGTCAGGCCGTATACCTGGTTATCGAATACGAGGTATGTGATGTCCATATTTCTCTTGATCGCATGCATAGCATGGCCCAGGCCGATGGCGTAGGAGTCGCCGTCGCCGGAGCAGACGATCATGTGCTGATCCTTGTTAGCACATTTGATGCCCTGTGCGAAAGGAAGAGCTCTGCCATGCGTCGTGTGGGCGCCATAGCAGTACTGATAGCCGCCGATACGGGAGGAGCAGCCGATGCCGGAAATCAGTGTGATATCCTCATTGGCCCAGCCCTTCTTGGCGCATACAGCGGAGATGGCGTTCTGAATGCCATAGTCGCCGCAGCCGGGGCACCAGTTCGGTACGATTGTATTTTTATAATCTCTCGGTGAAGCCATATCAGTATACCTCCTCAGCTTTCTTTACAATCGTGGATGCCAGGAACGGAGTTCCGTCATACTGCAGGAGAGACAGGAGCTTGTCGTGGCAGGCGAAATTGATGGCGAAAAGTTCATGCAGCTGTGCGGTGAGGTCTTCTTCTACGATGAGGACCTTCTTTGCGCCATTGATGTAAGGAGCGAGCGCTTCGGTCGGGAATGGAGAGAGAAGTCTGAGCTGGAGGTGGTTGACCTTCTTGCCCTGAGCTTCCAGTTCTTCACGAGCTTCTTCGATTGCGCCGTTTGTGGAGGTGACGCCGATCAGGAGCAGATCGCAGTCGGTATCTTCATGAGCCACCGTGAATGGCTGGATAGCTTTAGCCACACCAGCGAATTTCCTGTGACGTTTGTTCATTTCCATGACGCGGTCAGCCTGACCTTCAGCCGGTTTGCCGAATACATTGTGTTCGAGGCCGGTGGAGAGGAACATGCCGTTCTTTACGCCAGGAATCGTTCTCGGGGAAATGCCGTCTTCGACATCTTCGAAACGATGGAAGTATGCTTTCTTTGCCGTATCAAGTTCCGGCAGACCTTCGGTAACGAGCTTGCCGCGTTTGATAGCGATGCGGTTCGGATCGAAAGCCGGTACGGACTGTTTGCACATACCAAACTGCAGATCGGAAAGGAGAATGACCGGAGTCTGGAATTCTTCAGCCAGGTTGAAAGCTTCCTGGGTAATGTAGTAGCAGTCTTCGATAGAAGATGCAGCGAGGACGATCTTTTCAGCATCGCCATGGCCGGAAGCAATCGCATAGCGGATATCGCTCTGTTCTACCTTCGTAGCCATGCCCGTGGACGGGCCTGCACGCATAACGTCAATGATGACGACCGGGATTTCTGCGATGGTTGCCATGGAAATGGATTCAGCCATGAGGGAAAGCCCTGGGCCGGAAGTAGCGGTGAAAGCACGAACGCCGGCATAACCTGCGCCCATAGCCATCATGCAGGAGGACAATTCGTCTTCCGTCTGTACGACCGTGCCGTTGATCTTGTGTACGACTTTGATCATGTATTCCATGATTTCAGAAGCCGGGGTAATCGGGTAAGATGCCATGAAGCGGGCACCTGCGGAAATAGCACCAAGGGCTGCTGCTTCATTGCCAAGCAGGTACAGCTGATCTTTCTTCGGAGGAGTTGCCAGAGCACCCAGAGATACGCCCTGCAGCTTCTCGATAGCTACATCATAGCCGTCCTTGAAAATCTGTTTGTTCTTGGAAACGATTTCTTCGCCCTTCTTGCCGAAGCGTTCAGCGATGAAACCATAGAACGGGTCTTCCGGGAATCCCAGAACGCCTGCGCTCATGCCCAGTGCAGCGATGTTCTTCATCTGCATGCTGCCGTACTTTCTTGCCAGCTCCGTGATTGGAAGCGCCAGGAAAATACATCCGGAATGTGCGTCAAATTTCGGGTGGAATGCGTCATCAGCGATGATAACGCCGCCCTTCGGAACTTCATGACCGTGAAGGTCGATAGTCTCCTGGTCCAGGGCTACCAGGCAGTCTACATGCTCACCGATCGTAGCGACTTCTTTCGTTGCGATACGCAGGGCAATCGTTGTATGACCGCCCTTAATGCGGGATGCGAAGAGACGCTGGCTGAAAAGGGAATACCCTTCCTGTGCCAGTACGCGTCCGAGAATTTCGCCGCAGGATTCTACGCCCTGACCCTGCTGTCCGCCCATTTTCCAAATAAAATCACGTTTCGTTTCCACTCCATCTGCCTCCTTGCTGATGAATGTAAAGGAAATAAATATAATATGGGTTCTTTTATATGCGGATTTCCTTATTACGCGAGACATCTATCCATCTGATGTCCTTTCTATTATACCATATATGACATTTTTTCAACCTGAATGGGAATGGTTTTATACAATTTATAGTGCCGCAAAATTGGTTCTGCTACCCGGGGAGGGAGACAAGCAAACCAAGCTGCGCTTGTTGGAACACCATAAGACTTTGGAAATGGGAAAAACATGATAAAACCATAAAACCTCGCTGCGCTCGTGGAGATGAACCTCCTCAGGCGCATGCGCGCCAGCTCCCCCTACGGGGCGAGCTCTGACACCCTTAAACCGAACTTCGTTCGTGAAAAATACCATAAAACCAGCCTGCGGCTGTAAGAACTTCATCTCATTCGTCGCCTTCGGCGCCACCTTCTCCTTTCGGAGCAAGGTTAACACCCTTAAACCTCACTTCGTTCGAAAAAACACCATACATCCTCGCTTCGCTCGAAGGAACTGCACTCCTTTCTGTCACTCCGTGACATCCTTCCTCTCCGAGGCAGGTCTCAAGAGGAATAAAGAAAAGATTTTTAATCTGATTTGTTTGAAACCTCTCTTAATCCTATCCCTACCATACGCCCTTCTCTTCCAGGGCAAGGTCAAGGGCCTATCTTGGCCTTTCGCTCTGCTAAACTCACGCAAAAAAGAAGGACCTTCGGTTGAGAAGATCCTTCTTTTTTATTTGATCCGCTGATGTTCAGGGATTATTTAATGTCGTACATACCGCTGACGCCTTCTCTGAGGTTGATCAGGATATTCTTTGTCTGGCTGTAGTGTTCGAGCATAACCTTGTGGGTTTCTCTGCCGATGCCGGACTGTTTGTAGCCGCCGAATGGTGCGCCTGCCGGGAGATCGTTGTAGGTGTTGACCCACATACGTCCGGTGCGTACAGCACGTGCTACTTTCAGAGCGGTGTCGATGTTCTTGCTGAACACTGCGCCGCCGAGGCCGTATACGCTGTCGTTTGCCAGAGCAATGACTTCGTCAGCTGTCTTGAATTTCTGTACAACGACAACTGGTCCGAAGATTTCTTCCTGGCATACGCGGCAGTCATTGTTTTCTGCGATCAGGATAGTCGGTTTCATGAAGAAGCCTTTGTCGCAGCCGTTTTCGGTGTAGCGTTCGCCGCCGGTTACGAGGGTTGCGCCTTCTTCAAGGCCGATCTTGATGTAGCTGAGGACTTTATCCTGCTGTGCTTTGTAGATCTGAGCGCCCAGCTGGGTGGTCGGATCGGTCGGGTCGCCTACTTTGACGCCTTCGAAGGTTGCTTTCAGATGTTTGATGAATTCATCGAAAATGCCTTCCTGAACGAAGAGGCGGGAGCCTGCGCAGCATACCTGGCCCTGGTTGAAGAGGATGCCTTTGCATGCGCCGTCGACAGCCTGCTTCAGGTCAGCGTCGTCGAATACGATGTTTGCGGATTTGCCGCCGAGTTCCAGGGTGACTGGAATCAGCTTGTCGCATGCAGCCTGGTATACGCCGCGGCCGACTTCAGTGGAGCCGGTGAATGCGAGTTTGTCGATATCCGGATGATCGAGCAGCCACTGGCCGGATTTGGAACCCTTGCCGGTGACAACGTTCAGAACGCCCTTCGGGAGGACACCCTGGATCAGACGGACGAGTTCCATCAGGGACAGGGATGTATGGGAGGACGGTTTAATAACGATGGTGTTGCCTGCTGCCAGTGCAGGAGCGAGTTTCCAGCAAGCCATGGTGAACGGGAAGTTCCACGGAATGACCTGACCAACAACGCCGACTGGTTCATGGAGAATCAGGGACAGAGTGTTGTTGTCGAGCATGGTGGCAGAACCTTCCCAAGCTCTCAGGCATCCTGCGAAGTAACGGAAATGATCGGAACCCAGCGGAATATCTGCTGCTGTGGTTTCACGGATCGGCTTGCCGTTGTCCAGTGTTTCCACCAGTGCGAGATGATCGAGGTTTGCGTCGATGATATCAGCGATCTTCAGAAGAATGTTCTGTCTTTCGATTGGAGAAGTCTTGGACCATTCCGGAAGAGCTGCTCTTGCTGCCTTGACAGCTGCGTCTACGTCTTCCTTGGTTGCTTCTGCGAAATATGCGAGATGTTCCCCGTTAGCCGGGTTGTGTGCGTCAAATGCAGCTCCATCAGATGCGGGAACGAATTCACCGTTGATGAAAAGACCATACTGCTGCTGAATGCCTGCTTTTGCCATAAAATTACCTTCCTTTCGGTAAAATGCAAGATATTCCTGCCTTTCCTATAAGTGCTCCGCCGGTCATTTTACGATTGGACGGTGAACCGGAGAAGGAAATTTCTTCAGCCTTTCTATACGCGGAAATAAAACCTTTCATACTGTTCGATGGTCACTTTCCGTTTTTCTACGGCTGTATTCATAGTATATCACCGGAAATAGAAATATTCAATACAATCGATATTTATTTCGATACATCTTTTAGGAGTTTTTGTCAAAAAATGATGACATTTATTTATGAATACACAAATAAGTGTCTATCCCAATAAAAAAAGAAGCCCCGAAGAGCTTCTTTTTCGTTTTTCTTATACCCTTGATTAGAAGGAGTAGTTGAGGGATACGGATGCGAGATCGTCGTAATCGGTATCTGTATCGGTCTTAACGTCGAATGCGTATTCGCCATGGAGACGGATGTTCTTAGCGAGTACGACATCGCCGGTTGCGAGCCAGTACTTAGCAACCTTAGCACCGTCATTGACGAGGGATGCCGGGGAAACGTTGTAGGTGGTTCCATCAAGGAAGGAGCCCTTTTCAGCGCGGACATACTGTCCAGCCAGCTGGAAGGTGCCTGGTTTCTTCAGATCAACGGAGCCATAGCCAAGGCCTGCGGTCCAGGTTTCCGGATCTCCATCATACTTGGTGTTCTGGTAGAAATCACCGAATACGCGGAAATCATCAACAACATTCAGTGTCAGACCAGCGCCCCAGATACGAGCATCTGCGTCATCATGGCCATCGATGTATTCAGCATCGTAAGCTACTTTGCCAGCTGCGCCGTACAGACGAGCGAAGCCTGCTTCTCTGTTGTTGATTCCATCGCTTTTAGTTGCTGTTCCGAGAACACCAACATTGAAGCGGCCATAGCCGAGGTCGAGAGCGAGTTTTTCGCCGCCGATGGTAGCGATAGCGCCTTTGAATTCATCATCATACTGTAAACCGGTCTGGCCGAGGAAGAGGTCGATCTTGCCGATGTTTACAGAAGCTTTGTCGCCGAAATCATGGTGAACAATCAGCTGATCAAGGTAAGCCGGATCTTCATTGGTGCTCTTGAAGTTCATGTCGTAGCGGAGACGTCCAAGAACGTAGGTGCTGTCATTGACCTGGCCCTTGATGTTGACCTGCATACGGCCATCCCACTTATCAGCAGCTTTGCCATTGTCGCCATAGCTCTGGTTGTAACGCATACGGCCGTTGCCGGAGAAAGAAAGGTTTCCGACTTTCTTTTCGAGGTCAGCAACGCGAACGCCCAGGTTTGCGAGTTCGTCAGCATATTCGCCAG
>UMII01069954.1_pt1 | contig 16476 bp, 20 predicted proteins | sample 1965731 | NCBI WGS metagenome assembly UMII01 (sample SAMEA4836118, study PRJEB28245) | human gut metagenome | biome: gut microbiome; material: fecal sample | place: Denmark | collected 2008
AATACCAAATGTAACAGAGGACCATCCATATTTATAACAACTTAAACATATTATCATATTTTTTTGTATGGTGCAAGCCTTTTTTTGTATTTTTTTCAATTCAGATATCTTTATATGCTTGCTCTATATATTAGTATTAAATTAATACAAATTTCTCCATCGCCTTGGCAACACCATTTTCCTCATTCGTTACCGTAATATAATCTGCAATCTCTTTTATTTCATCGATTCCATTTTCCATGGCTACAGAAAATCCTGAACATTCTAATAATTCCCTGTCATTATCTGCATCTCCACAGCCCATGACCTCTTCCCTTTTAATTCCAAGACTCTTAGCCAAATGAAGAAGCCCATCTCCTTTATTACATCCTTTTTTGGAGATTTCAATGTTCTTTGGAAGAGAACTTGAATACTGGATATCATCAAATCTTTCTAATGCTTTCCAGACCTTTGCTCTTTCTTCCTTTGTACGAAATAATAAAGTTATTTTCTCTACTGTTTCCGTCTTGTCATGTTCTTTTAAAAAATCTTCCAGATCATTGATCAGTTTTCTTGAATTATGAATGATCGCTTTCGTATTAGAATCTAATTGATAATAATCAACATTTTCCATGTCTTTTCTCGCAGCATATGATTGTCCATTCATACTGTAACTTTGCATTACATCAAATTGTTTTAGAAAATCCATTAATTCCAAAATCCTTTTTTGCTCAAACTGATTTTTATAAAGAACTTTCTTTTCTTTTAAATCATAGATTGTCGCCCCATTACTGAAAATCCCATAACGGATTTCTTCCATATCTTTTAATTCTTGTGGAAGTGCATTGACCGCTCGTCCTGTTGCAGGTGCAAAAACAACACCTTGACTAACCGCACGTCGGATGACATTCTGTGTATATTGTGTGATCTTACGTTCTCTATTTAAAAGGGTTCCATCCATATCAACCGCAACAAGTCTGATCTTACTTGTTCCCATTGTTTTCTTCCATCTCCTTCTCATATGCTTTCCAAAGATCTGGTCTTCTCTCTTTGGTTCGTTTCACTGACTGTTCATGTCTCCATTTGCGGATATTCTCATGATGTCCTGAGAGAAGGACTTCTGGTACTTCTTTATCTAAGAATACAGGTGGTCTTGTGTACTGCGGATATTCAAGCAATCCATTTTCAAAGGATTCATCCCCTGCGGAATCATCATTATGTAAGACTCCTGGAACCAGTCTTGAAATCGAATCAATCATAACCATTGCTGGAAGTTCGCCTCCAGTCAATACATAATCCCCAATAGATACATAATCTGTAACGATCTCTTCCAAAACTCTCTCATCGATTCCTTCATAATGTCCACATAAAAAGACCAATTCTTCTTCCTTTGCAAGTTCTTTTGCCATCTCCTGATGAAACGTTGTTCCCTGCGGAGTCAAATAAACGACTCTTGGCTTTTTCTTCATGTTTTTTGTAAGATCTTTATACGCACGATAAACCGGCTCCGGCTGCATCACAAGTCCAGCTCCACCTCCATATGGATAATCATCTACTTTCATATGCTTATTGGTAGAATAATCACGGATATTAACCGCATTGATCTCAAGAAGTCCTGCATCGATCGCTCTGCCGATAATACTTGTATTAAGCCCATCCATTACCATCTTTGGAAACAATGTTAATATATGAAATCTATTCATCTAATAATCCTTTCATCACATGAACTGTAATCTCGCCTTTTTGAAGATCTACTTTCTTGATACATTCTCTGATCGCCGGAAGCAAAATTTCTTTCCCATCTTCCATTTTCACTTCATAGACATCATTTGCACCCGTCTGTAAAACATCTGTTAATTTTCCAAGAACTTCTCCATTATCCTCTCTGATCACAGAAAGGCCGATCAGATCTGCAATAAAGTATTCATCTTTACCAAGAGGCACTGCCTGATCTCTTGTAACAAACAGTCCTTTTCTCTTATACATCTCTACTTCATTAATATTTGTAAATTCTTTAAATTTTAAAACTGGCTGATTCTTTACGAATTTACATGATACTACATGTAATAATTTTCTTTCTTTTCCTGTATCTAAATATACTTCTTTTAATTTCTTAAATCGTTTGATATCATCTGTCATCGGAAATACTTTGACTTCCCCTGCGATACCATGTGTGTTCGCGATCGCTCCTACTTGTAAGAATTCTTCCATAAGTTTAATTCCTTTCATTTATTTTCTTCTTATTTATTGTATAGAAAGGTTTGGGAAAACTCAACTAGTTTTTAAATTTTAATTTACGTAATCGAAACCACTACCGGATGTGTATGGAGAACAGTATTTACTGTAAATTAGTTTTTTCATGACAGAAGATATGAAGTTTGAATGTATCTCAAACATCTCATCAAATCGGTGTTCTTAAGTTCCTTTGATTTTCTGTTAACGAATACAAAAGCCTACCGTCGCAAATTAGAATTTATCCCCACACTTCTTCTGCAATTTCTTTTACAAGTTTAAGTTTCGCCCACTGCTGTTCTTCTGTCAGTTTATTTCCGATCTCGCATGACGCGAATCCGCACTGTGGGCTTAAATATAGGCGGTCAAGTGGTACATATTTTGCTGCTTCATGAATTCTTGCGATCACTTTTTCTTTGTCTTCTAGTTCTGGTGTTTTTGTAGTCACTAGTCCTAAAACTACTTTCTTATCTCCGCTTACTTTCGCAAGTGGTGCAAATCCTCCTGATCTCTTATCATCATATTCCAGATAATATGCATTGACTGATTATCTCTGTGCGTATCAACTCTTACATAATCGATCCTGGTTCCAATGTCCATTCTTAATCACCTGATACGTCGGTAAATTTTCTAATCTTGTGAATTGTCCACACGATAGACTTCAGGTATATGATAAAAAATAAATAAACGATCGGAAGAGCAGCATTAGAATTTTGCCACGTTTTTTGCGGATTCGAAGCTGGCTTGGTGCGATGTTTGAGCCTCAAAGAATTCAAATTTGAATACCCTTGAAAGCGAGTTTCGCAAGGAAAGCCAGCGAATCAGCGATCTGCAAAAACGTGAGTAAAATTCTCTAGCTACTCTTCCGATCGTTTATTTATTTTTATCATATACTCGAAATCTACAGTTGGCCAATTACAAAATTTAAAATTTATTTCAATGCCGCCAATGTCTTAACAACCAGTTCCCATGTACGTTCCGTAGATGAAATACTCAATACTTCATTTGTCGTATGAATATGTTCCATCTGAGGACCAAAGGATACCGCATCAAGTCCTGGTAATTTTGAAGCAAAGATTCCACATTCCAGTCCTGCATGAATTCCTTCAACCACAGGTTCTTCTCCATTGTATAAATCTTTGTATGCCTCAACCATAACTTCACGTAGTCTGGAATCTGTTTTATACTCCCATCCTGGATATGGTCCTACGATTTCTATCTCTCCACCTAATGTTTCAGACAGAGATGTCAATTGAGCGATCAGATACTGTTTCTCTGTTTCACTGGAACTTCTAACTGCAAATGTCATCTGTACTTCAGAATCTTTCGTTGTTAAAATTCCCATATTTAGTGATGTCTGTACCAATCCTTCAATCTCTGGATTCATTCTCTGAACACCATTTGGCATATGAACCATTGCAGTCACTACTGCAAATGTTGTATCTTCTGTAAATGTCTCTACGTCAGCAGTTTCTTTTACATTTACTGTTAATCTTGCACCAGGATCTGTCACTTTATATTCTTCTTTGATCTGTGCAAATGTATTTTCAATGATCTGTTTTGCTTCTTCTACTTCTTCTGGAAGTACTGCAACAGATGCTTCGCTGAATTTCGCGATCGCATTGTCTTTTTCTCCACCATTTACTGAAACAAGCTGCATTTCAACCTCATTGAACAAACTTAACAACACTCTTGCCATTGCACAGTTTGCATTCATACGTCCTTTGATGATCTCAACTCCAGAATGTCCACCTGTAAATCCATCCATTTTAATCTCGATGACTGATGCATTGACTGTTTCTGTCTCATATGGAATCTTGCAGATCACAGATGCTCCACCTGCACAGCTGACTGTGAATACGCCCTCATCTTCAGAGTCCATATTCATAAATAAACGTCCTTTCAGATCAGAAACATCAATGGTTGCTGCTCCTAACATACCGATTTCTTCATTGACTGTGAAAATCGCTTCAATCGGTGGATGTGCCATTTCTTCATCATCTAATACGGCAAGTGTGTATGCAACGGCGATTCCATCATCTCCACCTAAGGAAGTTCCTTTGGCTAAAATATAATCTCCATCAATTTCTAAGTCTAATCCTTCTTTTTCCATATCTTTGTCGCAGTCTGATTCTTTCACTGCTACCATATCCATATGTCCCTGAAGGATGACTGGATCAGAATCTTCATACCCTTTTGATCCATCTTTCCAGATGATCACATTTAAATCTTCATCCTGTCTGTATTTTAATCCATGTGCTTTCGCAAAATCTACCAGATAATCACTGATCTGCTGTAAATTTCTTGACCCATGAGGGATTGCACAAATCTCCTCAAAATATTGAAATACTTTGTTTGGCTGTAATTCTCCTAATACTGACATCTCTATGTCCTCCTTATTTTTTATGCATTTTATAACGACTACCCTCTTTTTCAAGCTGGTTCGTCTTCAGCATATATTCTACAAGTTTTTTTGCATAGTCTCTCTTATCCTTTACAACCGCTCTATTTCTTGAAAATGGCTGTTTTGCTTCGAGACCTTCGCAAATTTGTTCCACTTGTGAAATTGTAATGTATTCATTTTGTTTTAAATACTTTTTTATTTTATCCTGTCCTTTGCTAAAAAGCAAATTCATCAGGTCATTTGTCTGATTCTTTTGTTTAACGATTCCCCATCCATATAGGATCATCGTCGCTATGGCAAATAAAACAATACCTATGATCGCTGTTGATAATTTCATTTTAAATTCCTTTTACCTAATAAGGTTTATTCTTCAAAAATAATGTATTTGTTTCTTTCTAAAATTGCAAAATATTGTGACAATCTCTCGTATAATTGTGTCGCTGCACCTTCATGAGCGCTTTCAAGTTCTTTCCCTATCTCGTAAATACTTTTCTTTCCATCGATCTTTTGCCACACAAAACTTCCATATTCATCTAATTTGATGAAACTATATCGTGGCCTTTTAAACAATTTCTGTGCGATTGTATTATAGAATCCCTTATTTTCTACAGTGATTTCTACAATTCCATCTTCTAATACTTCCCATTTCATATCATTGATCTTCGGGATATGATCAATATAATTCTTCTTATCTTTCATCAATTCACCTTTTTATTTAGAAAGCACTACTGCATGATCGCAGCAGTGCTTTCTTCTCACTGAAATACATATTTATTTTATTATTTTTCTGCATCTACTTCAATCGTCTTTTTATTTCTTGTGAAGTAGAATAGTGTAGCAAGTAATACTATAAACGCTACTAAACCAACCCAGTTGCCAGTCGTTTCAAAAGCTCCTCCATATACGGAAGAAAGATCGATCTTATCCGCAACATTAAATACTGCTAATACAGCAAGAAGGATACCAACGATACCTTCTCCTGCGATCATACCTGCCGCATAAAGGACACCTCTGTCTGATCCATCTTTTCTCGCTTTATCACTGTCGTATTTTTTCTTATTGTCAACAAACCAACGAATAACTCCACCAACCATGATTGGTGCACTTAAGTAAATTGGTAAATAAAGACCAATAGAGAATGCTAATACTGGAATTCCAAGGATCTCAACAACAATGGCGATAAATGCTCCCATGAAGATCAATACCCATGGTAATGTACCACCCATAACACCTTCAACAACCATCTTCATCAAAGTTGCCTGTGGTGCAGGAATCTGGTCAGAACCGAATCCCCATGCTGCATTCAGAAGATACATAACTCCTCCAATTGCAAATGCTGCCACAATAGCACCGATCAATTCACCGATCTGCTGTAATCTAGGTGTCGCACCTACGATATAACCTGTCTTTAAATCCTGTGAAGTATCACCAGCCATAGCTGCAATGATACAAATAACTGTACCAATGGAAATTGCTGATACCATACCTGTTGCTCCTGTATTACCAGTTGCTTTTAAGATAAATGTTGTTACGATCAGTGTTGCGATTGCCATACCTGATACTGGGTTATTGCTACTTCCTACAATACCAACCATTCTGGATGATACAGTTGCAAAGAAGAAACCAAAGACAACAATCATCAATGCTCCTAAGAGGCTTACTGGAATCTCTGGTAATAACCAGATTAAAGCTGCAATGATCAATACTCCTCCAAGAACAACTTTCATAGATAAATCCTGCTGCGTTCTTAGCTGACTATCACCTGTCTTACCAAATCCTTTCATGGCATGTCCAAATGTCTTAACCATAGTAGGGAATGTCTTGATCAAACTGATCAGTCCACCTGCTGCTACAGCACCTGCACCGATATATCTGACATAATTACTCCAGATCTGAGAAGCAGATAACTGATTAAAAGCTAGTGTCTTTCCTGCTTCATCAACAACCTTTGATACAGAATCTCCACCAAAATAAGCGATTGCAGGAATTAACACAAGATATGATAACACACCACCTGCGAAAATATAACTTGATACCTGTGCTCCACAGATATAACCTACACCTGCTAACGCTGGAAGGACATCCATACCAACAGAGGTTGTATAATTTCCCTGCATTGAGAATTGAACTTCACTAGGGAAAAGTTTTAAACCATCTGCAATAAATTTATAAACTGCTGCAATTCCAAGTCCTGCAAATACAACTTTTGATTTGCTTCCACCCTGTTCTCCGGCTAAAAGTACTTCTGCACAAGCTGTTCCTTCAGGATAAGGAAGTGTTCCATGTTCTTCTACGATCAGGGCTGTACGAAGAGGTACCATAAAAAGTACTCCTAAAATACCACCACAAAGAGCGATCAATGCAATAGATACGAAAGATGGAGCACTCACTCCACTTCCTTTTTCTGATGCCCAGATAAAAATAGCAGGAATTGTAAAAATTGCTCCTGCCGCTAATGATTCACCTGCTGAACCAATTGTCTGTACCATGTTATTCTCAAGAATGGAATCTTTCTTTAAGATCATTCGGATCACACCCATAGAAATAACTGCCGCTGGAATAGAGGCTGATACAGTCATACCAACTCTTAATCCTAAATAAGCGTTGGCACCACCAAATATAACCGCTAGGATCATACCAAGAATTACTGATGTAACTGTAAATTCGGGTAACACTTTATCTGCGGGAATAAATGGCTTAAAGTCATTTTTCTTTTCCATTTTTCTCTCCTATTTTCAATATATATTTCACTGTATCTTTCTATTATACTAAATTGTTGAAGAAAATGGAACCCCTTATTTTTTTAAGATTCTAACCCGTCATTCAACACATCTTACGTTTTTCCCTGATTTCATCCAATAAGTCACTTGCTCCACTTCCCAATAAAAACCACAATTCCATCAAACATTTCATATTATCTGTCTGAGAAAACCTTAATTCTTATCTGATACCATTCTCCATACACACCACATTAAATTGGCCAACTCCACAACTTAAAATTTAAAATAAATCCAGCATATTATCCAAATATACTTCTTCCCTCACATGAATCTGATATTCTGGCTTTACCATATAATAAAGCAGAAACTCCAATACTAAAGCACTTCCAAGGCTTCGTCCTTCTATTTTGAAATTAGAGAACCCCATTGGCAAGTAAGTATTTTTAATATCATCAACACTTATAAATCCTGGATTTTTCATTGCTTTTGAAAAGCGGTATCCTTGATCAGCTTCTGGTGCTTGGCAGATATGTTCTGAAATATTTTCTCCTAAATTTTTCCTGCTGACTGTTTCGTAGCACTGCTTTCTTTCCTTACATCCATACCAACAGCATTCATTGCATAAGAATTCTACCTTATCTTTTTCCACGTTTGATAATTTTTTCAATTGATCAAATGCTTTATTCAAGCGAAAATCTGGTACAACGTATTTAAAATCTTCTTTCTTTACCTCATTTAAAAATTCTTCAAAGTTTGTTAAAACTTTTGTCGTTGAAGAAACAAAATATAAGCCTTTGTAATGTTTTTTTATATAGTCAAGTAATAAATCAGAATAGATGATCACACCATTTCTTTTTTGCCCTGTTTCTTCAAATAATTTACATAATTCATTACATTTCCTATCCGACAGATGTTCTTCTCTTAACAAACTATTGCTAAACGTTAGTCGTGCCGAGATTCCATATTCTTTCATTAATTCTAAAGCTTCTTCTGGATTATCCGAACCAAAACCAGCACGACCTCCTCCCCAGATACAATCCGCCGGAGATCCATAGATAGAGCTGATTTCACACCATTCATAAAAATATTCTCTATGTTTTCTATATAATGGAAGAAATACGCAATACAGCTCATAAAATTCAAATAGTCCTGGTAGATGATAGTATACTTTTTTATTTAACTTTTCCATATAGTGATACTCTCCGATTTCTTACTTATCTTTCTATTTATTAATATGCCAAAGATTATGAAACATCTCTAACTATACTGTTCTGGCCTTCTGGTTATGCATTGCCTGAACACGCATTTCCCATTCAAACGTCTCCATTGGTTCTGCTTTCGTATTCGCTGTTGGAACTATGACCAGATCCGCACCTTTGCTTTGTCACAGTATTGCAGACTTTTGTCAAGCTTTTTTTGTATGTCTGTTTTCATGCTCATTTGTACTAGTGCAAGTTTCATTTTCCTCTCCTTCAAAATCTTTGTTGTTTCTCCTATTATATCAGTTCTTAATCAAATCTAACACTCTGATCTTTGAGATTATCATCAAAACATGATACAATAGCCTACAGTGTAAAATTTACATAAGAGCGGAGAATTATTACAATGGAAAAAGACCTTACTACTGGAAATATCACACCACATTTATATTGTTTTTTCTCTTGTATTGTCTATTCTTTGCATCTTATTTGCTCACCCAATCCTGACCTTAATGCAGGTGGATTTCGTGATCATTCCTATGACAAAACTTTATTTAAGGATTATTTTTTCTGGGCTTATCTTTACATTTATGTATAATTGCTTTGCAAGTACGCTTCGTGCTCTTGGAGACAGCAAGTCTCCTCTTTATTTTTTGATCATCAGTTCTGTTGTCAATGTATTTGGAGATCTTATTTTTGTGCTTATTTTTCATATGGGAAGTGAGGGATGTGCGATGACAGCTTTGATGGCACAAAATAAAGGTGCAAAAAAGACCGATCGTATTAAGGCTGCTTTTCGTTGTGGAATGAAGATTGAACTTTTTTATGGAATTTTTATCTTTTTTGTATGCTTCTTTTTGGCTCACCCATTGATGCAGCTTTTTTCAAATGATCCTGTCGTGTGCAAACATGGTGTGACTTATTTGAAACTAATCTCTTTGATGTATCTGTTCCCTGCAGTTACAAATGGAGTTCAGGGATATTTTCGCGGAATCGGAGATCTTAAGATTACTTTGATCAGTAGTTTTGTGAATATGTCGGTTCGTGTGATATTTGCGGCTGTTCTTGTGTTTCATTTTTCCTTGCAGATCGAAGCATTGCCATTTTCTTATCTTGCCGGGTGGATTGGAATGCTTTTAGCAGAGGTGCCGTTGCTTTTGAGGAAATTTTAATTTGCGTGATCGAAACCACTACCGAACACGTGTGGAGAATGTTATTGGCTATAAATTAGGAATTTCTCAGACAGAGGATTGAAGCTTTGAATGTATTTTAAACATCTCGTCAAATCGGTGTTCTTAAAGTCCTTTCATCTTCCGTCAACGAATACAAAACTTATCAGCCAACATCGTTTAACATACACACTGTGTAGTGATTTGAATAGCGTTCCATTGTATGAGTCAGAAAGAAGATAAGAAGAAATATTTATCTTCTTATCTTCTTTCTGACTCATATATGCAACACTACCTACAAATGAGAATTTTATCTTGGTGTCAGCTCCAAATACATATTCTTATACTGCCATGCACTCGTCTCCCAAGATACATCTTTATTCATATCACGAATGACCATATCATCCCAGTTTGCTCGATTTTCAAAGTAGCAGGTCTTTGCTCTGTTGATCGTATCATAGAGCAGACCGCCTTCATATCTATCAAATGTAAAGCCATTTCCCGTATTATCAAACATGTTATATGGCTGAACGGTATCTCTAAGTCCTCCTGTTTCTCTTACGATTGGAATCGCACCGTATCTCATAGCGATCAGCTGTGTCAGTCCGCATGGTTCGAATCTTGATGGAACTAAGAGGGCATCACATCCTGAGTAAACGTTGTGAGCTACATTCTCATTGTAGGCGATATAAGCACAGAAGCTTCCCTTGTATTGATTCTCATAAGAACGGAATGCATCTTCATACCAGGAATCACCTGTACCAAGGACAACGACCTGTGTATTTCCATCCATGACACCTGGAATTACATCATTTACAAGATCCAGTCCTTTCTGGTTTGTCAGACGAGAAATCAGTCCGATCACCATTTTATTTTCGTCTACTTCTAAACCTAAAGATTCCTGCAGTGCTTTCTTATTGATCTTTTTATTTTCGATTGCATTGCTTGCATCATAATTGGCTTTTAACAGTTTGTCTGTGGATGGATTCCAGATATTAACGTCAATACCATTTACAATTCCTCTGATCTTATTTTGATGATATCTTAGGTGCTCTGCAAGTCCTTCTCCGTATTCTTCTGTCTGAATCTCTCCTGCATATGTATTACTTACAGTTGTAAGTCTATTGCAGTATGTGATTCCTCCTTTTAACATATTCGCATCTAACCAGTTTTGAGTCAGGCAGTCTTTGTTAAATACATAGTCCGGAAGTCCTGACCAGTATTGGATCATCTTTCTATCATAAATACCTTGGAATTTGAGGTTATGTATCGTAAGTACTGCACTTGCACGTCCTACATTTGTATCGGCAAAACATGTTCTTAGATACAATGGTACCAAAGCTGCCTGCCAGTCATGGCAATGTACAACATCTGGAACCCAATCCAGATAATTAAGTGCCGCCAATGCTGCCTTGGAAAAATAACAAAACTTTGGAATATCATCGATCAGATTTGTATATGGATTACCCCAGGAGAAAAATTCATCATTGTCGATAAAATCATAAACAACGCCGTCTTCCTGATATTCCATAATACCAACATAGTATTGTTTTCCATCAGAGCAAAGGTTCATATAAAAAGAGCCTTTATACTCCATCTTTTCTTGATATTCCCAAGGAATACATTTGTATCTTGGAAGAATAACCTTCACATCAACATTTAATTTTGCAAGACTCTTTGGCAATGCAGACATGACATCTCCAAGTCCTCCTGTTTTTACAAATGGATAGCATTCTGAGCCAATGAAAACGACACTTCTTCTTGGTCCAAGATCTACATATTCCTTTGGTTGCTCCTGTTCTACAGGTGCTTCTTGTTTAGCAACTACTTCTTGCTCAACTGGAACAGTTTCTTTTTTAGTATCTTCTTTTTTTGCAGTGGAAACAGCTTTCTTTTTCTTAGCTGCCTTTTTTTCTGTTGAAGCAGCCGCTTTTTTCTCCTCCGTATCTTTTACTGTCGGAATATCTGCTTTTTTCTCTTCCGTCTTCTTAACTGTTGGAACTATCTGTTTTTCTTCCGTTTTCTTTACTGCTTTAACAGCTGTAGTTTTTTCATCCGTATTTTCTACTGTTGAAATAGTAGTCTTTTCTGTATCCGTATTTTTCGCTGTTGCTGTAACAGCTTTTTTCGTTCTAGTCTTTGCATTCGCTCTTGTCTTGCTTTTTGTTCTGCTTTTTCTGCTCATATTTGCCTCCAATCTGCAAAATAAGTCCTACACTTTGTAATAAATCTGATGATATTCTCATCTATATTTTTATTATATCACAAAAATAACGGCACTGTATATCACTTTAGTAATATACAATGCCTCATCATCACATTTCTATTATCTATGCAAATTCCCAATTTTGTGAAACTGCATTTGCAACCCTCTTGTGAAAAATTTTATTCTTCCTGCTGATTATAATCAATGATAATCTTCTTACAATCCCCACATCGATAAGCAACGCTTTCATATTCCAATGGTTGATCTGCAAACCATCCAGAGCTAACTGCTAATACTCTCTTTTTTCTATTCCATCCAAGACCATGCTTTGACTGAATATATCCTTTTTCCATTTCTTTGTTACAATATGGACACTTCATCCTCATCCCCTCCATTTCATTGTAACATATCAAAGTTTCTTTTAATCTTTCGATTAATTACTTATATTTTACCACAACTTTCTACCTGTCGCTATTTTTTCCATAAATAATTCCTTTTTCAAATGCAAATATCCACACAATCCATGATCATCTTCTTACACCTTGCATATCCCAACTGTGAACTGTTTAATGACAATGTATAATTCTTAGCCATTCCCCATTTTTGTTCCGTATAGAAATTATAATTTGTCCTTCGTCTTTTATCTGTATCCTTTATCAGTTTCACTGCCCCATCTTCCGTAACATCATATAACTTACAGATACGTTTGATCTTCTCTGGCATATCTCCATATATAAATACATTCAGCACATCTTCTCTATCTTTCAATATAAAATCTGCATTTCTTCCAATCAAAACACAAGGCTCTTTTTCTGCGATTTCCAGGATTACTTTTCTCTGTGCCTCATACAGCATATCATCCACGGATTTTCCAGTGATATCACGACCTGAAAATGCATAGGCAAAAAATCCTCTTTTGGGTGATAATTCTGCATTTTCTTCGATATATTCTGGTGATAATCCAGATTGTTGTGCAATCTGATCTATGATATTTTCACTGTAATAAGCAATTCCAAACTGTTTTGCCACTTCTTCTCCAATAAAACGGCCTCCACTTCCAAATTCTCTGCTGATTGTAATGATTCTTTTTTCCATAATATCTTCCTCCTTCTTAATGTGTTAACCGGTCCACTTTTGTTTTTCTTATCTTCTTTAAAAAGATAAATCCGATCAGACATGCTGCAAGTTCTGTAATTGGGAATGCCCACCAGATTAAAGATACTCCTGCCTGGTCATTTCTTACAAAGATTGAAAAGATTCCTGCCAGGGGTAATATGACCACAAGTTGCCTAAGCAGTGAAATAATTAATGATTCCATACCACCATCCAATGCTTGGTATATTCCCTGATATGCCACATTAATCCCAGCAAAAATAAAACTGATCGAGATAATTCTCATTGCACCAATAAAATATTCTCTGGAACTTCCCGCGTTAAATAACGTTGCAAAAAAGCCTGGAAAACCTTCTGTGATCAAAATTCCGAAGATCATTAATACAATTGTATACATCAAACCATATTTGATTCCATCTTTTATCCTCTTTTTACTTCCCATCCCATAAGCAAATGCTATGATTGGTGTAATCGCATCCCTTAGTCCAAATGCTAAGAATAAGACAAACTGCTGTACTTTATAGAACAATCCGTAGGCTGTCTGGGCAGAAGGACTGAATTTTAAAATAAGATTCATTACATATACCATAATTGACATCAATGCCTGTGCAATGATCGCTGGAAGTCCAATCGCATATATTTCTTTGATAATTCCAACATCTGGCTTCATATACTTTGCTCCATGTTCAAATTCTTTGTTTAATTTTATATGAAAGATAAACAATAACACTGCGGATGCTACCTGTCCGATGACCGTTGCATAAGCTGCGCCTTGAACTCCCATTTCTGGAACTGGACCAATCCCATAGATCATGATTGGATCAAGGATGATATTTACTACTGCTCCCACAACCTGACCAATGGTTGAATAAAGAGAACGTCCCGTTGCCTGTAACAGCTTTTCAAACAGGGAAAAGAAAATGATTCCCATGGAAATGATACAGCATATTCTAAGATAACTTGTTCCCATAGAAATTACTTTCGGATCAACCGTCTGTGATGAAATATATACTTTGACTCCAAAAATTCCAAACAATAGACAGACCACATAAATGATTCCGCCTAAAAACAGGCTGTTTCCAGCAACCTTTGCTGCTTTTTTATGATTTCCCTGTCCAAGCGTCCTTGCAAGAAGTGCATTCGTTCCTACGCCCGTTCCGATTCCTACCGCAACCATCAGCATCTGAACTGGAAATACCAGTGTCAAGGCATTTAAAGCTGCCTCGCTTCCTACTCTCATATTCCCTACAAAGGCACTGTCTACAATATTGTAAACTGCCTGCAATGCCATCGATAAGATCATTGGAATTCCCATCTGGATCATGAGTTTATTGACTGGCATGTCCTTCATCTTGTTACTTTCTGCCATTTTTATTTTTTCCTCCTTTTTCTACATAAAAAAAGTGTGTAGTTCATCAGAATAAGCTGGACTTACGCTGATTGGCTACACACTTTTTAATGACATTTTATGATTTTAAAAATAGAAAAAACGAGTGGCAAAAACTGGATTTACGCTTGTTTGCTACTCGTTCGGTTTTTATTATATTTTGATTTTTTGAAAAAGTCAAATGAAAAAATATATTATTTTAATTTCCGATAATATATATAAAACATAGGCCCTGTCGTACAAACAGCCATTGTATCTGCAATCGGTTCTTCCAAATAAACACCCATTGCCGCATTCGAAACAAAATGTTTTCTTTACCCTATCGATATTTTTTGGCTGTGCTCCTTGAACCAGTCCTGGCAAAAGAAGCATAACAAACTGCATAACACTAGTTAAAATACTCATTGATGCAACCGCCATATCTCCACCGTATTTTTGCAATGATGTGTTAAAACTGATCGCTACCATATTTTCTGTTAACTGCATCAATGCTGGAGAAACCAAAACCATTCATAAATACTGCATCCAACACTATATTGGTCACAGCTCCAACTGCCACATTGCACATACTGATCAATGTTTTTCCTTGTGCTGTAATAAATGCATTTAATCCTAATGTTAGTTGTGTAAATAACGTACCCAGACAATAAATATTCATATACAACTTCCCATCACTTTTTCTGCCCCTTCAATATGTCCAATGAACATCTTGTCTACCAGATTGTATAAAATATTGATAAAAAAATATTAGAGCTAGATAAAGGAATCTACAAAAAACATTCTGAAAAAAAATAAAATTATTCCTTCAGCTTACGTGTTGATCATTAAATCCCCGCAATTTATTAATTAATATTTAATGCACATTATCATAATTACAAATCTGGATTGCCGCACCATTTTCCATAAGAGAAAATCCATGTTTTTGGTAAAATGGTACATTATTTTTATCTTCTGGCATTTCTGTATCGTCTAAAACTCTTGTTAATCCATATTCCAGAGGGCACCTTATGTCTTCTTCTAATTTCTTTTGATATTTCGCCATATAAAAATCCCCTTCTAACTATTCTTTTGCTTTATTATAGCTTGAAGGTGATGATTTTAAAGTTACTATTAAATTTATTAGTGATTCTTTGACTAGATTTCTTTCTTAATAAGTAAAATCTTCTTTATCTGGTATTGCACTTCCATAATATAATTGCCCAATCTGTCCATTCTTTAAAACTTTCATAATATAGCTGACAGATTCATTTTGTAGATGAAATTCCTGTGCTTTCTCATGATAAAAAATGTTCATAAACTTTCTCCTTATTTTTCCTTTTTATTTTAAGACTTATGCCTCATGAATCACTTTTAATTCTTTTGTCATGTTGTCTAAATAATCACCTTTTAATTTATATGTTTTTGCATAGATCAAGTAACTGATCACTGCAAAGATCATTGGAATAACGATCATAATGATACGGATTCCATTTAATGTTGCTGCTGACTGCTGTGGAAGAGATGCATTGTATCCAACCATTGCAAACATTTTTTCTCTTCCAAGCTTCTTTACGATCTGCATGCAAAGATTATATGCAAATAATAAACCAACGTTACTTACTGAACGATGATACTTTTGAAGGATATAATTCAAACCAAACAACCTTTTAACGATTTTATAACTTGCTTTTATAAGGCTTTCAGAGCGTATAGCCGTATACCAGCTTGCATTGTCAGGGATTAGGATAAACTTTTGATATTTTGCACATCGCTTTTTCCCAGCATACACATATTTGCCAGAAACCACCTCCTACTGTTCCAAGGAGTTCTGGTCTCTGATTTTTTGACTTTCCGGACAAAAAAATAAACCTGCTGTCATCTGCAGATCTCTCCACAGACAACAACAGGTTTCCCATGATGCATTTATTTACTTTACCATCCGTTCAATACCATCGGTCATACGGATTTCCACGCACCTTCTTTGTCTCTGGTGCCTTCTCAATACTCTTTTCAGCCTCTTCCCTCGTTGCAAACAGCCTGTGAGATTTCTGTCATAACAAAACCCTCTCTATGTTTCCTAGCTGCTTT
>UMII01067782.1_pt1 | contig 16457 bp, 10 predicted proteins | sample 1965731 | NCBI WGS metagenome assembly UMII01 (sample SAMEA4836118, study PRJEB28245) | human gut metagenome | biome: gut microbiome; material: fecal sample | place: Denmark | collected 2008
AAGAAGGTCGCATCCGGACTGCTGTCCGCGGGCCATGCGCGTGCGCTGCTGGGACTGCCGACGGAAGCGGATATGGAACAGCTGGCCACGCGCATCATCGCCGAGGGGTTGTCCGTACGCAGCACCGAGGAAATCGTGTCGATGAAGGCCGCCGAAAGCGACCAGCCCAAGAAGCCGAAGGCCAGCAAGCTCAATCCGTGGGCTGGTACCCCCGTTCAGGTTGGTCTGGAGCAGCGTTTCGGCACCAAGGTCTCCATCAAGGGATCGAAGAAGCACGGGCGAATCGAAATCGTGTTCAAATCGGAAGACGATATGAAACGCATCGTCGACCTGCTTATGCAGCAGCAGAGCTGAACGAACCGAGCCAATCGAGCTCGGCGAGCGATAATGATTTGAACGATTTGAGTCTTACTTGAGCGAATCGAGATAAGCCTGCGCATCCAGCGCGGCGCGGCACCCCATGCCCGCCGCGCTGATGGCCTGCCGATAGACGCTATCCACGCAGTCTCCCGCGGCGAAAACGCCGGGTTCGCTGGTACGCGTGCTGGCGCCATCGACCGTGATATAACCGGCTGAATCGACGTCTACAAGCCCGTTAAGAAAAGCAGTGGCAGGAGTGTGCCCAATCGCCATGAAAACGCCGTTAGCGGGGATTACAGAGGTCTTTTCGGTGGCGGTGTTGCGCACCTCCACCTCCTGTACGCCGTTCTCGTCGCCGCGAATCTCCTGCACCACAGCGTCAAGCATGAAATCGATTTTCGGATTGCGTTGCGCACGCTCCACCATGATGCGGGAAGCACGGAACGTGGAACGCCTATGAATAAGGGTGACGGACGAGCCGAAACGGGACAGGAAATCAGCTTCTTCGAAAGCGCTGTCGCCGCCGCCGACCACCACAATCGGCTTGTTGCGGAAGAAGAAACCATCGCAGGTGGCGCAGTAGGATACACCTTTGCCTGCGTATTCCGTCTCGCCTGGCACGCCCAGCTTACGATAGTTTGAGCCTGTTGCGATGACCAGCGCGCGTGCGTCGTACACGTCGCCGCCGTCAAGGGTGACGGTTTTGATGCCGGAATCGGCATTCGAAGCAACCGAAACAACATCGTCCCAAACGATATGCGTGCCGAACCGTTCCGCCTGATTGCGCATATTGTCCATCAGATCCGGACCCATGATGCCATCGGGAAAGCCTGGGAAATTCTCCACTTCGGTGGTGTTGACCAACTGGCCGCCGGGCGTCAGCGCGCCGGCGACGACCAGCGGCTCGAAGCCGGCGCGGCCAAGATAGATCGCGGCAGTATAGCCAGCCGGGCCGGAACCGATAATCACCACATCACGCATATCACTCATGGTTGCTACTGTAATGCAGTTTCCACGACGGTTGCGGGCGGTTTTGCAGATGGCGTTCAAAAAAGCGTTCAAAAAGGCGTTCAAAAAAGTCAGCTATCCGTCACGTTGTTTCACGTGAAACAAAAAGAGGGTGTGCGGAACAATCCGCACACCCTCCTTGTCTGCCGATGCGTCAGAAAATCTGCACCGAATCGATGTACAGCTGGTTGCCGGGAAGGCTGTCGAACGGCACCCACAAGAGGATGTCCTGGGTCTCCACGGCCTTGTTGAACTTGATTTCGGTGGTGCCGCTGGCGTCGAACTCGAACTGGGCGACCTGTTCACCCTGGTTCGGGCTGGACTTGGCGTTCACGCGAATGTAGCCCTGGCCGCCGGAAGAACGGATCTTGATGACCATGCGATACGCTTTCTGGGGCTGGCTGAGGTGGAGGTAATAACCGTAACCCTGTTGTCCGTCCGGATTGGACAGGAACTGGCGGTTGTCGATCTCATACGGAGTCGTGTTCTCTGGCATCTTCGGTTCCGGAACCTTCCGCACCTTCTTATCCGAAGTCACCACCTTGTCGACGTCCTTCTTGGCGGAATGGTTCTTCTTCGTGGTTTTCTTCGGCTTGCTGGAATCGGAGCTGCCGTTGTCGGAGCTGTTGGCATCGTTGGAATCGTTGTTTGCATCGCTGGCGGAGCTGCTGCCATTGCCGGAATCGCCATTATTGCCGAAAGGCACGTCGTCAAGGTTCATTTCCGGCCACGGATTGTTGGAATTCGTATTGGTGATGCCGTCATCCGGCTTCTTGGTCAAACCATGAATGGCGAATCCCAATGCGACGGCCACCACAATGAACGCGACCACAATGGCCACGACCTTGGTGGTGAGCTTGCCGAACAATTTGGCATTGGCGACCTCGGCCGGACTGGAGGAAGAGGCTTTAGGGGCAAAGCTCGGCGGCACCGCAACGGGGGCTCCGTTTTCGTTCTGATATGCCGCGTCGATCGCTTCCTGCTCCGCCTTCAACGCGCGTGCGGATTCCTCGCCCGGCTCGATGACCCGTCCGTCAGGTCCGATCACCGGAATGCGACCGGTCTTCTCCAATTGCGAATCGTCCGTATGATAATCGCCCTGCGGCGACGGCGTGGAAACACGGATGGGGAAGGAGAACGGCGAATCCACATCTTCGGAGGATCCGTCGAGGTCCTCTTCGCTGAGTAGTTCGCGGCTGTTGTTCCACAGCGATTTCACGGCACCGCCGGTCGCGGCCATACCCTTGGCCAAGGCTTCCTTGCTGTCGGAGAAATCAGTGTGTGGTTCAGGCGCTTCGAACGTCATTTCCGGAATGCTTCCGGTTTCAGCCAGCGTATCGGGCAAGGCGATGGCATCCTGCTCGAGAATCTGCAGCAGGGGCACGTTCACAATCGAGCATTCCGAATCCGCGGACGGTAACGCAATATCGGGGCCGTTAAGCTTCGCCAGCGGCTCGTAGTCGCCCAGCAACGCCTCCAATTCGGCGATGGTGGCCATCGGAACGGTCGGGAAACCGTCCTTCTCCTTGAGATCCAGACCACGCTTGCAAATCACGCGGAACTCCATCGGCACGTTCGGTGAAATCGCGTCAAGATGGTAGTTCGTGGACAGCGTCGACGGCGTGCGCGTCAGCAGGGAATACAGCAGGGAAGCGACCTGGCGAATCGCAAGCTGCTCCTGGTTTTCCACGGATTGCACGCGCGAAGTATCGGCCAGCATGATGCTTACCGGCGCGTCGGCGATTTCAATGCCGTTGCGGGTCAATCGCACGGTGTCCGTGCTGATCGAGAAATGCGTGAGATTGTCTTTCTGCAACACGTGCAGGGCTTCGACGACCTCACCAAGAATGGAACGGATCGCGGTGAAGCTCAGCGGCTTGCTGGACTGCGTGAGATACTCGCTCAACGACATGCCGGCATCGAGCTGCGTGATCACCAACGCCACCTCGCCCACGTGCTGAAGCTGCAGCACCTGCGTGAAATGGGCGTCGTGGGAAATCGCCAGCATGGAGGCCGTCGCATTGACGTCCTGCAAAGCCTTGCGGTTGTTGACGATAAAAAGCTGGCAATCCCGGGCAAGCACGTGATCGCTTGCCTTCCAAACCTGCAAGCCGGTTTCCTCGCGCAATGGCGAAACCAGCACATAGCGGTTGCTGATGGTATCTCCCAGTTGAGGTTTCATGGTTTCCTTCAACTCTGTAACGATTGTTCTACCTACGCTGTTATTCTTGGTCGCCGTTTTCGGCGGTACTTTGCTCAAGTTTACCGTTGGGGCTGGCCGTTCCGCCAGACTTAGGCTTGTTGCCAAGCCCTGGTATGCGGGCGGCGAGCATGCCCACGACCGAAGTGAGCTCCTCGGCACGCAGCGCCCACAGGCACGCCAGATAGACGATGGCGATGACGATGGTGAGCAGTATCGCGGACAGAACCGCCTGACCCCAGTTCATAGTGCCGTCGTCGGGGCCGATATGCGCTCCGACCAGCCGGTAGACGCCGTTGCGGCACAGCAGGCCAATCACGCAGGCGGCTATCGTGGCCACCAGCGCCTTCGCATAGGCGGTGATGATGCGCTTGTCATCCACATCGCCGTCGAAACGGGAACGGAGCATGTGCGTAAGCAGCGGATACGGCAGGATGAAGCTCACCGAAATCGCCAATCCGATGACGGTGATCCACTGCGTGGGCGGCAGAATGAACGTCGACGCGATGATGACGCCACCCTGGATGGCCATGGTGATCGCCATGAAAATAAACGGATGCTTGCCGTCTTCGAACGCGTAGAACGTGCGTTGGATGACCAAATACGAGCTGGAAAGTGGCAGGCCGATGCCCAAAGCGGCGAGCGGCGCGCTGATGAGCAGCGCCTCACGCACGCTGATGGACGGCAGCAGTGCGAGGATGATCGGCAACGGAAGCACGATGAACGCCGCTGCGAAGAAGCACATGATGAGATTGAGATTACGCAGGGCCGAGCTCAGATCCTTGCGCGCCTCGTCGATATTGCGGTCCGCGATGGCTTTCGATATTTTCGGGAAGATCGCAGTGGCGATGGACACGGCGATCAGCGAATACGGCAGCATGTAGATGGTGTACGCATTCTGATACGAGGCGTTGCCGGCCACGTCCAACTGGCTCATATGCAGCTGTTCCGAAGCCTTGAACGGCGCGCTGGTGGCCACGCGGGTGACGATGATGTTGACGATCTGATCGACGCCGACGATGCCGAGGCTCCACGCGGCGACCGGTCCCATCGAACGTAGTCCGATGCCGTGAACGCCGAATTTCGGACGGTATTTCAGGCCGATTCTTGTCAAAGGAATGAACAGCACCAGCGCCTGGAACGCCACGCCAAGCGTCCAAGTGCCGGCGGTCAGCGCGATTTTCGTCGGCGTCCAGAAGTCCAGCGGACGTTCCGTGGTCCTGCCGAACATCGCGATGAACGCGCCGAAACCGATGCAGCTGATGATGTTCGCGCCGACCGAGCTCCACGCATACGTGACGAAATGGTCCTTCGCCGCGAGAATCTGCCCGATCACCGTATACAGGCCGTAGAAGAAGATCTGGGGCATGCACCACAAGGTGAAGGAGGTGGCGAGGGCCATGGTTTCGGCGCTGCCGTTGACATACAGTTTGGTCAACAACGGCGTGGCAACGGCCATGAGCAGCGTCACACCCAACAACAAGGTGATGGCAAGGGTGATGAGCTTGTTGAGCTTGGTTTCGGCGTCCTTCGATTTCAGCGTGCGCACGATCTGCGGCACAAGCACCGCGTTGAAGATGCCGCCGGAAACCAGTGTGTAGATGACCTGCGGAATCATCGAACCGGCCTGGTAGGCGTTGGCGGCATAGCCGGTGGTGCCCAAGGCCCAGGCAAGCAGGATGGTGCGGATTTGGCCGGTCACGCGCGAAGCGGCGGTACCGGAGGCCATGATCAGTGAGTTACGGCCAACGGAAGAACTCATTCGTCGGGATCCTTCTTACGGTTGAATTGACGCCACAGTCCCACAGCGCCCAAGAGCACGGCGAAGCCGATGATGACGAAACCGCTCTTGTCGCTGATCTGCAGCGCGCTGGTGATGTGGGTGACCTGCGTGGCTCCAAACGCTGCACCATTCCTGTCGAACAGGCTGATGGTGGCGTTGGCGGTGCCGGACGTGGACACACGGATGGTGAACGCCACCTGTGCCTCGCCGTGGGGCGGCACCTGCACGGTGTCGAATCGGGACGTGACGATCTGCATGGAATCGGTCAGCGACGAGACCTTCACCTTTACCGGGTACGGGTGGCTGTTGCTGATGGTCACCGGCATTTTCGCGGTTTCGCTGACCACGTTCACGCTTTCCGTCGGCGTGATCGCCACACCGTTGATCAGCAGGGCCGCGAGCTGGTTCGCGCCTTCCGCCATCGTGCTTCTGGAAGGGCTTTCGCCGCCCAACGCGTGCAGGGTCATGATGGTGTGGGCGTTCGTCAGCTGCCTGCTCCAGGTGTTGACGTCGGATTCGTCTTTTCCGTTCGGCTTGACGAGGATCGACGTATTGAAACGTTTGATGTTGCTCGATGAGTTCGCCAGCGCGCTCAGAGTCTGCTGGACGTCGCTGCGCATGCTATCGGTAAGGCCGTCCGTTTGGGGAAGATCGGTTGACATGCTGGCCGCATCTTCGGAGATGTCGGCATCCTTCAACGTGGCGAGATCGGTGAGGTTCAGCCACGGCGACTGCTCGATGTCGCTCATCAGCGCGTCCACAACACTGGGGTCGGAATCCTCGTTCAGACAGACCAGCAGGTTGCGTTCCGCATAAGGCTGTTCCATCTGGTAGAACGCGCTTTGCGCGACGAATCGCGCCAATCTGCCGGCCGTGGTTCCCTCGCTGTCGGCGTTGGCATCGTCACTGGTCGCCTTGCCTTGGGCCAGGCCGGAAAGCACATTCTGCGCGGAAAGCACGGTGACGTCCCCGGCGTCGGTGGAGACCACCGTCTTGCCGGTACGTACGGTATCCGCATCGTCCTCTTCGAAGTCATGCGTGGCGATGACGGTGCCGTACCCCTGCTGGCGGGCCTTCGTCAACGCTTGTAGGGTCCAATTGCCGTTGCCCTGCCACGCGTATGCGGTGATGTCCGCGTTGCTGTCGCCCAATGCCGATTGATAGGTTTTCCGGGCTTTGGCTGCGGACCATTGACGGTCGTTGATACCGGCTGCGCTGTAGGCCGGAGCGTTGTTCATGGCGCTGTAGGCGGTTATGTCGAACAATGCGGGCTGGGTGATGCCGTCGACCCGCGTTGGCATCGCCATCGCCTGCAGGTAGGTCGGATCTCCTACGACCTGCAGCATGTCGTGCTTGGCGAAGGTCTGCTGCAACGATTTGAGCCGTGCGTCGTCATCCTTGCTGGGCATGGCGATTTTCGCCAGTTTCGAGGAGGAAATACCCCCTTCATCGACCAGCTGTCCAAGCAGCTTGCTGTCGGTGGTCCACCCGTTGGCGGCCAGCGGCTGGGCGACGGTGATGTGCAGCGCCGGCGTGCTGGGCGTGTGGAGTCCCGCGCCGGTGCGCGTCACGAACGTATGCGATTGAGCAAGGGGGGTTCCGTTGGCGGAATAGCTCAGCAGCACCGGCTTCGGCCCCCAAGAGTTGATGGCCGCGAGCGATTCCTGATGGGCGTCCGCGTCGATGCTCACGTTGGTGCTGGCTCCCGGCTGCAACGCGGGCACATCGGCCTGTCCCACGGATTGCGGGGTGGGGATTCGCCCGTTGCCTTCAGACCAATCCTGGATGTCGTTGCGCGAAACGAACGTGTAGAAGGCGTTCATGGCCAGCGTCAGCGTTCCCGCGGGAATCTCCTGTCCGGTCGTGTTGGTCACCGTGGCGTTCAGATGGTATCCGGAGGTGTCCGTCAATACGGCCGTGGAAGAGTTGATGGACAACATACCGTCCGTCGACTCCGCCGATGTGGTCGATTCCATGGCCCTTGCCGATGGCGTGGGTGCGTATAACAACATCAACGCCATGGTCAATACCATGGCGATGATGGATGATAACGCGCGAAGGCCACGCGAAACGTGCCGTTGTGCGGATTGATTCACTATTACGCCTGTCTGTTGAGTTTCCTTGCGTACAACCATGCTATCTTCCGTTCGTTCGGATAGCTCAGCACATCGTCCAAATCAGCAAAATCCACCCAAATGGCGTCTTCGGCCTCATGGTCGGGATCGCCTTCGACGGTCAGCTCGCCGCCGATCTGCCGCAACGCGAAGTGGTGCACCAGCTTGTGCACGCGTTGGCTGGTACCGGTGAACCAATAGTCGATGGTGGCGATGGAATCGACCACCTCGCCCAGAATGCCGGTTTCCTCATGCACTTCGCGCACGGCCGTCTGCTGCGGCGTTTCGCCTTTTTCGATATGTCCCTTCGGCAGGCACCATTCCAAATGCCCGCTGCGTGAATGACGTGCGATGATCGCCACGCGACCCTTGTCGTCGAACACCAGCCCGCCCGCCGAATACTCGCGCACCACCGGCAGCTCCTGCGCGTCAAGCGATGCGAACGTGGTCGGACCATCCGCGGTGCGCCGGCGCGGCATCATCGCCGGCGTAGGCGCGCTCGGCGTGATGATCGTGCGCTGCTGCAATTGCTGTAGTTGTTGCAGCTGCTGCAGCGAAACCGACTGCGATGTGTACAGCAGTTCGTCCGGTTCCAGCGGATTTTGGGCATGGTCGTCCGCAGCATGGGCAAGCATGCGTGCAAGGTCTGCGGGCGTAATCATGATTCCAACCATACTCAATTCTGTGTGCAGGTGGGGTAACGGTATGCTGGTAAACGGAAAACTTGTGGTGCTGAAAGGTATGGCGTGAACTTCGAAGTGTGGCCAGAGGCCATTGAATTAGGACGTATGTTTGCTGCGGAAGGCTACGAACTGGCACTGGTCGGGGGTCCTGTCCGCGACCTGCTGCTGCATCGCAAATCGCATGATTTGGATTTCTGCACATCGGCGCGTCCCGAGCAGTTTGAGCATATTCTGCGCCGTTTTGGGCATGATGGCTTCTGGGATATGGGCCGCAAATTCGGCACGCTTGGCGCGATGCGCAGGCGTGAGGACGGCACCGAGGTGAAAGTGGAGGTGACCACCTACCGTTCCGACACGTACGACCCCGACTCGCGCAAGCCGGAAGTCAATTACGGCGACACGCTGGAAGGCGATCTTTCCCGCCGCGATTTCACCGTCAACGCGATGGCGTTGCGTGTTCCGGAACTCGAATTCGTCGATCCGTTCGGCGGTGCGAACGATTTGGCCAAAGGCGTGCTGCGTACCCCCGTCGATCCGCGGCAGTCGTTCGACGACGATCCGTTGCGCATGATGCGCGCCGTGCGTTTCGTGGCGCAGCTCGGCTTCCGCATCGAGCCGGAAACCGCCGAAGCGCTGTCCGACATGGTCGATCGCATCGAAATCGTCTCCGCCGAACGTGTGCGCGACGAACTGGTCAAGCTGCTGCTGTCCGATCGCCCGCGCGCCGGCATCGAAGCGTTGGTCGATTCCGGTCTTGCTGACATCGTGCTGCCGGAAATTCCCGCGCTGCAGCTGGAAATCGACGAGCACCATCGCCATAAGGACGTGTTCGAACACACCATGATCGTCATCGAACGCGCCGTCGCCCTCGAAACCGGTTCCGACGGTCCGGTGCCGGCCCCGGACCTGACGCTGCGTCTGGCGGCTCTGCTGCACGACATCGGCAAGCCGAAGACCCGTCGTTTTGAAGCGGGCGGCAAGGTGAGCTTCCACCGTCATGACGCCGTCGGCGCGAAGATGACGCGCAAGCGTTTGAAGGCACTGCATTTCGACCACCACATGGTCGAGGACGTCAGCGAGCTGGTCAACCTGCATCTGCGCTTCCACGGCTACGTGGAGGAGCCGTGGACGGATTCCGCGGTCCGCCGCTACGTCAAGGACGCTGGCCCGCTGTACGAGCGTCTGAACCGCCTTACGCGCGCCGACACGACCACACAGAACAAGCGCAAGGCCATGATGTTCTCGGCGGCCATGGACGAGATGGAACAGCGTGTACGCGACCTGAAAGAAAAGGAAGACTTCGACGCGATCCGTCCTGACCTCAACGGCGACGAGATCATGCAGCTGCTAAGCATCGAACCAGGCCCGATGGTCGGCAAGGCGTACAAGCACATGCTGGAATACCGCCTCGATAACGGTCCGGTGGAGCGTGACGTGGCCGTTGCCGAGCTGGAACGCTGGTACAAGGAGCAGGGCGAATAGCGATTGACATGCGGTGGTTTCGCCGCATGCATGGAACAGTGTGCTTGGAACAGCTCGAATACGAAAACCCGCGTTCCCGATTGGGGGAGCGCGGGTTTTTCATATTGCCTATATCGATTTCGATTGGCGGTCAGCTTTGCGGATTCACCGCATCATGCTCGGGCGCCTTGGGCAGGTCGGTCATCTTGTCCACCGCGACGCAGCCCTGGATGCCGGTGATCGCCTTGCCTGCGGCGGGAACCTTCTTCGTATCCTGCAGATTGTCGAATGTGGCGCCCACGATGACGTCGATCAGCTGGTCCTGACGGTCGTCCATAACCAGCATGGCATCGGTGAAATTGCTTGCCACGGTGTACGCCTGATTCACGCCGTTCTTGCCGAAGACGATCATCGTGCGATCCACCTTCTTGGTGTAGTTGTCCGGCGTCTGGGGGTTGAACTCGCGGTTCTGCAACGCGTCGCTCACCGCCTTGGCGAAGCCGGAGAACTTCGTGCCGTTGAGCACACGCAGCGTGATGTTGCGATTCTCCACATACTTGGCCTTGTTGCCGTCGGCTTCCTTGATGGGGCACGGTGCCTGCTGGCCGTAGTTCGGCTGTACGGCGGCCGACTTGACGTTGCCCAGGCCTCCGACATGGAAAAAGAACAGCAGGGACACCACCATGGCGACCACCATGACGGCTCCGACGATGCTGAACACCGTCTTCTGACGGCGGCGAATGTACTCTTTGCGCGCGGCGCGCTCGTCGTTAGCCTGGGTCATTTACGAATTCCTTTTGAACAAACCAATTGCCATCAACTTTACTGTCATGCGGTGATATGTGTCATGCGGTGATATGCACAATCGGTCGGGCTGGGGCGTTCGTGGCGATGATGCGATCGACGCAACGGCTGTCCTGCCATGCCCGCTGCACGGCGTCCGCCGCATCCTCCGTCGGCACGAACGCGATGACGGATGGGCCGGAACCGGAGACGAACGCCTGGCTGGCTCCCGCACGCAAGGCTTCCTCGATCGCCTGTCCGCTACGCGGATGCAGGGAGACCGCCGCCTTCTGCAGGTGGTTCTCATCGCCATCGCCGGCACCGATCTGATCGAATGTGGCATACACTTCCGGCGTGCGCAGTTCCGCACGGTATGCGCCGACCAGCAGATGGCCGGTAAACCCACGTTCCGTAAGATCGCGTACGATATCGCCATCGTCATCAAGCTGTTCGATGCGTTCGCCGAAACCGGTGCCGCGCGCGTAACCGCCGGTCAGACAGAACGGCATGTCCGCGCCCAGCGTGGCCGCGACTTCCTGCAGGCGTTCGATCGGCCAATCGAGATCCCACAACGTGTTCAATGCCAGAATCGTCGCCGCCGCATCGGCGGAACCGCCGGCCATGCCCGCGCCGACGGGGATGCGCTTGTCGATGTTCAACGCCACGTCCGGCTCATGGCCGCTCGCTTCGGCCATGGCGAACAATGCCAGCACGGCATGGTTGCGGCGCATATCGCTGCCGGAAGAGGCTAGGTCGCCCAGATACGCGCCCTCGAGATTCAGCGAGAAGCCGCTTCCCGGCGCTTTGCGCGTGGCGGTGACGGTGTCGTATACGCCGACCGCGCAATAGATGGTGTCGAGTTCATGACGGCCGCCCCATTCGGCATGCGACGGGCCCACATGCAGGGTCAGATTCGTTTTCGCCGGGCAGTCCACGCTCACGGCGTTGATGGTGGCCATTCCGATGGCGGGCGAATCAATGGTGCTCATGACGCGAACACCTCATCCAACGCGCGTGCCAACGCCACGAATTCGTCGATGGTGAGCGTCTCGCCACGACGGGTCGGGTCGATGCCGGCCTTCTCGAACGCTTCGGACGGCACGATTTTCTTCAATGCGGCGTGCAGGGTCTTGCGGCGCTGCCCGAAAGCCGCGTCGATCAAACGGAACACGGTTTCGCGATCCACCACGGAACCGTCCGCATTGTCCGCGGCGGGGGTGTGACCGCCCGGGTAGCGCTTGAACAGCACCAGCGCGGAATCGACGTTCGGGGCCGGCCAGAACACGTTGCGGCCGATGACGCCCACGCGTTCCGCGGTGCCGTACCATGCGAGCTTCACGCTCGGCGTGCCGTAGATCTTCGAACCGGGCTTCTCGCTCAAACGGTCCGCCACTTCCTTCTGCACCATCACCAGGAAGGTGCCCAGATTGTCGAAACGTTCCAACAGGGTGAGCAGAATCGGCGTGGCCACGTTGTACGGCAGATTGGCCACCAGCGTGAAGGAATCGTCATCCTTGAAATCGGGCAGATTCTCCGGATTGACGGTGAGTGCGTCGCGGTTGACCACACGGAAGCGGTCCACGGCGTCCGGCATGAATTCGGCGATGGTTTTCGGCAGGCGTTCGGCGACCGGCGGGTCGATTTCCACAGCCGTCATCGTGGCGCCGGTTTCCAGAATCGCCAGCGTCAGCGAACCCAGTCCGGGACCGACTTCCAGCACATGGTCGTCGGCGGTCACGCCGGCCTCGCGCACGATGCGACGCACGGTTCCCGGATCAATCACGAAATTCTGCCCGAATTTCTTCGTCGGGCTGATACCCGCGTCGGCGGCGATGCGTCGGATGTCGGCCGCCCCCAGCAAATGGCCCTGCGTATGCTCGTTCACGTTTTCCGTCATTCCCTCTTCTGTCATTCCCTCATTATCCGTTCATGCCGGTACGAAAATCGTTGGCGATTAGCCGGATCAGTACCATCCGGTCTGTTCGGAGTGCTGCCACGCCGCGGACGGGCTGCCGTACCGCTGTGCGATGTAGCTCAGACCCCAGTCGATCTGCACGGCGGCATCGTCCTTCCAATTCGCGCCGAACGTGGCCATTTTGCTGCCCGGCAACGCTTGTGGAATACCGTATGCGCCCGAATACACGTTTTCCGCGCTCCAGCTCCATCCGGATTCGCGATTCCAGAGTTTGACCAGATCCGTCCAGTTCTGGCCGGTCCAGCCGCGCTGCGCCGCCGCGCCGGAAGCGTAGGCCTGTGCCTGTGCCGCGGAAGGATGGTACAAGCGGCAGCCTGCGGAAGGATTGCTCGGCTGCGGCGTGGGCTGCGGTTTGGGCTGGGGTGCGGGAGTCGGCTGCGGTGCAGGGGTTGGTGTGGGGGTCGGTGCCGGATCGTCCTTCTCGGTGTTGTTGGAATTGTTATTCGAGTTGTTGTTCGAATTGTTCTTATCCGAGGAATCCGACTTGTTCGAATCGGTTTTGTCGGAATCGGACTTATTGTCGTTTTTATTCGAGTCGTTCTTACCCGAATCGTTCTTGCCGTCGTCCGTCTTGCCGGAATCGCCGTTATCGCCGTTGCTGTTGCCGTTGCCGCTGTTGTCGGATTTGTCGGATTTGTCGGTATCGTCCGTAGTTTTTTCCGGTCCGACCGCAATGACTTTGTCGATGGCGATTTTCGTGGTCTTCTCTCCGGTCAGCGTCTCGCTTTCCTTCACGCCATCCACGTAGGTGACGGCGTACGTCTGCTGGATTTCGCCGTTTTCGCCTTCCTGCCGTACCGTGACTTCGCCCGGCTGCAGGTTCGGGTCGATGATGGTCTGCGTGCCGAACGGCACTTCCTTCGTGCGGGTCTCCTCACCATGCGTCACGCGGCGGACGCGCAGAATGGTCGTCTTGCCGTCCTTTTCGACACTGACGCGATCCTCCTTGCCCAACGTGATGCCTTTGGCGTCAAGAATGGAGGCAGCGGGCAGCTTGCCGTTCGGCGCCATCGAGCTTTTCCCGTCCGCGATGACGGTGACGGGCCCCTTCTGGTTGATGATGAGACCGCCGGTGAGCTTGTTGTAGACGTTGCTGATATTGACGGTGATTTTCGCCGCTTCGGTTTCGTTTTGGTTGAAGAAGTCCAGCAACTGCTCGGCGCTGGACGCGACCGTCCAGAACGGCACTTCCTGGCCGTCGATGGTGATGGTGGTCTGGTATGCGCTCTGCACGTTCACCACATCATGGTTCTTCAGCATGCTGGTCGGGCTGGTCGATTCCACCAGGTCGTGCGTTTTGACTTTCACGCCCTGCTCCTGCAGCAGACGGTCCACGCTCATCGCATATGTGGTCACCGTGGTGGTCTCCCCATTGACGGTCAACGCCACGGATTTGCGCGCGCCCACACCAAACGCCAACGCCGAAGTCAAAGTCAATGAGGCCACGCATGCCATGACGCGGACACGACGAAGCGTCACGAATCTCCGAGGGGTCCACCTTCTCGTCATTTATCCTCTTTTCAGCGCTGCCTACAACGCCGTTATTGTAACGGCTCAGCTGGAACGGTCGCCGTGCTTTCCGATGGTTTTATCCATACCGCCACATTTTTGAAAGCAGGTGCGAAAAGCGAAAAATAAAAAAGGGGGCAGGAGAGAAGGGGATGTCCTGCCCCCGGTCGGACGAGACAGGTTGGGGGACGTCTCGTCCGCTTTGCCAGAAGTCTCAAGTTGGGGGAAGACTTCTGGAGCACTTACCCATGGTAAGAGGTCCAAGCCCGTCATACGGGTTCGAGCCTCCTGTCGGGATCGAACCGACGACCTGCCGCTTACAAGGCGGCCGCTCTGGCCATCTGAGCTAAGGAGGCATGTCCTCTTTTGCTATGAAAACAACAGAGGAACGATGAATAGCATAACCAGCGCTTCCACCGCAGTCAACTTAGCATTGCGGGTTGAGACGCGCCGGCTGCCCGTAAGGGGTTATTCGCCCGTGGTGACGGAAATCGGCCCCTTCTTGGCTCCGATGGACGGCATCTTGCCGGCAACGCCGACTTCGCTGTCCTTCAGGCCGATCGATTCCAACAGACCGTCCTTAACCGTCGTCTGGGCGGTGGTCAGCTGGTCCATATCCCAATACTTGCCGTTGATGATCACGGTCGGCGTGGTCATGCTGCCCTTGTAGCTGCCGGACTGATGCCACAGTTCGGAACGCTTCGGCGTGTAAGTGTCGATCGCATCAAGCCATTCCTGATAATCGCGGCCAAACGCCTTGTCCGCAACATCCTTGGAAACACCTGCGGCGATCATCTGCTCCTTGATCTTGGCGTCGCTCACCGACTTGTATGCGGAGCCTTCCTCCGGCTGGAAATCCTCGGCGTAGACCTTCTCCAGGAAGGAGATCAGATGGTTCGGGTCGCTGTCATGCTCGGCCAGGTAGATGGCCGCGTTCGCCGCGCGACTGGAATACTCGTCGGTGGACCAACGGTCCATGAACGCCATGAAATGCAGGTCCAGATTGATCTGGCCGGCATCGACCATCTTCTGCAGGTCGGCGTCCAACTGGCGGTGCAGGTTGCCGCAGCCCGGGCACAGGAAATCCATGTAGAGCTCGACGGTCGGCGCGCCCTCCACAGCCTTGCCGTAGCCGTTCTTGGAAATCAGCAGGCCGCCCTTCTTATCGACGAGCTTCGGAGTGTTCTTCACTTTCTGCAACGCCGTGTACGCTTCCTGCACGGTTTCGGTGGAAGCCTTCGTTTCGGCCTTCTTATGCATGTTGTGGTACACGGTGAACGCGCCGATCGCCACCAGAATCACCAGCACCGCCACCACGATGCCGCCGATGATCGTCTGCTGCTTGCGTTCCTTCTCCATCTGCTCGGCGCGCGCCTTCATCGCTGCGGCCTCAGCGGCCCTACGCTCGGCGCGGCTGGTACGCTTCTGCGCATCCTTGCTGTTCTGGGCCATCGATATTCCTTTCGACCTCACGTTGCTATGCTGGGCACCATACTAGCGATGCCTTGCTATCGATTCGCCGGGAATTCCGTATTGCCTTGCGATTGCGTCGGCAGCTCGCTCAAGTGGCGCAGATACGGCTGTTTACGCAGTGCGCCGCCGCCCAATCGCAGTACGATCGCGCCCGGAGCGGCCACGGCCACAAGCCAGCCGATCGCGCAGAACGCAGCCTGCGCCAGCCCGCTTTCGGAAAGCGGACCGCCAAGCAGCGTCGGCATCGGAATCGTCAATCCAAATATCCACGTATCCATCACGGCATACGGAAGCTGCAGCACGACCGTGGTGAGCGACAAACCCAGCGCGGCCACGGCCAACATGATCAGCGTCCGCACGATGGCGACGCCGAAGCCCTTCACGATGTGCCAGGGCAGTCCCGCCAATCGCAGCAGCCAGTCGGAACTTTTCTTCTCGCCGCCACGTTTGCCTTCGCGCTCGAGCTGCGCCTCCGTGTTGAATCCGATAGTGGCCAGCGCACAGGCGAACAGCAACGCGGCTGCCATCGCCGTCCACAGTGAGAACAGTCCGCAGACGGCCACGGGAATCGCCATCAGCGCGCAGGGGAGCATGCCCCGGCCCAACATCGCGCCACGCTTCACATCGGCGGGATTGGGTGCTTCCGCAACGTTCGGCCCATCCATACCGGGTACCGGCGGGAATGACATTGCGGGCGATTGCTGCGCCGCGGCCACCGTGGCCTGCGGTATGACGGACGGTGGCTGCCGCATGGCGATGCGTTGCAACGCGGGTTTGATGGTCGGGTCGACTTGCGTCGGCGCTTCCGCTGGATTCCATGCGTTCTGGGCCGGCAGCATTTGTGTTGACGGCATGGATTGCGGCATTACCTGTGTGCCTGTCGGCATCGCCCGCGTGCCTTGCGATTGCGGCATCGTGCGCGTGCTGTCCACGTTGGGAAGTGCGTCGGAAAGCACGCTGGTCTCGGCATCGTCAACAGGTGCGATCACCTGCGTTGCGCTCGCGTCGGATTGGCTGGTCACTTGTTTCCCGATTACTTGAGTTGCGTTCACATCGGGCTGCCCGATCGCCTGCGTTGCTTCGCTGAGCCTTGGTATCGTGCGCGTGC
>UMII01015756.1_pt1 | contig 16231 bp, 15 predicted proteins | sample 1965731 | NCBI WGS metagenome assembly UMII01 (sample SAMEA4836118, study PRJEB28245) | human gut metagenome | biome: gut microbiome; material: fecal sample | place: Denmark | collected 2008
TGATTTTTTGCCTTTTTGCCTGTAGGTGCAGATTTTGCGAAAGGTTTGTCTTATCTGTATTAATGTATTATACCACGATTTTAACAAATTATGTATTGATTTTACGTAAAATATTTGGTACAATGTTAATTAAGGCAGGTGAGCGTCGTGATTAGAATTGCGGTAGTAGATGACGAAAAATATGTATGTGCCCAACTCAAAAGATCATTGCTGGAATATCAGTTCAAATACAATTTGGACTTTGACGTTGATATATTTTTAACATGCGAAGATTTATATGAAAGATTGCAGTCCTCAATGGGCTATCATTTAATTTTCTTGGATATAGAATTTCCTAATATGAATGGAGTGGATTTGGGCAAAAAAATCAGAGGCAGGATTGGGGATATAAGGACTCAGATAGTATTCATCTCGGCTAAAGATTCATACGCAATGGAGTTATTTTCTGTCCACCCTTTTGATTTCATCATTAAACCGGTAAGTAAAGAACGACTTTATCCTTGTATTTCTAATTTCATCAAATTATATTCGAACAGTAATGTATTCTTCACTTATACATTGGAAAATATTAAGCACAAAATAGCCGTCAGCGAAATAATTTATATACAAAGTGAAAGAAAAAAGCTTAAATTGATTACATCAAGTGAAGAGATAATTTGTTATCATAAATTTAGTGATGCTGTAACTAATGAAATGAAAAATGATATGGTTGTAATAAAACGTGGCTTGGCTGTTAATATCAATCACATTGTTGATGCAGATTTTGAAACTGTTGTATTATCAAACGGAACAAGGCTAAAGATCAGCGACGGATATCGTAACAGTGTAATGGACATATTATCTGACAAGATAGGAGGATCGTAAATGCAGCCAACGGTATATTTAGTCTCTAATGCGGTGCATATGTATGCTGTATACATACTTTTTACTGCGGTTTTGGGCAAGAGTAAACTTCATCAATTTGCTGAGATCTTGACTTATATTGTTTATTATCTAATAAATTGCGGTGTGTATCTTTTTATGGATAACATAATGCTGAATTTGATCAGCAATATATTGCCTATGTTCGTGATAATGTTACAATATAAAAAGCCTATACAAACTTATATATTTCTAACTATCGGCGTTTGTGCGGTTGGTATGTTTTTTGATTGGATGTTTACTTGTATAAATCCGAATTTTGTATTAATCAAATCAAATGCTCCTCAAAGCATTTCATTTTTAGGCTTTGTGTTTTTATTTCGATATTGCTTTAAAAGAGAGGAGAAAGTGATAGTCAATTCTAAATATATAGTTTTATTAATTATTATTTCAGCTGGAACAATTATGATTGGAGAACTATCTGGTCCAGATTATAATGTGAAGAGTTTTCTGATATCGGTGATTTTATTAATAATAAATTTTTTGAACTTTTATTTGTATGATAAATATATAGAAAATATGCAAATGAAAATCATGTTTAACGCTGTTGAATCTTCTAATCAAGCTTACAAAAATCAAATTCAATTAATGAACGAGTCACAAAAGAAAATACGCTTATTAAAGCATGATATGAAAAATCATTTGTTAAAGTTAAAATATGATTTAGAAAACGGCAATTACACAAAGGCAGATGAATATATCAATAATATGACCAATAATTTAATTACCGAAAAAGAATTCGTAAATACAGGTAATATAGACTTTGATTGCTTGTTGAATTATAAATTATCGATTGCCAATGAAATGAATGTTGTTTTTTCGTGCCATATTGTATTGCCTGAAGAATTACAGGTAAATTCATTTGATTTAACTGTAATATTAGGAAATTTGTTAGATAATGCTCTGAATGCATTGAAAGAAGCAAAGGTGAAGCAGCTTAATATTGACATAAATTATTCAATAGGCATGATAGTAATAAAAATAGAAAATACATTTGCAAATATAAGTAACAAATATGATGATCCAGAAAAACATGGATACGGATTGATAAGTGTAAGGACATCGTTGGAAAAATACAATGGAAAACTCCAGAACAACATTGTTGATGACAAGTATGTTGTAAAAGCAGTTTTATATAATGTAGTGAAAAAATCATAAAAAATATGGCAGTGCCGATACGGGCACTGCTTTTTTTGTACCCAAAAACACCATAATTCGTACCATTGCTTTACCTTTGTATATGTTAATATGATATGATAATGGTGTGAATATCACAATAATCGTAAAAGGAAGTGAAATTATGAAGTCTTTTATGCTTAAGTTCTTTAAGAAGTATGGCGGTATGTTTGCTGCATTGGCATTGACGGTTACAACTGTAAACGTTAACAGCACATGTTTTTGGATCAATAATCAGCCAGAACTTCCTAAAAATGCAAAGAGTCTCCGCAAATTTTAATGTTTGCTAAGCTTGCAGAGTATCTCACTCAACAGCTTGAAAATGAAAACGTCATTTCGTCTGACAAAAGGGACCTGTACAGATATGGCTTTCAGTATGGGATGATACTGACGCTTAATTTTATCACGTCAATATTAATTGGTGTGGTTTTTGGCAAAGTTTTGGAAAGCATTATCCTTCTAGCAACGTACATTCCACTGAGAAGCTACGCAGGAGGTCATCATTCAAGTTCATCAGAAAAATGTTACATAGTATCATCGCTGATTATGATAATTTGGATGTGTCTGTTAAAATTCCAAATTCTTTCAACAAGCTGTTGCGTGATAATGCTTATTTCGGGGCTTATTGTGTGTATTATACTCGCTCCTGTTGAGGATAAAAACAAACCTTTGGATAATGACGAAATTCAAATTTACAGAAAAAAATCATATATTGTTTTAGTAATTGAGATATGCTTATGGATCTTACTGTCATTTATTCAGCATAGTGTTTTAAAATTAATTCCACTGATGGTATTTACAGAAGCTATAACGCTGATTATAGGGAAAATAAAGAATATAAAAATGTCTAGATCCATCAAAATGTAGATATTACAAAACTTGCTTCTTAAAGATACAAATCAGTTATATATAGTTCGACAAAACAAAATGAGGGGGATGTGCTTATGGATTACGAATATTACTATTACGAGTCAAGAAACAGATATTATGATGCTTGTTCTGAAGTAACTAATTACGAAAACAGAGCAAATGAATTAAGATCTGAAAAGCAGCAAAAAATCTCCTACATAAATCAGATTAAAACGGATCTGAGAAAACACAAAAGTGCTTCTTCGGATCTAAACAAAGCGATAAAGAAAGACTCGGTATTGCAGGGTGATCTTTCTAAGATCACTAGTAATGTTGATCTGGCTTCTGATAACTTTGGAAGTATGGCAAGTTCAAGTTCTGTGGCAAACAAAAGCTTGAACAACGTTTACAGTGCGGAATCCTCTAAAACCAAAAGTACGTTGGACAATATCTTTTCTACTCTCAGAAGCAAAAAAACAACTGTTGATAATAAAGTTTCTGAATTGCAGGAAAGTATAAACCGTGCAGAATCGGAATTACAGGATATAGAGTCAGGAATCAAATCAGCTAACTCGGCTGTTTCCGATTGGAGAGCTCAAAAATGGAATGCGTCATACGATATGGCATATTACCGACGTAAAATGTATGAAGAGGAATAGATAAATGTCAACTATTACGCTATATGCAAGCAAGATCAATCAGATGCCGAGTCTGATAAACGACGCTAAAAAAGCTGTAAAAGAATATAAGTCTGATTTGAAATCTCTTAATTTAAAAGTACTTACGATCGACAACAGCATATGTAATGTTGACGATGTGATCAGTTCCATAAAGTCATCTACGCAAACCCAAGGAGATAAGATTGATGCTCTTGATAATCTCAAAAAAGATGTAAATGAGTTTATTGCCGACGTTGTACACATTGACGGTGACGCCGCCGATGCAATCAATAAGAGCAAAGATGATTTTTACGATAAATATGAATATCTGAAGCCCGAATGCGAAAAAAGCGGTTGGGAGAAGTTCAAAGACGGCTGCAAAAAGGTCGGCGAGTGGTGCCAGGAGCATTGGAAAGCTATCATTACAGTGGCTATTGTTATTACTGCTGTCGTTATACTAGTGACTTGCCCTGCATGTGGTGCAATTATAGCTGGTGCATGTTGGGGTGCAATTTCAGGGGCTGTTATTGGTGGTGTTGCAGGGGGGCTTTCAAGCTTAGCCGCAGGAGGTTCGTTCTGGGCTGGTTTTGAAGAAGGTGCTTTTTCTGGTGCTTTAACGGGTGCAATTTTCGGTGGCATTGGTGGAGCAGGTTCGTTACTTGGCAATGTATCCAATTCATGTAAATTGTTCAGTGTTATGAAATGGACCTCAAGAATTACTGGCGTATTATCAGGCGGCATGGGATTGTTTGACACGGCAGCAATGGTTGTTGGTTTGTTTGATCCACAGAATGCTTTTGTGCAATTCAACCAGAAACTTCACTCCAGCAAGTTGTATAATGGTTTTCAATTTACTGTAAGTGCTTTGGCAGTTTTCAGCGGAAGCACTTATAGTTCAATGAAAAAGCATCAAGAAACGCTTACTTGTTTTGTTGCAGGAACAATGATACTAACAGCAAGCGGACTTGTTGCTATTGAAAACATAAAAGCAGGAGATAAAGTTATCTCTACAGACCCCGAAACCTTTGAAACTGCCGAGAAAACAGTTCTTGAAACATACATCAGAGAAGATTCTAAGCTTATTCATTTGATGATCAACGACGAAGAGATCATTACGACTGAAACGCACCCGTTCTATGTAAATAATCGTGGCTTTGTCAATGCAGGAGAACTTGCAATCGGTGATGAACTTCTTGATTCTAATTGCAATGTTCTTTTGGTTGAAAATCATTATGTCGAATTGACAGACGAACCCACTAAGGTGTATAATTTTCAGGTAGAGGATTTCCATACTTATCATGTTGGCGAAAATGGAGTTTGGGTTCATAATTCGAATTGTAAGCTGATAAAAAATGATGATGGCACATATGATGCAGAGCTATCATATAAAGAGGATTGGACACCAGGGCAACGAGCAGAAGCTGATGCAAAATGTAGAAGTTTGACAAAAGCAGATACTAAAAAGACAAACGTTGATGGCAAACGTAAAAAGTCCAAAACAGCAAAGTATAGAAAGGCTAACTCTATACCGTCTTCACAAGATGTAGATCACACAATAGATTTGCAATTAGGCGGCATTGACGATGCAACTAATATGAATGGACTAGACAAAAGTGTTAACAGGAGTTTAGGAAGTCAGATAAACTACTTAATTAGCAACTTGCCAGAAAACACAATATTAAGGAATTTCTATATGAAATAAGGAGAAAAATATGTTTAGAAAATTTTTGGATTTTGTAAAAGAGGAAAAACAATATGATTTTGAGAGTAGTGAACAATTTTTAAAAACGATGGGGGGAAAATCTTTCCTAAATGGTATGTATCGAATTTTTGATGAAAAAAGTATACCGAAATGGAATGATATAGTTGGAAAATCATTTCCAAAATACAAAAATCAAATAAGTGTCTTTGGGTATGACTGGTTGGGAAGAATTTTTGCTCTTAATAAGGTGAGCAATACTGTTCTTTTATTTGAACCGGGAACAGGAGATGTTTTTGATATACCTGCTAATATTGTAGATTTTCATAATGTGGAAATTGTTGAATTTCATGAAGATAGTCTTTTATCTGAATACTTTGATGAATGGTTTGAGGCAAATAATAATTTTGTTTTACCAATTAATAAGTGCGTAGGCTACAAAGTACCACTATTCCTCAATGGGGAAGATGACATAGAAAATCTTGAAGTATCCGATATGGAAGTATATTGGGAAATAATGATGCCATTAATGAATCTTTAATCAATATTGGCATATTTTATATCAATTTACGGAGGTGATAAAATGCCCACAAACCAAGAAAAAGTTTCACAGCTTTTAGCAGATTCGCACTTTGCATTCATAAACAGCCAAAACAACGAATCTCTTCATTTAGCGAATGAGGCAATTAGGCTTGCTCCAAAAAATCCTGACGCTTATCAATGTGCAGGAGATGCGTATATGTCTTTGGGACAGTATGAAAAGGCGGTCGAGAGCTATAAAAAAGCGGTCAAGCTTGATCAGAATAACGGCAACAGGTATTTTAACTTAGGGTATGCCCTTGCCACCAACGAAAAAGCGGCAGACGCTATAAAAAATCTTGCAAAAGCTGATGAGCTTGGTTGTTCGCCTGAGAACACAGTCCAGCTGTATAACCTGCTCGGAATAATCTGTTTCGATATAGGAAGATATAAGGATGCACTTGTAAATCTTGAAAAAGCGGAGCAGATCATCGGCGTAGATCTGGATATAATGAAGCGAAAGGTCATTATTTACGGTATGAAGAACGATATCCGAAACGGACTTCTTACCACCAATCAGATGAAGCTTGTCGCGCCGTCCGACTACACTGGCTATCAGCTTGCATTTAAGCTGCTGTGCCAGGCAAACCGCCTCGACGCCGCAGAACGGGAACTTGAAATGGCTAAGAAATATGCCGAGCTTTCAATGGATTACTACTTTGACTGTATGACCTTTGAGATTCAGAAGTATCAGACCGACAGGGACAAGCAGCGATATAACAAGGCTCTTACATTTATTGAAGAAGCCTTGAAAACGTTAAAACCTACGTCTACAGAGGTGATCGAAAGCTATATCAACGCCGCAGAAATATATTTGCAGCTTGAAGATCCCGATAAAACCATTGACTGTCTGAATGCGGCACAGAATCCTGTTGAGTCATATAATCTTGGGTTTGATATTATCGACAAAGACTTTGAACCTGTTAAACTGACAGAATATGATGTCGAGGAAATGATAGAGGCTGATAAAGAATGTATTGCCGAAAAATACGGCGATTACGGTCTGGAAGAATTGGCCGAAAGCATTGAACCCGATGAAAACGGAGTAAGAGAATATCTTACGAACGTTGAAGATGAAACCGATACCGAGAAAACGGCGTACAAGCTTGACGAAACGGAAGAAATTGAATTGACTCCCGAAAATATAGATCAGATCAATCGTCTGTATGTCGGAGCATATACGCTAAAAAAGGATTTTAATAAAGTGATCGATTATGCAAGGAAATTACAAAGCAGCGAAAGCGTTCAGAATTCATACATAGGAATTTACAGTGAAACAAACGCCTACAAGGAGCTTGGCTCGCCTGAAACAAAGCAGAAGTATGAGGAAACGATAAAATACTTCAGAAACGCTATGATCAAAGACCCAAGCGATATGGCGGCTGTGACATTCCGAATTCAGTGTTATATGGATATTGGTCAGTATGAAGAGGCGGAACAGCTTTGTAATCTTCTGGCTAACGAACTGAGAAAGCCTTTACTCGAAAAAATAGAGGAGGCGAGATCCGTTGACTCTTGAACAGGATATTAAGCTGAGCAGTGAGGCTTTTAAAACTGCGGCGAATGAAATGTCTGCTTTAAAAACAAGAGCTGAAACGCTTAAAACTACGCTGGAACAGATGTATAATGACCTGACAACGGCTTTAGATACGCCGGCCGGAAAAGAGATCGAGATCGAGGCAAAGGACGTACTTATCAAACCGATAGACGACCTTATCCTTGTAATTGACCAGATGTCAAAAACACTTGATGATATAAAAGATACCCCATATTATCAAGGCGTGTTTGATAAATATGAGCAACTGATGCAAAACATTAAATTCAATTAATAGGAGGCTTTTACTATGGCAATGGGAAGCACTGGTACGGTAAACGTAACACCGGATATGATCAAAAGTGCATTAAGTGCAATCGAAGAGTATGAAAATACGGTCAAATTACTGTTTTCAACTCTTTCAAGCACGATGAGTGAATTGATACCTGGCAATTTCAGCGGAAATGCAGCACAGGGATTCAGAAAGTTTTTTGATGAAAATATCGCAAAGCTTGCAGACACGAATGACGAAAGTGCGGGAGTGTCACAGATAATCAAGCTTTTGAGGGAAATAGTTAACGGTATATCTGATGCAATACCAGAGGACTCTAAAGGTCTTGATGATCAGCTTGCAGCGGAAAATACAAAAGCAATGGGAGGTAATTAATCATGGCAGGGTGCAGGATAGTAAATCAGGGAGTGCTTTCGGCTCTTGATTCAATTGAATCATGCCGCTCTTCTTATGAGAAAGCAGGTCAGACACTTATCAGCTCATTGACCAGTGCTATCTCAGATATGGAGGGTGCTGCAAAAGATGCGTTTCAGGATTTGATCAATAATAAAATCAAGGAATTTGTAGAAACAAGTTTGCCAGAAGCAATCAAAGGTATGCATACTCTTCTTGAAGAAAATAGAAAGAACTTCGAAGAAGTCGACCAGAAAATAGCTGATAATATAAGCGGCGGTTAAGTACATAAAAGCACAGCCTGATATTGCTTTGTATCAAAGCTTTTAGGCTGTGCTTATTTTTATCTCGGGAGGTATACAAATGGCTTTTAAAATACTTAATGAAGAAGAACTGTCGCTGCTTACTGACGAGCAGATAGCATGCTATCAAAAAGAACTTGATATATATAAGCAGAGAGAGGCTTTTGTAGAAAAACTTACGAAACTTGAAAATGCAGAGATCAAGCCGTACAAACCAAATCTGAAATCAATCGATATTATCAGGGAAATCGAGTTTGCACCTTTCATAAGTCCTGAACAGAAAAGGCTCAATATGAAACCTATGCAAAAGCCTGAACTTCCTGATGATCTTATCGGCAAAGCGAGCGAAAAAATCAATATATCGGAAGTAATTAAATCAAACGCTGTTCTTAAAGAACAAATTGGTTTCAATCATAAACTGTTTTCAAAGGCTAATAATTTTAAATGTTATGAGCAAAAGCAATATGTATTACACAAACTATCAAAACCTGTCATACCCGATACGACCTTTACTAGATTAGAGAATGTACTTTTGAAACCGGTAAATATCAAAAAAACTGCCAAGTTAAATCTGCATGAGTTTATTGCTCCTGAAAAAAACAAGGTTGTTCTTTCAAAAGCAGAAATTTCGAAAATTAAAATAGGAGCTTTTGTACCACCTGAAAAACCTAAGCTTGACTTTGCGGTTAATGCAAAACCTGAAACGGTGATAAAACCCTTTGAAAAACCCGAATTTACTTTGAAAGCTTTTCTCGAAGTTCAAAAAGTAAACGTTAATATGCCGGCTTTCCGACAGCCGGAAAGAAATAAACCGGATATCTCTGTTAATGTGAAATCTGTTTTTAAAATTAGAACGTTTAAAACGCCCGAAACCACAGTTACTGATCTACCTCAAATAAGAAAAGCTGAAGTTGAAATAGGCAGTTTTCAGCCTCCTGTGCAGCCAAAGCTTGATATTAAGCTAAATTTTGTATCTGACGTTGAAGTAAAGGCATTTGAGAAACCTGAATTTGAAGCGGTTAAGTTGCCTGTGATCCGCAAGCCTGATGTAAGTCGTATAGAGTTTCATGCTCCTGAAAAACGAGAGATCAAGCTTTCTGCTATCGCAAAACCAAGTATTAATGTCAAGCCATTTAAAAAGCCGCAGGATATTAAGACAGAGCTGCCTGAGTTTCCGAAAGTGAATATAAATATAGGAAGCTTTACAAAACCTCAGGAGATCATACCAAAACTAAATGCAAAGGTAAAAACATTTAAACCGATAACAAATTTTAAGAAACCCGAATTAAGCCGACCTGAGCTGTCTGATATAAAAGTTTGCAAAGGTTTTGAAACAGGAACAGAAGCACAGGACATACTTTCCATGCTGAATAAGGAAACTACATTATGAAAAACAACGAAATAATGATATCCGCAAGATTTGAATTTGACGATAAGAGTAAATGTCAGGAGCTTTCATTTCTTGTTCTTAAGGATATTACCCTCAAAGCTTTTATCGAGGCTTTGTATTACGGATTAAAAAAATCCCCGGATTATGAGAAATGTTTCGAGTTGCTTGAGCAATATATCAAAACCAGAAAAGAACTTCAGGTGCTGTATACGGCAAAGGGCAGCTATAATGTGATAGATTTTACAACAGATGTTGTGAAAGACGGCGAAAAGGTCAAAATTTATAATGCAGAGCTTGATAAGTTGGGATTTGTAACCTCAAGCTGCGTCCTGTTTACGATGAATGAGGAGATCAAGCCGTCTTATTTGTTTAAAAAAGAAGAGAACAGCTATATCTTAAAAGAAAAAGATACGCTTGAATATAATATAAGTACTCGCAGACTGAATGTCATTGAATCCTCGGTAATAGACATAATTCCGCCCAATGATATGCCCCAAAAGGATAAATCATCGCTTCTAGATGTTCTTATTCCCACCGTGCTTTCCACAGGAGGAATGCTTGGTGCACGTTTTCTTATTATGGAACTTGTGCCGAGTGCTTCGTCTATGGGCAATACTATGCTTCTTATGTCGGGTGCAATGGGAGTAGTATCTTTGGTTACTTCATTCTACAGCTTTATGAAAAAAAGGACCGACTATAAAAAGAACGTTGAGGAATGGAAAAACAACTATGAAAACTACATTGCCAGAATTATCAGAACAATAAAAGAATGGCAGGAAAGCGATATTGTATATCTGAACAGCGTGTATCTGAATATGGATACATTGTTTAAGAATACTGCCGAGATCAACGGTATTATTTTTTCAAGATCTCAGAACGATAATGATTTTATGAAAATATCGCTTGGCACTTCTGATGAGGTAAAGCCGCTTTTTGAGATCAAAAGCGAGAAAAAGGATAATATCTTTTACGATATTTATTACAAAATGCGTCGTAACAAGGATGAGATCGAAATAATAGTTCCGACAAAGAAAAAGAACAGAAAGCTGAAAAAGCTTTCTCCCGAGGAAATAGCTGAAAGGGAGCGAAATAAGTTCCTCCTTACCGACTTAGCGTACAATTTTGCAAATAAAGGCGTGGACACTAAGAATGATAACGAGGTTATCGGATTTAACTACCTCAGAAGTGACAGTGGTAAAAAACCGCCTTTGCTGATAGATTTGAAAAACTGCGGAGCCTTGGGCGTTATATCAAACGATGTGCAGACGTCCCATCGCTTTATTCAGCACGTCGTTTTTGAATTGGCATATTATCATTCGCCAGAGGATCTGCAATTTGTTTTCTTTTTCGATAAAGAGGACAAAATTGAGAAACAGAATGAAATACTGAAAAACTATAAGTATCTGCCTCATACGAATGAACTGTTGGACGGAGTTTCTCAGTTTGTATTTGATAAGGACAGCTCTGGTATAGTTTTCGGACAGCTTCTCAGTATTATGAACAGCCGCTCAAACAATAAAAAAGAAGATTCCGATGATTCTGTATCAGACGGTAAACTCACACAGATAGTATGTGTGGTTTTCGATGATTATGATATAAAGGAAACAGGTTTTTCAAAGTTCTTGCCTGAAGTTCCAAAAGAGGGTGAGCCTTATATCAATTTGCTTGGACTTACTTTTATTTTCATTCGACCTGTAAAGGATATGCTTCCGAAATACTGTGGAAATATCGTAAATATTGACAAAGAGAATGAAAAGGAAAGAAAAGTGAGCCTTAGATATAACGTTCTTAGCAGAGAAACCTTGAATGTTTTAAGCGAGGACAAGGGCGATAAAACCAAGGCAAATGATACTGATAAATTGATAGAGTATAAATATTTTCAGAACAAGTATATGTTTGGTCCAGAAAGCTATGATGATAAGTTTGATCTTGCATTCAGACAGCTAAGTGCAATTTACTATACTCGTATTGCAGAAAATGGCAAGGTTCCCTCTATGGTTACTTTGTTTGAGCTATACGGATATAATTCCGAGAAAGTCGAAAACGGCGAAGTAAAATCAAGCATACGAAAGAGCTGGGAGGATATTGATAGAAATGACGTGACAAGAAATCTTCGTGTTCCAATCGGTAAGCATGAACACGGCACAATGTATCTAGATCTATACGAAAAGGCAGACGGACCTCATATGCTTGTTGCGGGAACTACTGGTTCAGGTAAATCCGAAACAATAATTACATACCTTATAGGACTGTGCATGAAATTCTCACCTATGGATCTAAATCTTATGCTTGTTGATATGAAAGGCGGCGGCTTTTCCGATCGTTTGGGAGATCTACCGCACTGCGTCGGAGTAGTAACGGATACGGCAGGAGAGGATGAGGGAACATCTGCTGCGTATATGCTAAAGCGTTTTCTTGAAACGCTTAATGCTGAAATAAAAAGGCGTAAATTGTTGCTCTCAAGTTTCGGAGTTGATAATGTTGATTCGTATATCAGAGCATTAAGACTTATCAGAAAAATAAAGGAGCTTGAATCCGACGAGGAGAACAGTGAAGAAATCAAAAAGCTGAAAAAGAAACTTAACAATAAGCAGCAAGAAATTTTGAGTAAGGATCTGAGTGAGCTTTCACCATTGTCGCATCTTGTCCTCGTTGTCGATGAATTTACTGAGTTGAAACGTTTTTCAAGCGAGAGCAACGATGTCGATTTTATTGCTGAGATAACGACTATTGCTCGTGTGGGACGTACATTAGGATTTCATATCATACTTGTGTCACAGAATATCGAGGGAGCTATAACCGATGATATCCGTGTAAACTCCAAAGCAAGAATATGTCTTAAGGTAGCCACAAAACAAGCCTCAAAGGAAATGATAGGAACTCCTGCCGCCGCTGCTCCGACTATGCCCCTTAACGGACGAGCTTATTTGCTTGTTGGAACGGGTGCGAGATTTGAGTATTTTCAGTCTGCATACACTGGAGCTAATAAAAATCTCAATATTGATCCGGCAGTCATTGTTACTCAAGCAACAAATTCAGGTAAATTCAACAACGGATTCTATTCCTCCAAAAAGGACAATATTATAGAGAAAAAACGCAGTGAAAATGTTAGTGAGCATGATACTCAGTTGGCTTATGTTGTTAAAACCATTATTGAAATAGGAAAAAACATGGAGAAACCTCGTCAAATATTTTTGCCACCTTTGCCGGGCGTAATTACGGATAAAACAGATTGGGAGGGTTTAAGTTGAGCAGAGAAAAAATTCTGTGTACTTTGGGCAAATTCGATATACCAATAATTCAGATGCAGCCGACTTTTATCGTTGATCTGCTGGATTCCAATCTGATTTTGTTCGGTTCTGCTATGAGCGGAAAGACGACTTTCATTAAAAACCTTGTCAATATTCTTCATAAACAATATGACGAAGATCAAGAGCAGATATTCATTCTTGATTTTGGCGGAGCTTTGTCAGAATATCGCAGCATGCCATTGGTATCTGCATATTTTGATAATTCCAACGAGGAATATGTGAAACGTGTTTTCAAGGTAATGGATAACATATTAAAAGACAATATCAAGACCCTGAACGGTAAAAACTACAGAGAAACTACAGAAAATCAGCCTATACATACAACTTTTATTATCGACAACGTAAACGCCTTTATAGATGAATCCAGATATACTGCATATCAGGAAAAGCTTGCAAAGCTTTGCAGAGATGGTCTGTCAAAAGGAATTACCATTGTGGTCACGGCGGGAGAAACCAAGGGATTGAATTCATATATGGGCAGTTTTAAGCAGAAAATCGCATTTGAAATGCCGGCAGACAAGTATGCTGACATATTCAATGGTAAGGTCGACGCTATTGGTAATAATCCTGGTCATGGTTTTGCAAATGTAACAGTAAAACCGGAGGGTATTACGGGTACGTTTCGTATGAATCTGCCGTATGAAGTGCAGTGTTTTAAAGCTCAGGCTCTTAATGAAATCAGTAATAATGATAAATCGCTGCCATTTCAGACTGCATTAAGAAAAAAATTCGATTTTGATATTGATACACAGGAATATGGAAAACACGTCAAAAAATATTTGACATTTCCAAAAGAACTGAATAAAGATGACTATATACGCCTGAAACAAAAAACGAATATTGAAGAACAAGTCAAGTTTCCTGTAAGTGTAGGTCTGGATTATGTAGATTTCTGTCCTGTTACAGTCGATTTAGGGAAATCCCATGTAATTGCAATTTACGGTAAAAAAGAATTTGGAAAAACAAATCTTCTTGAATTATTGATCGAAGGGTTGGTTGAACAAAAAGAAGATATACGTCTTGTTTTTTTTGATGACGGACGAAATCAGCTAAACAAGATATATGAAAAGTATGAAACGGTTCGTAACTGTGTTTTGATAAATAAGTTTGATAAAAAGGATCTTACATTAAGGGACGGAACGATTGTAAACAGAAAGCTTTCACCTCTTCAACAGTTCTATTTGTATCTTAATGAAAATTACATAGAACTGGATAAAAAGTTTCTTGCGGGAATGTATGGAGTCAGTGAGAACTTGAAAAAAGAGTATGAAAATATTCCCGGCTACAATATGGATGAAACTCCTTTTACAGTATTCATTATCCAGAGCAAGCTGATATATTTAAACACTCCAGAAGGAAAACGTTTTATTAATTCAATACTTCCGCAGCTTGCCGCAGTGGCAGAGGAACGTGAGTTTTTATTCATTTTTTCAGATGTTCAGAAAATAAGCGACGGAGAGCAAAATTCGTTTTTTAACAATAATATTTCCACTGCATTTTTGCTTGACAATGTAGCTGAATTTGCAGGTGAAAGAGGTCAAAAAACTATCTTTGGAAACATGGATGTAAAAACTCTTAAAGAAGATTATGCTCGCTGTGAATTAGGCGACGGGTATTGTTATGACATTGAAGCAGATAAACTTGTAAAACTGAAATTTATTAAATATTGAAAGGAGCGGTAATTATGGCAGATTCGGCTTTTGTATTGGCTGATATTGATAAACTCGTGCAATTTGAGAAAAAAAGTGACGAAGCGATCAAAGAATTTGACGCTATAAAGGAGAAGTTTAACGATATAAACACTACACTTCTTAAAAAATGGAAAGGTGAGGGTAAAGACGCTTATAAGAAAGAATCGGATCATATTATGGAGAACATAGGTGGGATAAAGGATATTCTTGATTCCATCAACAATGGAGTGGTCAAAGACACTAAGGACGCTTACCTTCAGCTCGACGAAGAACTTGGGGAGTTTAATAAGAATCCACAGACGGCTGAAGGAGAATAAGATATGAGTAAACCAAGTGTAGGTGAGCTTGACACGAGATTAAATGATAGTCAGACTGAAAAACTCGAAAAGCTGACTGTACTTAATGAAAACTCCGAAGAAACCATATATAACTTGATTTTTTCTGTTTCTCAAAATAAGGATAAGGAGAAAGAATCAAAATCTGTTTAACATATTTATGGAGTAAAGGAGTGAATATATGGCAACGATAACTTTATACGCAAGCAAAGTGAATCAGATGTCAAGCCTGATAAACAACGCTAAAAAAGCAGTAAAAGAATATAGGTCTGATTTAAAATCTCTTAAATCAAAAGTTCTTAAAATTGACAGCGGCATATGCAATGTTGACGATGTGATCAGTTCTATAAAGTCGTCTACGCAAACCCAAGAAGATAAAATTGATGCTCTTGATAATCTCAAAAAAGATGTAAATGAGTTTATTTCCGATGTTGTGCGTATTGACGGTGACGCCGCTGATGCTATTAATCAGAGCAAGAATGACTTTTACGATAAATATGAATACCTGAAACCGGACTGTGAAAAAAGCTGGTTGGAAGAGAAATTGGATAACGCTTGCGAGTGGTGCAAAGAGTGTTGGAAAGAACTACTTATTGGTTTAAGTACACTTATAGCTTTTATCGCTGTAGTTGCTGTAATTGTTTCAACATGGCCTTACTCTGGCTTAGTACTACTACTGTTTGGAATTACAATTTCATGTACCAGATCCGTTTATAACGGAAGCCTTCCGCCACCATATACATACGATGAAACATTTCCACAATCAATGTCTGATTGTTTGGGAATTAATTATTCGGATTATATTAAGACAATGCATTATCAATATGGATTTGATGAACAAATTGCTATATTGTATTTGAAATTGTATCTTCAGGTTGCAAATGATCCCTCAATGAGGGGAAAAAGTGAAAGAGAGATTGCTTGTGAATTTAATAGGATTATCGCATCGTTATGTATAAATTATGACGGCGACGCCAAAAGATGGAGGCTAACAACAGGAAATTATAAATCAGTTGATGCTTATGAAATGCTCATAAATAAATATGGTTTCACTGAAGCTGATGCTATTGATTTTGCAATTGCTCTAAATGTGCAACATG
>UMII01054720.1_pt1 | contig 16216 bp, 12 predicted proteins | sample 1965731 | NCBI WGS metagenome assembly UMII01 (sample SAMEA4836118, study PRJEB28245) | human gut metagenome | biome: gut microbiome; material: fecal sample | place: Denmark | collected 2008
CAACGCCTTGGGCTTTCTGGTCTGAAAAGCGTAGCTCGTAGCGATTCCAGATACCAAAAATCTCCAAGGATTCTTCCAAGGAGATGTTTTCTATACGGGCGATTTCGTATCGCTTTTCATAAAAGTTGAAGTAGAGCTGGCTTTGACGACTCCCAAAGTAAAGGGAAAGACCGTGATTAGCTTCCATATCGTCGTTATCGGTGAAGGAGCCCCCACCTGTGATATTCCATTTTCGAATGGTATCTAGGACAATCTCTTTGGCATAGAGCTTATCAATGAGCTTGGGGATCTGGATATGTTCCTCCTCGTGCCCATAGCCTTTATAGAGCTCGTCTAGGGCGATATCAAGGCGTTTTACCCTGACATCTTCGTAGGCATAGAGAATATTTTGAAGAAAGGTTTGCCAAGAAATCCCCTTGTGTTCTAAGAGGAGTTCCATCTCCCGACAGCCTTGACCAGAGAGTTGGAGACAAGTTTGGTAGTTATTAGTGGCAGACTTATCAAAGAAATCGAAAATCCAAATGTTTCCCCGTTGCCACAAGTGGGTATAATTCATGAGCCGTGTTTCTTGGTCAGTAAATTCGCTTAAGTGACAAAAAAGAAAGTTCTCACAGAAAGCTTCTAAATCTCTTATACTTGGGAAAGTTAGTCGCAAGTAGTCAATGTGAGCCCTGAGATTGTTTCTGTGACACTCTTGATAATAACCGAGCTTTTCTTTGAGTTTTCGAAACTTGTCAATGGTGAGGCCTCTTTCCCCTGATTCATAGGAGCGGTAAGTTCTTATCGGTAAGTTAACTGCTTGTGCAAAGTCTTTTTGGCTAAGGCCTGTTTGTTTTCTGAAGTTTTTGATCTGAAAGGGACTCATTTTAGTCATTCATAGGAACACCTCCTTTTGACTAAGTGACACACTTTTTGGACCAAAGTGACACACTTTCTAAATCCTGAAATCCCAACTCCCACAAGGAATGAGGAGGGGTGGACGTGGCACTTTGGCCAAATGTAACCCCCCTATTAGAAATCGGGGGTTGAAGTCTCATCATGGTCTAGGAACTTCGGGCTACGGTCTGCGCCTGACCTGTGGTCAGGCTTGTCCTTGCCCTTGTCCTAGCCCATGATGACTAAGCGTCGCTTCAACGGCTTTTGGATAAGATTTGCGTCCCCCCTCCTCAAAGTGGATAAGAATTTCAAGAAGAAGTTCTTCTTGAAAAGGGTCAACTAGAATGGCAGATTCCGTCCGTTCAAAAACAATGCCTTGTTCTTGCAAGAGATAGATGATCTTTCGAAGCGTTGCCATTTTGAGATCCTGTTCCTCCGCAAATTCCTTGAGCGTACGTTGGTTAGTTTCAGTGTTTGGAGCTTCTTCCTCCTCTATTGGTTCAATCGGTTCTAATTGTTGGTGGTCTTCTCCAAAGACTTCAAATTCTTCGCCATTAAATTCCATGATGGGGATTTTTGCGTAGGCATCATAGAAAGAGAAGCCTTGGTCGAGTGGTACGTAAGGTGAGAAGAATTCTCCCGCTAAGTCGCCATTATTAGCGATATAGCCTCGTCCTTTGACTTTAACTCCGTTTATTTCATCGAGCTTTTTAAACTCCTTGTTTTTGTTAGCATCTCCAAACATCATGTCGTAACCTGTTGATTCTAGGTGACCAACTGAGAGACGTTTCATAAAGTTATCTCGAAGAGCTGTTTTAATAAATTCTCCGTCAGGTCGTTGCATGGCAAAGATGATAACGACGCCAGCTTGACGCCCTTCTAGAACGAGCTGAGAGAGGTATTCCATGAGTTCTGACTGGAGGGTATAGTCACGGTCAATCTTGGCCATAAGGGCTGCCCACTCGTCCACAAGGATGAATTTGGGAGTCATGCCGTAGTGTGTAAAGTTCTTCCCAGCTTGAAATTTGGGTGAGTTAGACATGAGCTCATAGCGTTTTTCCATGAATGCCACATTTTCTTTAAAACACTGGATGATATCTTCTTTACTTGTATAGACACGACCATGGAAAACAGGAATCTTTTTGAGACCAGCCAAATCAGAGTTCTTTGGATCACAAATATCTACAAAGCCAATCTTAGCGAGTGCATAGATAATGGTCATAAGGACAACGGTTTTACCGCCACCAGTTCCCCCACCAATGAGCAGGTGAGGCTCTTCAATATAATCCCAAGTGACGTCATTCATAAGTTGGAGTTTAGATCCCTTGACTTCGACCTGATTAATGGTGATACGACTATCAATACGGTTGATGGCAATATCATAGGTGATGAAACGTTTATCAAAGGTTTTATTACGAAAATCCCCGTTAAACATGACTTCGAGAGTCGACCCAAGATTGAGAAAACGGTCCTGAAATTTATTGCCTTCTAGGATAAAATGGACTTCAATCTTGTAGCGAGACTGCTTCAGGTACACCTGAGGAAGGACAATCTTTTCAATCGTTTTGTTTTCACGTCTGATATTTTTAATCAAATAGAGATTATTTTCTATCAGGAAGCGAGACAAAATCCGTAGGCTATTGAGCTTTTGGAAGAAGACGATTTTCTCGTAACACATACGATTTAGTAGGTAAGCAATCAAACAAGAAGCAACAAGGATACCCCCGATATAGTAAATTTGTGGCAAGGGGTGATCTTTTAATTCTTCTAGGTTAAGATAACAATAATTTCCAATCGCTAACAAAGAAGGGAACCACCAGATAAACCAGGTGATTCCCCGAATATGACGATAAAAGGCCCTAACTCTTATCCCACGATAGGTAAAGAGTTTCATAGTATATCACCTCCTAGTTTTCTTTCTTGTTGTCTAGAGGTTTGTTTTCCTTGATAGGTGTCCCTCCATTCTTTTTCTTGATTTTAGAAGCAAAGAGCTTGTAAATGTCATTGCGGTTAACGTGAGTATGGGTGATCACAATATCTTCAAGTTCAACTTCTTCACGGTATTTAATACCTAGATCTTCAATTTCAGACTGTGCCATATCAGCAATGGTGAAAAAGAGAGTTTCATGTTGGACAGAAGAATGAATTGCAACAACAATCCCACGGATTTCTCCCGTGTTGACTTGGACGAATGAGCCATCAGGATTTCGTTGGGTGCGGTCTTCTTCAAAGATGATATCAGGCCCTTCAATCCCACGGAAAGATAGCTTTCCAAGGACCTCAGGCACGTTTAGACCATCCGTAATGACACGATAGGTCTTGTCTGCAATTTGTAGTTTTTCTCCGTAGTTTAATCCAATTTTAGGCATAGTTATTTTCTCCTTTTATGTTCTTATTTTTTTAGGACCAATTTTTCCGCAAAGACATTGAGGGCTGGGGCAACTGAGTTCCCGTTTAGAGCCGTGTCTGATAGAAATATAGGGTTGACAGCTTCTACGAGTGCATCTTCTGGGAAGACCGTTGTAGAAGCAGGGGTGATAACATGGAAAGCCCCATGTTTTTCACTATTAAGGATATGACGTTGGTATTTACCTTCTTTGCCAAAGATAAAGCGAGGGGCGTTCCCTAATTTTTCGTAGTAAGCAGGACCGATAAAATTTGGTTTCATAACAAGTGTTTCTGGAATCATAGGATTTTCCTTTCTGAATTTAAGCAAAAGAAAAAGAGTTAAGCTAGTTGCTTCACTCTTGAGTAATAGTGGGTAAATAGTTTACGTTTAAACTGTCGACTATAGAATTGAATATCACCGCTAGGATAGCTGTTTCTGCGAGCTTCTTGGATTATATGATCGAGGTCAAGAAGAGCTTGTGTATAGAGTTTCGCTTGTAGTTTAGGTGAATAGCTAAACATACCATAGGTGAATTCATAGTTATCGTAGAGGCGTTTACATTGTAATGCGAAAAAAGTTAGTCATAATTTCTCCTTTATTGTAAGCGTAAAAAAGCTACTAAGATAAAATAAGACTTAGTAGCTTGGGAGTAAGTCCATCTCAAAAGATAGACAGCAGTAAAGAAAAGTTGTTTGGTTGGAAAGATCCCTCTTTCCACGGTGGCAACGTTTAGCAAGGTGCTTTGCGTCAATTACCATCGCTTGCCCGGCCAATCTCTTTAGGTAGTCATTATCATACCTTAGCGATTCTCTTACGCGATCTTGCGCAACCAGTTCACTTTACTATTCGGCAAAAGTGCTAATCGTCCGAAATGCGTGGAAGTCCACAAAATACTTGTTTTTATCTTCACTTCAACCATAAACGGACTTGACTTTACTTATCAAAACAATTACAATAAAGGTACGAAGATTAGTGTAGTTTGATAGTCAGTCCTCTGGTTGTCAGACGCACTTTTTATTTAGTTGTCAATGATCGTAATGCCGAAAGTTTGGCGTTATTATTTTTAAAACCAATATAACTATCAGCTATACTCAGATTATATAACCAATAGTTATATATGTCAAGGGATAATTTGAAGAAAAATATTTTTAAGAGGTTTAAAATGGAATTTTCGGAACGCTTAAAAGACCTTAGAAAACAAGTAGGACTAACGCAAGTCGATGTGGCAGAAAAATTAGGAATTTCGCAACCAGCCTATGCTTCATGGGAACGTGGGGTAAAAAAGCCAACACAAGAAAATCTAGTCAAGATTGCACAAATTTTAAATGTGTCAGTTGACTACTTAGTAGGCAATTCAGAAGAGATAACTGATGAACTAGATAATATTGAATTGCTTTTCCGTATGAATTCAAAAGGTTTAAATGAAGAAGAAAAGACAGTCTTCAAAAAGGAGCTGATTGAGTTTATGGAAGAACGGAAGAAGGCATTTGAAAAAGGACTGTGATTTCTATGACAATAAAGGAATTGAGGCTTGAACGTGGTCTAACAAAAGTTCAATTAGCTAAGGAATTAGGTGTCAATAAAAGAACCATTCTTCGATGGGAACAAGATATGATGTGTATGTCTTTAAGACATGCGGTTAGGTTAGCAAAGTTTTTTGAAATTAGTTTAGACGAGTTAGTTAATGGAGAAATGAAATAGATGAATAGATTCAAGAAATTTATAGATAATATCAATGAAAGAAAGTTGGCCAAGTTTTTCAGTATTTATTTAATAGTACTTATAGTTGTAGGACTCTTATTACATAAGTTTCCTCTCTCCTTAGGTAAGATACCTCTCTTATCAATCTTTGTACTTATAATGCTAGCTATCTTTGTATTTATTACTATTATGGCTTATATAGTCACTATAAAACAAATAACAGAAATGTACAAAAAAGAGCCATTAACATTATTTACAATGCTGTTAGCAGTTATTTTTGTTAGTTCTCCCATCTTATTAAATATTTTTGGTACTCAGAATGTATCATCTGAGTTGGTGAAATCTTTTTATAGTATTGCAGTTGGTATTGGAGTAAACTACGTAATTGATAGTGTTTTTAAGTTTGTAGAGCCAGAATTTACAGCGTCTAAAAAGAATTCGCTCACAAAGAAAGCGGCTTTTACAAAAATTCTTTTTAACGTATTGTATATTTCAGAATACCTTTCATTCGTTATTGTAGAATATAGTAATAAAGTATGTTATCGAGGAAATGATGACAATAATCTCTTGAAATATATGATTGATTTTTACTCTAAAATTGATGATTGGAAAAAAATAGTAATTTTTACAGTTATTTTATTTGTAATAATTATGATTGTTTCTTTAGATTCAATAGGGATAATTAAGAGAGAAGTTGAGAGTGAAGCTCCAGATGATTTAGAAATCGTCAGTCAGAAGTTGACGAATGAAATAGAGCAGGTAGATCAGTTATTGGAAACGTTGAGAAATGATGATCTTATCTCTAATTTGGATGTTATCAAATCTAAATTGAATAGTGAGTTGAAGCAATTAAATGAGTTAGATGATAAATGAGAAAAATAAGTGATTTATTTTTCTTCAAGTAGACATTTGTCTACTTTTTTTATATAATCAATTCAACCAAATTGGTTTAGTTTAGTAATCCATACTTAAAGGAGGTGGTATTCATTGAATGAATTGTATACAAGAGTGAGTAGTGCAACAAAACAAGTATTGTACCAGTATATAAAAGATGAAGGCATCTCATTGTTGAAGTATAATTTTAATTATTTTTTTCAATATTGTATTCAGGAGTATGAAATCCAAGTTATTAGTCATCACTTTTCTAATCACAAGATAGAAGGTTTGACAGTAGTTGATAAGTTGGGGATTAGTTTCTCTTATGAGATAGATAATCCAAAAGTAAAACAGAATTTTACACTTTGTCACGAATTAGGTCACTTTATTCTTAAACATAATGGAAATTATTTTGCAGAATCAATTGATAATCAAGATAACTTATCAGAGCGAGAGGCAAATATTTTTTCTGCTGTGATATTGATGCCAGATATTATCCTGTTATCAAAAATCTACTATAGCTATGATACTTTCCATCAAGTTCAAAATAGTCTCCAAGTTTCAAAACAGGCTTTATTTTTTCGTCTTTTGGATTTTCTTCGGGAATATTATCCTGGTAAAGATAGTGAAATCAAACAAGCAATTGAGACTTATATTGAAGGGGAGAACGCTTCTATTTTTAGTTTATTTCATGATATTAGAGAACAAATTATCGAGGAGTTTCATCAGTTTCAACCTTCTCTTATTAATCAGGTTAAGCAGAGGGTTAGTAAAGTAGGTTTTACAACAAGTCAAGAATATCCAGATTTATTGAATCAGGATAACTGGAAAGCAATCAAGGAAGAAAGTGTTAATTTAAAAATGTGGCTTATTTATAATAAAGGGAAGTCAATCGCTTATGTTTGGGATAAAGAAAAATTCTCAGATAAAGAGGCAAGGAAAAAAGCAGAATTACAATTACTATTAATGTGAGGTGAATTTATGTATCAACCAGAAAAACTAAAAGCTCGTAGAAAAGAGCGAAAAATGACCCAAAAGGATATAGCAGATCAATTAGGTGTTAGTTATCAAGCCTATTCAGCATGGGAACGTGGAATAAAAACACCATCTAAAGATAAAGTAAAACAGTTGGAAAAAATACTTAAAGTACCAATGGGATATTTTACAGAAATTGAGATTGTTCGTCTGTATAATACATTGTCGAATAAAGGTAAAAATCAAGTAGTAGAATATGCACGTGACTTGGTGCAAAAAGAGAAAACTCAACAAGTAATACCAGTTTCAGAAAAACTCTATGAATATCATGTTTACGAAAAAATGTCTGCTGGTATTGGTGCATTGGTTTATGATGATAGGGACTATGATATCGTCTACTTTGATGAAGAACTAGCTCATGATTTTGCTTCATGGGTATCTGGAGATTCTATGGAACCCAAATACCATAATGGTTCAGTAGCTCTTATCCGTGAGACAGGTTTTGATTATGATGGAGCGGTTTATGCTGTAGTATGTAATAATCAGACTTATATTAAACGAGTTTACCGTGAAGAAGAAGGTTTACGCTTAGTTTCGATTAATCCAAAATATAAGGATATCTTTATATCTTATGATGATGATCCACGAGTAGTAGGAATTATTGTAGGGAATTTTATACCGTCGGAAATCTAATTTATGAAGTATTTTTTTGTATTCACGAAAATTTTAAAGTGATAGTTTTATCAATTACTAGAGAATATATTACAATTAAACTACTTAAATATCTGATATTTGACTTTAGAAGAAGCTTAAAACACACTAAACTTACTATATTGTGAATAGAACAATAGTTTTTATCATTACTGAAGATTCAAATATTAATAATAGAGCAGCTCTAAAATGTTTTACGAATTCTATAAAGGTAATTTGAAATAAACCGGGAGTAGAATTATCCAGAGTAAAAAAGTTTTTTGGTTGGTGAGAGGCTATGCTTCAATATTCTATTTATTAATATCATAAAAAGTTATACAATTGAGTTATTTAGTAAATTATATATTTAAGGTGGTATTATTATGGTTGTTAGATTACTTTTTGGGGAAAAATCTTCTTCAATAGAGAGCTTTACTTATGATGGGAAAAATGAACCTACTTTATGCTTTTTTCCAAAAACAAGAAAAATTATAGAATATAATAAGATAACTTTTGATGTCTATTTTTACTATATGAGTAATGGTGAGATGACAAATGTTAAAATTGGAGGTGTCCATCTATTTTTTATTAATGAAATAGATTATAATAAATTATCTCCGGGGAAATATCAAAAACTTTCGGATTTTAATAATGAAGGACTATTCTATTCCTTGGGGACAACAGTTTCTTATTATTATTTTTGGGATAAAGTTATGGACAAAAGTTTACCAATTAAACTTGGAGATATTATACTTTTAAAAGAAAACTTTACTCAATGTGTAGAAAAATTTGGTAAAACTGAATTTTTTAAAATTCCAATGGGAAATATTTCCAAGTATTTGGTGAAGTTGTCCGAATTAATTTTTGAATTTGATGATAAAGCGAACTATCTTGAGATACCTGATTCAGAAAAATTATATGCTAATAATAAATTTGCAGAAAAATACAGCAAATTATATAAAGAATATTTTGAAAAAATGAACTCAGGAAATGCAGCTATTGAATTTTTGGACTTCATACGTTCACGTATTTATAATAATGAAGAATCTAATTTAGATTATGATGAGAGTATTGTTAAAAAAATTCAACAGAAATATGCTAAAAATGCTAAAATAAGAGCAAGAGCTCGAAAGTTATTAAATGAACACGTTAGGGCCGCTTTTAAAATAATCGAAACAATCAAAAATTGTTTAAAAGTTGAAAGTAATTTTTTAGAAAAAAATAATGTTTTTTTAGGACATTACACTTCGATTGCTACATTAAAACTTTTGCTAGAAAACCAAAAAAAGAGTCTCGATAGTGAAAAAATAGAAACTGATAGTATTTATCATATTGAAAATATAGATGAACAAAATCAAAAAAGCTACATGAGACTAACTAATTCGAGATTGATGAACGATCCGCTTGAAGGTAAAGTTATCACTAATTTCTTGGATAATACATATGAGCAAGAAGATTTTTTACCTTCTTCCATTTATATGATGTGTGTTACTCCGAATGTTGATATTTTACCAATGTGGCAACAATATGGTGATAGCGGGGCGGGTGCTTTTATCAGATTAAATAATGAGTATTTAGATTCAATAATTAAGTGTTCTGAAGCTGAAATATATCGAGTTTGTTACATTACCTCAGATGGTGAAGTACATGTAAGTCATATGGACAAAAAAGAAGAAGATAATTTGAAACAACAATTAGAGCAATTAAAAAAACTATGTGAACGAGTAAAAAAAGATCAGAATGATCAATATATTGAGCTAATTTCTTCAGTACAAGAAGATATCAGTTTTTTGTTTAAAACAATGGACTATTCGTACGAAGAAGAGTATAGGATCGTCGCTTGTAATTCTAACAAATCACCATATAAGATTAAATGTGAAATGAATAAAGATTATCCGTATCCTTTTTTATATATCTATTTAGATGATATTAAATATGAAGGTAGTAAATATACTGAGGTAATTATTGGTCCCAAGGCAATAGATATTGATTTTCTTGGACCGTATATTCATTATTTGGATCCAGATATAGATATTAAATCATCAAAAATTCCATTTAGATAAATTTTTAAATAATTTATTTCTATAATTTACAAAATAGTATTGGAATATGTGATCTTTTTAAATCTTAGAAAAAACAAAACGAACAAATTAACATTTCTGAAGATAGAAATGTTAGTTTAGTTCGTTTTTTCTGTAGTGACAAGTAATTTCATTCAATGCTTACTATAGTTTTAAAAAGTTCTTCATAAGTAACATAAGCTAATGAAAAAATACAAATAAAAAATAACGGTGTATAAAAACGTTTCTTTATAATAAAAAAAATATTGTAAAATCTAGCTATGAATAAAAAATCTAGTACAAGTATTGTTGTACAAAATATCTACAAATATTATCGATTGAAGGACTCTAAATTAGATTCACTAAAGTCGATAGCAAGATATATAAACGATCCTGTCATATCGATTGACGTATTGAAAAATTGGTCTTGTGGAAGATCAACGCCTAGCTTACATCAACTCGAATTACTGGGTTATTATATGTCCATTCACCCGTCTCAATTAGTGATTGAAGAACTTGAATTTTCTTTGGATAGGATGCCTATTTGGAAAGATAATATTGTTGAAATCTTTTATTTGAATTTTGAGAAATATGATCGCCAAAGAAAGGATTTTCCAAAATATTTTAATGAAGAATTTATGTCCTACCGCTCTTATCGAGAAACTTTAATTACTAAAAAAAGTTCAATAAGTTTAGATAAAATTGATAAAATTGCTAAAATTTTATCAGTTGAAACAGCCACAATAATGGAGGAACCAAATGAAAAAAAAAATTAATTCACAAAAGAATGTTGAAGCGTTGTCTAATATACTTCAGAATACTGAAAATAAAATTCCGAATGAGATGAGGAGAACATTTTCATTTAAAGGGAGAAAATCTCCTGAGGTGATTTCTAAAGTACTAGAGGCTTTAACAAAATCCGGAGATGTTATCTTTGATCCATTTATAGGAAGTGGTACATCTATTATCGGTTGCCATTTAGCTGACCGACAATTAATTGGTACAGAACTAGATAATTTTACATTTGCAATGGATAGGGTATTATTTGAAAAAGTAGACAAAAATGAATTGAACAATGCTATAAAATACATTGAAAATAATTCAAAAGATTTTATACTTTCTCTCTATGAAACAGAATGCTGTGGGGAAAAAAATTATATAAAAAAACTATTATTTGACCCCAAAAATGGGAAGGAAGGCTATTTTCATCCAGAAGCAAATCGAGATATTAAAGATGGAAAGAACGTAAAACTATTGTATAAATGTCCTATTTGTGGAAATAGGGACAAGAGTTTTACAGAAGAAGATTGGCAGAAGATTCAGGATCAAATGAAGCTTGCAGTAGATAAATTTCCAACGGATTCATTAATTGAAAATAGTCGTATTAATATTACTCGTTCTACAGGAGCGGATAAATATGATACATTTTTCTCCCACCGAAATAAACTTGCACTATTGGCGTTACAAGAATCCATCTCTAAATTAGAACCTTCAAACTCAAAGGATTTCCTACAGTTTTGTCTAGTTTCTTCATTAAGTCTAGCAAAAGTGGCGATGTATGGAAGTGCTACAGATATTTTGTATCATGTTGTATTAGAAAAAGCACAGGATATGAATGTCTGGTACTTGTTTGAGCAAAAAATTGCTAGCTTTAAAAAGTTTCAAAATAAGTTCTCTAATGTGTTAGTCGATAATTTCTCAGGTTCAGATAATTATTCAATCTTTAATTCTGATTACTTGACCTACCTGAAAAAACATCCAGAATTGAAGGTAGATGCTATTTTTACAGACTTTCCCTACACTGATCAAGTTCCGTATTTGGAGCGAAATCAGTTATTTAGAATTTGGTTGCAACATTTTACCGAAAATAAATCTGATTTCACATTATCTAATCAAATGTTAGAAGATGAAATTGTTGTAACTAATGCTCCTAAGAGGAAAAATAAAAATTTAGCAAATTACGTTCTTGACTTAGATCAGATGTTTAAAAGTTTTGGGGAGGTTCTTCCTGAAGGTGCCCCTGTGGTATTCTTTACTAAGTTAGGTAAAAAGAAATACTTTAATGTTTTTGGGAAAATCATTGATTTAGCTAGAAAAAATGGTTTTGAATATATTTCTCGAATTAGTGTCGAAAAGAAAGATCCGACGTTGAGAAAACAATCTGCTTTTCGTAATACATTAATTAAAGAAGTAGTCATTGTTTTTCAAAAACTAAATGATAATGATAGATACCTCTATATTAATAACGAGAATTATGAAGCAAAAGTAATAGATATTGTTTATAAAAAACTCAAAAGTTTGAAAGATAATCCAATTACTCTTACTGAATTAATTATGGATATTTCTAAGAGCATTTCTTCTTCTGGTGAACATGTTACTTCAAAAATCATTAACCGTCTAAAAGAGGTTATAGAACAAAATTTTTATATTTCAACTAATCAAGAAGTTCAACTATCTAAAAATGTTCTATATCTTGACCAAGAGGACGATTCAACTCTATTTAAAAAATTATATGAGTTAGTTCCTGTTTATGTAGAGAAACTTTTGAAAAAACAAAATAAGTTTGTACTGGAGGAACTCTACTTAGAACTAATTGATGATTTATCAGATGGAAATAATCAAACGTTACTTGATATAATCAATGATGATAAAAACATTGAAGAAATATCTTCTTTGGTGGCTGATAAGACTGACATTGATGGTGATTTTTATGTTAGAAAATCATTACCTAAAAATATTAACCAAAATGCTGTTGATATAGCTACAATGGACCCATATGATTTTGAGGATTTATGCAAACTACTACTAGAAAAAGAAGGGTTTGTAAATGTTCATCGAAAAGGTGGTAGTGGTGATATGGGAGTTGACGTTGTAGCACAGCAATTTAATGGCAACTCTAAAGATTTTTGGCTTGTTCAATGTAAACGTTGGGTTAGTAATGTAGGTTCAACACCACTGCAACGTTTAGTATCAGAAAGACAGAGATTGGGAGCACACCAAATAGCTTGTTATACTACATCTGATTATACTAATGATGCTAAAAAAGTAGCGAAAACTCAAGGTGTAATTATTGTTAATGGACATGAGTTGTTACAAAAGTTAGACAAGTACTTTAAGGGCAAGTATTATAATTCTAATATTTAAAAAAATGGCATCTTCTTTATTGAAGGTGCCATTTTGCTGTTACTTTATTCCAAATAAAATGCTCTTCGAAAATATCAACTAAGGTTTTATATTTTGTTGAGAGAATTTTTAACCAACCGTTACTTATCAAAACTTCCATTAAACCAAAATCATATAACTCTGGAGTAGATAATTCACCGTTAATTTCGAGTAATTTTTTGGCCTCTAGATATATATTGTGAGCAATCTCCTCGGGTGTTATGTTTGAGTTATATGTACAAATTATATGCTTTGTATTTTCAAAAAATAGAACGGCATCACCGGATAATGATTTTTTGGGACTAATTATATTTTTAATTGTCTTAGTTTTTTTTATATGTTCCTGAGAAATATATTTAAATCCATTTTTCTCTAAAATCTCAATTAATTCGACCCAGACAGTTAAATTACTATCGTGGAAGAATAGACACATAATAGAATCTTGCTTTAATTTTTTTCCACACATATTAAAAACTTTGTCTAAAAGCTCAAAATATTCAGACTCCCCTCTTTTTCGAATTGGTGAGGGAGAGACAACAATTTCATCTTCTAAATTAAAATTTAGGTTAACAATAGGTTTATATAATTGCATGTATTCAGAATACAAAACTTGATCTTTATATGGTGGATCTGTTATGATTAAATCTACTGAGTTGTCTGGTATTTCATCATTTGTTATATTCTGACTCCCTTTGGTTAATAATAGAGCAGAGTTGGGGGTTAGATCAGTGAAAGATGAAACTATTTGAGACTTAGAATAGTTTTTTTTAGTATAATTTGAAGCTGTAATTATCTTCTTTATTCTTTTTTTTAATAAATCTAGAATATTTTTTTCTACACAATTCTTTTTTGGAATCCAGAGGGGCCATTGAGAGTTAGAGTGTAGATCAGTGATTTTACATAAATGAATGCAAGACATAAGTAGATAGTTTAGTATATCTGGATTTTTGGAAGATCTAATGAACGAAACTATTTCGTTGAGAACAGAAAAGTTTCGAGGTGTAAATAAATCTGATATATGATCATTATTTCCAACGGCTATTTTGCTATTTTGTATGAGTCTTTCATCTTGTATAAAGTCTTTACAAATTAAGCCTAACATTTTTTCTTTATCAAGCTTATCGGCTTCTTTAATATTTTTTCCACAGTTAGGGCAGTTATAATTTATAGCTTTGATATTATAGTCATTAATGGTTCTAGAAGGTTTATCGAAAACAACTTTAGTAATTATTGCATTGTTGCAATCACAATTTGTACAATTTGTGGTATAGTAAAAAGTTAGTTCTTCAAGTTTTTTTTCAAACTGATCGAAAATTTCTATTAAATCGATCGTCTGAAAATTATTAATAATATTATTTACTATGAAACTAGGCATATCATTAATATCACACCCAATTGCCTTACGTTTTAGTGGATTCTTAATTGATTCTAAGATTGTAACTCCAGAACCCATAAATGGATCAAAAATGGTATCGCCTTCTTTGGATAAGTACTGAATTAACTTATCAATTATATTAAAGGATTTTTGGGACCAGTATAGATGTGTATTGTAAATTGGATTTTTTGATGTTGGAGTGATTGTTTTTAGATCATATTTTAGATTCAATAAAGAATTTGGTTCTTCGTTTTCTGATGAAGATGGGCCACAAATGATTAAGTATTCAAAAACGTTCTTAGTAGTACTGTTTCTATGGTTTGCATGTTTATAGCTTTCTTCAGCGATGCTAACATTGTTACTTCCGAAAATATGTTTAGCCAAACTAATAAGATCTTCAATAGACACTGTGTATCTATTTGTTTTCTGATTGATACGATCTTCTGGATATGCATAGCTGAGTGCTAAAGTAATATTATTATCCTTACAATATCGACAAAGCTCTTCAATTCTGAGTTTTGCAGTACTTTTTTTACTAAGATCTGACTGATTCCTACCTTCTGTGTATAAACCGGATGTAAATTTTCCTCTTGAAATCGTCGGCATGGGAAAATCATAATTAGCAGCAACATTAAGCAAATGGTAGTACCTAGAATATTGCATGTCAGTGTATGGTGGATCAGCGTAAATCATTTTTATTTTTTTATTATTAAAGATTTCTCCCTTAGTGATATCTTTAATATCTAGATTGTAGATTTTATGTTTAAATTCATTGCTATGCTTTTCAGTAGAACTAAAGACAACGAACTCGCCAAGTTTCTTTATTAATAGGGGGAAAATACTTTTGCTTCTTTGTTTTAGATGTCTTGCTATGTTCTTTACTGGACTTAGAGGTTGTGCCATATGTCCGTCTTTAGCAAAGACAGTTTCTTTCATTGCAAAGAATAGACAGCTAAATAGTGTATCTACAACTGATTTATCCTGAAACGAATGTATAGTTTCTACAATAGTGTCGATTGTAATAGATTGTTCGATTCCAAAATAAGATCCCGAGTAATAATAAGTAAATAAATTATACTCTCCTTGTGTACGTAGTTTTTCAACGCTAATTTCGTCAATCCCGTTCCAGATTGTAGGGAAATTTTTATATAAAGCTATTAGACCATCATTATTTCTTGTTTGGATTAATTTTCTTTCGTTTGCTACATGTATTTCAAATTTGTTTAAATTTTTCTTGATCTTTTTATTAAATATATCAGAAAATTCGATTGAAATAGCTTTTAAAACATTCTTGTCTGGAGTATTTAAAAGAGCAGATGAAATCATTGATGCATAAATTTCAGCATCATTAGCAAAAATTATATTTTCATTTTTAAATGCTGCTCCAACACTACCAGAGCCCGAAAAAATATCAAAAAACACATCTCCTGGTTGTAAATATTTTTGGAGATTCTTCTTTAAAAAAGGTATCAATGAAGATTTATTTCCTTGATAGTTAAGTATGGTTGGTGTTGTCATTCTCTCTCCTTAATCATGTCATTTTATCATTTTTATTGAATAATAACAATTACAAATAAAAAAAAATACTTAAAGTGGCCGCATCGGAATTAATAAAAGAAGAAATAATATGCCTCGTTTTCATTGATTTTTTCTTTACTATACTTTATTAAGTATAGAGATAGAGCTGATTAATTGGAGACGGATGGAGGCAATATCCTAGATAGTCTAAGAGATTTTGATTTAGAAGAAATAGTAATTGTATACCTTAAAATACAAGAAAACTATTATATTTTATCAAATTTAATTGTGAAGAGATAATTGAAAGAGTAAAAAAATACCCAGTAATTAAAGAAACGAAGTTAAAGGTGATTAATTATATTTAGAGAGTAGGTCAGGAAATTTGAGTTTATCTCTTGTAATATAGTTATAACAAAGTGTTTAAAAAGAGAATCGTAAAATGTTTAAGATCCTAATTCCACTTGAAACATGATCTTATCAAATCATATTTTAAGAAATAAGGTAGAGAAAAAGGTAGAGTTTAAATTGAAATACAGTGCATTATATTACTTTTGACAAAAAGAAAAAACGCTTGAAATCAGCGTTTTTCTTTTG
>UMII01038594.1_pt1 | contig 16163 bp, 16 predicted proteins | sample 1965731 | NCBI WGS metagenome assembly UMII01 (sample SAMEA4836118, study PRJEB28245) | human gut metagenome | biome: gut microbiome; material: fecal sample | place: Denmark | collected 2008
CTATATGAGCATACACCGTCACGAGCCTTCCACGGGAGAATTGAAAAGTTATTTCCGTTCTGTGATTGACTGGGTATCGGCTACCTTTACTATGGTAGAGCGTGACATGTGCGGCTTGGAATGGGGACGGCTGTATGAAACGTACCATGCCACCCCTTATAGTACCGTCCATGTTACGGAACGGGTAAAAGCCTTGCAAGCGGATGAAAGCGTGCGGTGTCCCCGAAATATTTACGAATATGTACTGGGTGGAGAAGAGGATAAGAAATTGCTTGACATCCGTATCTTTGAAGAAGCAACCAAGCGGGCTGCCTACAAGCGTCAGACCGAAGCGGCTGAGAAACAAGGAATTTCCAATTGTCCGCTCTGTGCGTTGGGGAATAATGCCAACAAGACCCGTATTTACAAACTTTCGGAAATGGATGCCGACCATGTGACTGCATGGAGTAAGGGAGGGTCAACCAGCATGGAAAATTGTGAGATGCTTTGTAAAACCCATAACCGTTCAAAGGGAAATCGGTAAAAGTGTGTTATTTTGAGAGAGTTAAATCAATTAATTCTCTCAAAATATGAACAATAAAAAAACATTTCACGAAGTTTCCGAGATTTGGTGTGATGCAAAACGTCCGATAGTGAAGCATTCCACCCTATGTGCTTATCAGCTTACGTTACAGACACACCTATTGCCACGATTTGGCGCTGCGGAAAATATAACAGAGAAGGATGTCCAGCAGTTTGTGATAGACAAATGTACTTCCGGATTAGCAAGAAAAACAGTCTGGGATATAGTGGCAGTGCTCAAATCTGTTATCAAATACGGGAATAAGCACGGGATTTTCCATTTTGAAGAATGGGAAATCGAATATCCTACCCAAATAGAAAACAAACTGCCGCCAACATTGTCATTAAATCATCAGCGTATATTGATGCGTCACTTGCTGGAACAGCCCACTCCACAAAATATAGGTGTACTGTTGGCTCTCTGTACCGGAATGAGAATTGGTGAGGTTTGCGCTTTGAAATGGGAAGATGTGGATTTTGCACAAAAGACAATCATCGTGAAGCATACTGTAGGCAGAATATATAACTGTGAGTTGAAATCTACAGAAAGGGTTCACTCTTCCCCAAAAACCAAGAATTCCTATCGTGAGATTCCTATATCCAAACAGCTTCTCCAAGCGTTGAAAATGGTAAGGAAACAATCTCAATCCCCATACGTAGTAGGCACTTCTACACAATCTAAAGAGCCTCGTTCTTATCGTGATTATTTTGGCAGGTTGCTAAAACGATTGGATATTCCCCACTTGGTCTTTCATGGACTTAGGCACACATTTGCGACCCGATGTATTGAAAGTCAGTGTGATTATAAAACTGTCAGTGTCATACTCGGTCACTCAAACGTAGCAACGACACTTAATCTGTACGTCCATCCTAATCTCAATCAAAAGAAACGGTGTATTGACCGTATGAGTAATTTCTTGGGAATAACATGAGTTAGTCTTGGACTCTATATACATGGGGACAAAAAAATGTCCTCCATGTATGTGATGTGCATGATAGACTATAGCTTGAAGCCTTTATTCTTTTTCTGAATAGGCTTCAAGCCGACATTCTGTTGTAATCGTTCAAATTGTTTCTTGAACCATTCCCCGATATGCAGTCCGTCAATGGCAAGTATCAGCTTTCCATTGTTTGTACCAACTTTGGCAGTAACATCATTCGTCTTGAACTTACGCCTATACTCATCGGAATAGAGTTCGCCGTTGTACGGCAATGGCTTGCCTGTCATTAAATGGGCGGTCTGTTCATGGGTAAAACCGACAGCAAGGCACAATTTCTCAATACGGAGCATAGCACGAAACCAAGGAAACCATTCTGCGGCTTTTATCAACAAGGCGTTAAGCCTTGACACTTCCGTTTGATGTTTTGTTACCGTTTCGTTCTTTTCCTGCAAGTGCCGTTGCTGCATTTCCAGCACTTGACGGCTGTGGTCTGCCCGTATGGTCTGTATCTCGGCTTGCAGTGCTTCGATGGTTTCCTCGTGTGTGGCTACCTCCCTATGCAGGACGGTGTTCTCCCTCTCCAGCGTCTTGACCTTGTTGCTCCCGAAAAGAGAACCGACACTCTCGGCGATGTTGGCGGCTGCGGTCGTGGCTGCCCCTTTCAGCCGTTCGGTCTGTATCTCTTTTTTCGCCCGTTCAAGCTCTTCCCGTGCCGTTTCTTTCCGTTCCTGCAATTCCACCACTTCTGTTTTCAGCTCCTCCGTCTGCCGCTTTATGTCACGGTAATATTGCTGCGTGGAAACGTGCCTCGCTTCCGAACCGTCCACGCCCCGTTGTAAACCGTATTTTTTCATCGCAACAGCGTAGCTGTCTTGATAGGCTTTCAGTTTCAAGCGGCTCATGATGTCATCGGCGCACAGCCTCACGGTGTCGGTCGGCTTCTTGCGGTAGCGTTTCTTCGCCTGCTCCTCCCTTTTCTTCCGCTTGCGTTCCCCCTTGACTATCGGCACAAGTGTGACGTGCATGTGCGGTGTTTTCTCGTCCAAGTGCAGGTGAGCCGCCACGATGTTCTCCTTCCCGAACGTGTCGGCAAAATATTTGAGGTTGTCGGCGCACCACTCGTCCAGCCGTCCCGCCCGTTCGATGCGTTCCATGTCTTCGGGCGTTGCCGACACGTTGATGCGGATTGCCCGCACTTGGTTGCTCCCGATTTTGCGTGTCAGTCCAGCTTCTTCCAGCCTCCTTTGGATAGCCGCCGAACGGTCTTTCACTCCTTCGGGATATTCGATGAGTTTTCGGTTTAGATGCGTGTGGAAAAGCCACTCAACTTTGACCCTTTTGGCCACGCAGAATTATCCCTTTTGGCTAAAATATGATTGACCCCTTTGGCTAAAATAGTGTTGCCCACTTGCTTCACCTATAATTATAGTTTTTTTGTGTAGATTTGAGTACCCTTGTCCTGGTGTAACGGGGGAGAAAATAAAATCTATACAAATGAATAAACGAATCAAAAATATTTTAAGATGTTATGCGGCTGGCATAGGAATCAAGGAAACGGCATCTACGTTTCATATTTCCCGTAATACAGTCCGCAAATATGTCCGCTTATTCCTTTCAAGCGGCAAGAGTATTGAACAGCTTCTTTCCCTGCCCAATGGACAGTTGGATGAACTGTTCGGCTGCACGGATACCCGGCATCGGGAGCCTTCATCCAAAAGGATTGAATTGGAGGCCTTGCTTCCCGGATATGTATCTCGTCTGTCACGCAAAGGTATGAGTGTCCGAAAACTGTTCAAGGAGTACCATACCGAATATCCGGACGGCTATCAGTTGTCTTCCTTCAAACGGATTGTCAGCGAATACAGGTTTCACATTAAGGTTGTCGGTCATGTAGAGCACTATGCCGCAGAGCAGATGTATATTGACTTTGCCGGTGACAGACTTGAAGTTGTTGATGAAATGACGGGCGAGACGAAGAAATCCGAGGTATTTGTTGCCATCCTTCCGTTCAGCCATTATTACCTACTGCGAAGCCGTATGGTCGCAACGCAAGGAAGACCTGATAAAGGCATGCGAGAATGCCATTCAATATTTTGAAGGTGTTCCTGCGGCTATCGTCCCCGACAATCTGAAGGCTGCCGTCACACGAAGCGACCGCAACGAACCTGTCATCAATGATGATTTCGCCGCTTTTGCCGAATATTACGGCTGTGTGGTCTATCCTGCTCGTGTGCGTCACCCCAAGGACAAGGCTTTGGTAGAAAATGCCGTAAAGCTCCTCTACCGTTCCATTTACCTTGATATAGAGGGAATGACATTTTCCAGTTTGGAGGAACTCAATACCGCCATCCATATTTCCTTGCTTGATTTCAATGAAAAGGTGATGGCCGGACGGGAGATGTCACGCAAGGAAATATTCCTTCATGGAGAGAAGGATTATCTTCGTCCGCTTCCCGTGAAACGCTACGTAATGAAAGAAAGGAAACTGATGACCGTGGGAAAGAACTCTTACGTTTCCTTGTTCAAGCACCATTACAGTGTTCCAAAAGAGTATGTAGGCAGGCGCATGACGATTCTCTATGATGCCGACACGGTGTAAATCTATTGTGGAATGAACCTTGTCGCCACCCACGACCGCTGTGACATTCCTTACACTTATTCTTGGAAAAAGGAGCACAACCTGCCTGGTCATTATGGTCCCTATGACAAGGACTTGGAGGAACTCTTTCAACGTGCCTCGGAAATAGACAACATCGTATTGAACTATCTTCGGGAAGTGGAGCGTGTCATGCAATATCCACCCAAAGCGTTCAGGTCATGCCGTGGCATCATGACACTGGAGAAGAAATACGGCCGTGACCGTCTAGTTGCGGCTTGCGCATGTGCGGATCAGAAATTGCAATACGGATACCAAGCCTTGCGCGAGGTGCTTGAACTGGGAGAAGATGTGGATTTCCTTCCTGATGAGGACGGAAAAGTACAGTCCAACGTGACTTCCCAGATTTCATTGACCCACAAAAATATACGTGGACGTGAATATTACAAAAAAGACAAACAATAAAACTATTATTTATGGAAGTAAACAATAAAACAGTTCCCGTTACGGGACAACAAGACCAGAATACCATATCACTGGATTTAATGAACCGTATGAAATTGCATGGTATGGCAGAGGCTTTCAGGGAAAGTCTTGCCGGCACCACTCCGCAATCCATGACTGCGGACACGTTCCTTTCCATGCTCCTTGCACGCGAATGGGACTATCGCTCCCAGGCTGCCATTGCACGGCTCACCAAAAATGCGGCATTCCGCTACAAGGCTTATATTGAGCAGATTGACTATGCCACGAACCGGGGACTGGACCGCAATCAGATGGAACGTCTCGCCACCCTTGATTTTGTGCATAAGGCACAGAACCTTTTCATTACTGGTTCTTCCGGAACGGGAAAAAGCTATTTGGCCTGTGCCCTTGGACACGAAGCATGCAAAAGGGGATTCCGTACTTTCTATGCCAATGCTCCGAAACTGCTCGGTGCGCTGAAAGTCGCCAAAGTAAAAGGTACACTTGAAGCGGAACTCAAGAAGATTGAGCGTTGCCAGCTACTCATTCTTGACGACTTGTTTATTGTACCACTTGACGCCAAAGAGCGTCCCATACTGCTTGAAATTATTGAGGATAGGCATGAACGGAAATCTGTCATCATCACATCGCAGTATCCATCCTCCAACTGGTATGACATGGTAGGTGATCCAACAATAGCCGATGCAATCCTTGACCGCATCATACATACGGCCCATACTATAGAATTATATGGTGAAAGTATGCGAAAATTAAAATCTAAGAAAAACGAGAATTTTTAAAAGGGTAAAATAATATTGCCCCCCAACACCAGGACTTTAAAGGGTCAATCATATAGTACAAAAAGGTGGGCAAATCTTGCGTGGCCAAAAGGGTCAAAGTTGAGTGGCTTTTCCAGTATTTTCCAGTACTTCCAAATAATAAGCGAGCAGCTTGGACAATACACTTCATTAATATATCCCGGTTCAAGATGGATTCATAGGTCAGGTAAAGGACTTGAAAAATTCGGGTTAATGCAAATGAACGACAGCCATTTAATGTTACTTGAATTTTTCCCGTGCTCAACAGATATATTTAAAGATGTTGCTATAGCAGATGGACTTTCTATCGTATTAAAAGACATGAATAAAACTCAGTCGGGATTCAAGTATGTATATTCTAAAAATGGGAATAAGATAGAAATTGATGCAGACTGTCCAGGAGATACGTTATTCTCTCTTAATCCACGTGATGTCGAGATTACAAAAAAAACTTGACGCAATTATTTCAAAGTATGCCTGTTTACATGATTCGGTATTATCGCAAAAGTTGTTTGGCATTGAAAGCGATTTTGTTGAAAAGAATCCTTCACTTGTTAGGGAATATAACGATGGCGATTATTTCAATCTAGACGTTGAAATAAAATTGTTTACCAATGATAAGGCGGGGAAAAGCGGTCGTGCGCGATGGTATGTTGCAAACAAGAATGTTATATCTTCGGGAATTGAGCATTTGGAACGATGGAAAGTCATTGTTTCAAGTGCGAATGCTGGAGGACAAAAACGAAGCAATCAAATAGCAGTAATAGACAATCATAGTGCATTTGGACGTTCACGAGTAGCTTTGAAAACTTTCGAAACTGAAAAGGAAGCATATAATTTCTTCAAATATGCAACCAGCGAGATAATACGGTTTGCTTTCTTGATGACAGATGAGTCTTTAACATCCTTGGCAAAGAAAGTCCCTGATTTATTGGATTATACCGATAACAATGGTTTAATAGATTATAATGGAGACGTTAATGGACAGTTATACAAGCTCTTCGGCATGGATAACGCACAGCAACAGTATATAAAAGAAGTGCTTTCTACAAAAATTAACTGACAACCCTATGCGAAAAATCATCTAACCGATGATGAAATAGCATCTTATTGAAAAAATGATAAGTTCATAAAAAGGCTTAGACGATTCACATCGTCTAAGCACATCCTAAAAGGTAAAAATCACTTTCTCCGCTTTGGAGGGCCAACTTTGACTTTCTCAACAACTGTTGTCTTTGGATGCTTTTTAGCATAGTCAATAGGAACAAATTGCCCTGTTTCGGCACTTCTACCTTTTTCTACAGTTCTTGCCATATCAAATTCTTGTTATGTTTAACACTTTACGGTGGCCTACCGATTCCGCTACGGTGTACTTAGGCGTTACATACCATGAGTCCATCTTCATTAACTACCTTCGATGTGACTCTGGGCAACAAAAAAAACATCCATCTACATTACTGTAGTATTTTTTTGCCTCCCTTATAGCATCTCCACTGTTTGTAAAGAACCCCAAATAAATTCGGTTTTCTTCTGATGGCAAATATCCACAGCCTGCTTGATGTACCTCATGTTCCCCCGTAGGTTGGGCGATTCTGTTTACATAGTAAAAATTACTCATAAGTGAAATGTCAACTCTCTGGTCCTTTTGCCAGGGTCTTAAGTTCGAATTGACATTGCAAAGATATAGCTTTCTTTTTAGTCAAACAAGAATTTGCGTGAAAAAAACACGGAATAAGCAGATTTTTGTCCGAATGGTTTAAGATAATCATAAATATTCCGTGTGTTTATTGCATATTTGTGGAAATTTTCACTTGTGATTTATATCATCTTTGTATTTCAAAAATACATCAATATTTTTCATTATATTATCAATTTCAGGAGCAACTTCTTTCTCATAAGTTCGATAAAAGCTAACAGTATTATGTAAATAGTCCCTACGTTTTACTTTAATCGTACCATGTTCATCTTTCTCAAATAAACGGACGGCATCTCGCCTAAGAAAATCGGTATTTAATAAAGATAAATCATGCGTAGCAACAATTACTTGACAATCTTCTGCCAAGGTTAAATACATTTTTAATATAAAGGATAACGCCTTAGTATGTATTCCATACTCTATTTCATCGATACATGAACATTTTTTCCCAAGTATAACATCATATAAGACTATAAGAATGCGTATTATATTTATAGTTCCTAATGATTCTAATCCAGAATCTAATGCTCTTTCACCTTCAACTGTTGAATGGACAAAACGTAAATTCTTATGAGTAATAGTACCGGAAGGATATTGTTCTAACATTGCTTTTACAATAATATCCGGAGCTCCATTTTCTATAAGTTCAGATATGTTTAAGCTCGCATCTTCTACGATGTAATCACAAATATTAGTACCAACATCTTTTAATAGGCGTAAAAGCAAACGCTTCATTATAGCATCTTTTTCTGCATCTCCTGTTTGTAATTTGTCAGCAAGGCTTTTATCAGACCGTCGAACCAGACTAATATGATTTTCGAAGAAATCATAATTATCACTTAGTACTTGACTATCCATATTTAAGGAACCAAATACAGACAATACACTGGAATTAGATAACGTATTCACTTCTAAATCATGTTGGTCTGATTTAGACAAATCGCAAGCATTCCCGAAACTGATGGAAACCGTATCTGTCTCAACATTATGCTTGCGTTGATATATGCGAACTAAACGACTTTTTTTAAGATTCAATTCTTCTTCTTCTATACGTTCATTTGATACCTTAATATAATAGTGATAGCATACATCCCTAATATAGTAGATTAAAGACAGTTCTGTTGGTTCATTTGACGAATGTTCATCTAACAAGAATGGACGATATTCAGGCTTCTCCGTAGGCTTTTGAGGTTTTGCGATAGCTAACATACGCAAATAATTTAAGGCTGAAAACATCTTAGATTTTCCAGTTCCATTTAAACCTACACACAAAAGCATGCGCAAAATGCGCTTCCCATTTATTTCCTTGAACCATACAGGTGGTAAATCCGAATTTTTTCCACCTTCTTTTTTTGATGCAATAAACGACAATTCTGTCCCTTTACGATAACATCTATAATTTTTTATTGTAAATGACTCAATCATATCCTTCTGTTTTATGGGACAAAGATACTATATTAATAGAAAAAAACGGCATTATTTATGGGTTTTGCGGCGATTTTCGTGATTTTTACACGTAAATTCAACTTTAGAACCTAATACTGCGTTGTGCTAAACAAAAAATATTATCTTTGCATCATCTGTTGATTGACTTATTGGAGATGAGGAAAATGGTGAAGCTCGGTGGTTTCTAAACCATTACCTATTCTCTTTTTATTTAATGATAACTTTCTGATTTACAGGTTTATTTTATTTAGTGCAACATTTGTGAACACCGAAAAGACGAACAAATCCCGTGCAAGCTCGTGGGTGGCGTTCTTCATCGGTGCATCCATGAGCGTCTGTATCTCCGTTTGGGTAAGGTAGCCCCTGTCCACGCTTTCGGGAGAGTTGATATATCCGGCAAAGGGATTGAACGGCAAACGCCCGTCGTTCCTTGCAATGGAAACGATGTGTTTCAACACAATCATGTAGCCCCACACGGTATTGGTGCGGCATTTCTTCTCCGTGCGCAAAAAATACTCGAAGTCGTTGATAAACGTAAGGTTGAGTTCCTTTAACGGAATATCCTCTCGCTTGTAGGTATGGGGCAAAAACTCCCGAATATGGTTGCAGACCGTCCGATAACGGGTAAATGTACCCTGCGCCCTGCTGTGCCCGACTTTCTTCTCAAACTCGGCGTTGTGCTGCTCGAACAGTTTCAGCAAAGTTTCCTGCTTGACGCCGATACCGAGATAGGCGTCTTTGAGTTTGGCGGCGGTAACATACCCGTCCGTCTGCATCAGTTCTTGGTAGCGGCGGTTTACCTCCACACGGATTTTATCTACCGCGAGGTTGATTCTCTGCGCTTCGACGCTCTTGCCCGAAGCACGGTTGTTCTTCACGTCCCACAACCGTGGGGGAACGTCCATCTTGCAACTGAACTGTTTAATCTCGCCGTCCACCGTGATACGGCACATTAAAGGCAGGTTGCCGTTCGGCTTCTCGCTGCCTTTCTTCACTATCCACCAAGCCGTCATCTTGGATTTGATTGACTGCATGAATAGCATCATTGCGCCAATTGGTAAAATAGGCTTTTGCTTCCGAAGAAAAGTCCAAAATGTCAGGAACTATTTCGCCATCCTCATTTACTATAAAAGGCAAACTCATCACTTTGTTGATGATATTTTCCCACATAGACGAGTATTTGTCAAAAGTGGTAAAAGCGTTTTCTTCATCTTGCCAATCTGATATTTCCTGTGAAGACGGATAAACAAAAATTATTCTATCAATCAACCCATTGTCCTTATAGCCTTTATCTGTAAGTTCGTGCATTCGGGTGGTCTGCATCGTACCTACCATATTTATAAAAGGATGCTCTATGTGAATAGGTATGGGCATACTGCATCTGGAAATGTCTAAAGGTTTTCCGCTGAATGCAGTCAATAACTGTTCAATAAGTTGCCCTTTGCTGTATTGATTCACAGCATTGAACATTCCCATAATTTCATCCACATATACCACAATACCACGCTGGTTGTCATCAAGCGCACGCATTAAAGCTTCTGGGGTAAAGTCGGATATTATGGTTCTTCGCAAAATCGGTTTTTCTGGCAATGGAGTGCAATTTTCCTTCTTCCCTTTGTTGTCCTCTACCATATTATTATATTGCTCCATATCAGACTTGAATTGTTTGACAGCTTTGGCATCATGCTTGCGAATTGGGCGAAAAGCAAAGTCTAACGGGGGAGTTTTGCCCATTCCGGGGCGGCCAACCAATATCATATAGAGGGCAGGATTACTTATCCAGCCACCACGAATACGGATATTGACAGCATTACCGATGGCTGTTGAAATTGCCGCCAAAAGAGAAGCCATCATATATTCAATGGAATAATTCTCTTGTCGTGCCAATGCCAATACCATATCCTGAATTTTAGCAGGAAAAGCATTCAAAGGAATCTTGTCTTCAAGTATCCCTCCAAATTCCATTCTGATTGCATTGCATAAATCGAGTGAATCCATTAGAATCGGTTGTTTCTTTTAGACTTTATGAATCGGGCAGCTTCGTCCTCCAAGTCTTTTTCGGACTTTACCTTGCCATCTCGAAGCCACGCATCAATCTCCGATTTTAGAAACATGATACGTTTACCTCTTTTATGAAATGGGATTTGGTGGCAGCTTGTCCATCCATATACTGTTTGCTCTGCCGGATGACTGGGAATATAATCGCACAACTCCTTTAAGTTCATCCATTGCTCGGTTGGAATACTCGGACTTTGAGTGTTGAGACCGTCAATCTTAGAATCCAGTTCATTCAATTTATCCATCATCCACGACATTGCCTTGGGTAAATCTTCAAAAGTAATGTTCTTTTCACTCATACTGCTATCTGATTTATGTTTGATTTTTCGGCAAAGTAATCGTGATTTAGCATACTGATTTTATGATGGACTGTGTCACATAAAGAAACAGCAGCGAAACAGAAATACCATAAGGAATATGTATTGATTATCAATGCAAATGATGAAAAACGTCAGTAGTAGTTTTTTATGGTAATGTACCCAATCATAAGGAAATCATTAGGTGGTCATAATAACAGCTCATAGGTAAAAACAAAAAGCCACCCACGCAGAATCTACGCAGATGGCTATGCCTATCAAGTGGGACAACACTTTTATTCCGTTTGTGATAAAGCTAATTTGATAGTTTCTGTTGCTTTCTCCTTTTTCTCATCTACAACCTTGGCATACACTTGAGTGGTTCGTACATTGGTATGCCCCAACATTTTGCTAACGGTATAAATGTCCGTTCCTCCAGCCAGTTGAAGGGTAGCGTAGCTGTGCCTAAAGCAATGGAAGGTAATGTGCTTGGTAATTCCGGCAGCTTCAACCCATTTTTTAACAGGGCGATTTATCCATGATGGGTCAGGTAATCCGGCAAACACTAATAATTCTCCTTCTTTTTGCTCTCCGCAAAGATTATATGCTTGCTCTGAAATTGGCATATACTCAACACCTTTTGTCTTTTGTTGCGTAAAGTTCAGCCGATAACCACCATTGAATTGTTCCACCTCCGACCATTTCAATTTCTGAATGTCGCAATGTCGGATTCCTGTTAATGCTGAAAAGAGTGCGGCTCGTTTCAATAATGGGTCACACGGAGTTTGTGCCAGTCGGTTCAACTCTTCTATTGTCAGGTATTCTCTGCGACTCTCCCTTTCCTGAATGCCTTTGACTTTCGCTGCAATATCAATAGTCAGATAGCCATCTATAAAGGCTTGTTTCAATCCTGCCTTGAAAATTGAGAAGTATGTTGATGCTGTATTTTGAGAAATTGTACCTCGTTTAGTACCACCTTGCGGTGCGTTCATTATGAATTGACGGAACGATTCAACCAGCTTTAAGTCTATCTGCGAAAAGAGAATGGTATCACTTTTTGCAAATATCTTCAGTAACTCATGTACTCGCCTCCAATTGACAATAATAGAATCGGAACTATGGGCATGTCTTGTTCGTTGCACATGGTCGAAGTACTCAATAAAATTACTTCGGGAGCGTTCCAACTGCTCCGCCTGTTCTGCATCGGTATCGGCATATAAAGCTGCATTGTCGTATTCCTTTTGTCTTAGGCTTCTGACTTTATCGGCATAGATACATGATTCTTGGTCTAATTGCGACTTGCATTGAATAACACCGTTTAAATCTCGCTTCGGCTTATAAGTAGTTTTGCCTTCGGCATTAGTCCTTGCATTGCGTGATTTATCCCAAATAGGTGTTGTAATGGTACGATTGAGATATTCACGCACTCTTTGTGGCGTATGTTTTCCAGATTGGAATACAGGATAAGATTCCACATAAAGATACCATTCATCACGATATTCAGACTTGCGGAGCTTTACCGACACACGTGTATTAACTAATGCTTTCTTCATCGCTTCATATCCTTGACATAGTAATTACTTTCACTTAGATTGTTTAATCATATTGCATATAGCTTCTGACAAATCTTGATCAGAATTATCTTTCCCCCAAATACTCCAGAAAGGAACTGTTTGACTTGATGGTTTGATTGAAGGTTCATTTATTTTTACTCTAGACGGTAATAATGTAGCATCACCAACAATAATTGCTTCTGCGATGTCAAGCAAAGAAAGATTGTCGGCAATATTACCAAGATTATCTGGTAGTAGTCGTTTAATCACATTTTGATCATCCACATTTGTAAGTCGAAGACTAATAAAATTATTACATTGGCTTAGTACTGTACGATTTACTTCTGAAGGTCTTTGACTGATTATCACAAGACCAACTCCATATTTTCGTCCTTCCTTCGCTATTCGTTCAAAACTTTTCAAACCTATTTCTGCAACAGCATCTTGTGAAATAGATTGCTGAACATATAAGTGTGCTTCATCACATAATAGTGCTATTGGATGACGATGTTCCATTGAACTCCATTGTTGAACAGTAAATACAATTCTTGCCAATAGACCAATTACTAAAGGAAGTACATCTGATGGTACTTCTGACATATCTATAACCTTGACCCCACCATCAGCCTTCATCAGAACTCTGGCGAAATCTTTGAGCCAATTTTGCGATTTTTCTTCTGTTTGTAAACTGAACATAAATCCCATTCTCTTATCTGAAAGTTTATTCTCCAGTCTTTGATTGAACCGTGTTAACTTCCCATTGTATGGGCCTAGCTTTTCAGAACCGGCTCTTGCACCAGGTACCATTTCTTCGTCTTTGGACTTTAGCCGAGTTAACACTGTTTGCAAGTCGTAAGCTACGGGACTATCAACAGTAATCAGATGTTCATATATTGTTCCTTCTACACCTTTTTCTTTTTCGGCAAGAACTTCACGAGAGAATATCATTGCTTGATTTGGTGCATTTTGGTCACTACGATCTAATAACAATGCCTGCATTTCCTCATAATTTAAGAGCCAATAGGGTACCATAAGTATATTGTTGTTGAGTTTTTCAGAGGTAGCCAAATCTCCTGGTGTTGCAATTTTATATTGTTTGATGCCATCTATTTTGAAATCAGTAGAGGAGTATTCTCCGTGGATATCAAACAAAATTGCATTAGAATGTTTTAATTTAGCCATTTGTTCAACAATACATGCAACACAAAAAGATTTACCACTCCCTGTAGAACCCACAATAGCAGCATGTCGTTGAAATAGTTTATCTCCATCCATATATGCTATAGAACTTTCATCCATTGTATATTTCCCTATTGCAAGAGGACTGATGGAAGTCGCTAATTTGTTGGATATTGTTTGCATGAGGTCTGTGAGACGTGTTCCTTCAATCTTATAACATAAGGCACTTATAGATGGAACTGCACTAACGTTTCTTCTGAACACGTTACTTTGCTCTCCAGCTTTGTCCATAAATTCACCCACAAAAACTAACCTAACTTGGTTAAATGCCGAAGAAGTATCTTCTTCATCCTCGTCATCATTCAAAGTCATATCAGTAGCCTTGCGATAGATTTTTACTATCATTGCTATAATGTAACGACCAGATTTCGGACTTTGAATAGCTATAAGTTGATTAATTTGTAACTGGGACAGAACATCGTCAGAATCTATAATGGCTGTTGCCATACCTGTGTCTACACTATTTATTGAGCCTATTGACTCACCTTTATCATATCTTAATACTATACTTTCCATTTTTTATATTTCCATTAATCCTTCTATAGTCCAATATATTTTGTCATCAACAATTATAGAATCACTATTTGTATGAAAAACAGTACCCTTAGCACCATCACTACAAATAGCGATATAATCATATCCTTTATCTATTACATTTTCTTTTATTGAATTTGTAATTTCTTTGGTAACAATCAGTATTTTTGCCTTTCTCTTTTTGGCATATTTAAGCAACATTTCTTGAACATGTTTGTCATTAAAACCATAACCAATACAAACATAGTTTTGGGCACTTTCAAAGATTTTGTCCACAGCTGATAAAAGTTGTCTATGTGGTTCCTCTTGAGTACGTTCGTATTTATTAGTTCCTGGAGTTACGATACATGGTGTAAACCCTAATGGAATATTGACAGAATTGGGGATATTGCAAATGATTCCATCTCTCCTATACCAGTCTAGGGAACCGTGAACTTTCAAGATATTAATAAATCCAGTATAATCAGCCTCCGGCTTTTTAGGATTTAGCATAATATTATCTTTTAACTTTCCCATCAGTCCGTGAGTAAAACCTATATTAATGTAAGCGTCAGTTTGACAAGCTGCATACTCGGCAATCCTATCATAATTGGTTGAGATTACATTTAGCGTTTTATTCGGATCTCCATATATAATATAATCAAATAGTTGTCTTAGATTAATATCTTCTCCACTTATAAACCTTTCATAGACTTTTGCATCGGATTCAATAATAACCTTCCAGACAATATTTACTATATCTGCTTCAACAATTTCAGGAACCTTAACATCCAGCAATGCAGCTTCCAAACCTACACCTGAATCTAAAAGCTTTATGAAATCACTAACGACATCATTAGTAGCTGTATCATAATATGGATTTGATTTAAAGAAGTTTTTTAACTCATTTGCTAAAACACCCATTCCTGGTATGCCATAGGAAACAGATGCTCCACTTCCCAATACAATTACAGGATTGGAACTTCGTATGTTTTGAATATCTTGAAATATGTCTTTCTTTTCCATATTCATTAAAAACATTTATTTGATAAAAATCTCAATTAAAGTACTACGTTGTATGCATTTATGCGAATTTCTATCGTTGTGCAATTACTTAGTTGAGATATTTAATCGATACTCATGTACTAATGCTTTCTTCATCGCTTCACACCTTTATATAGATTATCAATTTCTTTCTTTGGTACATAAACAAAGTTACCTATCTGTCTGGTAGGAATGGAATACTTGCGTATATGAAGGTAAACAGTGCTTTCATTCACAAGAAACTTTTCTGTGATTTCGCCAATAGTATAACAGTCCTTTGGCTCCAGACTATACAGCTTGGCAATAGGCTTTGGCTTTGTGAGAGTTTTCTTTCGGAGAGGATAGAGTTTCATCAATTCTTCTTTTGATAGTAAAGTCTGCCTTTCTCCGGCATTCACACTTGGGATTGTACCCTTACGAATTAAACGATAAAGAGTTTCCTTGCTTATGCCAAACAAAGCGTATGCTTCAGGAACTGTGATATACTCTTTGGACTTGGGTATCTTCTTAACCACTTCGTCCAACCTTTGCAATCTCTGTTCTTCATCCTTACGCCTTTTCCACGCAATCTTGGAACATTTGGGAGTGCAATACCACGATTCAATGGTTTTAGCTACAAAGGTTTCTCCACAAACTTTGCATTGACGTGTTATTTCAAATTTTGCTGCTGGCATAACCTACATTTTACTTATATTCTTCATTCTCAATACCGCTGTTTTTATAGGTGTCACATTATCTACTTTTAAGTGTCGGTACAATTATGGTACAAATATATAATAAAAATCCGAATAACAAGCAAAGTCAAGGAAAAGTGATATAAAAAGAAATAGGGCATAACTCATTGAGTTACACCCTGCATTCCTATTTTTAGTTATCGTTGTTTATCGCAACTTACTTCACGTAAAATAATACCTTGAATGTACTACGCATAACTCAC
>UMII01012234.1_pt1 | contig 16151 bp, 10 predicted proteins | sample 1965731 | NCBI WGS metagenome assembly UMII01 (sample SAMEA4836118, study PRJEB28245) | human gut metagenome | biome: gut microbiome; material: fecal sample | place: Denmark | collected 2008
CTGGTTAACTTCGGAAGCACCTGGATCATAATCTACAGCAATTATGTTAGCTTCAGGATATGCTGCACGAAGCTCTTTGATAACTCCCTTTCCTACAATGTGGTTAGGCAGACATGCAAATGGCTGACAACATACGATATTGCCTACACCATGATGGATAAGCTCAATCATTTCACCGGTAAGAAGCCAGCCTTCACCAGTCTGATTGCCAAGTGATACGAAGTCTTTAGCGTAATTGGCTGTCTCACTAATCTTAGATGGAGCATCGAATCTCTTGCTTTCTGCAAGTGCCTTGGTTCCAGCTTTTCTGAAGGTTTCAAGTATTTTTATAAGTGTACTTGAAAGAATAGCCCCTTTCTTAGGTGTCTTTAATAATTCATGCTTATATGTTGAATTCTGCATACAGTAGAGAAGGAATCCCATAAGGTCAGGCATAACAGCCTCTGCACCTTCTGCTTCAAGTAACTCAATAATGTGATTGTTAGCAGCAGGCATGAACTTAACAAGAATCTCTCCGACAACACCAACTCTAGGCTTCTTGATATCCTTAAGCGGAATATTATCAAAATCCTTAACAATAGCACGGAGGTTCTTATTGAACTCTTTCATATGAACCTTATTTTTAGTAAGCTGCTCAATGCAGACCTTCTTCCATTTTTCATGAAGTGCATTAACTGAACCAGGAACTGCCTCGTAAGGTCTTGTACGGTACACAACATTCATGAATATATCACCATATTCAACAGCCATCATAGCTTTCTTAAGCATTGGTATGTCATAGCTGAAGCCCGGATTAGATTCAAGCCCCTGTGCACTCAGTGAGATTACAGGAACATCTGGAATACCAGCCTTTATAAGTGCTCTTCTGATGAATCCGATATAGTTGGAAGCACGGCATCCACCACCTGTCTGTGACATAATCACAGCAGTTCTTGAAAGGTCGTATTTGCCTGAAAGAAGGGCGTTCATAATCTGTCCAACTACCATAAGTGAAGGGTAGCATGCGTCGTTATTAACATATTTAAGACCTACATCTACTGATGACTTGTTGTCGTTCTCAAGGACTTCAATATTGTAGCCACATGAATTAAGGGCAGGACCTAATATGTCAAAATGTATTGGTGACATCTGAGGGCAGAGAATTGTGTAATTCTTTCTCATATCTTCAGTAAACTGTACTCTGTGGTAGGCAGATGACTGAATCTTTCTCTGGTAATTCTTCTGTTCACGGACTCTTAATGCTGCGATAAGAGAACGTACTCTGATTCTTGCAGCACCAAGGTTATTAACCTCATCAATCTTAAGTACTGTATATATCTTTCCAGACTTAGTAAGTATATCGTTGACAGCGTCAGTAGTAACGGCATCAAGACCGCATCCAAATGAATTGAGCTGGATAAGGTCGAGATTATCTACAGTCTTTACATAGTTAGCAGCAGCGTAAAGTCTTGAATGATACATCCACTGGTCAAGAATGATAAGAGGTCTTTCAACTGTTCCTAAATGTGCAACACTGTCCTCTGTAAGTACTGCAAGTCCGTATGAATTAATAAGTTCAGGAATACCATGGTTTACTTCAGGGTCAACATGGTAAGGACGGCCGGCAAGTACAATACCGCGCTTTCCGGTTTCGTTAAGGTAAGCAATTACTTCTTCACCTTTATTTCTGACATCCTGTCTGCAAGCCATCATTTCATCCCATCCGGCTTTGACGGCAGACTTAATCTCTGCGGCAGGAATGTATGATGAGAATTCCTCAACGAGTCTTTTTGATATCTTCTCCTCACTTTCAAATGACATGAAAGGATTTCTGAAATCTATATTTTCTGACTTAAGTTCTTCTACATTATTCTTGATGTTCTCAGCATATGAAGTAACGATAGGGCAGTTATAATGGTTGTTAGTGCCTTCATATTCGTTATGCTCATAAGGTACACATGGATAGAAGATAAATTTAACTCCCTGCTTAATAAGCCACATGATATGACCATGAGCAAGCTTTGCAGGATAACACTCTGACTCTGATGGAATTGACTCAATACCTAATTCGTAAAGCTTGTGGCTTGACTGAGGTGAGAGTACAACTCTGTATCCGAGCTTTGTGAAAAATGTATACCAGAACGGATAGTTCTCATACATGTTAAGAACTCTTGGAATACCTACAGTACCTCTTGTAGCCTTTTCTTCTGAAAGAGGCTCATAGTCAAAGAGTCTGTGGAACTTATAATCGAAAAGGTTAGGAAGCTTTTCTTTGTTCTTCTCTTTACCAAGTCCACGTTCACATCTGTTACCTGTGATAAACTGTCTGCCGCCAGAGAATTTATTGATTGTAAGGTGACAGCTGTTAGTACATCCCTTACATCTTGTAAGCTTTGTTTCATATGTAAGAGAGTTAATCTTATCTATAGAAAGCATAGATGATTCTGATATACCGTCATATCTTTCTCTTGCAATAAGGGCAGCACCAAAAGCGCCCATTATACCAGCGATATCAGGTCTGATTGCCTGAACGCCTGTAATCTTCTCAAAACTTCTAAGAACTGCGTCGTTGTAGAATGTACCACCCTGAACAACGATATGCTTACCTAAATCATCAGGGTCAGAAATCTTGATAACCTTGTATAAAGCATTTTTAATAACAGAATAAGCAAGTCCGGCAGAGATATCTGCAACTTCAGCACCTTCCTTCTGAGCCTGCTTAACCTTGGAATTCATAAATACTGTACAACGTGTTCCCAAGTCAATAGGGTGGTTTGCAAATAAAGCAGCCTTGGCAAAGTCCTGAACTGTGAAGTTGAGGGATTTTGCAAATGTTTCTATGAATGAACCACATCCTGATGAACATGCTTCGTTAAGCTGTACAGAATCTACAGTCTGGTTCTTAATCTTGATACATTTCATATCCTGTCCACCGATATCGATGATACAGTCTACTTCAGGGTCAAAGAATGCAGCAGCGTAGAAATGTGACACTGTCTCAACTTCACCCTCATCTAACATTAGAGCCGACTTGATAAGTGCTTCACCGTAACCTGTTGAACATGACTGTACAATCTTGGCTTCTGGTGGAAGCAGTGTATATATCTCTTTAATAGATTTAATTGTTGTAGCAAGTGGTGAACCGTTATTGCTTGAGTAGAATGAGTAAAGAAGATTACCGTCTTCATCAACTAAAGCAACCTTGGTTGTTGTTGAACCCGCATCGATTCCGAGATAGCAGTTGCCCTTGTAAGATGCGATATCAGCAGTCTTAACATGATGAGAGCTGTGACGCTTTGTGAATTCATCATATGCAAACTGGTTCTCAAAAAGAGGTTCCATACGTTCAACCTCGAACTCAAGCTTAATCTTTCCTTTAAGTCTTGCGATAATGTCTTCTACAGGAACACATACATCTTCACTGTAATTCATTGCTGAACCAACAGCAGCAAATAAGTGTGAATGGTCAGGAGCAATGATTTCATCCGGACCTAAGCTTAATGTACGGATAAATGCCTGTCTTAACTCTGATAAGAAATGAAGTGGTCCGCCTAAGAATGCAACATTACCACGGATTGGTTTACCACATGCAAGACCACTGATTGTCTGGTTTACAACAGCCTGGAATATAGATGCAGAAAGGTCTTCCTTAGTTGCACCTTCATTGATAAGAGGCTGGATATCAGTCTTGGCAAATACACCACATCTTGCGGCAATAGGGTATATTGACTTATAGTTCTTGGCATATTCATTAAGTCCCATTGCGTCTGTCTGTAACAGAGTTGCCATCTGGTCAATGAAAGAACCTGTACCGCCGGCACATATTCCGTTCATTCTCTGGTCAATACCGTTAGTAAAGTAGATAATCTTAGCATCCTCACCACCAAGCTCGATTGCAACATCACACTGTGGAGCATAATCCTGAAGGGCAGTAGACACGGCTACTACCTCCTGTGTGAATGGTACTTCTAAATGTTTGGCAAGAGTAAGTCCGCCTGAACCTGTGATAACAGGATATACTTCAAACTCGCCAAGCTCAGCCACTGCCTTTTCAAGAAGTGACTGGAGTGTTTCCTGGATATTCGCAAAATGCCTTTCATAATCAGAAAATAAAATATTATTATTATCATCTAAAACAGCGATTTTTACAGTTGTTGATCCAATATCAATACCTAATTTGAATTTGTTCATAACCTAATACAGCTGTAGCTGTCCTCCTTAAAATAAATATACAAAAGTTACCCATTGCATAGTGACTTTGGCGAAAAAACGCAGAATATGTCATTTTCTATGCAACTTATGCATTATAGAGTAAAATGGAATAAATTTCAATATTAATAGGAAATAATAAAATAGCTTTAATTATTTATGGTGGATATTTTTATTAAAATTTAAGAACTTAAGAGTAAGTTTAATTGACATCATATTGTTTTGTTTATTATAATTTCTTGTATATGATTATGAATTATTAGTCTGTAACATGTGTAAGACTGAAAGGAACATTTTATGAACTGGTTTGCTAAATTTGAGAAAAAATTCTCTAAGTATGCGATTAAAAATCTTATGTTTTATATCATTGTCCTTTATGCAATAGGATTTGTGATGAATACATTTTTTAATGGATTATATGACGCATATTTTTCACTTGATTTTGCTATGATTTTCAAAGGACAGGTATGGAGACTCGTCACATTTATATTACAACCGCCTTCTAACAGCATAATATTTGTGGTATTTGTGCTGTATTTCTACTATCTGATTGGTTCGGTACTTGAAAGAATATGGGGCTCGTTCAGATTTAATGTATACTTCTTTACAGGAGTTATCCTTAATATACTTGCATCACTTATTATCTATATTATATGGGGATTAAGCTTTAAGTTAAGTACGAATTATATAAACCTTGCGTTGTTCATGGCATTCGCTATGGAGCAGCCGGATATGGAGGTTTTATTATTCTTCATTATCCCAATCAAGATTAAATGGATGGCAATACTTGATGCTGTAATATTCGGAATTACTATAGTATTCGGATATCTTGTGCCTTTTCTTCCAAGAAATGTATGGTACAGCCTGTATGCAGCAGGTTTCCTTGCACCATCAGCAATTATGTGTTATGCCAACGCAACGGCGGCGCTTGTGTCAATGCTGAATTTTATAATATTCTTCTTCCTGTACAAGAAAGGCCCGGCAAAGAGCAGTACACAGAGAAACTTCGACAAAGCAATGAGAACAGCAAAGAAAGCACAGCAGAATGCCAGAAAAGACTATTGGCAGCAGAATAGTGGCAACACTCAGGGAAATGGTGGTCAGCCATTATATGGAGATAAGTCTAAGGATAGTCAGGCACAACAAAGTCAGGCACAACACGCGAAGCGCGGCGTGCCGAAGCACAGATGTGCAGTATGCGGAAGGACAGAACTTGACGACGAAAACCTCACATTCAGATTCTGCTCAAAATGCGTCGGCAACTACGAATACTGTTCCGACCACTTATATACCCACATACATGTAACTGGTAATAAACAGTAACCATCCGGGGTAGAAGTGTAAGCAAAGAGAGACAGGGACGGTGTCAGAATTGAATTTTCTGAGTTGTGTGGGAGTTAAAGCCAGTGTTTGCGAAGCGCGGTTCAAAAAATCACGTTCAAGCGAAGCGCGTTGATTTTTTGAACAAAAAAGCGAAGCAAAAACTGGCTTTTACTGCCACTAAATGAAGAAACCTGAAAGACTGACACCGTTCCTGTCTCTCTTTGCGTATCCTTCCACCCCCCTAAAAAGCTTGTTAAATAAAAAACTTAGTTGATTTGACACGCAAATATGTTATTATATTGTAGGTATGTGTTTGAAAAGATTTTAATTATTTTGGAGGAAACAATGAAAAAGACTAAGATTATTTGCACAATGGGTCCTAATACTAACGACAGAAACCTTATTAAGGATCTTGCGTTAGCAGGAATGGATATTGCAAGATTTAATTTTTCTCATGGTGACCATGAGGAGCAGGCAGGAAGATTTGCCTTAATTAAAAGTGTAAGAGAAGAACTTAATATCCCTATTGCAACTCTTCTTGATACTAAGGGACCTGAGATCAGAACAGGTGCTGTTAAGGATGACAAGAAGGTTACACTTGTTGAGGGACAGAAATATACATTAACAACAAGACAGGTGCCAGCAGATGATAAGATTAATATGGTAACTTATGCAGGACTTCCAGAAGATGTTACTACAGGTAACATTATTCTTATCGATGATGGTCTTATTGAACTTAAGGTTGATAAGGTTGAAGGTACAGAGATTGAATGTACAGTAATTAATGGTGGTGAGCTTGGTTCTAAGAAGGGTGTTAATGTTCCTAACGTAAGCATCAGACTTCCAGGCATCACAGAGAAAGATAAGGAAGATATCATCTTTGGTGTTGAGCAGGGATTTGATTTTATCGCAGCTTCATTTGTAAGAAATGCAGCATGTATCGAGGAAATTAAGCATCTTCTCTGGGAGCATGGTGCAGATATTCCAGTTATTGCTAAGATTGAGAATGCCGAAGGTATTGCTAATATAGATGATATTATCAGAGTTGCTGATGGTATCATGGTAGCCCGTGGAGATATGGGTGTTGAGATTCCTGCTGAGGAAGTTCCACACGTTCAGAAGGAAATCATCAAGAAGTGTAATGCTAAGTATAAGCCAGTTATCACAGCTACACAGATGCTTGATTCTATGATCAGAAATCCAAGACCTACAAGAGCTGAAGTTACTGATGTTGCTAATGCTATTTACGACGGAACAGATGTTGTTATGCTTAGTGGTGAGACTGCTAATGGAAAGTACCCATTAGAGGCTGTTAAGATGATGGTTAAGATTGCAGAAAGAACAGAGCAGGAGATTAAGGGTCATTCAGTAGAATATTCTAATCTTCACAGTAAGAGAAGCATTTCAAGCGCTGTATGTAATGCTGCAGTTCAGACAGCAGATAACCTTGGAGCTAAGGCTATTATCTGTCCTACAATTTCAGGATTTACAGCAAGACTTACATCTAAGTTAAAGCCAGAAGCTGAGATTATCGGATGCTCTCCATACGATAATGTTCTTAGAAAGATGCAGATTTACTGGGGTGTCAGACCTCTTAAGACAGCAACAGAAGCTTCTACAGATAAGATTATTGAGCATGCATTAGTAGTTTCTGAACATGCTGGATTCGTAGAAGAAGGAGATACAGTAATTGTTTCTGCTGGTATCGCTACATCTTCTGATCCTTCATCTAAGAGAGGACTTACTAACACAATGAGAGTAGTTACAATCTAGTACATTTGATACATTTGTTTCGGAATAAGGCTTGATTTTAATATTCTATTATGTTATAAGTAATACACAATTAATATTACAAAGCGTTGATGGAAACAAGTAGGTTATTACTGAACTTACAGAAAGCAGCCGGTTGATGAGAGGCGCAAGGGTAAGGGTAACTGAATACATTCCGGAGCGGCGAACTGAAAGCATATGCAAGTAGGGGCAGCCGGAGTAGCACACGTTATAGTGCATAAGTCCATGCTGGTGGACTTAATGAGGTGGCAGATGCGAGTCTGTCATGAATAAAGGTGGTAACACGTAAGTTCAGGCTTTCGTCCTTTTAAAGAAGGGCGGAAGCCTTTTTTGTAAGCAATGAGCCATGCAAGACAGAATGTGCTTGCACAGATTCTGTATTATATGGCGAATGCAGATAATGAGCTGCGAGCGCAAGCAGCAATAAAAAAGAAAAGAGAGGAAACAAAAATGACACTTTATGACGAATTAGTTGCAAGAGGTCTTATTGCACAGGTAACAGATGAAGCACTTATCAAAGACCTTATTAACAATGGAAAGGCTACATTTTACATTGGATTTGATCCAACAGCAGACAGCCTTCATGTAGGACACTTTATGGCACTCTGCCTTATGAAGAGACTCCAGATGGCAGGAAATAAGCCAATCGCGCTTATTGGCGGTGGTACAGCTATGATTGGTGATCCATCAGGACGTACAGATATGAGAAAAATGCTTACACCAGAGCAGATTCAGCACAATGTTGACTGCTTCAAGAAGCAGATGGCAAGATTCATTGATTTCTCAGATGACAAGGCATTACTTGTAAATAATGCTGACTGGCTTCTTAATCTTAACTATGTAGAACTTTTAAGAGAGGTTGGAGCATGCTTTTCAGTTAATAACATGTTAAGAGCTGAATGCTACAAGCAGAGAATGGAAAAGGGATTAAGCTTCCTTGAGTTTAACTACATGATTATGCAGTCATACGATTTCTATATGTTATACCAGAAATACGGCTGTAATTTACAGTTTGGTGGTAATGATCAGTGGAGCAACATGTTAGGTGGAACAGAGCTTATCAGAAGAAAGCTTGATAAAGATGCTTCAGCTATGACAATCACACTTCTTCTCAACTCTGAGGGTAAGAAGATGGGTAAGACAGCTTCAGGTGCTGTATGGCTTGATCCTGATAAGACAAGTCCTTACGATTTCTACCAGTACTGGAGAAATGTTGATGATGCAGATGTTCTTAAATGCATCCGTATGCTCACATTCCTTCCACTTGAAGAGATTGATAAGATGGATAGCTGGGAAGGTGCTCAGCTTAACAAGGCTAAGGAGATTCTTGCTTATGAGCTTACAAAGCTTGTTCATGGTGAGGAAGAAGCTAAGAAAGCAGAAGCTACAGCAAAGGCAATCTTTACTGGTGGGGATGCAGCTAACATGCCTACAGCAAAGCTTGAAGCAGACAGCTTTACAGATGATGAAATTGATGCAATTAATCTTGTGTTTGGAGCAGGACTTGCAACAACTAAGTCAGAGGCCAGAAGAACTATCCAGCAGGGTGGTGTTTCTGTAGATGGAGAGAAGGTGGCAGATATAGCAGCTAAGTTCCCTAAGAGTATGTTCGAAGGAGACGGAGTAGTTGTTAAGAAGGGTAAGAAATCTTTCGTTAAAGTATCTGTTAATTAATTGTTTCCCTGAAAAGGAAGGATTATGAAAAAAAATGAGATTACAAGGGTGAGGCTTTTAAGCCTCGCCGTTCTTATGGCTCTGAGTCTGTTTATTTTACTTGTTCTTGTAGGAAATAATGAATTCGGACATATTATTAGTAAAATGAATAATAATGCACTCAACATTCCGGAAAGCCAGAATTCAGTATATAATCTGTATTATTATACAGGCTTTAATGTTGTTTATCAGTTGTTCTTTTCACTTACGATTCTTTTTACGGCAATGTCTGTGGCAGGAATCCTTTTAAGAATCGGTAATACAGGAATTGCTGCATTTGTATCTGCAATATTGAATTTATTGACTGGTATGCTGCTGTTGTTTGCAAGAATATGGGAGTCATCAGTATCCATGCATGCAATGATTGATTCTGTGTATCTTGACGGAGTAGTGAAAGAGCAGATTAAGACAACCCAGTTACTTGATAAAGTTCCTGTTCTGTATATTCTTTTAATAGTTCTTGGAATTCTTGAATTATTAATGGTGAAAAGTTCTGGAATCATGCGCATAAAGATGTTCGCTAAGAATAAGAAGACAAATGCTGTAAATTACCTTGTTCCGGCGCTTATAATTTATGTGTGGGCTGGTTTTATAAGACAGGATATATTATCTGTGATTATAAGAAATGGTGATTCACAAAGAATGACAATTAATGAATATCTTACGTCATATTACATTGGTAATAAAATATTCTTTAACTGGTCATGGATGATAATGCTTTTACTAGCAACCATTATTTGTATAATTATACAATCAGGCGTTATCAAGGGATTAAGCGGCAGGGCAGGAATGTTGGCAGGTATAGGTATTCCGGCACTTGTAACGATAATACCATCTGTTATATATGCATTTAATCCACCGGCACTGTTTGGATATCTTACACTTGATATATCATTATGTGACATGACTGATAACGCATTTTACATGTATCTTGTAACATTCTGCGTGAGCATGACAGCTGCATTTATATTAATATATCTTGTGATAAGCGGAATTCTCGATATGAGGAAGCTGACGTTTATATTCATTATAAATGTCGTTATAAGCGTAGTTCTGATGATTATTGTTTCAGGTAAATCTTCGCTTGCAATCCAGTATATGCCTTGGATTGTGGCAGATTGTGCGTCAGTTATACTGGCAGTTGTAAGTATTGCATTAAAACTAGTGAATAAATAAAAATAATGGCTGAGTCAGATGAGGTGACACCTCATATTCTGATTCAGCCATTATTTTATAACTGTTTAATATCTTTAATGTCGGTGTCTGCAACCATTGAGTAGTTGGTGTAATACACAACGAATCCCGGTTTGGCACCGGCAGGCTTTTTAACTTCTTTCTTTAATACATAATCGACTTCAACTTTTTCCTGCTCACGGCCTTTAGAGTAATAGGCGGCAAGGCTTGCTGCTTCTTCAAATGTCCTGTCAGGAACTTCCTTTCCATCTGTTTTAAGAAGTACATGAGAGCCTGGCATCTGCTTGGCATGAAACCACCAGTCATTGCCGTTGCCTGTCTTGAAGGTAAGTTCGTCATTCTGTATGTTATTCTTTCCAACGTATATGTCAAATCCATCGCTTGATACAAAATGCATCGGCTTATTGGCTGTGATTTTGTGCTTTCCTTTAACAGTCCTTTTAATATATCCAGTTTCAATAAGCTCTTCCTTAATGTTAGCAAGATCAGCCTCTGTTACTGAAATCTCAATTGCATTGATAATAGATTCAAGGTAGCTTATTTCTTCAGTAATCTCCTGAATAAGACGGATTCCGGCTTCATAGGTTCTTTTAAGCTTGTTATATCTTGCAAAATATTTGTTAGCATTCTCAATTGGTGTGAGAGTGTTATCAAGAGGAATCTTGATTGTAGTATTATCGTAATAATTAAGTGCTTCATATTCCTTAGAACCTGCAGGAATACTGTAAGCGTAGGTTGTAAGAAGTTCGCCGTAGATACGGTATTTGTCTTTTTTCTCAGTGTCCTTTATCTGCTTTTCCTGAATGTCAAGCTTCTTGTATGCTCTTTCAAGATGTGTTGTTACAATTCTTCTTATATCAACAGACTTCTGGTGGATTCGTGTTGCAATCTCTTTCTGTCTGTAATAATCGATAATCAGTCTGCTTATCGAATCATATTCTGTGTGGTTGTCATACATAGAAAGCTTCACAGCGGCAAATTCTGCAGGCACACCGTTGTCAGTTACCATATCGGGGTGGTAGATACCATTTCTTACATCGGACATAAGTGAGTCAAATACGTTGTATAATGCATCTTTTATAGGCTCATCAAGACAGTTGGCAGGATGCCCACCATCAACTCCGGCACGGTATGCAAGCTCTTCTGCTATACATGTGCTTATTCCTGTATAGCTTGAAAGCAGCGCCTTGACAACAGGTACAGGCTTTGTAAATACTGTTTCGTCAAAATGCTTTCTGTCAGCTTCAAGCGGATTAATCTTGTCAGAAGTATTAGGAATGAAATAAGGTCTTCCAGGTAAAACTTCCCTGACAGAACTTGTCTGTGCTGATATATGCTTGATACTGTCTAATATAGTATTATTGTCGTCACATAATATTATATTGCTGTGCTTTCCCATGAATTCTGCGATTATGTGCTTTCTGCACAGGTCACCGAGTTCATTTAAATGTTCTGCCTCAATATCAATTACACGCTCAAATTTTGGCTGTGTTATAGATATTATTCTTCCATTATTCAAATGTTTTCTAAGAAGCATGCAGAAATTCGGTGCAGTAGCAGGGGATGGCTTGTTATCGTCTGTAAGATATGCAAGAGGAAGCGATGCATTTGCAGATAAAACAAGTCTGTACTGACCAGATTGTGTCTTTATTGTAAGCATTATTTCATCGGCTTCAGGCTGTGCTATCTTGTAAAGTCTTCCGCCGTTAATTGTGTTGTTTAATTCATTAACAATACTGGATATTGTAATTCCATCGAATGCCATAATGTCTCCTTTAGTTAATAATATTCATTCTTATTGCATTATATTAACATACTTATTGCTGTAAGTCTTGTTATCTTTCACAAAAATTGGTATACTTTCCTAAGCATTATATGCGAATGGAAGGATAGAAACAATGATTAAAAGTATGACAGGCTTTGGCCGGAGTGAAATAGTTAAAGGTAACAGAAAGATTTCAGTTGAGATTAAGTCAGTTAATCACAGATATCTTGAGGCAGGTATCAAGATGCCTAAGAAGCTTAATGTATTCGAGAGCAGAATGAGAGACTTACTTAAGAAGTATGCAACAAGAGGCAAGATTGATATATTTATTAATTATGAGGATGATTCAGAAAGTCAGGTTAATCTTAAGTTCAACCAGAATATAGCTGATGAATATATGGCTATATTTAATAATATGTCCGAAAAATACAATCTTAAAAATGATATGACAGTAGGAGGTCTTGCCAGATTTCCAGAGGTCATCACAATGGATGAGGTGCAGGAAGACGAAGAGGAGCTGTGGCATTTTATAGAGGAAGCTATGAAGGCAGCCCTGGAGCAGTTCGTTAATACAAGAATCCTTGAAGGTGAGAATCTTAAGAAAGATCTTTTAGGAAAGTTAGACCACATGGAGGAGCTTGTTGCATTTGTTGAAAAGAGAAGTCCTGAGATTATGAAGGAATACCGCAGCAAGTTAGAGAGTAAGGTTAAAGAGCTTCTTGGTGATACTACTATAGATGAGAGCAGAATTGCAACAGAGGTTATTATATACGCAGATAAGATATGTGTTGACGAAGAAACTGTAAGATTAAGAAGCCATATCGAGCATGCAAGAAAATGTCTTAACGAGGACGGCGGCATTGGAAGAAAGATGGATTTCATTGCGCAGGAGATGAACAGAGAGGCTAACACAACTCTTTCTAAGGCTAATGACATTGAGATATCTAATGCGGCTATTGACTTAAAGACTGAGATTGAGAAGGTAAGAGAGCAGATTCAGAACATTGAGTAGGTTTTCAATATATTTTTAATGGGTTTTGATTAAATTTACTTGATTGTTTCGGGCTTGTTAGGTATAATAACTTGTGCACTTTATGTGCAGAATGAGGTAATTATATGAGCAAAGGACTATTATTAGTTATTTCAGGATTTTCTGGTGCAGGAAAAGGAACTGTTATGAAGCGACTTTTAGAGCTTCATGACGAGTATTCACTTTCTATATCAGCTACAACAAGAAAGCCAAGAGAAGGCGAAGCTGATGGAAGAGAATATTTCTTTAAGACTGTAGAAGAATTCGAGAAGATGATTGCTGAAGATGCTTTAATAGAGCATGCACAGTATGTTGGCAATTATTACGGAACACCTAAGGCATATGTTGAAGAACAGCTTGATAAGGGCAACAATGTTATTCTTGAGATTGAGATACAGGGTGCCATGAATATCAAGAGAATGTTCCCGGATGCAGTGCTTATGTTTATAACACCACCATCAGCGGCAGAACTTGAAAAGAGACTCCGTGGCAGAGGAACAGAAGATGAGGCGACAATTAAAGCCCGTCTTTCAAGAGCAGCAGAGGAAGCAGAAGGTGTTGAGGATTATGATTACATAGTTATCAATGATGAAGTTGATTTATGTGTCGGCTGTATTCATGATATTGTGTTATCTGAGAAGATGAAAGCTAAGTATAATCTTGGACTGATTAATAATATTAAAGAAGAATTAAAGGTTTATTCGAAAGGAGAATAATATAATGATACATCCATCGTATACTGAATTAATGGCTGTAATTAACAGTGAGGTTGAAGAGGGCGAGCAGCCTTTAGTACAGAGCAGATATTCAATTGTTAAGGCAACTGCTAACAGAGCTAAGGAAATCATCGATGCAAGAAGCGTTGAGGAGAAGATTGCCAAGGCAAGAATTGAAGCAAGCAACAAGGAAAAAGAGAAAGAAAAGGACAAGGATAAGGTTGAGGAGAAGAGAATCTCTAAGGAAGATGAGAGAAAGCTTCAGGTTGGAACTCCTCTTGTAAGATGTTCAGAGAAAGACAAGCCATTATCAATCGCAGTTAAAGAATTCTACGAAGGTAAGGTTAAGATTCTTGGAAGTACAGACGAGAATACTTCATTATAATTAACAAAGACTGATGTTAAGGGCAACTGCTTGTATGGGCGGTTGCCCTTTTGTGCGAGTAGTGATGAGAATACAAGCGGGAATCACACAATCATGCTTGCATGTATTGTGTGATTATCGCTTGCATTCGAGGAGCACCGCGACAACGACAGAACGAAGTTCTGGAGTATGAGCTACGAGAAAAAATGAGGAGTTTGAAATTTTATGACGAATAGATATGATGAGAAAGAAAGACGGATTCACTGTGCATTTTCAGAAAAATGCGGTGGCTGTGATTATGCCGGGATGAAATATGACAATGAACTTGCAGTTAAGCAGAAGTACATTGAAGAACTTTTTGGCGAATATGTAAAAGTTGATGATATTGTAGGAATGTACAGACCAATACATTACCGCAATAAAGTTCATGCAGTTGTAGGACTTGATGATTCCAGAAATGTAATAGCAGGAACCTACGAGGAAAACAGCCACAGAATAGTTGATACATCGGACTGTATGATTGAAGATTCACAGTGTACAGACATTATTAAGGATATTAAAGAACTAATAGCTTCATTTAAATATCAGCCATATGACGAAGATGCGGGAAAGGGAATGATCCGACACATTCTTTTAAGAAAAGGATTTTCGACAAAGGAGATTATGCTTGTTATTGTTACAGCAGGAGTCGCATTTCCATCAAAGAACAATTTTCTTAAGGCATTATGTGAGAAACATCCGGAAATTACTACAATTGTGCAGAATATTAATGACAGGCGCACAAGCATGGTGCTTGGAAAGAGAAATATTGTTCTTAAGGGAAAAGGTTATATCGAGGATGTGTTGTGTGGCTGCAGATTCAGAATAAGCCCGACATCATTCTATCAGATTAACCACCAGCAGACTGAAAAGCTGTACAAAAAGGCAATCCAGCTTGCTGATATATCAAAAAATGACACTGTAATTGATGCATATTGCGGAATTGGTACTATTGGAATAGTCGCCTCAAAAAAGGCTGGCAAAGTTATAGGAGTTGAGCTTAATTCAGAAGCTGTATCAGATGCTAAGATAAATGCTTCAATTAACAATATAAAGAATGTCACATTTGTTAATGCTGACGCAGGAGATTTCCTTGTTGAGTATGCAAAAAATGCAAAGGCAGATGTTGTTATCATGGATCCGCCAAGAAGTGGAAGCACACCGGAATTCCTTAATTCTCTTCTTAAGATTAAGCCAGATAGGATTGTGTATATTTCATGCGGTCCAGATACACAGGCAAGGGATATAAAGGTGCTGGTTAAGGGTGGATATAAGGTTACGGCATGTCAGCCATTTGATTTGTTTCCGCATACGGAGCATGTGGAAAACATCTGCTTGCTATCGCGTAAAGTCACAGTTTAAGTGGGCTTCAGGGCTTTTACTGCGAATATGTACCTGTGCTTTTAGCAGGAATTTATGTACTTGAAATAATTAAAATATTATAAGCGGGTAAAAAATATATACCTTGTAGCGACGTTTTATGAATGTATGCTACAAGGTATTTTTTATATATGTATGCGTAGAAGTGTAGAGTGGAATTAGGGCAGATTTTGATTGATTTTCGGCGGTTGAACGCTTATAATATAGAGAGAAGTATTTTGTCGTTTTTTAATAAAAAAATGGAGATAAAACGTATGGTAATTATGACTGTAAAAGAAGCTGCATCAAAGTGGGGATTGTCAGAGAGAAGACTACAAACTATGTGTAATGAAGGAATGATTCCAGGTGTTATAAAATTTGGGAGATCATGGGCTATTCCAGTGGATGCGCAGAGGCCAGTTGATAAAAGAATTAAATCGGGAAAGTATATCAAGTCCTGATTTTTGGACACATAATATGAGAAGATTATACTTATATTAATGGTATCTATTATTTGATAATCATTTATATGGATGAAAGAGGAATAATATGATTAGTGAAGTTATAAAAAGTACTCAGGAATATTTGCAATCAATGCCGAAGACTGAAAGAAAAAAAATAGGCCAGTTTTTCACTTCGGAAGAAATAGCTAAATATATGGCAAATTTA
>UMII01067470.1_pt1 | contig 15987 bp, 9 predicted proteins | sample 1965731 | NCBI WGS metagenome assembly UMII01 (sample SAMEA4836118, study PRJEB28245) | human gut metagenome | biome: gut microbiome; material: fecal sample | place: Denmark | collected 2008
ACAGGCCGTCCAAGATATGAAGAAGAAACTTTGCTGAAAGTAATACTGTTTGCATTTATGGAAAACGGATACGAATCATTGCGAAAAATAGAAAAACTCTGCAAAACCGATATTCGCTTTATGTGGCTGCTGCAGGATAATCCTCCGCCAAGCCACTCGACAATAGGCAATTTTATGAACAATGTCCTAAATAGAAAAATAGATGAGATCTTTGCGGATATCAACAGTTACATTTTTACGGTGGAAAATGTTGACCTCAACCACGTTTACATAGACGGAACAAAGATAGAAGCCAACGCAAACAAATACAGCTGGGTATGGAAAAAGAGCTGTGAGAAAAACCGTCTGAAGGTATTTGCAAGGATAACAGAATTGCTTGGTGAAATGAATGAAAAGATCTCTTCATTCTGCGTAAAATTCGGCATTCGTGAAGAATATGCTATTGAGTATTTAGAGCAAATACAGCAGCAATATGTAAAGCTTTGCGGCTTTGACCCGGAAACTGCAATTCGGGGACGGGGACATCATAAAACAATTGAACAGAGGCATTATGACAAGCTTTCGGAATACATTTCAAGGCTAAAAAAGTATGCAGAACACATAAAGATATGCGGAGATGAACGCAATAGTTATTCCAAGACCGATCATGACGCAACATTTATGCGTATGAAAAAGGACTATATGGGTAACGATCAGCTTCTTCCGGGCTACAATATCCAATTAGGTGTCTGTGATGAATATATCGCAGTATTCGACGTAAAACAATATGCGTCTGATATGGAATGTTTCAAGCCTTTGATAGAAAAGTTCAATCAGACATACGAAAAATATCCTGAATATCCGGTAGCAGACGCAGGATACGGCAGCTTTAATAATTATCTGTATTGTGAAGAACACGGCATGAAAAAATACATGAAATTTACTATGTATGAAAAGGAAAGCAAGGACAAAAAATATCGTGATGATCCGTACAGAGCAGTAAATTTTCCGATAGATGCAGATGGCGATCCAATATGTCCTAACGGAAAAAAGTTTCATTATCTTTACAGCAGACCTGTAAGAGGAAACAAATATGGCAGAACAGAAGAATTTTATCAATGTGAAGATTGCAGTAATTGTCTGCAAAAAGAAAAATGCTGTAAGTGCAAAGGGAACCGTAAAATTCGCTTGAATGAAGAACTGACAAAGTTTCACAAGGAAGTTCTCTGCAACCTGAACAGCATTCACGGAGCACTGCTGCGTATGAACCGAAGTATCCAGTCGGAAGGTGCAAACGGCATTATCAAGTGGAACAGGTCATATACCAGAGCTCGCAGAAGAGGATCAAAAGCCTTGAATTTAGAAAATGCGATGATTTGCTGTGGTTTTAATCTTCATAAATTTCACTTGAAAAGATCCTGCTATCGAAAAAGCGGCATAAATTTAAAATATTTTTCAACATTTTAATAATCGGCAAAAACGCTGTATTTCTGCCGGTGTGTTTGCTGTACCCTTTTTTCAAGATTAGATAGTTCTTTTTTGCTGTGTGATATATTAAAGCCCGTGGGCTTCCATATCGAGGAAATCCACGGGCTTTGTTGCGCTTTTTTTACAGCGCCTTTCTGATTGTCCTACTTCCAATATTGATAGAGTTGGAACTACTACTGCAGTAAATGGAGTCCCGACCGAACAATTAAATAATCTATATAATTCGTTAGGAGGAGATTCAAACGCACTTAAAACTGTTACTGATGCAGTAGATGATATTCCGAGAACAAATATAGATGAGAATGCGCTATTAAAGAATATTACTACTGGTAAAACAAATGTAATAGACGCTATTGATGATGTTTCAACTCTACCGGGACGTAGTAATGGCACACATCTTGGTGTGCGTGTTGGTGCTGTACTTGGTGTTTTAGGAACGGTTGGAGATGTTGCTGATGTTGTCACAACAGCTAGTACAGCATATCAACAATATAAAAATGGAGATATTGAAGGAGCAACTGATACACTTGGTTCATGGGGGATGAGTACATTAGGTGGAATGGCAGGTGGTGCAGGTGCAGGTGCTCTAGCGGGCATTGGTATGGGCACTCTTGTTGCAGCTGGACTTGTATCTGGACCAATTGGCTGGGCTGCAATTGCTGCAGCTGGTCTTGCTGGTGGTATTCTTGGTGGATTTTTGGGTGAGAGTATATGGGATTGGCTACTAGACCCTCTCAATGACGAATATACAAATGCAGGTAACGCTCAACCTCCTCGTGATCCTCTTGCGATAGATCTTGGAGCATTAGGGATTGAACTTACGACACTTGAAAACGGTGTTAACTTCGACCTAGATAAGAATGGTTTTGCTGAAAAGACAGCATGGATAGGTCTTGAGGATGGTTTCCTTTGTCTTGATCGCAATGGTAATAGTAAAATTGACGATGGCGGTGAGCTTTTCGGTGATCAAGTCGAACTTTCTAATGGCGCAATTTCTCTAATGGCGCAATTTCTGTTTCGGGTTTTGAAGCATTGGCGGACTTTGATGAAGATGGCGATGGTGTAATTGACCATAATGATACAGTATGGAATGATTTGCGAGTTTGGATTGATGCAAATCATAATGGTATATCTGATTCAGGAGAATTGAAAACACTAAACGAATTAGGAGTAGTAAATATAAGCCTTGATGTTACCAAGGAGGAGAATGTTGATACTGCAACTGGAACTATGGAAGCTGAATTTGCTATGGTTACTTTCGCAGATGGAACTGAGCGAAAGATTAGCGAGTTTTGGTTCCCAGTAAACACTTCAGATACAACACAGACGGGCGGAGATGGTGAAATTGTAGAAACCAAAGGAAATGTTCCGGATATTACTTTAGCTATTGAAGCAGATAAGACAGGAACACTTGCGGTACTGTATAAAAAATATTGTTTATCAGAAGATTTTGTTGAAAAGCGATTTCTCTCAAAACAGATTTTATACTTTATTACTGATTCAACAGATATTAGTCCGAATTCGCGCGGCGGAAATATTGATGCTCGTGACCTGCATGTGATTGAAACCTTTATGGGACGTGAGTTTGTTGGCGTTGGTGGAACAAATCCAAATTCAAATGCAGCAAACATTTTGAAAAAGTTGTATATATCACTTGAAAATATCTTTTTCAGCGATCTTAATGTAGAATCACAGGACAGTTTCTATATTAACATGATTTTTGTTTCAGAGGATGAACAGGGAAATAAAATCGTAGATTTCACTTTTCTTAATGCCATTTTAGAAATGGAAATTGCTACTGGTGAAAACGTTGAGGGAAACCTTTATAGTATCGGTTCATATCTTTCTCTGTTCGATGAAGCTTATGATACTAATGCTTTCAGTGAGTTTAGTACATACTATAAAGCAGTTTCACCACAATATGCTGATATTTTGGAACTGTCTAAATCAGGAACTACATATCTTGCAACCAATGACAATGACACATATAGAGGAACTGGAAATAATGATTTCATTTTCGGATTGGATGGAAATGATATATTAAATGGTGCGAGTGGAATTGATATTATTCATGGAAACAACGGCAATGACCAAATATCCGGAGGAGTTGGAAACGACATGCTCTACGGCGATTCAGGCAACGACACTCTCGACGGAGGGACAGGCAATGACACTCTCAAAGGCGGCTACGGCGATGATACATACATTTTCGCAAAGGGCTACGGAAACGATACAATAATAGACTCCGATGGTCTGAATACTCTCAGATTTAAGGGAATTAAACCAAGCGATATCCTTGTAAACGGCACAGATGAATACGACGCAACTATTACAATAAAGGGTACGAACGATACTCTTGTTATCAAGGATTTCCGCAAGAGTGAGGAATACCGCAATTACGACCTTGAAATAGACGGAGTTAAAATGCACGTTACAGATAAGGATAGTCCGTTCAGACATATCTACGGCGGAAACGGCGACGATGTTCTTAAAGCAGTTGTAGATGATTCGATCATGCACGCTTTCGGCGGTGACGATACCGTTTACGGAAGTAAGGAAAATGACGTTATCTACGGCAACGAGGGCAATGACACCGTTTACGCAGGAAACGGAAACGACTTTGTTTACGGCGGAGATGATAACGACGCTATTTTCGGTGAGGAAGGCGACGATATTATTTACGGTGATAACGGTGATGACATTCTCGACGGAGGAGCAGGAAACGATATACTTTATGGCGGAGCAGGAAACGATACATATGTATTCAGCAGAGATTACGGTACAGATGTCATTGATGACAGCGAAGGAACGTCAACTGTTAAGCTTGCCGACGATCTGACTTTGTCGGATATCGAGATCAATGCCGTTGGTAATGATGTGATTATCAGTATTAAGGATACAGAGGACAAGCTTATCATTACCGATTTTGCAGACGCTCCCGAAAACTACGTTCTGCAGATAGGCGAAGAAATCCTGCCCGTACAGGATAATATCACAGGCATCGATAACTATGTTACAGGTACAGAGAATTCAGATTATTTACCTCTTGAAAGCGACAAAGCCAATATCGCCGCAGGCGGTAACGGAGATGACTTTATTATCGGAGGAACAGAATCTGACTATATCTTCGGAGATTCCGGAACTGACAGAATTACAGCAAATGACGGCAATGACGTGATCTTCGGCGGCAGCGGAAATGACTCTCTGTTCGGAGAATCAGGAAATGACTGTATCTCAGGCGGAAACGAAGATGATTACATCAACGGCGGTGACGGCGACGATATTATCGACACAGGCTCAGGCAATGACTTTATTGACGGAGGCAGCGGAAACGACACCTATATCTTCAAGCCGGGATACGGCGCTGATTCTATTATGGACAGCAAGGGTGCAAATACCATTATGTTCGGTGACGGATTCACCGCAGAAGGTGTAAAGGCATACCGTTCCAACTGGAATGATATTCTTATTACCTTTGACGGATTTGAAGATACCCTTACAATAAAGAATTACTGCATCAGCAAGGAAGCAAGAAACTTTACGCTTGTATTTGCCGACGGAACAGTCGTAGAAGCAACAGCTCAGAACAGTCCTCTCAGAACTATTTACGGTACTGACGGCAGCGAGTACATGATCTCTATTTATGAGGACGGAATAACCAAGATCGGTCAGGACGGCAATGATCAGCTTGTAGGCAGCGACGGAAACGACTATCTCTACGGAGATAAGGGCGACGACAGACTTACAGGAAATGCAGGAAACGATGTTCTTGACGGCGGAGAGGGAAATGACTATCTCTATGACGGAGCAGGAAACGATACATATATCTTCAAGAAAGGCTATGGAACAGATACTATCGGCGACGGTGAAGGCACAAATACTATTGAGATCTACGGATATTCGTCAAATCAGATCAAGGCTTACCGTACAAACTGGAATGATATTACCATTACATTTGAGGATTCTGATGACAAGCTTGTGATCGAGGGATTCTTTACTTCCGAAGCAAACAGAAACTTCTACCTCACATTCAACGGAGGTTCTAAGGTTCACGCAACCGCTTCCAACAGTCCATTAAGAACTGTTTACGGAACTGAAAATAGTGATTACATTGTAACTATGGACGACAGGGGGGGAACTCTTATCGGTGAGAACGGAAACGACAGCCTTAATGGAGGAAACGGCGCAGATAAGCTGTACGGAGGTATCGGAGACGATCAGTTTTATGGCAACGGCGGTAATGATACCCTTGACGGCGGAGAGGACAATGATTATCTGAACGGCGGCAACGGAAACGATACATATGTATTCGACAGAAATTACGGTACGGATATAATTGAGGATTATGACGGAAATAACAAGATCGTATTAAGCGGTATTGATCTTAACGAGGTCACATTTACTAAAACAAACCAATCCGAACTGACTGTATCAATAAACGGCAGCGAGGATAAGCTGACTATAAGGAACTTTAATTCCGAAAGCTTTATCTTTGAATTTGCAGGCGGAGCAGTAGGAACAGTAAATAAGGATACCTGGGAGCTTGAGCTTAGTCAGCCTGCAAGCAATGAAATATCTGAGAAAGATGTCATACAGTCAAACGCCGAGCTTCTCTCGGATATCTATTCAGACGAAAGTATGTCTTCAGATTTGCTCACAGAAATAAACGACACCGTTCTGATTGATTCTTCAAGCACTGTTTCTGCGGCAAAGGAAACAGAGGAAACCGCAGATCAGACGGATATACAGGTAATGATACTGACCGAAAATATGTCCGCTTTCGGTACGGAGAACAACGTTTCTGACAGTATGAGCATTAGTGATCCGATGCAGGATACGTCAGCTTTGAATCAACTGCTTGTCGGTACGCAGGCAGAGTAATATAAATTCTGATTAAAAGTGCGGCAGTAAAAAAGCTGCCGCATAATTTATGTAAAAAGGAAGTCGAAGCATGGAGAAAAAACAAGACAGCGGACTTAGCTGCTTTATGATAGTTATGAAGTTTCACGGTATACCTATCACAAAAGAGCAGGCTGAAACGCTATCAGTTCTTGATCCCGAGCAGAAAACCGGAGAAATAGAAATAATAGAATCCGCAAAGAAATTGAAAATGCGGGCAAAGCTTTGTAAGCTGAATTTAAAAAAGCTGAAGGACGTAAAGGCGCCGATTATTGCAAAGGATAAAAACGACGTATTCTTTATTGTCGCAAAATCTCAAGGCAATAAATTCATGGTCTTGTTTACGGACAAAACCCAGCCGGAGATAAAATCCCGCGAGGAATTATCTGAAATCTGGGATGGCACAGCGATCCTTGTTACAAAAAAAGGAATAATGGACAGAGAAGCGGTATTCAGCTTCAAGTGGTTTATACCCACGATACTGAAATTCAAAAAGGAATTTATACAGGTACTGATAGCCGTATTTACAATACAGATTTTAGGAATCCTTACTCCCGTTATGACTCAGGTCGTTGTGGATAAGGTTTTAGTCCATAGAAGTATGTCGACGCTTAACGTGCTTGCAATCGGTATCGCAATTGTATATATATACGAGCTGATTCTGTCCCTTGCCAAAAACTATGTGTTTACCCATACGACAAACAGAATAGATGTTATGCTCAGCTTCAAGCTGTTTCGGCATTTGTTCGCACTTCCCTTGAAATACTTTGAATCAAGACGAGTCGGCGAAACGGTGGCGAGAGTAAGAGAGCTTGACAGTATCAGAAATTTTCTGACAGGCACTCCGCTTTCCTCAATGATAGATTTTATTTTCATAATCGTATACATAGTAGTATTGTTTTTCTACAGCAAAATGCTGACAGTTATCGTCCTCTGTTCTATACCCGTTTACGCAGTACTTTCGGCCATCGTTACTCCCCTTTTCAAAAAAAGACTGGACGAAAAGTTTGAAACGGGAGCGAACACTCAGTCTTTTTTGGTTGAATCCATAACGGGAGTGCAGACCGTAAAATCCTATGCCTTAGAGCCAAAGTTCGAGAAAAAATGGGGCGATTTGCAATCCGATTACGTAAAGGCAAGCTACAAAACCTCTATGGTTTCCGCAACCGCCGGAACGACCGGACAGTTTATTCAGAAGGTATTCGACCTGTTGATTCTGTTTTTCGGCGCAAAAGCGGTAATGGACGGTAATTTTACAGTGGGGCAGCTTGTGGCGTTTCGAATGCTTTCCGGCAGAGTAAGCGGTCCTGTTTTAAGACTGGTACAGCTTTGGCAGGAATATCAGCAGGCGTCGCTTTCAGTAAAAAGAATCGGCGATATTTTTAATACAGCCCCCACCACTTGTTTCTCCACCAGGAATCCAATTACTATTTGCACCAGATTCTGAACCTGTTGGAAGCTTAAGATTTCCACTTTCATAGAAATCATTTACAATGGATTTATCTATGTCAATTCTAACTAATTCTTGACCTGCCCATTTATCGGTCTCTATACCTAGTCCTTCTTCTATAATGCCAATATCACCATTAGCTACAATAAGCAATTGATCCATTTGATTGCTTGGTGCAATAAAGCGTTGCCCTCCCGCACCAAGTAATCAAATGGATCACTATAATACAAATCATAATCTCTCTTTGTAACTAAAAAAGAAGCTCCATATTCTAAAAAATCATTATTCACTTCACTCATAATACACTCACCCCATAATCTTTTTTTAAGACATTATCTATACGAATTATGTAATCCCATAATCCATTTTTTTGTTAATCCCCATCCACTCTTTACAATTACGTAGAGATGATTCATTGTTTATCAAGGTACTTTTTAATGTCTTTAAAAGGGTATCATCAATCATTTTAAACGGTGCTGGATATTTAGAATGTTCATTGAAAATTTGATTCCAACAAGCCATATATGCACACCAAACTTGAATAGGTGTACTATTTAGTGTCATAATTGCTTTACGGAATTTCTTGATAATTACTTCATCATTTGTAGTCAAATATAACTCATATATTCCTTTTTCTACAATGCGTCCGAAATCTGTAGGAATATTAATAGGTATATCCCTGTTTCCCATAACTGAATATCCTTTTTCTCCGCAAAGAAATTCAGCAACCTCATCATTCTCAAATGCTTTTCTTGTAAGTTCAAGCAATTCTTCGTTTGTAATCTGTTTTTGCAATTTCATGACATTTCCTTTCTCATCAAGCGACGAATAAAAATTATTTTTTTATATTTCACAAAAACCATCTACGGTATATGTTTCTTCGTCAGATAGTTTTATCATTGTTTCTTCTACTTTTGTCATATCATTGTCTAGTTTTAATATAATCTCAAAACTTGTATCAATATTAATCGACGTTTTATTTTCCTCCAAAATTAAGATCTATAATATTTAGATGCCCATAATTAAAAGAAAGAGTCAGCCACTTTTTATCAATTAAATATAAATATGAGCTAAAGTGACTTGAATCTTCATGATTGTCTGTCGGTTCACCAAACATTTGATTTATTTCTGCTTCTGTACTCTCAAAGGTTATTCCGCCTATTGAAATATTATCAATCGTATCCGGCCTTTTAAAAGCACTCGCAGTAAAGCTTATACAAATAATATCATTATCACTATAATCATTATCGTCTGCTGCACAATGCATTGTGACCGTATCCAGCAATTTACCGTCATATAACAATCCTCAGCTTCTAAGTTCGGTTTTCTCCTCATATATCATGCTTTCATCCCAAAAAGAAAAACCCTCACCCAAATCATCCAGCGAGCATGGAAATGAAAAAGTTTTATCGGCCCTGTGAAAAAATCTCTGTGAATTCAACAACAGTGATAAAAAACGATATTGTGGAGCGGCTTGAAAAACAGCCGCTCATTTTTTTACAGTATACAATAAATACCGTAATTTGTCAAGGTTCTTCAACAGTCAGTCTGCTGGAATGGAGCGTAGCGGAATGGAAGCAGACTGACTGTGCCGGCTCAGCTTAGCCTGTCGAGATACATGATCTCCAGCTCGCCAAGAACTATGCCCCAGTTCCTCAGCGGCATAGTCCATTTTTTCGCTATTTCATGAGTTGCAAGATACAGAACCTTCAGGAGCGCCGTATCGCTCGGAAATACGCTCCTCTGCTTGTTCAGGCGGCGATAGCCGCTGTTAAGGCTTTCGATGGCGTTGGTGGTGTAAATGACCTTTCTCACATCAGCGGAAAACTTGAAGATCGGTGAGATCACATCCCAGTTTTTGTACCAGCTCTTCATGGCGTTTGGATAATCTTTCTCCCACTTCTCCGTCACACGCTCAAGCTGTTCAAGCGCAGCGTCCTCAGACGGTGCGTGATAAATGGTTTTCAAATCGTTGGAAAATTCTTTCTTGTTTTTTGCACCAACATATTTCAGCGTGTTTCTTACTTGATGAACGTTACAACGCTGTAATTCTGTCTGTGGAAATGCCGTATTTACGGCTTCTTTCATACCCGAAAGGCCATCGGCACATATCACGAGGACGTCCTTTACGCCGCGATTTTTCAGCTCATTCAGGACTCCAAGCCAATATTTTGCACTTTCGTTTTCTCCAATATGTATGGATAAAACTTCCTTGTGACCTGTCAAATTTACTGCGAGAATCACATATGCAGCCAGCTTCCTGATCTGCCCGTTATCACGCACTGAAAAGTGTACTGCATCGATGAAAACAATCGGATACACTTCATCAAGCGGACGATTCTGCCAATCTTCTATCTGCGGAAGAAGTCTGTCTGTGATGTCGGATACCATACCATCGCTGACCTCAAATCCGTAAATATCTTCGATGGTATCGCTTATCTGGCGTGTTGTCATGCCCTTTGCGTACAGCGAAATGATCTTCTGTTCAATGCCGGAGATGTCCTTTTGACGCTTTTTTACCACCTTTGGCTCAAATGTTCCGTCTCGATCCTGTGGTACTTCGATCTCTGTTTCGCCCAAATTTCCACGTATCTTCTTGGTTTTCCTACCATTACGGTAATTGGAGTTGTCCGAGCGTTCATATGAACTGTACCCTAAGTGTTCATCCAGCTCTGCCTCAAGCATTTCCTGTATAGTGCCGCCCATCAAATCCCTGAGAGCATCCTCTATATCCTTTGCTGTCCTGATATCATACTCCTCGATCAGTTCTGCGATGATATTCTTCTTCCCCTCGCTCATTGGTTCTCTTTTTCTTCTTGCCATAAAAAATCAGCCTCCTGTGTTATTTTTATTATATCACAGTTGACTGACTTTTTACAGACTTTTTTTCAGAGGGTCAATCAATAAAACAATTAGAATGATTGCAGTTTTTTAACTTACCAAAGAATTGATTCATTCATTCGACCTCCTTTGTTCCAAGTAATGACCCTTGTATAAGTTCCAACAGATTTATATTCTCTTGCCATTCCTGCTTCATGTAATTCATACATCTCTCCATCAGTAACAAGACCGCCTCGAAGAGGAGAGCCTTACTCCCAATCATAGAAATCAATTAAATTATATGTTATAGTTGCAATATAACCATTTCTATTTTTTGCACAATGCATGCTCATTGCAGAATCAGCATCACCAATCGAATACCACCAATCAGTTGCAATCTCCGTTTCTCCGACACATCCTGTAGTAGAAAAATTAGTTCCTGGAAAAGCTGTGGCCGGATTTGTAATAAACCATTTTATCAAAACCATTTATTTTGGCATTTTGCTGTTGAAATCAGTGTATACCGGATCAGAAGTTTTAATCTTTACAAGAAGATCAACATAATACGCCTCATCAGATAGTCCTTGCATATGAATTGTTATCGCCCTTGCTTTATCTTCTGTCGCATATACAATGTTTCGTGAAGATAAAAACATAGAAACAATCAATGTAAATATAACAGCTACTATGCTATTTTTTTCACTACAATTCCTCCTAGTTATGATATGTATAAAATATTGCTGAACCCAGACACCTACATTAATTAAAATTATTCGCAAAAAATGAGCAGAAAAAATATAATAACTCTGTAAATATTGAGGCTGCTCTATACCACCTAACTTAGATTGAACTATTTAGACTTATTGCTGTCGATTAGTCAGTATATTATATATACCAATTAGAATTGAACAAAGTAATGCTATCCCATTAAGACTATAACTTAGAATCATACCGAAGCCGCTTCCTGCATTAGGTGTTCCATAATCACCGTTGAAAGCCATAAATATATGAATAAAAAAATCAGTATCGTAAAATATATAACCGATTATAACAGAAAAACAAATGGTCAATATAACACCCAAACAATATATTTTTATATTATGGCTGCTTAACTTAACAAAAAAAGCCAACTGTACCGCTGCATAAATAATAAAAAAAATAAATATAGAAATAACAGAAGCTATCCCTGCTCCTAAATATGCAGTTAAATTAAACAAAAGAGCATATATGAAACTCATCAATACATATTTAACATATTTCATCATAATAATCATATCCCCTTTTGATGAAATCTAAGTCATCCTGATTATCAATAGTATTACCAGTACTAGCGGCATATCCGCTTCCTTTATATAAGATATTTAAAGTAAATCCTGTAGCATGACCAGTACAGCCATATAGATAATTTCCTAAGTTTTCAGAATTCATAATAATATCATTATATACAAATTTGAAACCCTGAGAAAAATAATGAATAGTTGATATCGTATTATTCCAACTTTCCCGTACTTTCACATCCCAAATTCCTCCATGATTAACATTGGTATAGAATTGAACATATCCGTTAAATGAAGGATAGTATATAAAGCTTTCCGCTGCATTTGTCATATCTGTTATAATGTTCTTTAATGGTTCCGTATAATCTAAATAGTATACAGTATCAAATTTGCCGTTAATATCACTATAGATTGAAATATCATTGTTGATTTGTTCAATATTTAATATCGGAACCACACTCGGAATATAATCAAAAAATGTTTTACCATAGCCTTCTGCAGTTAAATTACAAAGCATTTTATATTCTGTATGTGCTTCAACAGGTTTGTCACCAACATAGAATCCATGATTAGCAGCAACATTAGCGATGGTCAAATATGTTATATCATCAATTTCTATAAACCACTTACCGTAAAATTCAACTTGTTCGGAAATATTCAATCCATAATTAAGCTGAAAATTTTGAATTGCCGACTGAGTTGCTCCCCCCATTGCACCATACGCCGACCCTCCCATATCCAAAAAGCCTAAATATTCCAAACATCTTTGTAATGTTGTTATTTTCAACTCTGTTTCGCTAGCGTTCTTTAAGGAAAAATTAAAATCAACGACACCACTATAAAATTCAATAAATTCTTCCCAGCTCATTTCGCTATCTTTTCCTGTAGCCGTATATATATCATATACTTCTGAAACATTGTCTTCTAAATGCAGCATATATGCATTATAAATTCTTTCTATTGACAGTTCTTTCATGACTGCGCCATTATTATTGACGGATTTTGGTTTTGGATCAAAATTATCTAATAGATTATCCCCATCCGTATCCTCCACCGTAGGATCACTCAAAAACGGCGCAACCCTCACAACATCAAGATAATCATCTAAACCGTTTAATTCCCTTGTCAGTTCATTCGATATCTTGACGTCACCTTTTAATTTCAGCACAGTTTTCAAAGTGGGCAGCACAGGTTCATTATCCGAATCCCATGCAAGCATACTGTTCCTGCTGTCAAACTCCTGCCAATCCGTCAAACTGTCGGTATCGCTGTTTGTCCATGCTCCTCTTTTTAGAGGTGATACCAGTGTGAGTTTTTTGAAGTTGTTTCCGATAACTATATAGTATGTTTTTGGTTTGTAGCTATCTTTTTCGTATATAAATCCAAAATTATTCAGTCCGAAAAATGCCTCACCATTGCATGTTCCGTCATTATTTAAATCATTCCAGTAGCCGAATGTTCCCGACGTGCACAGCGGATTTGTATTTCTGTACATCATCAGCTTATCTTCTTGTCCGAGATAATTATCCGGCTGTGTCGGAGTCCATTTGGTATATGCGCTGAAATCTTCTCCAGTAAGCCATCTCCAGCCACTTGAGGTGTACTGTCCGCCTATCCAATAAGAATTTTTCGTACCCTTTGAAAGCAGTTTTTCTTCAATGAAACATTGCTCGTCAGAATCGTTTATTGTTACCAGATGTCCGCCGAGCGCCTCGCAGATATCCTCTGCGCTGTCCCAGTCATAGCCGGAAACCGAGCAAATTCCATAGGTATGTCCATTATAGTTTGCTTTTATCATGCTACTTTCAATAAATTCTTCTGTGACTGTTTCGGCTAACGCCATCACCGCAATCTCCGGTTCTTCAACCTCAAATCCCAGACTATCCAGCCACATTTCAATATCCATCAGACAATACGTTCCCAGTTCGCTTGCCTCGCAAATGACGGTATTGTTTTCTAAATCATATGTAGTTTCCACAGGAAGCAGCATATGCAGATCTTCATCAAATCTGAATGCCTGCAAACGCTTTATACCGTCAAGCTCCTCCGTATATGCTGTATACTTATCACTTATATTATTGGTATAATTATCCTTTATCTTATAGTATAGCACACATTCGTCAACTTTGCAAGTGCTTTCGTAAGAGATTTCTACACTTTTTCCGAGAACTGCGTCGTTTTTTATCGCATTCGAGTACGGCGACTGCTTGATCTCTGCGCTGTTTACCGCATAGCCCGAAGATTTGAATTCTACTGTCAACTCGTAAGCGTTATCCTCTGTATTAATATCCTCCAGAGCCTTGCTCTCCGCAGGAATACTTTGCTCAAAAACAAAATCTGCGTCAGGTACTTCAAACGTCTCAGGATCACTCGGATCAAGCCCGATATGCGGCTCATCCCCATCCGGCAAACCGTCCCTGTCCGTATCCGGATTCAACGGGTCGGTGTGATAATCATTCACTTCTTCTCCGCCTTTCAAACCATCGCCGTCGGTATCGTCATTCTGCGGATCAGTTCCCAACTCTATCTCCTGTGCATTGGTCAATCCGTCTTCGTCAGGATCAGCGTCTGCGTCCGAAACACCATCGGTTACCGAATCATACTTTGTGGGATCCGTTCCTGTTATGTATACTTCCTGATAGTCGGTCAGACCATCCCCATCAGTATCGGGATTATTCAAATCTGTACCGATCATATTCTCATAAATGTCCGGAAGCCCGTCACCGTCGCTGTCAAGAAAATCAACAGAATATTCATCCTCTGTTTTTGTTACAACAAAGGGAACAGACTCGATTGTTTCACCGAAATCATTAGGAATTGAAACTTTAAAATATTTTGTTTGAAAATCCTCAGTGATGACATACTGATACGAGTCAGCATCCGAAACTTCTGAAACCAAGGTGTAGCTTTCATTATCATCAGACTGCCATACATCGAAAACCTCGGCTTCATAATCGGTATACCATTCAATATCTATTGCATTCGCTTCGTTATTGTAGTCGCCGTAGGCATAAATTGAAACTCCATCCGGATAATTCTTTATGAAGTCAATAAGGCTTTCATTCGCAACGACTTCTGTCAATGAAGTGTTAGATATTTCCGGATCACCGTTCTTAACGCCTGTAAAACCAAGTGTTACGCTTGAATTAGCATATACGGTGCCTGTATATGTTCCTTTCAAACGATAGCTATACGGTTCTAACTCAGTTACAGTAGCTGCCCAGCTATTCGTAATCTCGGTAATGGTAAAGTTTGTATCAAAGGTAAGTTCCCATGCTTCAATAGGGGAATCGGTGTTATTAGTAATTACGATAGCTCCATTGAAGTTATCTCCCCATGTTTCGTTGACAACTAGCTGAACATCGTAACCGGATTCCTTATTGATGCGCCCTTGACAAAGCTTAAAAACTTCGGGAACAGCTTCACAATTATCTACTGTATAGCTAAAAGTGATCGAGGAATTAGGCTCAATCCGTGCATTATATCCTGCATTTTTAACATATGAAACTCCGGTAGACGTCTCAGCCCACTGTGCGTCCCAAATACTTGAAGTGCTGCCGTTTGGATCAAAGTACAGCATCCAGTTTTCAATTGTACTGTCACCTGTGTTGGATAACGTAACGGAAACAACCTCCGTATCACCCCATGAATTAGTTACATTGTAGGAAACAGCATAATTGTCGTAGACATAATTCTGCGTTGTAAAATCCTCTGCCAGTACTGGGATACTGGGTACAAGAGTTGCCGCCATAGCTAAACTCATTACGCCGGAAAGTATTCGTTTGAAGTTGCTTTTAAGTTTCATAACTTCTCCTCCGTTTCCGCAGTGGCGGAGCGCAGAAGCGCTCCGCTCCTGCTTTTTTATCAGTCTTCTTTTGTGAATTTCTTCATGCCTTCAGGCTCTTTGGGCTGATTGTACCACCACCAGCAAGCCTTAGAACTGGAACCGACTCCAATCATCAGCGCAAGAGCTGCCAATGACGAACCGTATTTCAGCATGAGCTTTTTAATTGCTTTCATATTCTTCACCCCTTTTGGTATAATATTAGCATAGTCCAAACTGCTGACTACAGT
>UMII01044785.1_pt1 | contig 15812 bp, 10 predicted proteins | sample 1965731 | NCBI WGS metagenome assembly UMII01 (sample SAMEA4836118, study PRJEB28245) | human gut metagenome | biome: gut microbiome; material: fecal sample | place: Denmark | collected 2008
ATAAAATCAACCACTCCTTACTTTTATACTCTACGGATGTTGCGTTATACGGGTCAAATTTGAGCAGACACACATAAATCGACCCGTATCCTCGAAGGAAGATCGGCGTTTTTCACAAACTTTTCCTCCCGTGCCTTTCGGCCGGTCGAATGCAAACTCCCTTTTTGGCGCACTAGGCCATTATGTGATACTAATGCAGTATACACCCATAAAGCCTTGTTGTCAAGCCATTTTTCGCATTTCAGGCCAATTTTTTTGTCAAGCGCCCTCTTTCTCCGCACACACGGAAGCGTGTACGCTTTGCTCGTTTTGGGCCTTGATTTTTTGTTTTTGCACGTTCTCACCTAAAACACCCTTGTGCATTTTGTACAGGTTGACTCTTGTTTTCCGCAAAGCAAAAGCACCCCGGCCGGCAGGGTGCTTTTGGATCGTTCTTATTCCAGATAATCCTTCAGCCGTTTGGCGCGGCTGGGGTGGCGGAGCTTGCGCAGGGCCTTGGCTTCGATCTGGCGGATGCGCTCCCGTGTGACGTTGAACTCCCGCCCCAGCTCTTCCAAGGTGCGGGGCTGGCCGTCGTCCAGACCGAACCGCAGGGTCAGCACCCGCTCCTCGCGGGGCGTCAGGCTCTTGAGGACGTTCATCAGTTCCTGCCGCAGCAGCTGGCGGCCCGCTTCGTCCACGGGGACCCCGGCCTCCTCATCCTGAATGAAATCCTCCAGATGGGCGTCTTCCTCCTCCCCCACCGGCGTTTCCAAGCTGATGGGTTCCTGCGACAACTGCAAAAGCTCCCGCACCCGGTCAGGCTCCATCTCCAAACGGACGGCGATCTCTTCCGCCGTCGGTTCCCGGCCGTTTTTCCGAAGCAGCTCCCCCGCCGTCTTTTTGACCCGGTTGATGTGCTCCACCAAATGCACCGGGATGCGGATGGTCCGGCCTTGGTCGGCGATGGCGCGGGTGACGGACTGGCGGATCCACCACGTTGCATAGGTGGAGAACTTGAAGCCTTTGTCCGGCTCAAATTTTTCCGCCGCCTTCATCAGGCCGAGGTTGCCCTCTTGAATGAGGTCAAGGAAGGGCAGCCCCCGGCCCGCATAGCGCTTGGCCACCGAGACCACCAGCCGCAGGTTCGCTTCGCTGAGCTTCTGCCGGGCTTCCATGTCCCCTGCCTTGGCGGCACGGGCCAATGCCCGTTCTTCTTCGGCGGAAAGCAGCGGCACCCGGCCGATCTCTTTCAGGTAGGCTTTCACCGGGTCATCCAGCGCAACGCCCTCCGCCGAGAGCTCATGCTCCAACCGCCCGATCTGCGCTTCGTCCAGCAGCGGGACATCTGGTTCCTCCTCGGCCACGCGGATGCCGCGGGCTTCCAGCTCCGCATACAGCGCATCCAGCCCGGCAACGTCATAATCCTGCTCGTCCATCGCACGGCTGACCTGTTCCGGCGTCAGGGTGTGCCGCCGGGCACGAGCCGCCAAGATCTTTGCCAATTCCTCTGTTTGCGACATTTTCCGCATAATTCCTTCTCCTTCCGACTCCAGCCGGGAGGAAAAGGAGCAGTTCAGTCTTCCGCAGGGGCGCTGCCCTGTTTCTTTTCTCGCATCGACTGGAGATATCGTTCTAGATCTTCATTCGACATCTGGGCCGCCTTGTTCGCCATGGGGGTCCCGCGGGCGATGCGGTCCAGATAAAACCCGATGTCTTCCGGGGTACAGTTGACATCACTGTATTGTGCCGCAAGACGGCTCAGTTCATTCAGTGCTTCTTCGCTCTGCACAAAGCCGTGGAGGGTGGAAAGGCTGACCTCCACCCCCTGCTGCTGGCAGTCCAGCATGGCCTGATACAGCTCTTTCTGCTGGGCCAGCAGGAACTTGTCCGGTGAGAGCTGGGCCCGCACCTGCGGGATGTAGCTCGGTTCCCGCAGCAGAGCCGCCAAGAGCCGCTGCTCCGCCGAGGCCACACCCAGCGCCTGTGAGCCGCCCGCGCTGTAGGGGACGCTGATCTGGTTCATCTCGCCGAAGTGCAGCCGGGCGCGGTTCTGGTCCCTGCGGCGCTTGTTGCCCGCCTTTTTCACGGCGGCAGCCAACTGGGTCATGATGGCCGTTTTGGAGATGTTCGTCTCCTCGGCCAGCCGCCCGGCGTAGACCTCCTGCTCCGTGGGGTTGGAGCGTTCGGCCAGCATGTCCACGGCCTCGCGGACGTATTCGAGCCGCTGGGCATCCTGTTTCAGGTCATATTGATCCCGCAGCCGCTTGAGCCGGAAATCCAGCGCGTTGCCCACGCCGTCCAGCAGGGCTTGGAACCGCTCAGCCCCGTATTTTTTGATGTACTCGTCCGGGTCTTTTGCGCCGGGGATCTGGAGCACCCCCACCCGCACCGGGCTGTTCCGGAACAGTTCCAGCGAGCGGAGGGTCGCCTTCTGGCCCGCTTCGTCCGAGTCGTAGCTGAGGATGACCTCCTCCGCGTACTCGCTGATGAGCCGCACCTGCTCCGGCGTCAGAGCCGTGCCGCAGGCACAGACGGCGGTATCGATGCCCGCCTGCTGCATACTGATGACGTCCATGTAGCCCTCACAGAGGACGAACCGCCGGGACGCGCTCTTTTTCGCGATCTGGAGCGCGAACACCGTCTCCGATTTATGATAGACCAGCGTTTCCGGGCTGTTGACGTATTTCGGTTTGGAGTCGTCCAGCACGCGCCCGCCAAAGGCGATGATGTTGCCGCGCAGATCGAAGATGGGCGTCATGACCCGCTTCCAGAACAGGCAGTAGATGCGGCCCGATTGGCTGCGCTTGAACAGGCCGCTGGCGTCCAGCTCCTGCTGGTTGTAGCCCTTATCCCGCAGGAACTGATACAGAGCTTGTCCGTCGTTGGGGGCATAGCCGAGGCCGAACCGAACGATGGTCTTATCGTCCAAGCCGCGGCGGCGCCAGTAGGCGCGGGCCTGACGGGCCTCCTCCACCGTGGAGTTCAGGCAGGCATGGAAGAACCGCGCGGCCTCCTTGTTCATCGAGAGGATGCGGCTGCGCATCCGCCCGGTCTTGTCGTCCTCCTGCGGCTCCGGCATCCCGGCGCGGCCAGCCAGCAGCTTGACGGCCTCGCCATAGCTGATGCTGTTGATCTTTTTCGCAAAGGTGATGGCGTCGCCGCCCGCCCCGCAGCCAAAGCAGTAAAAGCTCTGGGTGTCCGGGTAAACATAGAACGAGGGGGTCTTCTCACTGTGAAAGGGGCACAGCCCGCCGTACAGGCGGCCCTTCCGTTTCAGTTGGACATAGCTGCCCACCAGATCCACGATGTCCGTCCGGCGGGTCAGCTCTTCAATATATTCGTGTGGGATCATTTTGTCTTTTCCCTGCTCCTTTTATAATACGTGCCACTTGCGGGGCACGAACACATCCTCAAAGGTCCGGATGGCGAACTCGTCGCTCATGCCGCTGATGTAGTCGGTCACGGCGCGGTCCCTGCCCTCCTGATAGGCCAGCTGCAAGTAGAAGTTGGACATCTGGTCGATGTGGGTCAGGTAATACTCGTAAAGCTCCGTGAGGACCTTTTCCACTTTTTGCTCTTCCCGCTTGGCGGTGCGGTCGGTGTAGACGTTGGCGTACATGAAATCCTTCAGGGCGAGGAAGGCTTCTTCCTCCTCGCTGCCCACGGCCACATCGCCGTCGCTGTGGAGCAGGATGCTGTTGATCATGGTCGTGATGCGCTGGGATTTCGTCTCGCCCAGCACCGCCGTGCACTCCTTGGGGAGGGTGGCCGGGTCCAGCACCCCGGCGCGGACTGCATCCTCGATATCGTGGTTGACGAAGGCGATCTGGTCCGCCATCCGAACGATGCGCCCTTCCGGCGTGGCCGCCCACGTGCCCTTGGTGTGGGTGATGATGCCGTTGCGCACCTCCCACGTCAGGTTCAGGCCCTTGCCGTCCTTTTCCAGCTTATCCACGACCCGCAGACTCTGGCGGTAGTGCTTGAAGCCGTCCGGGCAGAGCTTGTCCAGCGCGCTTTCGCCCGCGTGGCCGAAGGGAGTGTGCCCAAGGTCGTGGGCCAGACTGATGGCTTCGGTCAGGTCCTCATTCAACCGCAGGGCGCGGGCAATGGTGCGGGCGATCTGCGAAACTTCCAGCGTATGCGTCAGCCGGGTGCGGTAGAGGTCGCCTTCCGGCGAGAGGAAGACCTGCGTCTTCTGCTTGAGCCGCCGGAACGCCTTGCAGTGGAGCACGCGGTCCCGGTCCCGCTGGAACATGGGGCGGATGGGGTCCTGCGGCTCCGGCCTTGCCCGGCCCCGGCTGGCATCGCTGAAGGTCGCCCATGGGGCAAAGGTCAGCCGCTCGATCTCTTCGGTACGCTGGCGTACATCCATCCGAAATCCCTCGCTTTCGTTTCTGCGCCCCCTTCCCCGCCGCTATTTTAGCAAAACGGCCCTGTCGAAGGGGGAAAATCGCTGTCATTCCAAAAAATAAACCTGCCCGCGAACCGCTCGACGCTGCCGATCTCAGAGCGAAGCGACTGCACAAACTGATACCCGACTGCCAAGGGCTCACCCCTTTGAGGAAAGACTCTCCCCGGCCGGGGAGAGATGTCGCGTTAGCGACAGAGAGGGGAATCTGGCACTGAGGGGGCATCAAAAGGGTGCGTAAAACGGCTTTGAAACGCGCACCTGCGCTGCGCCCCGCGTCAGCTCCCGGAGCTGTTCCAGCAAAGGCGGCTCCGTGCCTTCGGGCATCTGCCAGCGCAGGGTCACGCGGTCGGTGAACTGGGGGTCTGCAAGCTTCGCCCCCGCCCCGTTGATCAGCAGAGCCGCCCGCTCATAGAGCGAGTAGTCCACCGTGACTTCCAGCTCCACCACGCTGCGCACCGTGACGACCTCGGCGGCTTCCAGCGCACGGGCCGTGGCGGTGGTGTAGGCACGGACAAGGCCGCCCGTGCCCAGCAGCACGCCGCCGAAGTACCGGGTGACCACCACGATCAGATCGGTCAGGCCGCTGTGCTGCAGCACCTCCAGCGCAGGGGTGCCGGCCGTCTTGGCGGGCTCGCCGTCGTCGGAATAGCGCTCCCGGTTGCCATCCCGCAGACGGTAAGCGTACACGTTGTGCCGCGCCGTGCGGTTGGCCGCCCGCACCTGCTCCAGAAAGGCCACGGCCTTTTCCTCACTGTCTGCAAACGAGAGCTGCGCAATGAAGCGGCTCTTCTTCTCTTCGTATTCACCGATGGCTGTGCCCCGGACGGTGCGGTAATCCTCCACGCTGGTTCCTCCTGTTTTCTGCAATTGGTCAGGTTTAGTATAGCATAAATCCGCACAAAGAAAAAGCCCGGCACGAGCGGATGCTCGTGCCGGACCTTCCCCGGATTTATTTGAAGCACGGAGATATCATTTTGAAGAAGCTCTTATCAGACGAAGAGTTGCACCCACTGGTGGCCCCAAGCGGAAGTGGCATCGAAGTAGTAGCCAACGCCCATCTCGGTAGCGGAGGGGTTCAGAATGTTTGCGCGGTGGCTGTCGGAAGCCATCCAAGAGTCGAACACTTCCTGAGCAGAAGCTTCGCCCCAGCCGATGTTCTCGCCTTCGCCCTCGCCGGTCTGCTTGACGCCATACTCACCCAGAACGGTGAAGCAGTTGGTGCCATCGGGGCGGGTGTGGGAAGCGGTCTTTGCAACTTCCTGTGCGCGCTTCTCAGCGGCTGCGTTCAGGTTTGCATCGCCCAGAGCCAGAGCGGAGAGGCCGTTCTTGGTGCGCTCGTTGTTCACCAGAGTCAGGAGCTCCTGTGCGAACTGGTTGTTGCTGGTGTTGGGAGCGTAGGTGAAGATCATGACCCAGTAGTTGCCGTACTCGCCGCCTTCGTAGTAGCCGATGCCAACGTGGGTGGCGTCCTTGCTCATCATGCGGGCACGGAAGAAATCGTAACGGTTCCAAGTTGCGAAGACATCTTCAGCGGAATCGGAAGCTGCCCAGTAGTTCTCGCCAACTTCGATCTCGTTGACGCCGTACTCAGCGAGGACGGTGAACTCGCGGCTGCCATTGGGGCGGTTGTAGGAGTAGTTGGTTGCCAGCTCTTCGGCGCGGGCCTGAGCGGCTGCGTTCAGCTCGGTGCTGCCGATGGTCAGAGGAGCGATGCCATTGGCTGCGCGCTCGTTGTTGATGAGGCTCAGCAGCTCGGCGCCATTGGAAGTTGCAGCGTGTGCGGGCATTGCCATGACCATCATCAGGCAGAACATTGCAGCACACAGGAGCAGGTTCTTCAGGACGTTTTTCGTAGTGTTACGCATCGTATTACCCTCTTTTGAGTGACCCTACGAAAAAAGGTGTCGATCTACCAAAACACACTCGGCAAATCGACACCTAGTATTCCTAGATGGAGGTCGCTCAAAGGGCGGGCACCGCGTGTCCGTTTTGAGAAGCAACTGGCTGCCATTTTACAGGCCCTATAGCTTTGCGTCACAGCCTTTCGACTGCTTTGCCGAGAATATTCAGTTTTGACTTCCTTCTTCCGTAAGAGAAGAATTATAATGAAAAAAGGTGTCGATCTGCTGATACGCTCGGCAAATCAACACCTGAAACTCAGATGAAGGTCACTCGACATTCCACATCGTTGTGTTCTGTCCGAGAAGCAACTGGCTGCCATTTTACAGGCCCTATAGCTTTGCGTCACAGTCTTTCGACTGCTTTGCCGAGGATATTCAATTCAGAAAACCTTTCCTGCAGCCCGTAGGCTTTCTGTCGTCCGCCTCCGTCCTGCGGCACCATACTACCACATCCCACCTTCCCTGTCAACACTCTGCGACAGCTTTTTTCAAAATTTTTCCGTTTTCTGTTTTCGGCAGCCGTTTTTTCCGGTTCCTTATACCTATTATAATGGCCGAATCCCTTGCCAAGGCCCTTCCGCAGTGGTAGAATGAAAATGAAATATCAAGCGTATGATTTTCGACATTTTTCGAAGGAGATTTACATATGGAGTGTACCACTCTGCAGGAGGATGTCCTCTACTCCCAGAACACCTCCAAGCTGACCCCCGAAAGCATCGCCGCCATCCAGAACACCGTCCAGCGCAGCCAGCCGGTCGGCATAGTGGCAGGCCTGTATGATGAAGCGCTCACCATCACGGATGTGAGCGGTTTCTTTTTAAAAAACCTCGGTTACGAATACGAAGATTTCTGCCGTGTCACCGGCTGTTCGCTCCGGGCGCTGTTCTACGGCGAGAACCAGAGCTTTCTGGCGCCGGAGCGCTGGCCCCTCATCACCGCAGACGGCGACGGCCAGCTGCTGACGAAGGACGGCGTGCCCATTTTTGCACGGCTGTACAAAATGGACTCCACCAACAGCGACGGCGCCCCCATTTGGATCCTTTCCGCCCAGATGGACTGGGTCCGCCAGAACCTCCACCTCGTCAACAGCGTCATGCGCTCCGGCATATGGTACATCGACTGTGACCACGCCGGTTCCCCCACCGGCGTGGTCTACAGCCATGAGTTCCGCCGGATGCTGGGCTACCACGACGTTCTGGATTTTCCCAACACGCTGGACGCTTGGTCTGCCCTCATCCACCCGGATGACCGGGGCCCGGTGCTGGCCGCGCTGGATCGCGCCCTCTCTGACCGGACCGGTGCCAGCCCCTACGATGTCGAGTACCGGATGCGTCTGCCCGACGGCCATTATGAGTGGTTCCGGGACAGCGCCGAGGCCAGCCGCCGCCTGAACGGCACCATCCGCCGCTTCGTGGGCGTTTTCGTCAATGTGGACAAGGAGAAAAGGGCGGAACTTCTCGTCAAAAAGAGCGAGGCCTTCCACCGCGCCTACACGGAATCCAACCTCTGCGAATATTACGTCGATCTCCAGACCGATCATTTTGACCCCCTCAAGGAGGCTCCCTCCTTTCTGAGCGCCTTCGAGCAGCCCTCGTGGGATGCGCTGGTCTGCTCCTACCGCGACCGCTTCATTGCGCCCGCAGACCGGGACGCCGTGGCCATGATCTTTGACCGCAGCTACATCACCGAGCGCTTCCGGCAGAACCGCCCGGAGTTGAGCTTTGAGTGCCGCCTCCGGCTGAACGGTGAGGAACGCTGGGTGCGAAACGTGGTCATGCCCGGCGAGACCGCCGGAGACCCCCGCTATGCCATCGTCTTCATCCGCGACATCACCGACTCCAAAAAGGAGGCCGCCCAGATCGCCGCGCTGACCCAGCAGAACAAGGCCATGGACATGCTGCTGCAAAGCACGGTCAAGCTCGTGGATCGGTACTTCCTGTGCAACCTTTCCACGGATGAATATACTTTCTACAACATGCTCTCCGCCGCCAGCCGCCCTTCCAGCGGCTGCTACCACGACCTTGTGGCCTACTTCCTCGCGCAGTTCCAGCCCATCGGCGGCGAGCGGACGTTGGAAGAGAGCCTCTCCCCCGCTCACCTGCGCCAGCAGCTCCGCACCCCGGACGACATCTACCGCTTCGAGTACAGCACCAAAGATGAGACCCAGTTCAAGACCATGGCCATTCTGCCCGTCTCGTGGAAGGACGGCGTGGTGGAACAGGCCCTCTTCGTCGCACAGGATGTCACGCAGGAAAAGAAGACAGAGATCGCCTCCCGCAAGGCCCTCAAGGATGCTTACGACGCGGCCAACCGCGCCAATCGCGCCAAGACCGAGTTCCTTTCCAACATGAGCCACGACATCCGCACCCCCATGAACGCCATCGTCGGCATGACAGCCATTGCCGGGGCCAACATCAACAACCCGGAGCGGGTGGCCGATTGTCTGGGGAAGATCACCCAGTCCAGCCACCATCTGCTCGGCCTGATCAACGAAGTGCTGGATATGTCCCGCATTGAGAGCGGCAAGGTCGTGCTCAACGAGGAAGCGTTCAATCTGGCCGAACTGGTGGACGACCTCATCGGCATCAACAAGGGCAACATCGCCGCCCACGGCCACAGCCTCGATGTCCACCTGCACAAGCTGGAACATGAGGACGTCTACGGCGACAGTCTGCGCATCCAGCAAGTCATCACCAACATCCTCAGCAACGCCATCAAGTACACCCCGGACGGCGGCCACATCGTCTTTTCCATCGCCGAGCAGCCGACCCACTCCCCCGGCGTAGGCTGCTACCAGTTCACCGTGAAAGACAACGGCATCGGCATGACGCCGGAGTTCCAGAAGATCCTGTTCGAGCCTTTCACCCGCGCGGACGACAAGCGCACCACCAAAATTCAGGGCACCGGCCTCGGCATGGCCATCGCCCAGAACACCGTGAACATGATGAACGGTACCATCGACGTAGAAAGCGAGCTGGGCAAGGGCAGCAAGTTCACCGTGACCATCTTCCTGAAACTGCAAAACCGTTCCACCGAGCAGATCGACGAGCTGGCCCATCTGCCGGTCCTCGTGGTGGATGACGATGTGCTGTGCTGCGAGAGCACGGTCGAGATGCTGCAGGAAGTGGGCATCGACGGCGAGTGGACCACCTCCGGCGAGGAAGCCGTCGCCCGCGCCGCGGCCCGCCACGAGGCACACAACGATTACTTCGCCGTCCTCGTGGACTGGAAGATGCCGGGCATGAACGGCGTCGAGTTGACCCGGCGCATCCGGCAGAAACTCGGCAAGGCACTGCCCATCGTCGTGCTGACGGCCTATGACTACACGGATATCGAGGACGAGGCCCGCACCGCCGGGGTCAACGACTTCATTACAAAGCCGCTCTTCCGCTCCCGCCTGACCGCTGCGCTGAAAAATCTCGTAGCGGGCAAACCGAACGCCGCCGACCGGAACGAACTGGACGAGCTGGCCCGCTGCGATTACACCGGCAAGCGCATCCTTCTGGTGGAGGACAACGAGCTGAACCGCGAGATCGCCAAGGAGATCATCGGGATGACCGGCGTCTCCATCGAGTGTGCCGAAAACGGCCGGGAGGCCGTGGAAAAGTTCACAGCAGCCCCCGTCGGCTATTACGACCTGATCTTCATGGACATCCAGATGCCGCTGATGAACGGCTACGAGACCACCGCCGCCATCCGGGCCCAGACGCTCCACGGCGGGCAGACCATCCCCATCGTTGCCATGACGGCCAACGCCTTTGCCGAGGATGTCGTCCTCTCCCGCAATGCGGGCATGAACGATCACATCGCAAAACCCCTCGACCTGAACAAGCTGAACGACGTGTTGCAGCAATGGCTGTGATCGCTTGCGTTTTTCTCGTGTGTGTGCTATACTTTCTAGCGAACTGAATAGAAAACAGTCGGTGCGTTTCGTCATTTTGCTGATAAGCGAAGGGCAGAAACGTTAAAAGGGAAGCGGGTGCACAATCCCGCACGATCTCGTCACTGTGATAAGGGAGTCCCCCGTCCGGGTGCTTTGGGCACCGGTCACTGGAGCATCTGCTCCGGGAAGGCGGCGGAGGGCGGTGATCTTTCAGTCAGGAAACCTGCCGGTTGTTGGTACGGGAGCGTATGCTCCAAATCACGAGGAATTGGTTGTACCCAAAAAGCCTGAATCACTGGAAAAGGTCCTTTTTGTTTTGCCATCCCGCAAACAAAAGGGGCCTTTTTGTTTGGTCAGGTTCTCTTTCCTGTACCCTTCTGTCCGGTTCGAACGAATGTATCCAAAACAGGAAAGGAACACAGAACATGAGAAAACGCACGATCCACAAGGCGGCGGCCGCTCTGACCGCCCTCACTCTCTGTGCCGGTGTGCTCACCGGCTGCGGCGGGTCTGCATCCAGCACCGCTGCTTCCAGCGTGGCAAGCTCTGCCGCCGCATCCAGCGAAGTTTCCAGTGAGGAGGCCGATGAATTGGCTGCAAAGAACGTTGCCGATCTGATCGACGCCATCTATGTGCAGGAGCGCAACGACAACACCGACGAGCAGTGCGCTGCCGCCAAGGCCGCTTGGGACGCTCTGACCGACGCACAGAAGGAGCTGGTCGAGGGCGAAGAGGCCGACCCCGATTACTTTGGCCGCGACACCGGCGATGCCTCCAAGGACGACAGCCGCAACGAGGACAACATCGGCGACAATGAGCTGCTGGTGGTCTCCTTCGGCACCTCCTTCAACGACAGCCGCGTGGCCGACATCAAGGGCATCGAGGATGCTCTGCAGGAAGCTTACCCGGATTGGTCGGTCCGCCGTGCCTTCACCGCCCAGATCATCATCAACCATGTGCAGGCCCGTGACGGCGAGAAGATCGACAACATGCAGCAGGCCATGGACCGCGCTGTGGCCAACGGCGTGAAGAACCTCGTGGTCCAGCCCACCCACCTGATGCACGGCGCTGAGTACGACGAGATGATGGAGATGATCGACTCCTACCGCGACAAGTTCGAATCCGTCGCCGTGGCAGAGCCCCTGCTGGGCGAGGTCGGTTCCGACGCTGCCGTCATCAACGCTGATAAGGAAGCCGTTGCCAAGGCTGTGACCGCCGCTGCCGTGAAGGAAGCCGGTTATGACAGCCTCGACGCCGCTGCTGCCGACGGTGTGGCCTTCGTCTTCATGGGCCATGGCACCTCTCACACCGCAAAGGTCAGCTACAGCCAGATGCAGACCACCATGGACACCCTTGGCTACAGCAACGTCTTCATCGGCACCGTCGAAGGCGAGCCGGAGGAGACCGCTTGTGAGAACGTGATCGCAGCCGTCAAGGCTGCCGGTTACACCAAGGTCGTCCTGCGCCCGCTGATGGTCGTTGCCGGTGACCACGCCAACAACGATATGGCCGGTGAGGACGCCGATTCTTGGCTGAGCCAGTTCAAGGCCGCCGGTGCCTTCGACTCCATCGACTGCCAGATCAATGGTCTGGGTGAGATCGACGACATCCAGCAGCTCTACGTTGCCCACACCAAAGCCGCCATTGATTCCCTGAACGGCTAATATCCCGCATTTCATTGCCCGAAGGGAGAAATCTTTTCGGGCAATTTTTATGGGAGCCGCCCCCGCATGAGGAGGAGGCTCCCACCCATCTGAAATTTTGATTTTTTGAGGTATTTGATCGATGCGCTGCAAACAGTTTCTTACGCTTTCCGTCGCAACCCTGATTTTGGCCGCCGCCCTCACCGGCTGCGGTGCTTCTTCCTCCACCGCAAGCTCCGCCGCGACCTCGGAGGCTGCGTCTTCCGTTGCTCCTTCCGTGGCCGCGACCTCGGAGGCTGCTTCGGAGGCCGCTGCCACCCTGCCGGACGGCGTCTACACCGCCGACTTCGAGACCGACAGCAGCATGGTCCACGCCAACGAAGCCTGTGACGGCAAGGGCACCCTGACCGTGAAAGACGGCCAGATGACCTTCCACGTCAGCCTTGCTTCCAAGAAGATCGTCAACCTGTATCTGGGCAGCGCGGCCGATGCCGACGCCAACAAGGCCGACTGGCTGCTCCCCACCACCGACACCGTGACCTACTCCGACGGCACCACCGAAGAGGTGTACGGCTACGATATCCCCCTGACCGCCGTAGACGAGGACTTTGCCCTCGCCATCCTCGGCACCAAGGGCAAGTGGTACGACCACACCGTCAGCGTCCGCAACGCAGAGCCCAAGGCCGAAGAGGCCGCGGAGACCCCTGCGGACGGCGAGTACAGCGTCAATGTCGTGCTGGAGGGCGGTTCCGGCCGCGCCAGCGTGGACAGCCCCGCTGCCCTGACCGTCGCGGACGGCAGGATGACCGCCGGGATCGTCTGGAGCAGCCCCAACTACGATTATATGATCGTGGACGGCGAGAAGTATCTGCCCACCAACACCGAGGGCAACTCCACCTTTGAGATCCCCGTGGCTGCGCTGGGCACTCCCCTCTCCGTCGTGGCGGATACCGTTGCCATGAGCACCCCCCACGAGATCGAGTACACCCTGACCTTTACCCTGAACTGATATGATCTCACGTCGCAATTTTCTGAAAGCCCTTCCCGCCTCTGCCCTTTTGCTCAGCAGCTGCGCAGCGCAGTCCGCCCCCGCCAATACGGACAAGCTGGTGTTCAGCCACAGCTACCCGCTGGACTACGCGGCCCAGTTCACAGCCGACTGCTACGAGGGAGGCTATACCCTGCTCTCCCTCCCCGATTCGGATCAGAAGTTCCTTGTCGTTCCGGAGGATGCCGCCGAAGTGGACGCCCTCCCCGACGGCGTGACCGTCCTGCGCCAGCCAGTGCAGAACATTTACCTCGTCTCTACATCGGTCATGGATCTGTTTATCCACCTCGACGCGCTGGACACGATCACTCTTTCCGGCACCAAAGCCGAGGGCTGGTACCTCGACGAGGCCAAAACCGCCATGGAAGCCGGGCGCATCGCCTACGCGGGCAAGTACAGCGCCCCGGACTACGAGCAGATTTTAGCCGCCAATTGCAGCCTCGCCATTGAGAACACCATGATCTTCCACACCCCGGAGGTCAAGGAGCAGTTGGAACGGTTCGGCATCCCGGCGCTGGTGGAACGCTCCAGCTACGAGAGCGGCCCCCTCGCCCGGATGGAGTGGATCAAATTCTGGGGCATCCTGCTGGGCAAAGAGGAGCTGGCCGAGCAGTTGTTCGCCGCACAGACCGAGCGCATCGCCGTGCTGGCCGACCAAGCGCCCACCGGCAAGACCTGCGCCTTTTTCTCCATCACGGCCAACGACCTCGCCAATGTCCGTAAGGGCGGCGACTACGTGGCCCAGATGATCGAACTGGCGGGCGGCGATTACGTCTTTTCCGACCTGACCGACAGCGGCAACAGCCTTTCCACCATGAACCTCCCGCTGGAGGATTTCTACGCCGGGGCCAAGGATGCCGACGTGCTGCTCTACAACAGCACCATTGAGGGCGTCGTCTCCACCATCGGCGAGCTGGTGGCCAAGTGCCCCCTGCTGGCCGAGTTCAAGGCCGTGCAGAACGGCGATGTCTGGTGCACCACCCAGAGCTTTTTCCAGCAGAGCATGGAGCTGGCCGATTTCGTGGTGGACCTCCACCGCGTTCTGACCGAAGATGCCCCCGCCGACCTGCAATTCCTCACCCACGTGACCTGACGAAAGGAGCCGCTCATGACAAGCCAAAAACGCCTTGCCGCAGCCTATCTGCTTCTGGCGCTCCTGTTGGTGATCCTCTTCGCCGCGAACATCTTCTGGGGCAGCGTGGCGCTGACGCCGGGGGCCGTGGTCTCGGCACTGCTGGGCCGCGGGCAGGACGCCCTGTCCGTCGGCATCATCACCAAGCTCCGCCTTCCCCGCGCGGTCATGGTCGTGCTGCTGGGGGCGGCGCTTTCGGCGGCGGGCTACCTGCTCCAGACCTTTTTCGCCAACCCCATCGCGGGCCCCTTCGTCATGGGCATCTCCAGCGGGGCCAAGCTGGCCGTGGCGCTGGTCATGGTGGTCTTCCTGAACCGGGGGCTGCTGACCAATTCCGTCACTCTCATCCTCGCCGCCTTTGCGGGGGCCATGGCCGCCATGGCCTTTGTGCTGGCCGTGGCACGCCGGGTGCAGCGGATGAGCATCCTCGTCATCTGCGGCATCATGATCGGTTACATCTGTTCCGCCATCACCGAATTCGTGGTGGCCTTTGCGCAGGATTCGAACATCGTCAACCTCCACAACTGGTCGCAGGGCAGCTTTTCCGGTATGACGTGGGGCAACGTCCGGGCCGCCGCCTTGGTGGTGCTGCCCGTGCTGGCGGCGGCGTTCTGCCTTTCGAAGCCCATGTCCGCCTACCAGATGGGGGAAGCCTATGCCCAGAGCGTCGGGGTCAACGTCAAGCGGTTTTCCCGCGCATTGGTTCTGCTTTCCAGCTTGCTGGCCGCCTGTGTCACCGCCTTTGCCGGGCCCATCTCCTTTGTGGGCATTGCGGTACCCCACCTCGTCAAGCAGCTGCTGGGCAGCGCAAAGCCCCTCTATGTCCTGCCGGGGTGCTGCCTCGGCGGCGCGGCGTTCTGTCTGCTCTGTGACCTCATCGCCCGCAGCCTGTTCGCCCCCACCGAGCTTTCCATCAGCGCGGTGACAGCGGTGTTCGGCGCGCCGGTGGTCATCGGGCTGCTCGTCCGCCGGGATCGGGAGGGCGCACGATGAACGATTTTTTCTGCGAAACGCAAAATTTAGCCATCGGCTACGGCAAAGCACCGCTGGCCGAGGCCATCGCCCTCGGCGTCCGGCGCGGACAGATCCTGACCCTTATCGGCCCGAACGGCGCGGGCAAATCCACGCTGCTCAAAACGTTGGCCGGGCAGTTGGCCCCCCTCGGCGGCACCGTGCTGCTGGGCGGCCAAGACCTTGCCGCCTACACCGGCACTGCCCGCGCACAGCGGCTGGCCTTGATGCTCCCCCACACCCGCCGCACCGAGCTGACCACCTGTTTCGAGTTTGCGGCGGCGGGCCGCATCCCCTACACCGGGCGGCTGGGCATCCTTTCCGAAGCGGACAAACAGGCCGTGCGGGACGCCCTTGCGCTGGTGGGGGCTTCCCACCTTGCCGACCGGGACTTCAACTGCATCAGCGACGGCCAGCGCCAGCGCATCCTTCTGGCCCGCGCCATCTGCCAGCAGCCGGAGATCCTCCTGCTGGACGAGCCCACCTCGTTTCTGGACATCAAGGGCAAGATCGAGCTGCTGACCATCCTGCAAAAGCTGGCCCACCAACAGCACCTTGCCGTCATCGTCAGTCTGCACGAGCTGGACATGGCCCAGAAGATCGCGGATGCAGTGGTCTGCGTCTCACCGCAGAGCGTTTCCGGCGTACTGACGGCCAAAGAAGCCTTTGCACCGGAGAACATCCAAGCCCTTTACGACCTGAGCCGGGAGCAGTACGAAGCCCTGTTCGGCCCCCCAGAGCCTCCGAAACCCAAGTTTGAGCACTACGTCCGCAGCGGGCAGAAGCTGCTGCGCTGCGGCT
>UMII01011511.1_pt1 | contig 15750 bp, 7 predicted proteins | sample 1965731 | NCBI WGS metagenome assembly UMII01 (sample SAMEA4836118, study PRJEB28245) | human gut metagenome | biome: gut microbiome; material: fecal sample | place: Denmark | collected 2008
TTGCAAGGCAAGATCGGCGGTTTGGTGATGAACAACTTGGGAAGTGCCAATTCCGGTACGACATTCCAGCTTCGCGGTATGACTTCCATCAATTCAGGAAAAGCTCCTCTTATCGTGATCGATGGTTTTCCTGGTGGCGATATCCGTTCGTTGACGCAGGATGATATCAAGTCTATCGATGTGTTGAAAGATGCTTCTGCCGGTGCTATCTACGGAACACGTGCAGCCGCTGGTGTGATCCTGATTACGACCAAGAGCGGCTCGGATACGAACGGGAAAGTGAGACTCACGTACAGCAACGAGTTTACGAAAAAACAAAACTACAATGCTCCCGAAATGTTGTCCGGCCGTGAATATGCCGAACATAATATCGGTACGGATTACGGTTCCGATACAAACTGGTGGGATGAGTTGATTAATAAGGGCAACTTCTCCCAAAAACACCATCTTGCATTGGAAATGGGTACGGAAAAGGCACAGGTTTATACTTCTTTCTTCTATGAAAAGAACCAGGGTATCGCGTTGCAGGACGAACGTCAGGATTATGGCGGACGTGTGAACGCATCTTTCAAGTTGTTCGATGATTGGCTGGAAGTCCGTCCGGCCGTGGATTATCGCCAGGCTGCCCGTAACAACCACTATCCGAATTTCCAGCAAGCCATGCGTAACAACCCGACCCGCTCGCCGTACGATCCGGATAGCGAAACAGGCTATAACGTATGGATCAACGAATCGTTGGACTATAACGTCGTTGCGGATGCCATGCTGGAAGATTACTACGGATTGGATAAATGGTTCAAGCCGGAAGTAAACCTGAAGTTGAATATCAAGCCTATTCCGGGTTTGAATTACCAGCAGGTTGTCGGGTATGAAAACCGTCAATGGGAATTGCACCAATATTGGCCCAGCACACACCGAAGCGAGATTGACAATTCGCGTAAGGGGCATGCCCACCTGGCTTTCAGCAAGACGGAAAACCTGACTTCAGAAGGATATTTCTCTTATGTAAAAGACTTTAAAGGAGGACATAATCTGAATGCAACAGCCGGTTATTCTTATTTTGAAGTCAACGGAGAAAACTTCGGTATGGACAACTATAATTTCTCGGTCGATGGCATCAAGTACTGGGATATAGGGCAAGGCAGCTACCTGACGGATGGCAAGGCCGGCATGAGCTCCGGCAAATCGGTTACGGAACGTCTGTTCTCTTTCTTTGCCCGTGCCAATTATTCCTACCAGGATAAATATATGCTTTCCGCATCTATCCGGCATGAGGGCTCTTCCAAGTTTGCGGCCGACAACCGTTGGGCGAACTTCTGGTCTGCAACGGCAGGATGGCGTATCTCGAACGAAGAGTTCATGAAAGACTTTGACTGGCTGGACGACTTGAAGATCCGTTTCGGTTACGGTGTGACCGGTAATAATGACTTTAGTGCGACTTATATGGCCAATATGTTAGGCTCGGACACGAACTGGATGATGCCGAACGGAACATGGGCGTACTCATACGGTAAATCGCAAAATGTCAATCCTAATTTGGGATGGGAAGAAAAGAAGGAGTGGAACTTGGGTGTCGATTACTCTTTCTTTGAAGGACGCTTGTATGGCAAGTTCGACTACTATCGGCGTGAGGTGGATAACCTTCTGTTCAGTGTGAAGGTCCCGCAGCCACCTTATACGCAGGGCAGCCAGATGCAGAATATCGGTAGTATGGAAAGTAAAGGTTGGGAGTTCGAAGTCGGTGGCGACATTATTCGTACAAAAGACTTTACTTGGTCTTCCAGCATGAACCTGAGCCATAATACCGGAAAGATCCTGACGTTGGAGGGTGACAACTCCTATCATAACGGTAATGGTTTCGTGGCTCCGGGAACTCCGGGCGATGCAGCCCGTATGGAAGCCGGTTCGACAATCGGTTCTTTCTATATGTGGAAGTTCGCAGGGTTCGATGACGAGGGCAGTTTCTTGCTGTATAACAAGGACGGCGAGGTGATCCCGGCTGCACAGAAAACGGAGAACGACAAACAGTATATAGGCAACTATACTCCGAAACTGATTATCGGGTGGAGCCATACCTTGACTTATAAGAACTTCGATTTAGGCATCAACCTGCGTAGCTGGATCGATTTCGACGTGTATAATACGATCAATATGTATTACGGCATCCAGGGACAGGGCAACCTGAATGTTTTGAAAGACGCTTACGGCAAGTTCAACCACATCAAGGGCGAAAAGCAGATTTGCGACTATTTCCTGGAAGACGGTACATTCCTGAAAATCGATGCGATCACGCTGGGTTATACGCTTCCGATGAAGAAGTACACGAACAACCTGATCGACCGGATTCGTATTTACGGTACGGTGGGTAACGTTTGCACGATCACCGGCTATAGCGGCATGAACCCGGAGGTGGATATCACGGGCTGGGATAAAGGAACGGAAAAGTTCTGGAGCGATTTCTATCCGGTCGTCCGTACTTGGACATTAGGTATGCAGTTTAACTTCTAATACAAGATTGTAAGATGAAAAAGAAAAATATATTCCAATTGTTTTTATCCGGAGTGATCTGCCTGCTATGCACTACTTCCTGTAGTGTCGAACCTGATTTTTATTCGCAGGTGGTCCCGGAGACTTTTTATAGCTCACAAGATGCCGTATGGCAACGTTTCAACCGTCCGTTTACTCACTGGCGCTGGTACATTGCCCACGACAGTCCGCGTTGGTTGTTGCAGGAACTGGGGACGGACGAGTTCTGTCTGCCTACGCGTGGTAGCGACTGGTATGACGGGGCCGTCTATCAGAAATTCCATCATCATGAGTATACGGAAGACATGACGCGTGTCGAGACGGGCTGGACCAACTTTGCGATGGGAGTCGCTTTGGCTTGGGATGCATTGGAAGATTTGGAAAATGTCGATTTCGATGCATTGGGCTTTGAAGAGGGTACGCGCGAATCCATGTTGAACCAGCAACGTACGTTGGCTGCTTCTTTCTATTTGGACGGTTTGGACTTCTTCGGAGGGGTGCCTTTGTACACGACGACACAGAGCGAAGTGAAAGGACGTTCGACGGATGTCGAGACATTTAACTTCATCGATTCCTTATTGAAAATAGCCGTTCCGAATCTTCCGATCAAGGAAGAGCTGGGAGGGATGGAAACCGGTTCGATCCATCGTGCAGCCGGTGCAGCTTTGCAGGCTCGTTTGTATTTCAATGCCAAGTCTTATATCGGCAAGGAGATGTTTACCGAAGCCGCCCAGATCTGCCAGGACATTATCGACGGTAAGTACGGACAGTATGCATTGGAAACGGATTGGACGAACATATTCGGATTTGACAACGAACGTTGTCCTGAGCTGATCTGGTCCGTACCCAGCCAGAATGCAAAGACCGAGACGGATGCCATGTATTGGGGCATGATGGTTCCTTACAACTATAAGAACTATCTGGGTGGACTGGAAGGTTCCGGTTCGGACAATGCTCTCGGACTGGTGCCGAGTCTCGATCCTACGGGTAAGCGTTATCCATATAAGCTGGGTGGAGCGTATGCGAAGTTCAATGATAAGGATATCCGTAAGCAACCTTATGTATATGAAGGCAATGGCAAATATCGCGGTATGTTTATTGTGGGTGAATTGGTGAATCCGTTGAATCCGGAATGGGTTTGCACAGGTACGCGCGAGTATGCCGGAGAGGTGATCACGGTTGTCGACCAGATCGCTCATTTTGCCAAGGTAGGAAAAGATCCGCTTTATCCGGATGTGGCTTCGTTACCTTCGACGGTTGCGACGGCAGAAGAAAACTCCGGGGTACGTGTGACGAAACGCAGTCCGCGTCCGACTCAGGAAGAGTTCAAGCGGAAAGGCGATCCGGACGTACCTGTGATCCGTTTGGCCGAGATCTATTATATGCTGGCCGAATGCAAGATGCGTGCCGGTGACAAACAGGGGGCTGCCGATCTGATCAATACAGTCCGCAAGCGTTATTTCGAAGACGGAGTCGATCCCGATCCTGTAACGGCTGCTAATCTGGACAAATACCGTATGCTGGACGAATGGCAATTGGAATTCTTGGCCGAAGGGCGCCGCCGTACGGACTTGATCCGTTGGGATGCCTATGTGACGGAAGACTGGTGGGATCATAAGGCGACGAACAATCCGAACCTGAATCGTTTCCCGATCCATTACAGTCTGATCGGTGCTAATAACCTGCTGGAACAGAACCCGGGTTACGGCAGTAAGTAGAATGTGAAAGACTATAAGGTATAATTTTACTCTTTAGACCGGGGGAGAGAGGAACAGTCGTCAAAAGGCGACTTCCTCTCTTCTTTTGTTTCATTTCCTTTTAACGAAAACGATGGGATTATGACTGGGAGGACGCTTGTATTTTGGCTGTTCGTATTTATCGGACTTTGGTTTTTCTTTTGGTCGTTCGGGACTTCCACGTTCCAACGGCAGGAAGAGGTGCAGTTGTTTATTCCCGAATGGGTGGTTATCCGGGATATGCTGTCTGTCCCCGGTGGCTTTTGTACGGTGGTCGGGCAGGCTTTGGTTCAATATTATACTGCTTCCCTGTTTGTCTTGTGTGTTAACAGTATTTTCTTATGTGTGGCCGGTTTCTTGTGTTATCTGCTTTTGCAGGAAATCGCACCGCGCGGATATAATTTGTTGCTTGCCTTGTTTCCTGTTTTAGGATTGCTGAAGGCCCATACGAGCTCTTTTTACGTGTTGGACGGGACGGTCGGGCTGATCCTGCTTCTGCTATTCTCTTATGTTTTTATCCGTATACGGAGAATGAAGGTGCAGTTGTTTTATGGTGTGGTGAGTGTGTTTCTTATCTATGGTTTGACTGGCCAGTTGGCGGCACTTTACGGTCTGGTCGTGGTTTGCATGAGTCTTTTGTGCCGAAGGAGGAAATGGTCTGGTTCGCTTGCTGTGTTTTTGGCTGGGGTGTTGTTGGCTTATATCGGTATTCGTTTGGCTATCGGTATTCCGTTGACAGACGGGATTTATTCGGAAAGGTATCAGGAGTCCCAGTTGCAGCCGGATTCTTATGTCTATTTTATCTGGATCCGTTTTGTCGTCTTGCTTCTGATTCTGTTTGCAACGGCTTATACGATGAAGGTTCTTCCCAAAGGAAAGCGTTCGGTGAAAGTATTTGTTGCGGGAAGCTTGTTGGTCGTCCTGTTTTGCTTTTCCGCATTTTGTCTGCCCGGACCGTATGAAGTCCGGAACAACCGGATGAACGAGTTGTCCGTTTGGGAGCAAAGGAATGACTGGGACACGATTATCCGTGAACATCCGGAGAAGGAGGAGACGGATTATGTCAGCCTAAACTATTTGAATATGGCATTGGCTCAAAAAGGCCTTTTGGGCGATCGGTTGTTCCGTTATGACCAGAAAGGACCGCAAAGCCTTTTGGCTTCTTGGGACCGGACTTATTATATGAGTTGCCTGTTGAGTGATATCCATTATATGATCGGGGATATCAGCCTTTCGGAAGGATATGCGATGGAAGGATTGACACTTGCCAAGCGAGGAGGAAGTCCCCGCTTGCTTCAACGGTTGGTCAAGATTAGCTTGATACGGGGAGATTTTGCTTTGGCGGATAAGTATCTGGGTATACTCGGCCGGTTGCCGGGATATCGGCGTTGGGCGGAAAAATATGCCGGTTATATTCGTCATCCCGAAAAGATCGGGCAGGATGGAGAGCTTGCCGTAAAGACAATACCGGTCTTTCAGCCGGACAATTTGCTTTGCCTGACCGGCATCGACAGCCTTTGGTTTGGACATCTTTCGGAACCAGGCGTAAACCGGGTTGCATGGGAATATTTAGGTTGTTCCTATCTGCTGGCAAAGGAAATGGAGAAGTTCAAGATATTCCTGTCCCATGCCGGTAGATTTTTGCCGGGACAGTCCCTTCCTGTTCATTTTCAGGAGGCGGCATTGGTTTTGGCGACTGAGGACCTTTCTGTCCTTGACTGGGTTTCCATCCGGCCTGAGATAGTGCAGCGCTATAAACAATTCCAGAAAGATATTCTGAAGATCAAAAATGGCGCAGACGGGCTGCCTTGGCTTTACCGGCAATATGGAGACACTTTTTGGTTTTATTATTATTGTAAGAATTTGAATGGATAGTCTATGAAGTATTTATATTCTCTGTTGTGGCTTTGTACGGTTTTCTTTTTCTCTTGCAATGGTGGATTGCCCGATGCGGAGGAAACGGAAGGTGAAATAGAAATCTTTCCCGATTATAAAGGGGTCGCGGTCCCTTGTAATATCGCTCCGCTGAACTTCAAACTGAAAGAACCTTGCGAAGCAATCGCCCTATTCTCCGGCAAAGATCAGCAAATACGGGTGAATTCGGATAACGGTTCTTTCCAAATCCCGGAGAAGAAGTGGCGTCGGCTGTTGGACGCATCGGTTGGAGGGAACCTTACGGTCGGGATCTATATATGCAAAGATAACAGATGGTTTCGATATCCTCCTTTTTCCATTCAAGTAATCAAAGATAAAATCGATCCCTATTTGGTCTATCGCCGTATCGCACCAGGCTACCGGATGTGGAACAGGATGGGGATTTACCAGCGTTGCCTGGAGGATTTTACGGAAGAAACCTTTCTCGACAATAAGCAGACGAATAATAATTGTATGAACTGCCATTCCTTCTGTATGCAGAATCCGGATCGGATGCTTTTCCACCAACGTGCGCTACATGCCGGGACCTACATACTGACGGATGGTGATATCGAGAAGCTGGATACGAAGACCGAACGGACTATTTCCGCTTTGGTCTATCCCGCCTGGCATCCGTCCGGGCGATATGTTGCATTCTCGACGAATGATACGAAACAGGATTTTCACCTTTCGGATGCGAACCGGGTGGAAGTGTTCGACAATCGATCGGATGTCGTGGTCTATGATGTGGAGAAACATGAAATCGTAACAGCTCCCCATTTATCTTCGGAGGAGAATATGGAGACTTTTCCGGCATTCTCTCCGGATGGCAGACGGTTGTATTTCTGTTCTGCACCGGCGTGCCGGATGCCTGAGTCATATCGGGAAATCCGTTACAACCTGCAAAGCATAGCTTTCGATCCGGAAAAACGGAGTTTCGGCCAGACGATAGATACGCTTTACAACGCTAATGAGGAAGGACGGAGCGCGAAGCTGCCGAGAGTATCTCCCGATGGCCGTTTTCTGATGTACACGGTTTCGGACTATGGCAACTTCTCGATCTGGCACAAGGATGCGGATTTGCGACTATTGGACATGTTGACAGGTAAAACAGATTCCCTTCTCCAAGTGAACAGCAACGATGTCGAAAGCTATCATTCCTGGAGCAGCAACAGCCGGTGGTTCGTTTTCAGTAGCCGTCGGAATGACGGGCTGTATACACGGCCTTACATTTGTTATCTGGGTGCAAATGGTGTTCCCGGCAAACCTTTCCTGTTGCCTCAGAAAGAGATGGACTATTATGAACGTTCTCTCTTCTCTTTCAATATTCCCGAACTCATTCGCGGTAAAATCAAGGTCGATACTTATAAATTGATCGATATTAGCAAATATGGGGAAGCGGTACGGTTAAAATAATTATATCTTATAATGAATTTTCCCGTAGCAGACACTTCGTCTCCTCGGTGAAAGATGACAGATAATCAATCATGGCGTTTTTCAACACTCCCGTTCGAAAAGACATTCGACACGAGAAAAGACCACCATAAAGCTATGCTTTGGCATCCGTAACCCATAGCTTTAGCCTCTGTAAAGCTATGGGTTACGGTTTGCTGGGCGCCTATAGATTTTATTACTTGTCTGTCAAGAAATCGACCATCTGAAGAATGGCTCGTGAGCAAGCCGGGCAGAATGGGGCGTAGTCGCGCATCATACAGTGATCCATCGGGCGATAAATGCCTTTCGACAGGTAACCGCCTCCTTCGAACACGCCGGCTTTGTCCTTATGTCCGGCATCGAGTGGGGTAGGAATAGGAGTGTCTGCGGGCAATAAGTCTTTCCATTTGCTGCCGAAATCGACTAAAGTTGTGATATTCGGTTCCCACGGTTCGTATTTCAGGTTATAGAAATCCTGGTAGGCGACTTCCGAAGAAAAATATTCGTCTGCCAGGCCGGCGAAGCTATGTCCGAACTCATGTGTAAAGACGACAGGTGTCCGTGGGTTGTCGGCTGTCCCGCAGGCATAGAAGTTGTACATGCCGCCACCGCCGTACATATCTGTGTTTATCAGCAGGAATATTGCATCACATGGAACGTTCCAGACGGCATCGCGGATCGATTTCATATCCGGTGTTGTCAGATAACGGTCTACACCGAATGTATAATAACCGGAATTGAGGGCAGTGTTCTTGAAGATACCTTTACCCGAAACATCCGTGCCCGATTCTTCCGATACCAGGCAGACAGCCCATGCGTTGAAGTCGTTTCGACGTGTCGTGAAAGGAGGAGTCGCGAACAAGGCTTCTGTAAACCTGTTTGCATCTGCTACGAATTTCTCCTGTTCATCCGCCGTGTATCCTTCAGCAATAAAAACAAGGTCCACTTTTTCTGTCGAATCGCCGCTTTTCTGTATCTGATGCACTTTATTGGCTTTCAGTTTTCCCCGGTCGATGAAGATACTTTTGGGATCGACCTCTTGTTTCAGCAACGGATGGAATTGCATGTCGGCCTTGTCGCGTGCCGTGATCTCGACATAGATAGGTACTTTCGGGAAAGGAACGGAAGCGCTGTTTGTCCACGATTGTGTTTCTGTCTTAGCCTGTTCTGTCGAGCGCCATTCTTCGAACAACGTATTGAAGCCGCGTGAGTAAATCAGCTTATTCGTAGCTTTGTCATAGACATTAATATAATAACCTCCGTAATTGAACTTATCGATCAGGTTCTTGACCGGACCTCCCCATACCGGTTCTTCACGCAACCCCTGGATAGCAGCCGATTGTGACTTTAGATTACCGCTCAAGGCAAAATCCACCCGGAGACTTTTCTTTTCGAAATATTTGTCGAAGTCACTCTGGGCAAATACGGAGAAGTTGCATAGAATGGCAAGAAGTAAAAGTGAAATCTTTGTTTTCATATTAGTATGCGTTATTATGTGTAATTCTTACTCGCAAATATAAGACTTTTTGTAGATTAACCGGTCGATATCGTTTAAATATGTAGCTTTTTTGTTCCTTCTGTTTTCTGCCTGTAACGTAATTGTAAAAAGAATGAAGTGTTGCTGTTATCCGCACCTTCTACTTTTGCGGCGGAAAAGAAAAACAAATAATGAAGCAATTACTACTCGTTTTATTTTTGACTTTGACTCCGGCTGCTTATCTGACCGCTGCGACAGTTAAAGGTTGGGTTAAGGATGCGCAGACCGGCGAAGAACTGATCGGTGCTGCTGTGTATGTGAAAGAAAATCCGGCGATGGGAACGACAGCCGGGCTGGACGGGACATTCGTCCTGAAAGATGTGCCGGAAGGAAAAAACATCACGTTGGTTTGCAGTTATATCAGCTATGAGACACAGGAACAGAACGTAAACACGCTGTCCGGCCGGGATGTACTGTTTAACATGAAGCCTTCGGCCATGAACCTGGAAGGTGTCACGATCATAGCCGCCAATCCGGGACGTACCGAAGCCGGTGCCCGCGGGATTGAGAAGCAGGCGATGAATGTGGTCAACGTCATGAGTGCGAAAGCGATCGAGCTGTCACCGGATATTACGGTTGCCAATGTGATCCAGCGTATGTCCGGCGTGACGGTCGAGCGTAACAGTAGCGGAGAAGGTCAGTATGCCATTTTACGGGGTATGGACAAACGGTATAACTATACGTTGGTGAACGGTGTGAAGATTCCGAGTCCCGATAATAAGAACCGCTTTGTGCCGCTTGATATCTTCCCCTCCGAGATGCTGGACCGTCTGGAGGTGACCAAATCCTTGACGGCGAATATGGAGGGAGACGGCATTGGTGGCGCTGTCAATCTGATCATGAAAGATGCTCCTTCCGAACGCCAATTTACGGCCAACTTGTCTACCGGTTATAACGCGATGTATTTCGGTCGTGACTTCCAATCGTTCAACCGGGGCGGTATCGTAAAGAAATCTCCTTACGAAGCGTTGGGGAAACCGGAAGATTACAAAGTGACGATGGAAGACTTTACGACTTCGAACCTACGGATGAAATGGAAGAAACCGCTGCCGGACCTGACTGCCGGACTTTCGTATGGCGACCGCTTTTTTGATGATAAATTGGGCGTCATGTTGGCGGGGAGTTTTCTGAGTACCAGCCGGGGAAAGAAAAGTCGGCTCTATTATCAACCGGGAACGAGCCATAACGGGATAGAATACCGTAATTATTCATCGGAACAGACACGTATCGGTGTGCATGCCAAACTGGATTACTCCTTGAACGACAACCATAAGCTGACTTGGTATAACGGTTATATGGATATGAGCGAAGCCGAAGTGCGCGAGGGGGAAGATGAAAAGGAACGGGCTGTCCGTATGCGTTGGAACCACCAGTATATCATCAATTCGACCTTAAAAGGCGAACATTTGTTTCTGTCTGGCGGAGCGTTGCGGTTGAACTGGTCGGCTGTCTTGTCCAAAGCATTCAGCGAAACGCCCGATAATGCGGAAATATATCTGTTGGGTTCCCATGTGTCTACTACGGATGCGGCCAAACGTCGTTGGGAACATAACTCGGATAAGGACAAAGCCGGATATGTCGATCTGGCATATAAGTTGAAATTGGATGGCGGGGCGATCCTGGATTTCTCGGCCGGAGGTATGTACCGGGATAAGAAGCGTGACAGTTTCTTTAATGAATATACGTTCAACTCGGCTACCGGTTCCAAGAATCCGCAATATATCAATAAGGACTGGTTTAATTTTGACGAGATACAATTCGTCCCCCGTCCTTATGGCAACATAGGGGACCCTCTGAATTACGATGCAACGGAAAAGATCGGTGCCGGATATGGAATGGTGAAGTATACCTTGAAGGAATGGGAATTGATCGCCGGGGTGCGTGTCGAGCATACGAATCAGGGATATGTACTGAAATTTCCCCGTGATGTTGATCCGGAAGGAAACCAGGACTATACGGATGTATTGCCGAGTTTCCATGCCAAATACGGTATCCATCGAAATGCCAACCTGCGTTTCTCGTATGCGCGTGCCATCAATCGTCCGAGCTTTTTCGAGATCGTGCCTTACAGCATCATTAATGAAGATTATAAGGAAAAGGGAAATCCGGACTTGAAGCATACGGTTGCCGACAATATCGATTTACGTTATGAATTTTTTCCAAAGTCTTCCGAGCAGTTTATGGTCGGCCTGTTCTATAAGAATATCCAGGACCCGATCGAATACGGGTTGTTGAACGAAGGCCAGGATACCTATTATAAACCGATGAACTTCGGTGACGCCAAGAATCTGGGGATGGAAGTCGATGTGATGAAATACTTCAACTGGTTCGGTATTAAGGCAAACTATACCTATACACATTCGAAGGTCACGACAGACAAGCGTATCATGGAAGGATCGGAAGTGAAGTCGGTGCGCCAGTCCCGTCCACTGTTCGGACAGGCGGCCCATGTGGCAAATCTCTCCCTGCTTTTCAAAGAGACCAGGCACGGCTGGGAGGGCCAGGTGTCTGCCAGCTATACGGGAAAACGTCTGAGCGACATTTCGAACTGGTATGAAGATGATATATGGGAGGACGGCTACGCCCAGCTGGATGCTTCGATAGAAAAAAGTTTCAAGAACGGCATCAGTATCTTTGGCAAGGCCTCCAACCTGTTGGATATCCCGCTCTTGCGCTACATTCAGAAAGGACCGCGTACGGAGAGTGTGGATTCAGACCGGCATAATGGGAATGTGATCGAACGGAAAGAATGGCACGGTCAGTCATTTATGCTCGGCATCCGGTATAAACTTTAACATAGCAATTATATTAATATTTACATTAAGCATTTATTTTATGAAATTCAATGCATTATTAGTGAGTGCAGCCATGATGGTCATGACTTTGGCTGCTTGTGGTGACGATGATCCTGTTAATCCGGATAATAATCAGGGTGGAAATGAAGATACGGAGACTGTGGAGGGGGATGTCGAGGGGACTTGGAAAGCCAATTCCATCATATTGGTATCAGGCCATATCACAGTACCGGCCGGTAAATCCCTGACAATAGAGGAAGGTGTGCAGGTTATCTTTGATGACAAAGGTGTCGGAGCCAACCATGTCCCTGTTGAATTTACGGTAGACGGCAATCTTTACTGTAAGGGAACAGCTGAAAATCCGGTCCTTTTCTCCGTAGCTGAGGAAAATCGCACGAAAGAGAATACGTTTGCCGGCTTATGGGGTGGTATCGTCGCTTCGAACAGTTGCGAGGAAATGTTGATCGACCATACCGTTATCGAATATACGGGTGGCCAGGTGGTGGAAGGTTCTCCGGCTGCGGCCAACGGTGTATATACGGCCGGTGACGACGCTTATCCGCAGATCACGACTAACAATATCAAGGGGAAATATGTCATCACTAATTCTGTTCTTCGTAATGGCTGGTCTGACGGTATTTATTTGATGGGCGGACAGGCAATCATAGCTGGCAATACGTTTGCCGCCAACGGATATGACGGGGCGGAAGCTGTCAATGTAAAAGCCGGATGTACGGTGGATGTCGCCGGTAATATCATGTTCAGCCCGAACACTAACGGATTGAAACTGTCCAGTTCAGGCCAGAGCGAAACGCGCGGCCAGGCTAAGGTTCAGGCCTACAATAATACAATCGTCAATGCCGGTTGGCGTCGCGACGGTGAGAAGGGTGGTTGTGTATATGCTGAAAAGAATGTGTTGGCGAATGTTTTCAACAACTTGATGGTAAATTGCAAGTTCCGTGCCATGACTCCGAGCTTCAAGAACCCGAACGACCCGGAAGAGGGTTATAGCGACCAGTCTGTGATCGATTATAATTTTTATGCTTCCGGTAGCCAGAAAAGTGATATTGTATATGAAGAGGAAAGCGGTGTCGCCTATGCATGGGCCGGTTATAACTACGAACATAAGAATTACAACTCCGGAGTAGTGGATGTGCATAGCATTATCGCTACTGAAAATGATTTGAAGGACCCGCTGTTCGAAAACTTTGCCGTTAACGAAGTCGCTTTGACCGAATATGTATATGATGAAGGATGGGATTTCCATGTCAAATCCGGTTCTCCGGTATTGGCAGGCGCTAATAGCGGAACAGATGCCAACTTGGTTCCCTACTTTTCGACAAACGGGCTTTTCGTAAATGGTGTCATTTACCATTCGCCGGCGGTGAAAGCACAATTCGGAGCTTTCGGTTTAAAATAAAAGAACATGATGAATAGAAGAAATTATTTACAGACCTTATCGGCTTTGTTCGCAGTCTCCGCTTTTGGGGGCTGCACTTCTGCCGGTAAGCAGAAAGATGCGTCGAATTCGGAAACGGATATTGCCGGTCCTGCTTTAGCAGGGGAGGCATTCGACGTTCCGGCCGTATCGGAAGAAAGCAAAAATTTTTATCTGGTCAGCGACTTGGGACGGAACGGTTATTATGAACAAAAGACGATTGCCGAGTTGATGGGAAACCTGGCGGAAAAGATAGACATCGAATTTATTGTCGCGGCCGGGGATACTCATCATTTCGAGGGAGTAGCCAGCGTCGACGATCCGTTGTGGATGACAAACTACGAGCTTGTTTACAGCCATCCTGAGCTGATGCTGGAGTGGTTTGCCGTCAACGGGAACCATGAGTATCGCGGTAATACGCAAGCGGTATTGGATTACGGCAAGAAAAGCCGTCGTTGGATCGTCCCTTCCCGTTATTACTCAAAAGTCGTGGAGGCGGGTGAAAATGAGAAAGCCTTGTTGGTATTTATAGATACTTCGCCTCTGATTGACAAATACCGTGAAGATACGGAGAAATATCCCGATGCCGGCAGACAGGATATGGAAGAGCAGCTTCAATGGATTGAAAAAACGCTTGCCTCTTCTGCTGAGAAATGGAAGATCGTAATCGGCCATCATCCTGTCTATGCCGATACGCCGAAAGAGGAAAGTGAACGTGCCGATATGCGTAAACGTTTGGAGCCTCTGTTGGACAGATATGGTGTCGATATGTATTTTTGTGGTCATATTCATAACTTCCAGCACATCCAGCCTGCTGACAGCAAGGTTGACTATCTGGTAAATACATCCGGTTCACTTTCCCGTAAGGTAAAGACTGTCGAGGGTACGAAGTTCTGTAATCCGGAAGCCGGGTTCACTGTAGTCAGCATGGAAGATAGTAAGTTATCCTTTTATCTGATGAATGGAAAAGGGAAAATACTGTACGAGTACAGCCGAACAAGATAATACCATCGAAAAAGAACATATTTATTCCTTGTTAGTCCGGAAATCTCCTTGTATTTCATATGCAAGGCGATTCCGGACATTTCCTTTTGGTCGAAAATATGAATGATAGATTCTTTTGATTTTGTTGTTTTATTGTCTGATTATAAGTGATTTATTATACTGATAAAGACGAGTGAAAAACCGAACTTATTGTCTTTTTTAAACTAAACGCGTTTTTCCCTGTTTATTAAATAGACACCACATGCCCGGTCCTGGGAATTACTTCTAAACATGACCAAATATAATTTTTAAAATATGACGAAAATAGAAATAAAAGACTTATCGATTCTTTTCGGACCTGAGAAGGCCAAAGCGAAAAAGATGATTAAGCAAGGTAAGAGCAAACAGGAAATTTTAAAAGAAACAGGCTGTACCATAGCTGTCCGTAATGCCAATCTGGAAATAAAGGAAGGAGAGATGTTCGTGATAATGGGGCTCTCCGGTAGTGGTAAGTCGACGTTGGTGCGTTGCATTAACCGGCTGAACGAACCCTCTATGGGGGAGATATGGTTGAGCGGTAGGAACATCACATCTCTGTCGGATAAGGAACTGTTGCAAATACGCCGTAAGGAGATGGCGATGGTATTCCAGCATTTTGGCCTGTTGCCTCACCGGACTGTATTGAGTAATATAGCTTTCGGGCTTGAATTGCAGGGAGTACCTAAAGAAGAGCGCGAAAAGAAAGCATATGAAAGCATAGCCGTTGTAGGATTGAAAGGATATGAGAACCAGCGTGTGGACGAACTCTCCGGAGGTATGCAGCAGCGCGTCGGATTGGCACGTGCTTTGGCGAACGACCCGGAAGTCCTGTTGATGGACGAGGCTTTTTCTGCCCTTGACCCACTTATCCGCGAACAGATGCAGGACGAGTTGCTGGACTTGCAGGAGAAGATGAAACGTACCATTGTCTTTATCACACATGATCTGGACGAGGCCATCAAATTAGGCGACCGTATTGCCATTATGAAGGATGGCGAAGTCGTACAGGTCGGGACGCCCGAAGAGATATTGACCGATCCGGCGAACGACTATGTCACCCGTTTTACCGAGAGTGTGGATCGTGGGCGTGTCGTTACGGCCTCTTCCATCATGCTGACTCAACCGATCGTTGTCCGTATCCGCAAAGATGGTCCGGAGGCCATAATCCGCAAGATGAGGGAAAAACGTTTGTATGCATTGCCCGTGATCGGAACGGACGAGCAGTTTCTTGGTGAAATACGGTTGAAAGATGTGCTGCGGTTGCGTAAGGAAGGGGCGCGGGATATCAGTTCGATTGTCATGAAAGAGGTCCCTTCCGTATTGGAGAGTATGACAGTCGAAGATATG
>UMII01001092.1_pt1 | contig 15613 bp, 10 predicted proteins | sample 1965731 | NCBI WGS metagenome assembly UMII01 (sample SAMEA4836118, study PRJEB28245) | human gut metagenome | biome: gut microbiome; material: fecal sample | place: Denmark | collected 2008
CGGTCGTAATGACAGCGATAATGGCGGAGTTTCCGAGTGCTTTCAGGAATCCATGGTCTGCAGCGAACAGGTTTTGCAGGTTCTTGAACAGGCTTGTTCCAAAGGTGACCGTACCACGGTTGATGTCAACGGCATCATTCGTTGCACAGATAATCATCCACAAAAACGGGAAGATGGAAATAATGGAAGCCAGAATTAAGAATACATACTTGAAAATGTGAAACGGGTGAACTTTCTTTTTCCGTCCAACGGTGGACGGCATCGTTGTAGCTGCTGCCATAATTAATCATCTCCTCCCACTTTCATCTGAATGGCGGACAGAATTGCAATCATTACCAGTACAACAAAGGCAATCGCAGCTGCATAACCGAAGTTCGGTGTATACTTGAAGCAGAGGTTGTAGATGTACTGGGAAATGGTCAAAGTCGTATTGGCTGGGCCACCGTCAGTGATGTTCTTAACTTCATCGAAGAGCTGTAATGTACCGATGGTGGAAGTAATGGTTGTGAACAAGATAATCGGTTTCAACTGCGGGACAATGATTTTGAAGAACTTCTGGAAGCCGTTGCAGCCGTCCAATTCTGCAGCTTCATAAATCGAAGGGTCGATGTTCTGTAAGCCGGATAAGTAGAAAATCATATTGTAGCCCGTCCATCTCCACGTGATAGAGATGATAATCAGAGCCTTTGCAAATGCAGGGCTGGTTGTCCAGCCGATTGGCTCAGAAATGAGATGCATTGCCATCAGTATCTGGTTGACCAAACCGTCGCCGGAGAAGATGCTCTTCATAATCAAAGAGTAGGAAACCAGCGAGGTGACACACGGTAAGAAAATGGCAATCCGGAAGAAACTTCTGCACTTGAGCTTCTTATCGTTCAACAGAACGGAGATGAACAAGGCAAGAATAATCATGACTGGCACTTGAACCAATAAATATAAAAAGGTATTGACCAATGCTTTCCGGAAGGTGGTATCCGTCAGCATGCGTTTATAGTTGCTCAGACCGGCGAATGTCAGTTGATTGCCCTGACCGCTTTGCAGCGAGAGCAGGAACGATTGAATCATTGGAATGAAAACCAGAACGGAAATCATGATGACGCTGATGGAAACGAAGCCCCAGCCCCAACGATTGCTGACTTTTCCAATCGGAGCGAATGTTTCTTTTTTCTTTTGTTTTTTGATTTCAGACATAAGGATCCTCCTCCTTTACCGTTGGTTTCAGGATGTGGAATGCCGCAGAAAAGGGGGCGTCTGCGGCAAGCCAAATCTCTGTTTTGTAACTCTTGTCAGAGAGCTTACAACCAAACTTAGTTGAGTACAGCAGCTTCTGCCTGAACCTGTGTATTGGCGAGTGTTTCGTCAATATCTGCACCCTGGAGAATCGACTGAACGGCTTCAGACATGATGTCTTCAATGCTGTATGTGTAAAGACCATAGTTGACGGTTGGAATTTCTGCTGTCCACTTGGAGAAGTCGCTGAAGATTTCCTGACCGCCGAAGAATTCATTCGGCTTCTTGTAGTTTTCTGCATCTGCGGAAGCCTTCAGTGTGCTAACCAGATTGATTTCAGAAACCAAGTCGTTCATCAGGTCAACATTGGAAGCGAATGTTTCTGCTAAGAAGTTTTCTGCCAATTCGCCATTGCCAACCTTGTCGAGCACGTACCAGCTGCCGCCGCCGATGTTGGAGGTATTCAAAGAGCTGTCTACGTTGTCCAGTCTTGGCAGCGGAGCAACTGCCCACTTGCCGCTCTGGTCTTCTGCTGCTGCGATGGTCGGAGCAATCCAGCATCCAGTCGGAACAGAAGCAACGTCACCCTTCTGGAATGCACCGACGAACGGATCCCAACCGGAGATCTGTTCTGCAATGCCTGCTTCAATGATCTGCTGATAGGTCTTAACGGATTCTTTCAGAACCTCGTTGTCTGCGATGTCAACGGTCTTGCCGTCTTCCTTAACATACCAAGCACCAGCGGACTGCATCATCATCCGAATCTGTCCGAGGTCGCTCGGGTCTAAGGTCAGCATATACTTGCCGGTCTTTTCCTTGACATCCTTGCCGATCTGGATAAATTCGCTCCAAGTCAAATCCTGCATGTCATCGGTGGTATAACCTGCTTCTTCGATGTAATCGGTGCGGTAGAACAGAGCCGCAACGCCGCTATCGAACGGAACGCCGTACACCTTGTTATCCTGTGTCATAACACCTAACTTGTAATCCATGAAGTCATCCGGATTAACAGTGTTGGACAAATCTCTCAGTTCGCCCGGATAAGCATTCAGGTAGTTCTGAATCCGGTAGTCTTCAATCAGAACGATGTTCGGCAGACCCTTGTAAGTGCCGCTGGAAAATGCGGTGTTCAGTGTCTGTACGATGTCATCCTGTGCCATGCTGACAACATTGACGGTTACATCCGGATGTTCCTTCTGGTAGTATTCCTTTGCGATGTTGGCAGCCTTTACGTTGAAGTTGTCATCCCACGCCCAGATGGTCAGGGTGTTCGGGTCGGAGCTGCTGGCGGTGCTGGAATCGGAACTAGAACCGCAAGCGGTGAGCATACCTGCCAACATGGTAACGCCGGTAACGGCAGCGAGTAATTTTTTTGTGTTCATAAGAACTCCTCCTTTTTCTATTTTGCACGATTTTCGTTCGCTCTGCAAAATCTTTTTTGTTTGTTGTGACTATATGATACCACAAATTGTAGCGGAATGGTTAGTGATATTTTTGTGAAAAATGGTGTTTTTTTGGTGTCCTGCAAAAAAAGAATGGTACTTTTTTGTGAAAATAGGAGTCTTTTGTGATTTTGGGTTGTAGATTCCGCCAAAAGAGCACCAAAAGTGGTTGCATTTTTATACAGCTGTCAAAAAAGTACGACAATTTGGTACAAATTTTAGGGCATCTTTTGGGACAGGGTTGACATGGAATCGAACCACCGCTCATACTATATAAAAGACAAGAAAAAAGTCAGCAAAATTCAGATTCAGAATCTGAGCAAAAGATGTTATTTTTGTGACATTTTTGCAGCAACTTGATTATTTTGGAAAGAACCGAAAAAAGCCTTGACGGAAACCGGAAAGTTCGATATAATAAAGTAAGAATCTGCTGTTACATACAGCGTTCAGCGACGGATTGCAATAGAAGAAATAGAAAATGAGGCGATGGAAATATGCAGAAGATACAGGTTTCTGCTTCGATTTTGAGTGCAGATATGTGTAACTTAGAAGCAGTGGTACGGACGTTGGAAACAAGCGGTACGGATATGCTGCATTTTGATGTCATGGATGGGCGTTTTGTCGATAATATTTCCTTTGGTATTCCCGTACTGGAAGCCATCCGGAAAAAGACCGATTTATTTTTAGATGTACATTTGATGATTTCCGACCCGCTGCACTATGCAGAACGGTTTGCAAAGGCTGGGGCGAACGGCATTACGTTCCATTTGGAAAGCGAAAGCGACCCACAGAAAACAATTGATGCCATTCATGCTTGTGGCATTCCAGCAGGCATTGTCATCAAGCCGAATACCCCAGCAGAGGCAGTCTTGCCGTATCTGTCCTCCGTGGAAATGGTGTTGGTCATGACGGTAGAGCCGGGCTTCGGCGGACAGTCTTTCCTGTGGGAGATGCTGAAGAAGGTGCAGTTCCTGCGGCAGAAGGCAGCCGAACAGGGCTTATCTGTCAATATTCAGGTAGATGGCGGCGTGAATGCGGAAACTGCTCCAGAGGCAGTGAAAGCCGGAGCAAATAACTTGGTAGTTGGCAGCTACTTATTCCGGCAGGAAAACTTGAAAACAGCTGTGGACTTCTTCCATCAGCTGGCAGACTGAAAAAGAGCATTTTTCGTAGAACAACGATCGAGAGAAAATAGGAGCGAACCCATATGAAAAAGAAATCCCCAAAAGTATACAAGGTAAAAACCGGGAACACAAAATCTTCCTCGGTGCATAATGTCTTGTCCGCAGTGGTGATGATTGCAGCGGCTGGTTTGGTTGGATTTGTTGGCTACAGCATCGCAAAGCCATTCATTCAGGATGATGCTGCAACTTCGGATTCCAGCCTGCAAATGAATGCAGCTGTGACCACGCAGGCGACCGAAGCAGCAACCACAGCGGAAACAACAACGGCAACAACGGCTGTTCCGGCGGCAGCTGGTTCGACCGTAGAACTGAAAACCACACCGGAAACGACTGCAACTTCAGTGGTTTGGGCTACAACTACAGGCGTTTCTACGGATATACAGATGGCAGGAACGGCATTTACGCACGAATCCACCACACAGGCAACCGCAACCGCCTCCGGCAGTGATGAAACAACTGGAACTGCTGCAAACGAAACACAAACCACGACCACAGAAGCGGTGAAGAAGGAGGGCGTTCCGCTTGCGAACTTCTCCGATGCCAAATCTGCACAGTGGCTGGATAGCTCTGTACTGGAAAGTGCCGATACCTTTACCGCAGCACTGGAGCAGGTCAGCGGAACAAAGGCAGTTGTTGTGCCGATGAAGTTGCAGGGCGGTTGGCTGAACTATGCCTCTACCGTTTCCTATGTTGCCGGAACTTATATTTGTGATGGCACCATGACCGCTTCGGAAATTGTCAATCTTGCAGCAGAAAAGGGCTTTTCTGTCTATGCTTTGATTAGCGTAACCAACGACAATCAGTTCCCGGAACTGTATAAAGATGCCAGCATTCCGCTGATCGATGGCTCTGGCAGATGGCTGGATAATTCTGTCGAAAAGGGCGGAAAGCCATGGATGACTCCATACAGTGAAACAACCATTTCCTATATGACTGCCATCATTCAGGAACTGGACAACGCAGGCTTCTCCGCAGCAATCTGTCAGGATTTTGTTTACCCGTCTTTCTGGGAGTCTGACCGAGATTTCATTGATGTCGATGCTTATTTCGGAGCAGACCGCTACAAGGCCATGCAGGACTTGGCAGATGCCATGGTAAACGCATCGAACAACATGACAGTCGTATTAGATATGAACTAATTCCGGCATAAGGAAGCAAAAAACGGACAACAATAAAGAAACAGAATGAAAAAGGAGTCAAAGGCTATGGCAAAATTCACTATTTCATTGGATAAAATCATTGATGAATTTAAACTGGAAACCATTTACACCCCAAAAAATGCTTCTGAAATTGAAATTGATGAGGCAGATGTCACCCGTCCGGGCTTGCAGCTGATGGGCTTTTATGAATACTTCAATCCAGAACGGATTCAGATCATCGGCAAGATGGAATATGCATACTTGTCCACGATTGATGAAGAAACCCGGGTACAGCGGTTGGATATGCTGTTTTCACAGCGGATTCCGGCTCTGGTTATCTCCAGAGAGCTGCCGTATTTTGAAGAAATGCTCGATTTGGCAAAGAAATATTCCGTTCCGCTCCTGCGGAGCAAGGAAAGCACCTCCAACTTTATCGCTGGACTGATTGCATTTCTGAACCTGAATCTTGCACCGAGAATCACCCGTCACGGCGTTTTGATTGAAATCTACGGCGAAGGCGTTTTCATCACCGGTGAAAGCGGCGTTGGTAAGAGTGAAACAGCAATTGAATTGGTAAAGCGTGGCCACCGTCTGGTTGCCGATGATGCAGTGGAAATCCGGAAGGTTTCCAACATCAGCTTGGTTGGTAGTTCGCCGGATAACATCCGCCATTTCTTGGAACTGCGTGGTATTGGTATCATCAATGCACGGCGGCTGTTTGGTATTGGTGCGGTTAAGAATACCGAAAAAATTGAATTGATTGTGGAGATGGAACAGTGGAATCCGGAAAAGATTTATGACCGGATGGGCGTGGATACCCAGTTTGTATCCCTGCTGGGCGTAAAAGTTCCGTCCCTGACGATTCCGGTTCGACCGGGTAGAAATCTGGCAGTCATCTTGGAAGTTGCAGCGATGAACAACCGTCAGAAGAAGATGGGTTACAATGCAGCTTCCGACTTGCTGGATCATTTAGGCTTGGAAGCAGAAGCCAAAGAGGTGATTAAGGATTACGATGCATTTTAAAAACCAGACAGGAGAGAATGACATGCAGGGATTAGAATCCATTACGGCGTGTTGTAACGCCCATTCCTGTTCGATTTTGCCGGCGGAATTGCTTTCAAAGCATACAACATTCCGCATTGGCGGAGCGTGTCAGGCAATGGTACAGATTGCAAATCGAGAGGGCTTGCAGGCAATTCTGCAATGCTGTCAGGAACAGCATCTTCCTTGGGTGGTACTGGGAAATGGCAGCAATATTTTGGCAGCAGATGAGGGCTATCACGGCATTGTATTACAGTTGGGCAGGGCGTTTTCCAACGTCCGGCAGCTGGATGAAACGACATTGTTTTGCGAAGCCGGAGCAACCTTGTCCGCTGTCGGAAAAATTGCCTTGGAGGCATGCTTGACGGGTATGGAATGTCTGGCAGGGATTCCGGGCACGATTGGCGGAGCAGTTTATATGAATGCCGGAGCGTACGGTGGAGAGATGAAAGACGTTGTCCGCAGTGTAGAATATCTGGACGAAACGGGAGCATTCCGGACGGCAACGCCGGAGGAATTGCAGTTCTCCTATCGGCACAGCATGTTCTCCGGTACGAAAAAGATTGTAACGGGTGTGACCTTGCAACTGCAAGCCGGAAAATATGCAGACATTCGGGAAGAGATGCAGAAGTTGAAAAATCAGCGTGTTGCAAAGCAGCCGTTGGAGTTGCCGAGTGCAGGCAGTACGTTCAAGCGTCCGGTCGGCAGCTATGCGTCTTTCCTGATTGACCAGTGCGGCTTGAAAGGGGCAAGTGTTGGCGATGCACAAGTCAGCGTGAAACATGCTGGATTTGTGGTCAATACCGGCCATGCAACTTGTCGGGATGTGCTGGAACTCTGCGATTTTGTAATTGAAACCGTAAAGGAGAAAACTGGCTACTGTCTGGAGTTAGAACCCGTGATTTTAAAATAACAGGAGGGAAAACAGATGCAGGTTGTCGTTGTAACTGGAATGTCCGGTTCTGGAAAATCAACAGTCATGGATGTAATGGAAGATATTGGGTATTATTGCATTGACAATTTACCGCCGCAGCTCATCCACCGATTTGTAGAAATTTGCAGGGAGTCGGAAAACAAGCTGGAAAAAATCGCAATTGCTGCGGATTTGCGGTCAGGAGAAATGTTTGCGGATGCCTATGACTGTGTTTGTCGGTTGAAAGAACAGTCAGATTTACATGTAAAGCTGCTTTACATCGAAGCACAGGACGAAGTCATCATTAAACGCTACAAGGAAACACGCCGGAAACATCCGCTGGATGAACGATTTAACGGCTGTCTGCATCAGGCACTGGAATTTGAACGAGAACAGCTGCTGCGATTAAAAGCAATTGCAGATTATTATATTGAAACGTCTTATATTTCTGTTTCCCAGCTCAAAGAACAGATTCGAGAAACCTTCTTGGAAACGCCATCCGATTCGCTTTCGATTAAAGTAACGTCTTTCGGCTTTAAGTATGGCGTGTCTACAGAATCGGATTTGGTGTTCGATGTTCGTTGTCTGCCGAATCCGTATTATATTCCGGAGTTGCGGCATCATACGGGCTGTGATGCCTGCGTACGGGACTATGTGATGCAGTTTGAACAATCCAAAATTCTGTTGCAAAAGATTGAAGACCTGCTGGACTTCCTGATTCCGCTCTACATCAAGGAGGGAAAAAGCCGTCTGGTGATTGCATTCGGCTGCACGGGCGGCAAACACCGTTCGATTACCTTTACCGAACTCATCGGGGATTATCTGATTGAAAAGGGCATGCACGTCATCAAGCAACATCGAGATATTGGAAAGGATCGTCCCTAACGAACCCACCGCACCGCCTTGCGGCAAAGCAGGGCGGTGTTTTTTTGTGGAGAAACCGAAAAAAATTTTTTCTCTTGTGACATTTTCCACCGTTGCAGGTAGTTTCCAGTAAGAGGGCAACATGGCACACAAGAGAAACGACCGTTGGAAAGGAGAGAACCGCCATGTCCTTCTCGCAGGATGTCCGGCAGGCATTAAAACGTACCATCTTAGACAAAGACCAAGCCTTTTCCTGTCTGTATGGCATACTGCTGTACAGTCGTGTGTTTACTTCGGAGCAAATCTGTCTGCAAAGCGAAAGCGAAACCATTGTGGACTTGCTGCCGCAACTGTTACATACGGTATTTTCGTTCCCGAAAGGAACGGTCACAGTCGAACGGGGCAGGGGCGGACTTTACAGCCTTTCCCTGCAAAATCCAGCTGCGGTTGCAGAAATCTGTGAACGCTATCACATCCACCTCGACAATCGGCAAATCAACCTCTGTAACATTGTGCAGAACAGCATGCCGGCATTTCTGGCAGGGGTATTCCTGACTTGTGGAAATCTCATGGACCCCAACAAATCCTATCATCTGGAATTTGTCACGCCAACTTCGGTTCTCTGTAACGACTTGAGTCTGTTCCTGCAACAATTGTTAGGCATCAAGGGGCATGTATTTCAGCGAAAGCAAAGTTTTGTGCTCTATGTCAAGGACAGTGAACAGATTGAAGATATGTTGACGTTTATGGGGGCTCAGCAATGCACGCTGGACTTGATGAATATCAAGATTAAAAAAGATATGCGGAACAAGGCGAATCGGGTGCGAAATTGCGATGCCGCAAACATTGACAAGGTTGTTTCTGCGGCAATGCGGCAGACGGAAGAAATTCTGCTCCTTGCAGAGAAGCGAGGACTGGACACGCTCCCACCGGACTTGCAGGAGCTGGCAGAATTGCGGCTGGAAAATCCGGAACTCAGCCTGAAAGAGTTGGGCGAACTGCTGCACCCTCCCATTGGGCGTTCCGGTGTGAACCATCGGTTTCAGAAATTATCCATGATGGCAAAGGAGTTGCGAGAACATGTCGGAACAGAAAAATGATGCCTTTATACATCTGCACGTTCACAGCGTCTATAGTTTACTGGATGGAGCGTGTCGGATTCCAGAGATGATGGAACGCCTGAAAGAACTGGGACAAACTGCGGTTGCACTGACTGACCACGGGAATCTATACGCTGCTATTTCGTTTTATCAGGCAGCCAAAAAAGCTGGCATTCATCCGATTATTGGCTGTGAAGTCTATGTTGCCAGCCGAACACGGTTTGACCGAGGAACAGCACTTGACCGAAAGCGGTATCATCTTGTTCTGTTGTGTGAAAACCAGACAGGCTATCAGAATTTGGTGGAACTGGTTTCCAAGGCATGTTTAGAGGGCTTTTATCAGAAGCCACGGGTGGACTGGGAACTGTTGACACAGTATCACGAAGGGCTGATTGCCCTGTCTGGCTGTCTGGCAGGGGAGATTCCACAGCTGCTGTTATCGGGCGATTATGCAGCTGCCAAGCAGACCGCTCTCAACTATCAGGCAGTATTCGGAGCGGAACGGTATTACTTAGAAGTGCAGAATCACGGCTTGCAGGAACAGAAAACCGTCTTGCCCTTGTTGGAACAGCTTTCCCGAGAAACGGGAATCCCGTTGGTTGCAACCAACGATGCCCATTACCTGACCAAAGAAGAAGCAGAGATGCAGCAAGTGTTGCTGTGCATTCAGACGGGAAAAACACTGGATGACCCCACCGCTTTACGGTTTGAAACCGAAGAATTTTACCTGAAAAGCACGCAGGAGATGCAAACATTATTTGCAGCGATGCCGGAGGCGATTGCCAACACGAAACGAATTGCAGACCGCTGTCATGTGGAACTGGAAACCGGAACGCTGCATTTGCCAGCCTTTTCTATGGAGGGTGTTTCTGACAACATCGCATTTTTTCAGGCACTCTGTGAAAAAGGCATGCAAAAACGCTATGGAACGCCTGTTCCAGAACCGGTGCGAAATCGCTTGCAGCGAGAAACGCAAGTGATTCAACAGATGGGATATGTGGATTATTTTCTGATTGTCTGGGATTATGTCCGCTATGCCAAACAGCACGGGATTCCGGTTGGCCCTGGACGTGGTTCGGGAGCAGGCAGCCTCTGTGCATACTGCATGGGCATTACAGAAATTGACCCGATGGCATATCATCTGCTCTTTGAGCGGTTTCTGAATCCGGAACGAGTGAGCATGCCGGATTTTGACATTGATTTCTGCGTAGAGGGCAGACCTGCCGTGAAAGAATACGTGATTCAAAAGTACGGAGCAGACCGTGTAACGGAAATCATCACGTTTGACTTTTTCAAGGCTCGTGGAGCAATTCGAGATGTCGGGCGAGTGCTGCATTTGCCCTATGCATTTTGTGACCAGATTGCCAAGAAGATTGACCCTCGACAGACCATTGCGGAAACGCTGGCAGCACCAGACGGGAAAGCGTTACAGCAGCTTTTGCATACAAATGCCGATGCAAAAAAGCTGCTGGATTTGGCACAAAAAATAGAAGGTGTTCCTCGGCATACCTCCACGCACGCAGCCGGTGTGATTATCTCTGCGATTCCACTGTTGGAAATGGTACCTTTGCAAAAGAATGAAGATACCATTGTGACGCAATATCCGATGGGGGACTTGGAAACGCTGGGCTTTTTGAAATTCGATTTTCTTGGGCTGCGAAACTTAACCATTATTCGGAATTGTGTCCGGATGATTCAGGAAACCGAACCGCACTTCTCGATTCATCATATTCCGATTACAGATGCAGCCGTCTATCAGATGATGGCAAACGGCGATACAATGGGCGTTTTTCAGTTTGAAAGTGCGGGTATGCGACATGTTCTCCTGCAAATGCAGCCAAAATGTCTGGAGGATTTGACCGCAGCTCTTTCGCTTTACCGACCAGGTCCACGAGATTCCATCCCACAGTATCTGGAAAACCGGAAACATCCGGATTCGATCTCTTACGCTCACCCATTGTTGAAACCGATTCTGGAAGTCACCTATGGCTGTATGGTCTATCAGGAACAAGTCATGGAAATCTGTCGGTCGCTGGCAGGGTATTCTTACGGGAGAGCGGATGTTGTCCGTCGGGCAATGTCCAAGAAAAAACAGGAAGTCATGGAGCAGGAACGGCAGACATTCTTATATGGATTGGATGGCGTTTGCAGCGGAGCGATTCAAAATGGTGTGCCGAAAGCGGTTGCAGAGTCTATCTTTGATGAAATCAGTCGATTTGCAGCGTATGCCTTTAATAAGTCCCATGCGGTCGCCTATGCCTATCTGGCATATCAAACCGCCTATCTCAAGTGTCATTATTTTTCAGCATATATGGCAGCATTGATGACCAGCGTCATTGGAGATTTTCCAAAGCTGCTGGCATATAGTTCCGCCTGTAAGAAAGCAGGGGTTGCGGTTTTACCGCCCCATATCAACGAAAGCCATGCTGCCTTTACCTGTACGAAGCAGGGCATTCGGTTTGGATTGCATGCCGTCAAGAATGTTGGCATTGCACTGATTGAAAAACTGGAACGAGAACGGCAGGCACACGGAGCATTTACTGACTTGTATGATTTTTGCGAGCGAATGCAGGGCATAGAATTGAACAAGCGAGCACTGGAAAGCCTGATACAAAGCGGTGCATTGGATGGACTGGGCTGGAATCGGCGGCAGATGCTGACGCAGGCAGATGCAGTTCTATCTGCTGCAAAGGAAACCGCTGCAACGCAAGTGGTCGGGCAGATGCAGCTATTTGGCGGGGATGCTACAGGCAGCTGGCAGCGACCAGCACCAGAACCCTTGAAGGAATTTTCTCCGGCAGAGCTGCTGCGGATGGAACGGGAAGTTACCGGAATGTATCTTTCTGGAAATCCGTTTCAGCCTGTGCAGTATCTTTGCCGTCTGCTGCATGTGCCTGCCAGCACGGAACTTTCTGACTTGCCGGAGCAGGCAGAAATCGCATTTCTGGGCATCTTGCAGAGTGTGAAACCGCATCTGACCAAAAAGCAGGAACGAATGTGTTTCTTCCAGATGGAAGATGAAACCGGAACGCTGGAATGCGTGGCATTTCCGAATGTCTTTCGTGCGATTCAGCAGAAATTGCAGCCGGATACGATTTTATGGTGTAAGGGGCGGTTGTCCGTTCAGGAAAGCGGTGTTTCTCTATTGTGCAGCAGCGTTCTGACATTGGAAGAGTTGCAAAAACAGCTTTCCCGTGCGAAATTCTGCATCAAATTATCGTCTACAGATACAGACCGGATGCAGCAGGCAATTCAAATTGCTGCGAAGTATTCCGGAGAAACTGCATTGTGTTTCTATCTCACCGACCAAAAGAAGATGATCCAACCGAAGCAGAAGCAAAGCATTGCGATTTCTGCGGAGAGTGAGCAGGCATTTTCTGCTATTTTTACCAGTTCAGAACTGGGTATTTTACAAGTATAACAGCGTATCTTAGGGGGAATGGATGATGCAATCAACATTTTGGAAACGAACCATTTGCAGTGTGCTTGCGTGCAGCAGCCTTTTTTACAGCTTGCCGCTGAGCAGTGCAGCAGATGCCGAAACTGGTGCATCTGCATCGGAAACAGAATCTACAGAACCAACCGAACCGCCGGATGACCCCGTGGTTTCAAGTACAGATACACCAGCGGAAACAACCGAAACCGCAACGGAAACCATCCTGGAAGAGCCGGATGATGATAACATTTCTTTGGGCGACTTAACAGGGGACGGTATGATTGCGGTGGATGATGCTGTTTTTGTGTTGACGATATATGCAAAGATGGCAGCCGGAATAGAAGTGAATCTGACACCGAATCAATTTTTCTATTCCGACTGCAATCACGATGGGAAAGTGGATGTTACCGATGCGGTTTTGATTCTGGAATACTATGCAAAACGGGCAGCGGGTGCAACAGAGCTTTCTTTTTCGGATTACATTGACCAGAAAAACCAGCAACCAGAAACCACCACAACGACAACTACTGCAACAGAATCCATTCCGGTGGAAACAACGACCACGACTGTTTCTACAGAAATGACCGAATCTGTGACCACCGAACCAACAACAGAAGCAACTACTACAACCATACAACCAACGACGACCACCACTTCTGAACAAACGACTACAATCACAACTACCACGACGACTACAAAAACAACCACCACGACAACGACCAAAGCAACGACAGCTAAAACTACCACAACGACATTACCGCAAGCAAAGCAATTGTCTGTGAACTGTATCTTGCAGAATGATGCTCCATCGTTGCCGACTGGCTGCGAAGCAACGGCATTGACGATTGCTCTGCAATATGACGGATTTTCTGCGGAAAAAACCGATATTGCAAAAACCTATCTCCCGAAGATGTTATTCTATACCTTGAATAATATCTATTATGGAGCAGATTTCCAGTATGTTTTCCCAGGTGACCCGATGACTTCCTACGGGTACGGCTGTTATGCTCCGGCAATTGTTGCCACGGCGAACGCTTACTTTACCGCACAAAAAAATGCCTCCTATGCAGAGAATCTCTCCGGGACAAGCTTTGAAGACCTGTTCCCATACATTGCAGCCGGTAGACCGGTTGTTTTCTGGGGTACAATGGGAATGCGAGCACCGGAAACAGGTGGCAGCTGGACAACACCGGAAGGCGATACGGCAACTTGGGTGAGCCATGAACATTGCTTGGTTCTGACGGGATACGATAAAAACGCTGGAACGGTATCTGTTGCAGACCCTCTGCGTGGAAATGTAACCTATGATTTGGACTTGGTTGCACAGCGATACAATCAGATGGGCAAGCAAGCAGTCATCATTCATGCAACAACCGATTCCAAAACAGAAGCCGAAGGCGTTCTGGATAATGGTATTTACCGGCTGCGAAATGCGGGAAGCGGACTCTATATGACCGTTGCAGATGGTGTTGATGCAGACGAACGCAACTTGATTCAAGATGCAGCCGATGGCACAGCGGCACAGGAATTTCGGATTTCCTATGATACAGACCGGAACGCTTATCGGTTGTATACGATGTGTTCTTCTGGTGAAACAAATCGCGTGGTGGACATTGTAAAGCTGGGCGGCAGCGTTGTCAGCGGCTGCAATGCAGAAATTTATCGTCCAGTGGATGCTCCTGCACAGACATTTGTTCTCGTTCCGCAGGCGGACGGAACGATGCTGTTTTCTTGCAGTACAAACCGCAGTGCGTGCCTGTCTGTTTGGAATACAGATACAGGAACACAAGGAAAGACTGGTTTTTACGATGCCGGAAATGTCGTCATCCGAAACGACATCGGAGACGATTTGCAACGCTGGATTTTAGAGCCGGTTGAATAAAGAACCATTCTGGAAAAATACAAATTCATACATAACAGGAGAACCTTTTTCGTTCTCCTGTTTTTTTCTATTCGTTCTGAATCAATCTGCTGCAACAATCCCATCACACAACTTGACGATTTCTTGCACCATATGCTATAATAAATGAATGTCAATGAATCAAAATCCTGTGGGAAAGCTGCGTTCCATTAATGCATTTCCCACAGATTGCAAGGAGGGAACAGATGCAGAATCATATTCCACGGCTGCTGCTCAGTGCGACGGGCAGCGATAGCGGAAAAACAACGATGATGTTGGCGTTGCTGTCTGCTTTTCAGAAAAGCGGTGTCGTTGTGCAGAGTTATAAGAGCGGCCCAGATTATATTGACCCGATGTTTCATGAAGCAGTTACGCATCGCCCTGCTTATCATACCGACCCGTTTTTTCTGCAATCAGATGCCATGCGAAAGCTGGTTGCTGCCACTGCCCAGCAGGCAGACCTTGCCTTGATAGAGGGGGCAATGGGCTTTTATGACGGCATTGGACAGACTTCTGAAGCCAGTGCCTACACCGTTTCGCAGTGGCTGGAAACACCAGCGGTATTGGTTGTAAACCCGCAGAAAATGGGGCGTTCTGTTGCTGCGATTTGCAAAGGCTTTTTGCAGTTAGAGCCACACAATCGCATTGTTGGATTTCTGTTGAATCGAGTTCGCAGCGGCATGGCAGCCTATTATCAAGCTATTATTGAACGGGAAACCGGATTGCCCGTATATGGCTATTTGCCGGAGTTGCCGGAAGTGCAGTTGCCAAGCCGACATTTGGGTTTATACACAGCAGAAGAAGTGGACACGTTACAGGAAAAGATTGATTTATTGGGAGAAACTGCCCGAAAAACCATTGCACTGGAACGGCTGCAGGCGTTGGCAGAAACTGCACCGCCGTTGCCATTGCCGGAACTGCCATCCATGCCACCGCATTCCTTCCGGCTAGGCGTTGCAAAAGATGCCGCATTTTGCTTTTACTATGCGGAAAATTTAGAACTGTTGCAGCAAAATGGTGCAGAGTTGGTATTTTTTTCACCGCTGACGGATTCCGCTCTGCCGGAGCAGTTAGATGGGCTTTATTTGGGCGGTGGATATCCGGAATTATATTTACCGCAGCTGTCGGGAAATCATGCATTTTTAGAGAGCCTGCGAGCAGCTGCTCAGAAACAGCTTCCCATTTTTGCCGAATGTGGTGGATTTTTATATTTGCAGCAGTCCATACAGGATGCACAGGGCAAGATATTTCCGATGGCAGGACTATTGTCCGGAACGGCAACGATGGGCAACCGCCTTTGCCGATTCGGCTATGTCACAATGACGGCTCAGCAAGATACCCTCTGTGCAGAAAAGGGGGCTGTG
>UMII01074411.1_pt1 | contig 15567 bp, 8 predicted proteins | sample 1965731 | NCBI WGS metagenome assembly UMII01 (sample SAMEA4836118, study PRJEB28245) | human gut metagenome | biome: gut microbiome; material: fecal sample | place: Denmark | collected 2008
ACGAGCTGACCGTAAACAAAGGCGTAGATCCGAACAAATGGTCTCAGCGCATGCTGCGCGAGGCGAACGAGGCACAGGCAAACGCCGCGGCCGGTTTAGCGCCTGCGCCGCGCTGGCTGACCGAACAGGGCATTTCCCTTGCGGGCAATGCGCCGGTGATGGCGGCAAGTGCGATTCCGGTCGTCGGTCCGGCGGTCGGCTCGATCATGATGGGCGGCCAGGCTGCAGGTCAGCGCTCGTTTGAACTGAATGAGCGCGGGATCGGCGCGCGGGAGTCGCTGACGCGAGGGTTGACCTCGGGTGCGATCGAGGCGGCAACCGAAAGACTGCCGCTCGGCCAGATGAGCAAGATTTTGCACTCCGGCGGCGTGAATGCCGTGAAAAATATCCTCATCCAGATGGGTGAGGAGGCAACAGAGGAAAGCGCAAGCTATTTCATGAACTACGTTGCGGATAAGGCGGCGCAGGATCCGGACGCAAAGTTCAGTCTGCAGGAGCTTGCCCAGAGCGCCGCAGGCGGCGCGTTTGGCGGCTTAGTGTTTGGTACGGCGGGTGCGGTCGGTTCGAGAGCGGCAACAGATACGGAGCGTCTGAGTGCCGCTGATGCATACGATTACAATCAGGTGCAGCAGCTTGTACAGATCGACAGCGAGCTGCAGGCGGCGCTTAAGCTGCCGGAAGGACCTATTCGGGAACGTGCGGTGCAGACCGCGCAGAACAAGATGGCCGACAAGATTTCCGGCCTTATGACGCAGCAGGTTGCACAGAATGCGGAGCTTACCGCGAATTATGACGCTGATCTCAATAACCGCATGAGCCTTGCACAGCGCGCGCAGGCGGCGGAATGGGAACAGCAGCACAGAACGTCCATTGACACCAATCCGGCAACGCATACGCCGGAACAGATGGCAAAAATCAATGAGTATGTAGGTTCAGTGGATGAGGGATTACTGGATTTTGCTGAACAGTACTTTTCTAATCCTAACGAGAAATTCCGCAGATATACCATTTCGAAGGTGTCTGATAGGCAAGCACAGGCGCTGCGGAATATCTTCGGGCAGGACTTCTCGTCGTTTAGCAACGCAATCAATAAAAACGGCGTTAATCATATCAATAAAGACCATGGCGCAGATGGTATGTCGGACCATTCAATGCAAAATCTTGGAGATGTTGCACGCATTGGTTATGTAATTGATAATTTTGATACGGTAGACCAACTTTTCAATACAGATGGTTCACCTGCGCTCAGTGCAGAGTTTCGAGATACCAACAATAATCCGGCACCACTCGTTAAATTTGCAAAAAAAATAGACGGCACCTTTTATGTGGTGGAAGCCGTCCCGGATAACCGATATAAGAAAGTTTGGGTTGTTAGCGCGTATATTAGTAAAAATAATAACGGAGATGTTACGCAAGCACCTCATGCCACAGCCTTGGGTACAACGTCCGAAACGACTCTTGCTTCTCCATCTCCGTTATCGGGCGAAACCATGTCGTTCATGACTGGGACCCGTGAAGGCTACCCCAGCGACACAGTTTCGCCTGACGGAAGTGATATCCCTTCCGTTGATAACAGTATACGCCAGAATGTAGGAAATAGCAATACTTCCGACACCAATATTCCGCTCTCCGATGCGATGCAGTACGGCAAGACACCGGAACAGGCCGTGATGGAGGCGCGGGCGAAGGCTGAGGGCGAGAGGGCGCGGCAGGCAAGAGAGGAACAGGCGGCGGCAGAACAGCAGGAACGCCTTGATCGCATCACTAACGGCAAGAACCGCGACATTATGCAGCGTGTATACGAGGCACAGGAGCGCGCAGAACGCGTGGCAAGCCGCCATGCGCTGGAACGCGCAACGACCCGCGCGACAGCTTCAGACGCGGACAGCTACATTGACCATACGCAAGAGGATATTGCAATCGACCTTGTGAACAGCCTGGAAAGTGAACGCCGCTTTTTAACCAACCTGCGCAATGGCTGGCATTTGAGCGACGCCGAACTGGTAAATGCGGAACGCATGGCGGCGGGACGCGGCCCTGTAACCGAGATGGACAGCCACCGCTACGAACTGGTAGAGACCTACGCCCGCGCTATGCGGCAGTACAACGAGGATATGCAGCCGTATTACGCATTTCAGCGCGGCCTTGATGATGCACGCCTGAGACGCGCAACCGAACTTATCAAGGATTCGGACAACTGGAAGGATTCACGCGGCAACCTCGGTTTGCAGATCCACACGCCGGAGCGCGTGCTGCGCAAGGTGATGGGCGATACCGCCGAAACAGAGGCTATTTATCAGGCATATTTCGCACCGGTACTCAAGCATGACGCGGAGGCTATCCGCTGGGAGAATACCCAGCGCGAACGGCTGAAAGGCATTATGGAGGGCCTGTCGCACGAGGACAGTGTGTATATTCACATGAAGAACCGTGCAGAACTCTCTCCGAAGAACGAAGCCATGCAGAAGCAGCTTGCGGATTATGTGAAGGAGAACAAGAGCAAAATCCATTTCAAGCAGGCAGAGAGTGCTATGCAGAAGCTGTATGAAATGACAAGCGAAATGCATCCGCAGGTCAGCGAGGCCGGTGTGCGCAACGGCTATGCGCCGCTGGAATTTCGACAGAAATACATCCCGAGCCTTACGCCGACCAAGGAAGGCAAGTGGTACAACCGCATTCTGCGTAAGGTGGGCGTGGAAACCATGGTGGACGAGCTGCCGACCGAGATCGCGGGACGAACCGAAGACCGCAGACCGGGCAGACAGTACGCCGGATTCTACAACCAGCGCGAGGGCATCAACACCGAGTTTGACGCATTTAAGGCGATGGACAACTATATCAGCGGCGCGAGCAATGCAATTTTCCACACGGATGATATTCAGAACCTGCGTGTACTGGAGGACGCTATTCGCAGCAAATACAGCGATGAAGGCAGCCGTGCGGAACTTGAAGCCATCCGCAAAGACCCGGATATCAATATTGAGGACAAGGAACAGAAGATCAGCAAGATTTGGGAACGCAACTCCGGCACGCTGCCGAGCTTCCCGAGCTGGATCGCGGAGTACACCAACATTCTGGCGGGCAAGAAATCCCGCACAGACCGCAGCGCGGAACAGATGTTCGGACGCGGCCTGTACCGCGCCATGAGTGATGTTGAGGGCAAGGTTGCGGCAAACATGGTAGGCGGCAACCTCTCGACCGCGATCTCTAACTTTATTCCGTTGGCCCAGGGTTCGGGCGAGGTGCGTTATTCGAGCATGATGCGCGCAATGCTGGATTACGGCGCAGACCTCGCCAAGAAAAATCCGGCATTCCATGAGGATTCGGACTTCCTGACCAATCGCCGGGGCAGCGAACGTGTTATCAAGACGAAACTGCAGAAAGCCTCGGATGCGGCCGGGTGGACGATGAACGCAATCGACAATCTATCCAGCGAGGTGATGGTGCGCGCACGCTATCTGGACAATGTGGAAAAGCGGCATATGAGCACCGAGGCGGCGCTGCAGGAGGCTGACCGCTGGGCGGCGGGACTGATCGGCGACCGCGCAAGAGGTGCGAAGCCGGTTATCATGGAATCCAAGTCACCGCTCATCAAGGCGTTCACCATGTTCCAGCTGGAGGTTATGAACCAGTACGACCACCTGTTCGGCGATATTCCGCACAACCTGCGGGTTCAGGGCAAGAGCAAGGCGCAGATCGCGGCCAGCACAGCGGCGGCGCTGCTGCAGGTATTCGTTATGTCCCACCTGTTCAACGATGCACGCGAAAAGCTGACCGGTTCGCGCGGTGCGTTCGACCCAATCGAGATGGTGAACGACTTTGCAGGCCGCCTGACCGGCTACGCACTGCCGAACATCTTTGATCTGCTGGGCGAAATGATGGGAGACGGTATTGACGAGGATGATTTCCGTGCGGAAAAGTCGGAAACGGCATGGGACAATGTAACAGCAACCGCACAGGATATTGCATCTAATATTCCGTTTGTTTCCGGTCCGCTCGGATCGTTGGTAGGTGCAGGCAACTCTCGTCTGCCGATTCAGTCGGTTATTCCGAGTATCGCCAATATTGCGACTGCGCAAGGCGAGGATGCACGCAGCATGGCAGTGATTAAGGAGCTGAGCAAGCCGCTTTACGGCTTCCTGCTGCCGTTCGGCGGCCTGCAGGCGAAAAAGACCGTGGAGGGCGCGGCAACTATGTTTGCGGGCGGCAGCTACTCGTATGACAAGAAGGGCGAGAAAATCCTGCAGTTCCCGACCTACGGACAGAAACCGGCAGACTGGGCACAGGCACTGCTGTTCGGCAAGAGTTCTAGCGATGAGGCCCGCGCATGGCGCGAGAGCGGCTATGAAACCTTGAATGCGGAGGAGACTAAGGTGTTTGATACGCTTGCAAAGCGTGCAGACAACGACCAGGAAGCACGCAAAAACATTTACGATGCGATTATGGCGCTGCATGACGTGCAGTCCGACACGGATGAGAACGGTCAGCTTCTTGACAACGAAGGCGAGAAAAAGCGCCGCATGCTGTTTGAGAACGACAAGCTGACGCAGAGCCAGAAAACCGCCATCGACCGCGATATCATCGTTAATACAGTGGGCGGCTCGGCTGCGGATTACTCCGACCGGACTTCGTTCGAGATCAGCACCGAGGTACGCAAGAAGATGCAGGGCGCGGCTCACAAGGCGGCAGACGCCGGTCTTGCAGTAAGCACATTTGCCAAGTATGACAATACGCTGAAGGAATTGACCGAGGGCACGGACGAAAACGGCGAGAAGCTGCACACGGCGGACGAGGCACGCGGTATGGTATTGGATGCCATCCGGCAGGACAGCAGCCTGACGGACGGCGAGAAGCAGACCCTTGCGGATTACCTGCTTGTTTCTTCCATGAGCGAAAAGGCGCGTGAGACGTGGAACGATGAGGTTAAGGGCAAGGTAAATGCAAGCGATTATGTGCGGTTTAAGTCGGATGTTGCGGCGTATGAAGCGGAATTCAAGGGTACTGGCGCGGATCATGCCGCAAATGTGGCTAATATTCTGAACAGCTACACGAACCTGACGGATGAACAGAAATCCGTACTCATGAACACCTACAACGACACGGCAAAGAATGATGTATTCCACGTTTCGGAGTATGAGAAGTCGCTGACAGACAACAGTTATTACAAGTCGCTTAACGACATCGAAAAGAGCAAGCTGCGGGCGTACTGCAACGAGTATGAGCAGGCAATCAGCGCGGGCAAGGAGCTTTCCGGCTGGAAGGCCAAGGCTTACATGGCAAAGGAGGCCGGTATTGAGCCGGGCACCTATGCACTGTTCCAGACGGCGCTTTCGCTTATCAATTCGGATGGCGGCAACGCTAAGAACGAGGAAATCACGCAGGCTGTTAAGTTGGTGCCCGGCCTGACGGATAGCCAGAAGGCTTATTTGTGGCAGGCGGCATATGGCAAGGAATCGACAAAGAGCAATCCGTGGGGCGGTGCAACCGTAACGAAGTATCAGAAGGGCGAGAACAAAGCAGTAAATCCGGTGGATGGCGGTACGCTGTCCGACGGGTTCGGCTGGCGCACTGCGCCGACTACAGGTGCATCGAACAATCACAAAGCAATTGACATTGCCGCACCGCAGGGAACACCGGTAAAGGCTGCTATGAGTGGCAAAATCGTTGGAATGAATAAATACGGCTACGGCAAAGACGAGTATGAGGGATACGGCGTATCGGTTACGGTTGACTGCGGAAATGGTATTACTATGGCATATCACCACATGGTTGACGGCAGCAATGCCAACCTGAACATCGGTGACGAAGTAAAGGCCGGTCAGCAGATCGGTCAGGTTGGTTCGACCGGTATCTCTACCGGCCCGCATCTGGATTTCCAGGTGGTCAAGGACGGCAAGTATGTTGACCCGAGAAATTATATTCCCGGTTATGGCGAGGGCACTTCCGAGACGATTTCGGCGGCACAGGCGGCTGTGGCGGCAAGTTCCGGCAAGAAGAGCGGAAAGAGTCATAAGAGCGGCGGCTCGGGGAAGTCGGGAGGAGGAATGAAGACACTGGATACGATGGATACTTTAAGAAGTTTGGGGTAAGGAAAAAGGGTGAGCGGTGGCTCACCCTTTCCCTATATTTTTGCTATATAAAAAATCAACAAAAAATTATAAATATATTTGTTGATATTATAAAAAATATCTTCTTGACATATTGACAAGTGGACTGAAATATACTATTATTAAGGCGAAGAGAACAGATAATAACCATCTATACCACCTCTTCGCCGCGCTGTATATCATCACTATACAGCAATCGTCATTGTCGCCTACCGGCCGCGACGAATAAGACTGCCGGATTGCTTTTGATTACCGCGTGTTGGCAGCGGGATACAAGTAGCTAACGTGAAATTGCCCTCCTACGGGAGGGCTTTTTTCGGTAATGGGGGTAAAGAAATGGGCAAAAACCCAATCGTGCAATTTGGTTTATACAGTATTAGGGACCAATTTTTTATTGATTTCAAAAACCCATATTTTTCAGATAATAAGGCGGAGAATCGTCCATATTTTTGTGCCTTTCAAGATAAAACCGGTGTCTGGTGGATGATACCATTAAGCACACAGGTTGCTACATATCAAAAGAAAATAACCAAAGATGAACAAGCGCATGGTATGTGTTTGTATTACCATATTGGCAAAATTGCTGGACAAGATAGAGTATTTCTGATTGGTAATATGTTTCCTGTATCTAAAAAGTATATCAAGAAAGAATATACAATGGCTGGAACGCATTATGTAATTCAGAATCAACTGTTACTGAAAGAGGTACAAAAGAGGGCGAAGAAATATTTGGTTTTAATCGAGCGGCAAAAGATGAAGCCATCTATTGATGTTTTAGCAATCAGAAAAAAATTAACACAGGGCAAAAAATAGAAGGGTGAGCGAAGGCTCACCCTTTTGCTTTTGGAGAGGGGACTGCGTGAAACGCACACCTACCCATGGGTCGGGAAACACGACGCTATCATGAGCGTTTTCTAGACCCCCTAAAACAGGTGGTCTAGAAAATAAACGGTTGACAAGTTTGTTGCTACATACTATAATAAGATTGTAGCAACAAAGAAAGCGAGGTGACAAGGTGTCTGCTATACAGAAAGGTACCAAGCTCACAGATAACCCGAAAGATTTTATGCTTCGCGTTCGTTTAGACGAAACCACATTGTCAGAATTGGATTATTGCTGTCAGGTTGATGGTTTGTCACGATCGGAAGTCGTAAGACGTGGGATACATGAGCAGTACCACAAAAAACAGTAAAAGGCTACCCGCACGCCGACCAAAGCAAACGCGGATAGCCCCAAACACAAACCCTCAGAGGATTTGATAAATCTATCATATCACATTCTCCGAGGGACGACAAGTTAAGAACGGAGAATTTTTATGAAATACGATTTGAGCAAGCTCTACTTTGACTATATTCAGGAGGACGAGAGCACGGCCTTCCGTGACGAATTCTGGTCAAATCCGGTAAACGCGGAAATTCAGAAGCAGATGGAGCCGATTTTCAAGAACCGCGATATTTCGGACGTTGTAAGCAATTACGAAGCCTGCGCAGAGGAATTCGGTTTCCTGACCGGTTTTCAGCTTGCGGTGAACCTGCTGTCCGGCGGCCTCGGCGCACGCGCTCCCAAGGTGGAGGTGCAGGCATGAACGACGGTATGCTGACGGTATCTAACAGCGAGTTTGGCAAGTTGAACATTCTGGTGGAAAACGGAAAGGAATTGTTTCCGGCGAATGATGCGGCGAAACTGTTAGGATATACCAATCCATATGGTGCAGTACAGAAGCATTGCCGGTCCCTACTGAAACGGGAGGTACCTCATCCGCAAAGTCCTGACAAGAAGATTACGGTTAATTTCATTAGCGAGGGCGACCTGTACCGCCTTATTATCCGCTCTCGTCTGCCCGCCGCGCAGAAGTTTGAGAAGTGGCTGTTTGACGAGGTTCTGCCCGAGCTGCGCCGCACCGGCGGCTACCGCGCTAAGCCTTCCGTCGACCTGCCGCACCAGTGGATGGGGCGCGGGTGTATCATTGTCGACGAGGCGGTAAAGCGGCTTGGTGTTAAGAAGGATAAGGTCGTCGGTCTGCTGCGCCAGCGCAAGACGGTTTACCGCACTGGCGTGGACTGGGAAACGCTGCGCGGCACGGAATTGGACGAGTACAAGTTTTATAACCGTGTGGGGAGCGTGGCAAAAGGTCTGCTCATCGTCTATGACACCGGCTATGCAAAGCTGCGGTGGGAGCTGCTGGGCGAGGGTTCACCCGATATGGCGCTACCGATGGCGGCGGAAATCCCGCTGCTGCCCGCAGCAGTGCAGGAGGAGAATGAACAGCTGCGATTTGCGCTGGAGGAGATCGGAAAGATTGCAGGAAAACTGGGGAAGTGAAGGAAAGCGCCGTCGATTGACGGCGCTTTTTTTGTCGTTTCGTAAACCTATAACATTTTATGCTTTGACAGCAGCAGTTGCAGCTGGTTTCCGGCGCAACCACACGCGCGTCCAGCATGATCGGATCAACGACCTCTACGACCGCAGTCGGCTTGTTGCTGTCAGGCCGCAGCTGCACATCGCGGCCGTCCTCGATATACTGCGAGGAAAAGATGCGCGCGCCGCCTTCGCCGCCGAACAGTACAACACGTTTGTCAAATACCGCCAGTCCGTCCACGATACGCGGACGACCGATTACGCAGCTGATTTCACATTCAATGCGATAGAAAAAGCGGATATCAACGCTGTAGAAACCTCGATTAAACTGAATCCGCTCAACATCAATAGAAACACAGAGCAGTTCCGCTGCACGCGGCTTCACGGATGCAATGCCACCGGCATTGATCAGCTCCTGCGCATCGCGGGTGAGATACACGCGAATGTCACGCAGGCACTCCTTACTGCGGCAGGAGTCGTAAACCTTTTTGGTGTGGACGCAGACCGCTTCGCGGAAGCCGCCTGCACTGTTGCCGTTATTGCCGCCGATCGGACCCGGGCAGCAAACTTTTTCAGCCATGTATATTACCTCCAAACAAAAATTGAAGCAACTTCAGTATCAATCTATTCGGAGATTTTCCGGGGTGTTACATTAAGAAGTCCCTCTGTACCTTCAATACAGGGGGACTTCCGTCAAAGAGGGATGGGGCTGCTTTATACGTCCATCCAGACGCCTCCGGCCGTATGGCTGCGCACATACGCGTACAGGTACATATCCAGAAAATCCTGCTTGACCTCATAGCCGGGCACGCACGGGTAGCGTCTGTATTAGATAAGGTAATACAGGTGCTCCCGCGCAAACGGAGACGGAATGGTAAAGTCCACACGCGACGAGAGCAGCAGGCCTTTGTCGGGTAGTTTCACAGGCATCACCTCCGTGAGAGCATACAAAAATTGTAATGCAGATTTACTCAAAGAGCAAGAGCGTATCCGGCAGATTGTCTGAAATGCACATGGAAAACGCAAACAGGGGAATTAACCCATCAAGTCCTCGTCGGTGATGAAAAACTCGTTGTCGAGTTCCGCGCATCGGCGGTCAAGTTCCGAGGTCGTGCCGAGCGTGCGGCGCACGGCGTCGTACTCGGCTTTCGCGCGGTGGTTCACCTTGCCGGTGCGCGTTGCGCGGATGAGCAGGTTCTTCGGGGTATCGAGCGGCGAAATATACTCAACGACAGAAACCTTGTAGCCTTCGGCTTCCAGCTTGAGCGCACGCATGCTGTCGGTCAGCACATCGTTGAAGCGCGCCTTGAATACGCCGAATTTGGTCAGCGGCTCGAGTCCGGGCATGGTGTACTGATCGAGCAGCTCCTTGTGGCAGCACGGTACGCACGCGATGTATTTCGCCTTGGCGCGGATAGCTGTGCCAAGAGCCAGATCGGTCGCAATGTCGCACGCGTGCAGCGAAATCACAGCGGTGACGTTTTTCGGCGGCTGGTACGTCCGCAGATCCGCGCAGATGAACGTCATATTGTGATAGCCGAGACGCTGGGCCATTGCACGGCTCTCATCGATAACGTGCTCCTTAATGTCCACGCCGATGACACGGCAGCGGCGATGCAGTACCTCGTGGATGTAGTAATTCATGACAAAGCTGAGGTAGGATTTGCCGCAGGCGCAGTCCAGCAGCACGATCTCGTCGCTGTCGTCCTGCTCAAACATGGGCGCAACCAGCTCAACGTAGTGGTCGATCTGATTGTACTTGCGGATCATGTCGTTTTTCAGCTTGCCGTCTGCGGTCAGGATGCCGATCTCGCGCAGCAGCGCCGCCGCCTGATCGACGCGGATGAGGTACTGCCGGCCGCTGTCGAGCAGCGGATTGGCGGCAGCCGCCTTTTCCTCGGCGGTCGCTTCGCGCTCGGCCTGCTTCATCTGTACGCCGCGTGCCGTCACGGACAGCGTAACGACCGTGCTGCGCTCGGTATAGGTGAGCACGCTCTCGTCGTATTTCTCAGCCTGCTCGGCAAAGAAGGCGCAGAATTCAGCCGCGTCTACGCGACGGTCGCTGCCCTGAAAATGCAGCGTGTAGTCCTCGTCCGCGCGGGACAGCTTTGCGTCAAATTTCTTTTTGCCGGAAACCAGAGTGCAGTCTGCCTGCACAAAAAAATCGCGGTTTTTGGTCAGCCGTGCTGAAATGCCTGCCAGCAGCAGCTTGAGCTTCGCGGAATCTCCCTTTTGCATGAATGTCACAACCTTTATTGTAATGTTTTTTGTTTTAGTATAGCACAACGGAAAGCATTTCCGCAATTCCAAAGTATAATTTGTGGAAACGAGTGAGATAATATTACCGAAATCACAAAAGGAGGTCATTCTCTATGAGTAACGATCGCTGCAACAAGTCTATCCACTGCACGGTGGAGCAGTGCGCAAACCATTGTCCGACCGCTTCTTACTGTGCGCTGGACAGCATCACCGTCGGCACACATGAGGCCAACCCGACGGTCGATCAGTGCACCGACTGTAAGTCCTTCCAGCGAAAGTGCTGCTGATTTCCCCTCGCAATGCAGAAAAAGGAGCCGGATTTGTCCGACTCCTTTTTCGAGTGTACTTATATAATAATTGAGAATGGAGACACCCACCGCAGTGGGCGTCCAGCGAACAACCGCCGCAGGCGGCTCTTAGCGAGTCGAAATGGAAAATTGAGAATTATGGTGTCGCACGAAGGGAGATAATTGAATGCCGTCCGAGGGACGGTAAATGGAATGAGCATGAGATTCAATTTGAAGTTCATGCTCCATCCTCCATCTTCAATTCTCCATTTTAAGCTCCGGCATCACCACATGCCGCATGGTAAAGTAGCACGCCAGACCGCCGATGCAGTTGGACACCGGCTCTGCCGCAAATACGCCGCTCACACCGAGATTCCAGCAGTACGGCAGCAGCAAAGTCAGGGGCACAACAATGAACGCCTTGCGCAAAAGCGAAAAGAACACCGCGTATTTCGCCCGACCCAGTGCGCGGAACGTGCTCTGACCGGAATACTGGAACGCCATCATTACAAAGCCGAAAAAGTAAATGTGCAGCGCCGGAACAGCCGCCGCGACCAGTTCCGCGTCCTGATTGAAAATGCGGATGAACAGGGCAGGGAAAAGAGAAACCAGTATCCAGACAAGCATGGTATATCCGATAGCAATCTGTGTCATAAACCGGATAGCGTCTCGGGTACGCCTGTACAGCCTCGCGCCGTAGTTGTAGCTGATGGCGGTAGATGCACCGTCCGCGATGGCGAGCACCGGCGTCTGTGCGATCTGGCGCACGGAGTTAAGTACAGTCATGACGCTGATGTAAAGGTCGCCGCCGAAATTGCGTAGAGTAGCATTGCACGCCACCTGCACGAGCGTATCCGTAAACGACATGACGAAGCTGGCGATGCCGAGCACGGTAATGCGCTGAATACACTGCCAGTCCGGCAGGAAACCGCGGAAATCCAGCTTTAACTCGGCTTTTTTGCCGGTTAAGAACTTGACAACCCATGCAGCAGACAGAAGCTGCGACAGCACGGTCGCGATAGCAGCGCCGCGCACGCCGAGGTGCAGTGCGAAGATAAAAATCGGGTCGAGCACGATGTTGGCTGCCGCGCCGAGTGCCACGGTGAGCATGCCGGTTCGGGCAAAGCCCTGACAGTTGATGTACGGATTGAGACCGAGCGACAGCATGACGCACAGCGTACCGATCAAGTAAATCACGATGTACGAGGACGCATACGGGTACGTCACCTCACTGGCGCCGAACAGGTAGAGCAGCGGGCGATGAAACGCGATGCCGAGCACGGTCAGCACGGCACCGCTCAGCAGCAGCATAAAGCCGGCGTTGACCATGATGCCTTGTGCGCCTTCCCGGTTGCCTTTGCCGCGCGCCATCGCGCACAGCGGCGCACCGCCCAGTCCGAACAGATTGGCAAACGCGGTAATGAGCGTCACAAAGGGAAAGCACAAGCCGATACTTGCCAGCGCAAGCGTGCCCTCGCCGGTGATTTTGCCGATATAAATGCGGTCTACAATATTATACAGCAGGTTGAGCAACTGCGCGATGAGCATCGGTGTGGCCACCGCAAGTATCCTGCGGCGGATGCCGCCCTGAGAAAAATCAATTTGCTGCAAACGAATACAGTCCTTTCAAAATCAGAAAAAAGCAGGGAGAAGTCCGAACTTCTCCCTGCACTATTGTAACACTGCTGCTGATTTTCGTCAAGAATCCAGCAAAATCAGTGCGCGGTACAGCATTTCGCACGCCGTTCGGCGGTCGAGCGGGTGTTCTGGGTTCTGTGCCTGTGCAGCGGTGAGTACGGAGGCGCGTTCCAGCCGAGCGATTGCCGGCTGTGCCCAATCCTGCGGAGAATGGTCGGACATCGACCAAGCGTACTGCACACCGCTCAGTGTGCCGTCAAGCAGGTGGTCGAGCACCACGCCTGCCTCGGCCGTTGTGATGGTTTTCTCGCCGCGAATCTCACTCACGCCGGAGACGGTCGCGTAGCCGCTGACCAGTCCGTTTGCGGCTGCGGCGCTGATATACGGCTTGGCCCACGCGGAAAGTCCGCTGTCATCCGCAAAGTCGGTCTGGTCTGTCGGTTCAACGGACAGATCTGCCGCGGCGGCTGTCATGGCGATGAACTCACTGCGTGTTACCGGTCGGTTGGGATGGAAAAACGCACAGCTGCCGATGGTTTCTCCGGTCATTACACCCTTTTGCGCTAGATAGATCGCCGCGTAATGCGCCGGATCACCGTCCATGTCCGAGTAGGTGAGTCCGGTCTTATTCTTTTTAATCTCAATCGTGATAGCGGCAGGCTGCGCTGTATTTCCCTCGGCATCCACGGCGGTATAGTGGAAGCTGTCGCGTCCGGCTTTGCGGCCCGGTGTGTAATATAAGATACTGCCCTCGATCTTCGCTGTGCCCAGCCGCGGCTTCTCGGTAAGCTGATAGAGCACCACGTCGTTATCTGCGTCGGCCGCGGACAGTTCAGCCTCCACGGCGATATCCACGCAGGTCTGCGCCGTGGCCGGCTGCACCACCGGTGCATTGTCCGCCGCCTGCGCGGTTACGGCGGCAGCGCCGATCAGTCCTGCATAGGCGAGCACGGTTGCGAGCAGCACCGCAATGATGCGAATCTGCCTGTTTTTCAAAATCCTTCACCCTTTCCGGTCGTTTCTTCTATCGGAAAGTATGCACGCGGCTGTTAAATTTTATACCGGATCGGCAGAATTCCGGTTCGTGTATGTTTTCTTCCTGTCGGGAAACGGAAAATTCCGCAAAAGCTCTTGCCGAAAACGCAGAAATGTGGCATAATTCTATTATATATACATTGGGAAAACAGAAAGGAGATTGGCGATGGAAAATCATCAGCTTGTTCTGGTGCTCGACTTCGGCGGTCAGTACAATCAGCTGATTGCACGACGCGTCCGCGAACATAATGTTTACTGTGAGGTCAAGCCCTATAAGACCTCGATTGAGGAGATCAAGGCGCTCAATCCGATCGGCATCATCTTTACCGGCGGTCCGAACAGCGTTTACGAGGAAAAGTCCCCGAAGTGTGATCCGGCTCTGTTCGAGCTGGGCGTACCGGTTCTGGGCATCTGCTACGGCTGTCAGCTTATGGCGCACACCCTCGGCGGCGAGGTAACCGCAGCACAGGAGGACACTGCGCGCGAGTACGGCAAGACCGAGACCTTCTACAACACGGACTGCAAGCTGTTCAAGGGTCTGCCGGAGCAGGGTATTTCCTGGATGAGCCACGGCGACTACATGGCAAAGGTGCCGGAGGGCTTCGAGCTGGTCGCTCACACCGATATGTGCCCGACCGCTGCCATCGCTGACGAGAAGCGCGGCTTCTACGGCGTACAGTATCATCCGGAGGTAAACCACACCGAGAACGGTTCGCTCATGCTGAAGAACTTCCTGTACGAGGTCTGCCATGCAAAGGGCGACTGGACCATGGGCGACTACAAGAACAGCTCCATCAAGGCCATCCGCGAGAAGGTCGGTGACGGCAAGGTTCTGCTGGCGCTGTCCGGCGGCGTTGACTCCTCGGTTGCAGCTGCTCTGCTGGCTGAGGCAGTAGGCAATCAGCTGACCTGCGTATTCGTAGACCACGGTCTGATGCGTAAGAACGAGGGCGATGAGGTCGAGGCTGCATTCTCCAAGTGGGACATCAACCTGATCCGCATGAACGAGGAGGACGCATTCCTCGGCGCTCTCAAGGGTCTGACCGATCCGGAGGACAAGCGCAAGGCCATCGGTGCACAGTTCATCCGTACGTTTGAGAAGATGGGCAAGCAGATTGGTGAGCAGGTCGGCAAGATCGACTATCTGGCACAGGGCACCATTTATCCGGACGTGATCGAGTCCGGCAAGGACGATGCAGCTGTCATCAAGAGCCACCACAACGTAGGCGGTCTGCCGGATTTTGTGGACTTCAAGGAGATCATCGAGCCGCTGCGCATGCTGTTCAAGGACGAAGTCCGTCAGCTCGGCTTTGAGCTTGGTCTGTCTGAGCAGCTGGTTATGCGTCAGCCGTTCCCGGGGCCGGGTCTCGGCATCCGTATTACCGGCGAGATCACCAAGGAGAAGTGCGACATTCTGCGTGAGGCAGACGCAATCTTCCGCGAGGAGATCGCAAATGCAGGTCTGGACAAGGAGATCAACCAGTATTTTGCAGTTCTGACCAATACCCGCACCGTAGGTGTTATGGGCGACAGCCGTACCTATGATTACGCACTTGCGCTGCGCGGCGTAACCACCAGCGACTTCATGACCGCTGACTGGGCGCGCATTCCGTATGAGGTGCTTGATAAGGCTTCCAGCCGTATCGTAAATGAGGTTGTCGGCGTAAACCGTATTGTGTATGATATTACCAGTAAGCCGCCGGCTACGATTGAGTTTGAATAATAAAAATTTTCTGAAATTCCTTATAAACAGGGCGTTTTAGAGCAGATAAAGTTCTATTTGATAACAAAATGATAACGCAAGAGATTTTGGCATTATTTATCCGGAATCTTGTGGTTATCAGGTAATATGTGTGAAACCGACAAAAAAGGTCTTACTGAAT
>UMII01056028.1_pt1 | contig 15481 bp, 15 predicted proteins | sample 1965731 | NCBI WGS metagenome assembly UMII01 (sample SAMEA4836118, study PRJEB28245) | human gut metagenome | biome: gut microbiome; material: fecal sample | place: Denmark | collected 2008
ATCCCCGTAGTTGAAACAAGGGGTTTTACGACGATTTTGATAAGGGAAACACCTTCAGAGTCATCCAAGATGCCGTCGACGGCATCGGATACGACCTGTTCTACCAAGTCCTCGATGCGCAGGATTACGTTCCCCAGCACCGTGAGCGTATCGTCTTAATCGGTTTCAACCGAGACTTCTACGAAGGACGCGCCGAATTCGACTTCGACCTTCCGAAGCCGGCAATCAAGCCGTGCCTGGCTGACATCCTCGATGTCGACGTGCCAGACAAGTACACGCTGACCGACAACCTGTGGGCATACCTACAGGCCTATGCCGCCAAGCACAAGGCGGCAGGCAACGGTTTCGGCTACGGCATGGCCAATCCGGCAGGTCACTCGCGCACGTTATCTGCTCGATACTACAAAGACGGCAGCGAGATCTTGATTCCTCAGGATGGGAAGAACCCGAGGCGCCTCACGCCCCGTGAATGCGCCCGTCTACAGGGATTCCCCGAGGACTTTGAGATTCCCGTTTCAGACACACAGGCCTACAGGCAGTTCGGAAACTCCGTTGCCGTGCCGCTCATGGCCGAGGTTGCCAAGGCACTCGTCACGGAGCTGACGCGTCTCGATTCAGGGAAATAGGAGAGACCATGGCAGATCTGAACTTCTGTGCCGCCCTTGATCTAATCGGCCCGTAAAACGAATTCTGTTAAGTCGTCTACCTGAGGCTTTGTGAAATCTGCTACTGCCGTGTCGTGACCATAGAAAACGGGGCCAGGAAGACACTTGGACCCCGCTGAATGCTCGACATTATTTCGACAACAGACTTTTCGATGCTACATAAGTATCGGCCGTGTTATTCGGAATGTCTTGCGGCGCGTATCCCTTGCCAGTCGAAATGCTATACCACTTGCCGTCTGCCCCACTGATATATTTTGAAAAAGGAGCCGGCAGATAGGAATTTGTTCCCTCACCATCGTCATAGATGACCCATTTCCAATTAGAACCGAGACTGACTTTGGACAGCGATTGGCAATTACCGAACATTTTGTTGGCACTAACAACTGAAGTGAAATCGAAGCCGGAAAGATCGAGAGATTGCAGAGACAGGCAGTCGAAGAACATTCCGAACATTCCACTACGGGATGCGTGTACGGACCAGTCTTTCATATTGATGCTCTCAAGCGAATGGCACTCTTGGAACATACAGCTGAAGTTCAAGGTTTTTGAAACATCCCATGAGGAAAGGTCGAGTGACTTCAATTTCCTAGCCCTGAAGAAAGCGTCGAACATCTGACGACACTTAGACGTGTCAATCTTTGCCACATCGACGGTTTTGAGATTGGTCATGTTTGCAAACCATACGCTGACACTTTCGGGAGCGATGCCAGTATCCACGACGGTGACCGTTTCGATCTGCGACTGATGAGCGGCCCAAGGAGCGTTTGATGAGCCATAGCGATCTGTGGGCGTCTCGACGAGCGTATACGTCCCCGTCTCAAACCCCGTGTACACCTCGGTCACGGTCTTGAACTCGAACTTATCGCCGACTTCCGGGACCTCAGCGCGTTTGTAGAAATCCAGACTGTTATCATCGGCACTATACACGGCAAATGCGGTTTCGGCCTGATCGGCTGAACCAGCGCCAAAAACATCCTCGCCGCTACCGAACCAGCCGCCAATCGTATCGCCTGTCTCATTGACCTGCTGGGCGATTTTGGTGCCGAAGCCGAGTAGTCCCGCGCCGATTACCACGGCGACAATCAGGACGATGACGTATTCGACGGTACCGGCACCGGACTCCGGATACGTCCTGCATGACCGTTTTTTAGTGGGGGGGGGTAATTCTGGGCAATGATAACATGGGCGATCTCTTTTCGATGATGGTGAAATTCCCGCTCATATCCTGATATTCGTTTTGCAAGCACTGTGGATAATGATACACCAAAGCCCCCGGCGCCGTCCGTTCCGTCCTGTACGTGTACGGCTGGTGGAAGGAATATAAGCGGAACGGATAGCGAAGGGAGAAAAAAATAGCACGGCTGGCACCGGGCTATCAATTCGTCTGTACCTGCGTTGCCCGCTTTCCGAAGATTGACCGTCCGAGGACGAGCTTCGCTGGTACAACTTGATTCTACCACGCATCGACTAGCTCTAGCGGTGTGACATTTGACCAACTTCTGCTGTTATAATGTACGGCGAGAAGATGGGACATGGGAGCAAGCCCTAGTGCGTTGCCATTCAATCAGCTGTTATAATGGGTCGCGGCGGTAGTGCGCGAGCATATGAGCCCTAGTGCGTTGCCATTCAATCAGCTGTTATAATACACCGAGTTCCTGGGTGATGTCCTCGAGTGCCCTAGTGCGTTGCCATTCAATCAGCTGTTATAATTTGTGCCGGCCTGCACCTTGTACGCTTCAAGCCCTAGTGCGTTGCCATTCAATCAGCTGTTATAATCAATAGTAGCAATTAAACGGGCAACCTCTAGCCCTAGTGCGTTGCCATTCAATCAGCTGTTATAATCCTGATGGCTCCGATGGTCAAGCCACTTGAGCCCTAGTGCGTTGCCATTCAATCAGCTGTTATAATTATTTTTGTCGGGGTGCTCGCCACTGTCAGCTGTTATAATGTTATCGTCGTCGCGGGCAATCCAAATCCAGCCCTAGTGCGTTGCCATTCAATCAGCTGTTATAATAAGGTCTATGCGAAGAACAAGTCGGAATTGGCCCTAGTGCGTTGCCATTCAATCAGCTGTTATAATTTATCCACCCACGAAAAAGCCCCTCTAGCAGGGGCTTTACTGTTTTGGAATTCTAAAAAACGCAAATTTCGGTGCATTTCGGGCCTGTTTCCGGCGAAATTCTGAAAAAGGAGATCACCTGCGACACAACCTGTAGAGATGCCGCAGGATATACTCCACGAGTGACTTGCGATTTCGCAAGTCCTCTTACCCAAGCGTTACTCGTTGCAATTCAATCAGCTGTTACGAATAGGAACAAGAAGAACTTGGTATAAATAATAATACCAGGAAAACAATCGATTTGAGCAATAATCCCGACCGCCATAAATACTTCAGCAAAATGGAGCCGAGATGTTACAAACTGTTGCCATTAGGACCCCCAAGCATCTTTGCATCAAAGATAACGCTCTCGTTATCCGGGAAAAGAAATCGTCGGAAGTCATCGGTAAAATTGCACTGTCAGATATATGGGTTATCATCATCGACAACCCCCAAGTAACCATGACGAGTGCTCTGATGTCCGGCATCAACAAGGCTGGTATCGGAGTCCTATACTGTGGCTCGGACCATATGCCAAACGGACTTGCTCTTCCTCTGGGAGCGCATTCTAGACATGCCGAAATCGTCGAACACCAGCTTGCCATCTCAAAGCCATTGCGAAACCAAATCTGGAAACGGATCATAACGAAGAAAATTGAAAACCAAGTTGAAACGCTTAAGTTGTGCTTTGGCGACTCGGCTGAAGTTAAAAAAATCCGCGGCTATGCCCAGGAAGTCCAAAGCAACGACAAGACAAATCGCGAAAGCATTGCCGCAAGTGAATACTTCAAGACACTTCTACCCTACGGGACACGTTGGAATGGCCCTATGACCGCGCCGCTTAACTACGGTTATGCGATTTTGAGGTCAGGCATCGCCCAGTGCGCTGTCTCACACGGATGGCTCGTCTCACGAGGTATCCACCATCATAGTGCAGAAAACGCGTTCAACCTCGTCGATGACCTTATCGAACCGTTCCGCCCGATTGTCGACCTCAAGGTTGTCAGTGACAATATTCTCGAGCCCTTGTCCACGTTGAATAAAAAATCCCTTACAGAGGTGACTTCCGTTCTGGTATCAATCGACGGTCGCAGACATTCCGTCCAGACTGCAATAGATATCTACTGTGAATCTCTGAGACGAGCCGTCGAGTTAAAAGATGCCGATCAGCTGCTATTGCCAGATATCATCGGTCTCGAACGTGAAACAGACGATGAAAAACGAGCGAAAGGAAAGGCATGAGAATCATGCGGCTACTCGTGATGTTCGATCTTCCAACGAAGACGAAAGCCGATAAGGACAACTACATCAAATTCAAACGGTTTCTGGATGACGACGGCTACCAGAGGGAACAGAACAGCGTCTATTCACGTAACCTTCTAAGCAGGGCCTCATCTGAATCCCATGCAGAACAGCTGCGCAAACATCTCCCTCCGGCGGGGCATGTCGTCGCCATGGAGCTCACGGAAAAGCAATATGTCGACCGGAAAGTTCTCGTCAACACGTCTCCGTCTAACAATCGTGACGATCAGAGCCCGGGAACACAACTCTTCTTGGAGTTCTAAAATGCAATGGGACGGGCGCAACCCCGTCCCATTATGATTGCCCGTTAAACCGGAGGGTTTTCAAATTGATCGGCACGGTCCGACAGGAACCTCAACCAGCACAGACCGAGACAGTCTTCCTGCATGATCGTCAGCGATGAATCCCATTTCATCTGCTTCGGGAACGGCTCTTCTGCTAGTGGCCCCGTTTTTTGAAGCGATATGCTCTCCTTTCCGATTCTTGAATAAGATTTAACGCCACCATACGACACGTCGTACATGTAGTACCGCATCGCGCAGCCATCCTGCAGCAGCACGTCGCCCTGCTTCAGGAAAATACGAGGTTCGTTGCCTTTCAGCTGTACTTTCGGCCAATAATCGATCGAGAGGGCTTTTGAGAAATCTCTGATGAAATCCTGCCTGACATTCGGAACATCGATGTAATAGATAGGATCGAACCTCCAGCTACCGGACTTCTTTAAAGTCCTATCGAACACGCCCGCAAGCCCATAGACGCCGTCGTACAGCTTGCAACCGCCCTCGCCGTCTTTCCATAGCGTGGATGCAGGCTCGGTTTTCCCATTACGTCGATAAAGATCCTTTCCACGGTCGTCAACACCGACATAGGGATATACCGTGTCCTTAAGCAGGCTGCCGGTCGCGGTGCGGGAAACCGTCCGAGTCGGTACGATGCAGGGAATCCAAGCCTCGACCTGGGCCTTGAACTCGGGATATGGCATGGACTCGTAACGAAGCCTCTCCCGCTCCTTTATGTTCGACCGGCCGCTGTTGACCCGTGCGATGCCCTTCACGATCCTCTGGTCGCAACATGCGATTACCGCAGCATCAACCGCATGATGGCGGTCGTCGCTTCGATCCTTCTTCCCTTTCTCGTCGACAATCCCAATCCCCCAAATTCGACGCATGAGCGACGTCGCGGCACCGGCAACGCAGAAAACATGCTGCCTCTTATCATCGGGGAATGGCAGGCATTCGCGCACCCACATCGCGAGCTGTCGCGACATGTACCGCGTGTCGTTCAGGTTGCGATCGATGAATTTCTGCTCCTCTTTCCCGAACGTGCTGTTTTTCAGTTTGGAAAGCTTTGATTTCGTATAATGCGCAGATTTACCCTTTCCAGCCCACGCGTCCATACGTCTGCAAAAATCCCCGAAATCAGGCGCAGAAGGCTCGCCGGAAGTCATCCATTCATACGGCGTGCGGTTCGCCTTATCGCGGTTGCTTTTCGTAAGGCACAGGACCTTATTGGATTTCGAGTCATCGCAGGAACGCGAGAACGGAAGGATGTGGTCGATCTCGACATAATCACGGTCGTTCAGCATACGCTCCAGATTGATGCCCTTGCCCGTATAAGGGTCCTGGCCGAATTGCTCACGGTAGAGCCACATCTTCTCAAAATCGGCGCTGCTCACGTGGGCGTCATTCGGAAGACCGTAGAACGCAACGAGGTCTTTCTTCGCCTGCTCGTTACTGTCCTTATTGGCCTTATTCGTTGCCGCGATAATCGCCTTCTCATGCTTCGAGCGCTTGAGATCCTTGGCTACCTCGACTCGAATGATGTCTGGCAACCCATAATGCCTGATAATCGAATTGATCATGCGGCGTACCTGTGCGGTCGCACGAAGTACCACCGGGTTCGTGCATGTCGGATCGAATTCGAGGTAGGGACATAACAGCCCGTCCCTACTTTCGTTCCTTGCCGCAGCCAAAGCCTGCCTAGCCTCATATAGTCCGGTCGCCTTCTCCGCATTGTACAGTTTCTCAATCTGCGGATCCTTAAATGCATCGCGGAGCATCTGCAGGGCACGAACTCCCGTGCTGCAATATCCCGAAAAGAGCTTCGAGGCGTAGGGAAGATCGAGCAGAGAATCGATGTCCTGCTCTGACAGATCGAGACTGAGATTTTCAAGGGCGTTTCGCAGCGATTCGCCTGAAGAGGCGTATGTCAATGCCGAGCAGACGGCATCGGCCGCGTCGGTATCATCATGAAACCGATCGAGAAGCGCCCTGTTCGACATGAAAAGACCCGTGCAGAGGGCATTCCATGCCGGAATCTTGATACAATCGCCCTTCTCGTCCGTCGGCAGGCGGCTGTCAAAGCTGTCGGATGACTGCATATCAAGCTTTTCACGAAGTTGCGACCATTTGAGCGGCTTGGGATTCTTCGAGACGGCAAACAGGGATGCAACGATCTCATTCCGCTTCTCCGGGGAAATGTATGTCGCTTCCCGACCCTGATGCTCAATCTTTATGTTCGACAGCTTCTCGTACGCCCGTACCATCTCAAAGGAAATCAATGAGCTCGCAGCACGCTTCTCCGGGGCTCCGAGATAGGTGCAGTAACCGACCCTGCCATAGATCTTCTCATCGCGGGCGCTCGTGTCGGTAAGCCAGCGAAGTGCGGAAAGGTATTCCCCTTCCAGCTCCTCAGTAGCGATATCGCTCCCAAGATCGCGTTGGTGCCGGAAGATGGTATGGATCTCGTCCGTTACCATCTCGATGTCGACCATATAGCGGTAGTCACCTTCCCTGTTACGGGAAGTAGGCTGCTTCAAAAGATACTGGGCAATCGTCTCATAGCCGTTTTCATCCAGAATCTTACGGTTTTCCGACAGAGCCTTTTTAACCTTACCTGAGTCATCGTCGGTAGTGCCCTTGCCATGGTCGATGTATCCGCGCCTGCCGGCAAAAGCGTAGAGAATCCGCGCAAGTTCGCGTGCGTTCAGTTTATAGAGAAGTGCCTTCCCACGAAGGTGAAGAACGTCCGGTTCGTCCTTCCGGATTGCAAACCACTGTCCGTCCGCATCGTCCGGAATCAAGACGTATTTCTTTTCGATATCGCGGACAACCTTCTTTCGGTTCTTCCGGCGTTTGGTCGTACGGCGAACCGAGCGATAGCCACGTCGTATGCTAGCGCCACTTGGGCGAGCCGAAATATCCTTCTGCTTGCCCTCGACAGGTGCCTTGAAGATATGGCTAGCCATGAGGATGATCTCGTGGTTGCGTATATCGATCAGGCAGACTCCAACGCTTGCAATGTCAATATCGATTCCGAGGATGAGCCTGCGCGTTTTGGAAGAAAACTGCTCGTAGGGCATCAACGCCGTCATGACCGTCTCCGGGCGGAATCCGAAATCACGTGGATCGCTGTATTCCATCATAGACCCTCACCTTCCTTTTCATTGATGATCAGATAGTCTAATAATACTACAAGCAGGTCCTTTTTAGTTTTCCCCACCGCGAGCAGACAGAATTCAATGCGGTAAAATCTAGACCGATCTAGCCACTTCTGCCATTGGAGACCAATCATGAAACGCCAAATATTTCCAACCGCGTCTAAATATCGCTGTCGAACCCGACGCGAATTTGGTGGCGAGACCGTCGAGTACATCATCGTGATATTGGCCGTCGTCGTCATCGGCGGTGGACTGATGGGTTTGGCAACCAAGTCTCAGGGCAGATCGGAATAACCGGCAACAGTATCAGCTCATGGTTCGGGAAGGCGAACGGCGCCGGAGATAATGCTTCTGGCGGGAACGGCACCGGCGGAGGAAATAACGCCGGCGGTGAAAACAAAGGGGATGAGAATAGCGGCTCACAGCTCCAGGCCCCTACTGTGTCGGTAACGGGAATGGACGTCGTCGGTGAGAGGGTCACCGCTAAAGCGTCCAATTTACCAGAAGGCGCAACTCAAGTCAGCTACCAATGGCAGTACTCATCGACGAAAACCGGAACTTTCAGTGATATCAAATACGGTGGAAATACGAATTCTTACGAAATCTCGGAAGAAGACGAGGACTATTATCTGCGCTGCAAGGTGACGACATCCAGCAGCAAAGGAAAAGTTCCAGATGCCTACAGCGAGACAATCGGCAAAGTCTATGTTTTCGATTGGTCGAATTACCCTACCGGGAGCTATCGCCCGCGTTTTAATGGAAACTCGCTCGCATGCTGCGCTTCCCCCTATGACTCCTCGACTCAGATTCCAAGTCTGGGTGAAGGGGATTACGCCTCCATCGTCTTCGATAACGAGCTTTCCGATATCCCGCAGGGCAATATCACCTACAGATGGTTTAAATGCTTCGGTCTTGGAAACGGGGCCGCGGGTGTTGTCAAGGAACTCGGCTCCAGCCCATCTCTGTCTCTCTCAGGTTTACAGGGATCGTACATCAATTGCGAGGTGACATTGACCGTCAACGGGAAAAGCAAGACATTTGTTCCTAAGGCAATTTGCAACGGCAAAGTAAGCGACGGTATCTACGTACGTCCTAGAATCGGTTAAAATCCCAGAGGATCCCCGAGGTATGGAGTTTGGAAAAACAGTTTGGGTAAAAGTCAATTCCTTGAAACGGCTCCTTGACGCCCATAAAAAGAAAACAGCGTGCAGCCGCCCTCGCTTCGGGGGCGCTGCGCATCTTTTTGAATTGAATGAAGACAAGACACAGCCGATCGTCCTCACCAGGCTATGGGACAGAAAGACGGTTCACAAATGAGGGTTCCTTTTGGACTTGATGCGCACGGCAATGCCGTATGGGCAGACCAAATCCCCTACGACCGCAATGGGTTCAAGTGCGGACTTGTCTGTCCCGATCCGAATTGCGGGAAACGACTCAAGGCAGTCCGATGGTCGAAGGACGACCCGGAGAGAGGCATCCACTATTTGGCCCACGAGGCAAACAGCCGGTGCGCGGTCGAGTCGAATCCAGAGTCCCTTCTCCACCTGGAGGCAAAAGCCGTCCTTCAAGGGCTCATCGGCCATGATTTCTACCTCCCCAACCTGTCACTCATCGATAGCGTCCCGCATACGTCACGCTATCGGAACGCCGGCAAACTCGAATTCAAGAAGTATGGCAAACTGACAGTCCTTCCCGTTCCCGGCTCTTCTGTCCTAAAGTTCGGTCCCGAAACATACAAATCGTTCATTCCCGGTACCGGTTGCATGACTAAAATCGAGGATGTCAAAACGGAGCGCGATTGCGGCGCGATGTGCCCTGAAGGTCTCATTCCGGATGCGGTCGCACTGCTGTCGCATGCCGATACAGAGATCTGGGTCGCCATCGAATTCCGCGTCAGCCATCCGAAAGCCATCGAGGATGTGCGGAAATATGCCACCGTGGATTTCCCGGTCATGGAAATATCCATCACAGATGATATCGCAAATGCGGGGGATACCAGAAAGAGCCTGGCAGAACGAATTACAGGAACCGGCCATGCGACGCGTTTCGCCGGTCGCGAATGGCTCTACTCTCCTGCAGCTAAAAAGATTTTCAAGCGTAGCTGGCATATCGAGGCAGAACCATCCGATAAACCGCTCCGCCATAAAGGAACAGATCTCGTAAGGCTGGAGGCACCGCTTCCGGCAATCACGGTCTATGCCGTGAAAGGCGCACCGACAGGTGAGACCTCATGGGACAACATCGACCTCACACTCCGGGAGATCTCCGAAGCGACCGTCGAGAAGCAAGAAGAGGCACTGAGGAAGAAAAGGTCACTCAGTTCCAGATGCCCTTCCTATAAAAACAGCGCACCCGCCGGCCGACAAATAAAGCAGACCGAAGATACCGGTTTTGAAACGCCGACGAAACCGCACGGGATTCTCGGAAGGATAAAAGGTCTCTTCGACAAATTTTGGAAGTGAAATTCGCAAACGTTTGCGAATTTGGAAAGTCCACACGAAAACGGTCTGTAAATTGCTATTATGATTAAGAGCACGAGTTTGATCCCCTTTCTCGTGCAGGGACATCTTCTTCCCACCGATGGATGTGCCCGCTCCCCAATCTCGGGCGCATCCATCACCCATTTTGCAAATATACCAATATCCGCGTAGTCGTCATATACCATCGCCGGGCTCGATCTCTTCTCATGGTCAGGGTCCTTTTCTTCAATGCGAAGTGGTAGAATCTTACAAAAGGTATTCAAAGAAAGGACTTATGCAATGGTTCCGAAAGTAGACCCATCGAAATTTCCAGAAATGCTGAACGCTATTACGGAGAACATCCGAGACAGCTATGCGGGAATGGTCTTTATCGACGATCCTGAAGATCTGGCCTCATGGGGGTTCACTAAAGAACAACTTGATGAACTGGACTCTTTTGCACAAAAATATGGATTGACTGACGTTCTCGAAATCAATGAATGGAATCCCGATTCCAAGCCGGACTATATCCTTTCGGCATTTTCCGGCCTCGTGGATAAGATCGACGATCTGCAGGGACGAATCCGACCAAAAGCCGATGATGTCTCGATTGAGAACTTTATCTACCTGAATCAGATCAAGGCCGATGTCTCCGAATCGGACCAGCTTGCCCATGCTGAAGAGAATGACCATATCTTCGGTTTGATCTCTAAATTTGCCGAGGGACAGGACACCGCCTTCGTCGTGCAAAAGGTCAATTTCTCCGGCACAAAACAAATCGGCGATCCCGAATATGAGCTTCTTCCTCTCGGTCCTACTTCCGGTGAGGACCTTGCAGATTTCACCGAGTGGTTTATGGACGATTTCAAGAGCGGTATCGACTTTGGCTGCGATGAAAACCGCGAGCACCTTGCCATGCTCGCCCATACCGGATTCTATCGTGAAGGCGAGTATGTGGACCAGCTGCTCACCTTCCACCAACTTGATTTTTCCAATGCCCATACCGTGACGGAAAAGTTCTCCTTTGAAGGTCGTCCGGAAAGCAATGAGTTCATAGGCGATCTCGACCAGCTGTTCCATGATTCAAATTCACTCGTCAGCTCGTCAGACATCATCGATATTATCGAAAACGGACCGGTCGGCGGTGTTTCCGACGGCGGAGCGCCTTACCATGAACACACGAGGCTTTCCGATAAAGCCGAACTCGCCAAATCTGCCTGCAGCAAGATCGCCGAATCTGAACAACGTGAACCGGGAATCGAGAAGCCGACCCAAATCGAGGCAAAATGATCAGCGAACGTGACCTCAGGCTTGCAAAGGCAATCGTCGACCCATATATCGGGCAGGACATTATCGCTACCGCCGTACTTGGGACGAAGCTCGGGAGCGTGCTGAACGAGAACGCATACCGTGAAGTCGTCAACACTGCCCAAAGGCTTATCGATGAAACCGAGTGTATTCCGCAGGGCAAGACGCTCGAGTTCATTTTGAGAAAGCGATACGTCGAGACGATCAAGGCTGATCGGAAGAGCGATCTATCCCTTTCCAAGATGCGTGGGCTGTTGAAGGGCAATCGTGCCGTCGTGCGAGGCGATTACGAGACGACCAACGAGAAGACTTACGATGAGCGTTAAATGCGGCGCCTTCGGCACCTATGATCCGCTCGCAACGCTCGCTGACGGATTACTTTCTTAGGAGGGAACATGTGGCAAGAAAAGCTTCAGGACGCAGTGGCATCCCATCCCTGGCTTGAGCCGCATCAAGACATCAAGCGAAAGCCACAAGCACCGGGGATGCAATTGGTAGATTGGTACGGCTTCACCGTACCGAAAACAGAAAAAAAGATGTTTCTCAAGCAGTCCGCCCGCCGTGAAGATCTCCTTGTTGTCGGCGAGGTCGACAACATCCACTCTTTTTTCGACGACTACGAGACGGAATGGAAATCGAATATCCTATTCGATGATCTCGACGAGGCGCTTTGTTACTGTGAGGACGTCCGTTCCGGTTTCATCTCCGACATCCAGCTGCACTCGAGTTTCATCATGTATAAAGTGCCGGGATTTAAAGCCATGCCGGGTGGCGGTTTCGCCGGATGGAGCGATCTATTCAATGCTGCTCACGGCAACCTGGAATATGCCAACAAGCTCCTTTTCGATTGCCAAGCCGGTGACCGCGATGGCATGGACCCGCGTCAATGTGCAAAGGAAGACTTGATCAACGGAGTCATTGTCGAATTCGGCAGCGAGTATATCATGACCGGAGATGCCGGCCAGAAAAATCGTCTGAACAGCGCGGAGATCTTACGCATCGAACTCGATAGGGTCCCGACTGACGGAAATGGACATATCACCGGGTATTACCATGGTTTTCCTCTCGGTACGAGCCTGGAGGATATCAGTGCGGCGATCGACGACGTAGGCAAAGTCGTAAATGCCAATCCGAACAGGATCGATATCCCCGAAGAATCAGAGGATACCGAGATGGAACAAAACACAGGCGTTTCCAAGGAAAAGCCTCCCGTCGCCGAAATGGAAGATTCTTCCATTCAAAAGCCCAAAAGCCATCCCACACAACCGGAGAAGCCGGTCTGGACGAACCTTGAAGTTGCTCCCGACAGTGTAAGTCTCCTCACAGGTGTCTCAAGGAAGACGGACAGGCCATGGTATCGTGCCGATTGCACTCTCGGAGAGGAATCTTCAATCAAGCCAGGTGGCAAATTTAAAATCCTGCTGAGTGAGAGGCAGTACGCACGCGCCGACGCTCAACAAAAGGCCGGTAAACCGGTCAGTCTCGGACTGAAAACCGCCAGGTATCCAGATGGAGTCGAAATCGACGGCGAGATGATCGCACTTGAAGACCTTGCCGCCGATATCAATGTCCGAAAAACCGACCCACTGCCCAAAAGTCCCGAGGAGTATCGCGGTGCCACGGAACAATCCTTTACCGGGAACGAATGGGTGAATTTTCGCTTCTTCCCGAACCTGGTCGACCTTTCAAAATCCATCGACCCAGACACGGCGAGAACGGATTATCGTGCCGATGTGACGTCCGAAATCGCCGGGCGAAACTGCTCATTTACCCTGCATCTCGCAAAATGGCAGTACGATAAGGCCGTCAAGGCCCAAAACCAGAACTCCCCTATCCATATCGGGATGAAGCTTAAATATATAAAGGGCGGCGTAATTCCAGTCCAGTTCGAAGGTGAGCAGTTCACCCATAATTATTCTCCAAAGAAACTCGAAGAAAGCCTGCCGAAGGTGCAGAAAGCACGTTCCGTCAGCGGGTGTAGGCAGGGAAAAGGAAACCGGGTATCCTCCTATCAAGACCGATCCTATCGTTTCAAAACGAAGGAAGCATATGAACATGGACTTCCAGGAGCACACGAAAGCAGGAACTAAACATGAACGAAAACTCAACCATATTGAACGCTTATGATGGCAAGCATGATGAATACGGTCATGATCTACCCAGGTGGATGAATTTCGAGCATGTCATCGATATTGGTGAGGCGGACCCGACTCAAACGGCAACCGACTATTACGGCTTTGAACTTCCCAATGGCGTCGCAATGGTCATCCAGAGCCAACCAAGCCATAGGGATCATCCTTTCATCGTCTACAGTTACGGCGATGGAGCCTGTTTCCATGACGATGTCGAATTCGATTCGCTCCGCACAGCGATTAGCTATGCATCTCAGCTCCACAGCGGAGCAATCGATCCAGATTACCTGCGCGTCGAATATACGCGTGATGAATATGAAACACTTTACTGGCGCGATTTCTACCAGGCGACACACGGTAATATCGAATACGCCTCACGTCTCGTCGACCAGTGCAACGGCGGATTTCGAGAAGGGTTCGGCCCGTATGCCTGCGCAGCCGAAGACCTCGCTGAAGGCGAAATCGTCAATTTCAACAACTGCTACGTCATCACGGATGCGAGCGGACCGGATACGAAGGAAATCGCCGCAAAAAGGATTTGGGATGAACTCGGAGATATCTGTATAGACGATAATGAATGTATCGATTCGGAATTCTACGGCTACCCTATCGGGACATTTCGGGAAGACATCTGGCATGACATCGAGGACCAGCTTGGAGTCCCGATCCATGAACTGATGTTTCCCGATGATGTAAACAAGGACATGACTAATGAAAGGAGTCTTACTATGTCCAACGAGAATAAGAACACCAATGTCAAGGAAGAGACGACCTGGACGAACTTCAGGTTCTTCAATAACCAGGTCAAACTCAAGGTCATCGAGAAGGACGACCGCCAGATGTATCTGGCAGATTGCCGCTTCATGCCGGGTTCTGTCGCAAACGGCATCGATCTCGGCGATCAGAACGGCATCTCCGGCCATATGACCGTGTTTCTCACCGAGAAGCAGTATTTCAAGGCTGCTGAGCAGAAAGCTAACGGTGAGCAGATCAATGTCGGACTTCCGAGCACTCAGCTCAAGGACGGTAAGATCGAGGTCAATTTCTACAACCACGAATCTAAGGAAGCCCATACCATTCAGGTAAACCCCTTTGCCGCGTCCAAGGCGAACAAGGCCGCCCATGAGGCTTTCTTCGAGCGCAAGGATGCCGAGCGCGAACAGGGCAAGGGGCTCGGTGCAAAAGCCGCATCCGCCCGCGGCGCGTCCGAGAAGCTGGACGGTCAAAGTCAGACCGCACCCGTCAAGGACAATCTTGAGCATTAAGTAGAAATCGATTTAGTGCTATCAGACATGCGGCCTGTCGTTCCATTCGGATGGCAGGCCGCTTTTTGTGCGGCGCGCACGCGCGCCTATGATCCGCTCGCCACGCTCGCTGATTTATAATTGATTTACGCTATCGAAGAAAGGAAAGTGACCTATGAAACTTATAACCTATTATCAGACCGGCAAGATCGATGTGTTCGACACCGCCACCTTCACGGCGACCGATCCCTTCAAGAGGGACGGTATGAACCTGATCACGGAATTCGCAATCCGCTTCGACCTGCTTGAAGACAAGAACTCGAATGAGGGCCTTGTCGTCGACGTCTATTGGTACGATGCGAAGATCCATGACAAGGACAATGCCGTGACATCGCTCGACGAGAAGAAGAACGCCACGCTCAACAACGCACTCCTCAAGGCGAGCACCCGCATCCGCCTGATTTCCAAGAGGGAACTCGAGGATGTTGCGAAAATCACCCTTGACGGCGAGCTTGTAGAATGGCGCCAGGGCGGCGAGCTCGTCAACGGCGTCAAGTTCTTCAGCCAAGAGCTGCTGTATTTCAGCAACGGACGCAGCGCGTCAATCACGGAGCGTGCCTGCAAGATCAGCCAATTCATCAAGAATGCCAATCCAGAGCTGCCTGATGAGATCATTGCCGGCTGGATGGGTCTGCCTCCGACCGTCCTTGAGACCATGAAACGCGACCAATTGCGCAACGATCAGGTCAGCGAGCAAGACGACTAGGCACACCTCTCCTGTAGAAGAGTGCTTTGACACTCCCCGTAGTTGAAACCAGGGGATTCTCAGTTCTG
>UMII01026079.1_pt1 | contig 15458 bp, 13 predicted proteins | sample 1965731 | NCBI WGS metagenome assembly UMII01 (sample SAMEA4836118, study PRJEB28245) | human gut metagenome | biome: gut microbiome; material: fecal sample | place: Denmark | collected 2008
CGAAGCGGAAGCGGCTGTTATCATTCTTTGCAACACCTCAGGCGTACCGGTAAAAGTGATTTCAGATGCCCTGATGAAGATGTATAACGGAAGAAATCCGATTGATAAACGGGACGTATGGCAGGAAACCACCTGGGATGAGGAAACAATCCGAGATGCAGTAGGAATGTATATTTCCGGAGAGGGAACGACCGTCGAGCTTTATAAAAAAGAGGACGGAACGATCGGAGCCAGAGAATCCGGGAAAGAGGTTTCCATCATTCCGGTCAGCCCTAAGAATGCAATCTTCCGAAATAAGTATTCAGACCTTTTTATCCGCCTGATCCAGAATGAAAAACGAGGAATCTATGCAATTGCCCATGGAAGCAGATTGATCCCAAAGAGTAAGCCGGAACAATAGGAAGAAGGGAAAGAAACGGATGGGAAGACAATATCAGGTTGTATGCTGTTTACGAAATCTGGCTTATGCGGCGGCTGCGGCGGCTGTGATCTTTGTAATCCGCAGGCAATGGAATCTCATTGGAACCTCCGATGCCTGTGCACTTTCAGGAATTGGATTTTTGATCGTAAGCCTGTTTCGCAGAGCGAGATATATGAGATTTTATGATCTGTGTATTTACGGAGTGATGCGGTTTAAGAGCCTGAGAACCAATCCGGAGATGACAGATAAAAAGTTCGGAAGCTACGGCGAATTTGTTCAGAAAAGACGCTATGAAAAAAACTATATGGAATCTTTTATCGCAGCGGTCAGTATGTTTGTATGTTCGTTGACGATATTGAGGATATGATTAAAGGAGGAAGTAAGCTATGAAAAAGACCCCAAAAATACTGGCAGCCGTACTGGTAGTGAGTACTTTGGCAGCAACACTCTCAGGATGTTCCGGCGGGAACAAAACAAATGAGAGCGTGGAGTTTACGGAGGCTGCATCGACAGCAGCAGGAACTTCAGAATCCACAGAGGCTAAGACTGATCCAAACGGAGAAAAGCCGACAGCGGAAGGATATGGGATGTTAAGAGAGGCATCTACCTCTAAGATCGGTTCCCTGAACCCATTAACATATACCCAGTCCTACTCTTCTACCCAGATCAAACGTTCCTCAATGACTCTGTATACTTACATTCCGAATGCAGATTATACGGCATGTGAAGTAGCAGGAGAATTAGCGGCAGAAGATCCGATCCAGGTGGATGAGGAAGGAAAGGTATGGCAGATCAAGATTCGTGAGGGCTGCGTATGGGAAAACGGCGAGCCTCTGGATGCAAACGATGTGTACTATACATGGAAGATGATCCTCGATCCGAAGCTTGCAAACCTGCGTGCAAGTAACTTTGCAAATGATGGAATTGAAATCGTAAAAGCAATGGATTATTTCCAGGGCAACGCTTCCTGGGATGAGGTTGGTTTAAAGCTGATCGATGACCATACACTGGAGATTCACACAGTCAGCATGCAGAGCCCGACAGAGGTGATGTTCCATCTGGCTCACCCGGCAAACTGTATTATCAATGAAGAATACTACGAAAAGGGAATGAATGCAGACAGAACCGAGAACAAATACGGAACATCCAAGGAAAACTATATTTCCTGCGGACCGTTCATCGTAGAGAACTGGATCAACGATGCTGAGATTACATTCAAAAAGAACCCGAATTATCCGTACGCAGATCGCATTTGGCTGGCTGGTATCAACATTAAGGTCGTAGAAGACAGCAGTACACAGCTCCAGCTGTTTGAAAACGGCGAGATTGATTATGTAAACCTTTCTACTTCAAACTACTTAAAGTATGAAGAGGATCCGAGAGTCCTTCTGGCTCCGTATAACTCTGTACGTCACGTAGTAATCAACACGATCAATCCGGAGAAGCCGATCTTAGCAAATGAGAAATTCAGACAGGCTCTTTATTATGGCTCAGACAGACAGAGTCTTGCAAGCCTGACAAAGCAGAATCCGGCAGAGTACATTGTTCCGACCACTCATATGGTGGATCTTAATACAAACACATCCTTCCGCGAGACAGAAGAAGGAAAGGCAAACAGAAAAGAAAACTTCGGTTATGATCCGGAAAAGGCAAAACAGCTGTTTGATGAGGCGATGGCAGAAGAAGGACTTGATAAGCTCACTCTTACCCTGCATTACTCCGATACAGAGTTAATGGCTCAGATGTCTGAGTTCCTTCAGCAGAGCTGGCCGAAGGTGTTTGGAGCAGACCGCTTTGAGCTGAAGCTTCAGGCTATGCCGGCAAACCAGCTGAGCCAGGTGAAGAGAGGCTGGAAGACCAACCCGGCATCCTACGAATTAAGCTGGGGTGGCTGGGTAGGAAACGACCTGTCTCCGTGGAACTCCTTTAAGTATTGGACCTCTTACTATTCCAATAAGAACGAACCGTACCTCAATGAGGAATTTGATAAGGTATTCAACGAAGCTAACTTTGGTGAAAATCGCTTTGATGACGGAGTCCGTGTGAAAGATGTTGCAGAAATGGAGCGCTTATTAGTAGAACCGGCAATCGTTGTTCCGGAAACACAGGATATTTATAAGTATTTAAAATCTGACCGTTTACAGCTTTCTATGAAGAACTGGGCAAACAGAATCGGATTTGCCTGGGATTATTCTAAGGTCGTAGAATAATCGAAACGGATAAAAACTGAACATAGTCAGGAGTAAAGGATCAAACCTTGGACAAGCTGCTCCATATACGGAGCAGCTTGTTGTTTAAACAGAGCCAAGCCATAAACGAAAGGAGTGAGGATCGGCAGTGTTTCGATATATTATAGACCGAATTATCGCATTATTTATTACATTGTTTATTATCATATCCATTGCCTTTTGCGTTGTCCGCCTGATGCCTGGAAGCGTGTACGATCAGGATGGGGATCTGTCAGAAACCGTTATTTCCACTTTAAATGAAAAATATCATTTTGATGAGCCAATCATCAAGCAGTACGGTTATTTCCTGGAGAATATCGTTCTTCACGGAGATTGGGGCACATCCATGAAGATGCGTCCGAATGTACCGGTATTTGAGGTTATGAAAGATCGAATCCCGGTAACTTTGCAGATCAACCTGATATCATTGTTTGCGGCCATACCGATCGGGCTTCTAGCCGGAATCGTGGCGGCAATAAAGAAAAATACAATTATCGATCACCTCGTGTCGTTTATGGTAGTTATCTTTATTTCCGTGCCTTCCTTCGTATTTGCAACATGTCTTCAGTACTTTATTGGATATAAGACCGGAGCTTTCCCACTGATCTATAATGCATCAGCAACCGGAATAGAAGCATACCGTTCCATGTTCCTTCCGATTTTAGCACTGATGTTCAGCCCAATTGCCCGTGTTGCCCGTTACTTAAGAGCGGAGCTGGCAGAGACTATGAACTCTGAATTCATGCTGTTAGCGAAAACAAAGGGCTTAACCTATGGACAGAGTACCGTCCGCCATGGTCTTCGTAACTCCATGGTGCCGTTGGCTAATATCATCATCCCGATGTTTGCCAATGTATTAGGTGGTTCTCTCGTAGTAGAGACGATCTTCTCTGTTCCCGGAATGGGAGGTATGATGGTTGACTCCATCAATGCCAACGACCATATGCTGACGGTTGCGATCCTGGTGTTCTACTCCATGATCTCGCTGATCACAGTCCTTATCGTTGATATTTCTTACGGCATCATTGACCCGAGAGTCAGAATGGGAGGGAAGAAGTAATGGTATTGTACGAAGATAATAAAGAAAAATATGACGCAGTACCCAAAGACTTGTTCCATCTGGTACAGAGAAATGAAGAAATCCATGATACGGAGTTTAAGACAAAGCCGATCGGATTCTTCATGGACGTATGGCTGCGTTTTGTAAAAAATAAAGCATCTGTAGTGGCTGCTATCATTATTCTTCTGATCTCGTTCTTCGCGGTTTTTGGTCCGAGCATGAATGAGTATACATATAATGAGCAGAACACGGAATTAACTAATATGCCGCCGAAGGTTCCGTTTATCGCAAAAATGAATCTTGGTTTCTTTGACGGTGGTTTTACTCTGGAAAACCGAAAGTACGATAATCTGAATGATTCGGAAAAATATCCAGATGGTTGTGTTCTGGAGGTTCTCAATCCGAGACTTGTTAACGGTGAGCGAATCGTTGATGTAGTTGTAGATTACTACAAGTACAAGGGACTTGACGATGACCAGTGCTTCTGGTTTGGAAGTGACTACTTAGGTCGTGATATCTGGACTCGTATGTGGAGAGGTGCCAGAGTATCCCTGATCATTGCGATCGTTTCCGTATGCTGTAATGTTTTCATCGGCGTAGTATACGGCTCTATTGCCGGTTACTATGGCGGAAAAGTAGATATGGTGATGATGCGTATTACAGAGATCATCAATGCGTTCCCGAGAATCGTTGTGGTAACTCTGTTCATCATGATGTTCGGAACAGGAATGTTCTCCATCATCATGTCCTTAGTTATCAAAGACTGGGTCAGCACGGCACGTATGGTTCGTTCCCAGTTCTATCGTTTCAAAGGTCGTGAGTACGTACTGGCAGCCAGAACCCTGGGTGTTGGAGATATGGCCCTGATCTTCCGTCATATTCTTCCAAACTCCATCGGTCCGATCATTACCAGCTCCATGATCGCTATTCCGACTGCGATCTTCTCCGAGTCCTTCTTAGCTTATATCGGACTGGGACTTCAGGCTCCGGAGCCATCCATCGGCGTTATGTTATCCAGAGGACAGAAAGTTCTTTTACAGTATCCTTCTCAGGTTGTTTTCCCGGCAATCATCATCTCTCTCCTGATGATTTCCTTTAACCTGTTCGGAAACGGACTGCGGGATGCCTTTGACCCGACATTAAGAGGAGCAGAATAGGAGGAAGAAGATGAACGATCCAATTTTAGAAGTAAATAATTTGAGAGTCTCCTTCCGTACCTATAACGGAAAAGTCCAGGCTGTCCGCGGCATTGACTTTAAGCTGTTTGAGGGCGAGACTCTTGCCATCGTAGGCGAGTCCGGTTCCGGAAAATCCGTAACTACGAAAGCAATCTTAGGAATCCTTCCTAAGAACTCCATTATTGAGGAAGGCGAGATTCTTTACAAGGGTGAGGATCTGACGAAATATGAGGAAAAAGATTTCTATAAGATCCGTGGAAAGGAAATCTCCCTGATCTTCCAGGATCCGCTTTCCGCACTGAACCCGATCATGAAGATCGGAAAGCAGATCACAGAGGCTCTTGTTTTAAGAGAGCATATGACTAAGGAGCAGGCAAAGAAGCGTGCGATCGAGCTGATGGAGATGGTTGGAATCACCAGACCGGAGGAGCGGTTTGAGCAGTATCCGTTCCAGTTCTCCGGTGGTATGCGTCAGCGTATCGTTATTGCCATTGCTCTTGCCAGCAATGCAAGAATCATGATCTGTGATGAGCCTACAACGGCTCTGGACGTTACCATTCAGGCTAAAATCCTGGAAGAGATCAAAGAGATCAAGAGAAAACAGAAGCTTTCTGTTATCTTTATTACCCATGATCTGGGCGTTGTAGCCAATATGGCAGACCGTATCTGTGTTATGTATGCAGGAAAGATCGTGGAGGTGGGAACCGCCAGAGAGATCTTTTATAGTCCGGCTCATCCGTATACCTGGGCTCTGTTATCCTCTATGCCGGATATGGAGACAAAAGAGCGTCTGTTCTCAATTCCTGGAACACCGCCGAACATGCTCTTCCCGCCAAAGGGAGATGCGTTTGCGGAACGAAACCAGTATGCTATGCAGGTGGATTTTGAGGAGCAGCCGCCGTTCTTTAAGCTGAGTGAAACTCATTACGCTGCTACCTGGCTTCTGCATCCGAATGCGCCGAAGGTAGAAATGCCGGAAGCACTTCAGCACCGGATCGCACGTATGCATAGGAAGGAGGGCGTATAGGATGGAACAGAACGCGCAGAAGGAACGGGAGAAGATCATAGAGATCAAAAATCTCTGTATGGAATTCCCGGCCGGCAAGAAAAAGACGGTAAAGGCTTTAAATAATGTAACCTTCGATATCTATAAAGGCGAAAACTTCGGTCTGGTTGGTGAGAGCGGATGTGGAAAAACCACACTGGGACGTACTCTGATCCGTCTTTATGATCCGACATCAGGAGAGATCCTGTTTAATGGAAAAAATATTTCCGGAAAGCTTTCCAAAGCGGATCGTGATTATGTTACAAGAAACCTGTCCATGATCTTCCAGGACCCGGTCTCTTCCCTGAATCCGCGTATGACGGTAGAGGAGATCATTTCCGAGGGTTTAAAGACACGAGGAGAAAAGGATAAAGAACTCATCAGAAAAAGTGTTGCTTCAATTCTGAATAAGGTTGGTCTGCTTCCGGAGCACGGCTCCCGTTATCCGCATGAGTTCTCCGGAGGTCAGAGACAGAGAATCGGTATTGCCCGTTCTCTTGTTGTAAAACCGTCGGTCATCATTGCCGATGAGCCGGTTTCAGCTCTGGACGTGTCAATTCAGGCGCAGGTTATCAACCTGTTAATGGACATTAAGAAAGAAATGGATCTGACGATCCTGTTTATTGCCCATAACCTTGCGGTTGTAAAATATTTCTCTGACAGAATCGGTGTTATGCATTTTGGAACCATGGTCGAGCTGGCGGATGCGGATGAGTTATATGCACATCCGGTACACCCGTATACCAAGTCCCTGTTGTCAGCGATTCCTCAGCCGGATCCTGACCGGGAAAAGGACAAGCAGAGAATCTACTATGATCCGTCCATGCATGACTACTCAAAGGAGCAGCCTAGCTTTCAGGAGATCCGTCCGGGTCATTTTGTATATGCTTCTGATTCTGAGATGGAGAAGTACAGAAAGGAATTATAAGAGACAGGAGCAGACAAGATGGTCTGCAGCATGAAAGTGTTTGAAATCCTGGTGTATTCATGCGTGAAAGCATGTAAATATACAGCCCTTCTTTTCTTATAGGTTCACTCTCTGATCATTATAAAAATCCCTGGAAATGTTCATCGCAGCATTTCTTCAGGGATTTTTATAATTTTCCGGCATTGTCTGCCATAGCTTTTTCATTCCGTTTACAGTTTTCTTAAATATTGGAGCACTCGCTTGTATGGGGAAATCGTGGATGATAAAATAATGACAGGAAACATAGGAACACAGGTTGCGAAATGCAACGGTAGTATAGAAGTGGGAGGATTCTCAACGAAGTAAAAAGGAAAGAAGGTGATCCGGTGAAACATGGAAAATATTGGATATTTGTTGCGGCAGCAGGAGCTTCCATAGTTCTTTCTGCATGTTCGGCAGGTTTCGTTCCTGTGGATAACGGGAATGAATCCAGACCGGATGGTGGAAAAACAGAGAGCATAGGGACAGAGTTTGTGGAAAAAGAGACTTCAAAGCCGGAGTATCAGCCTCTCTCGGAGGAAGAACGCCGGACGATCGTGGACACATTGGAAGCATTCGATCCGGATCATTTGTATGTGGATATGGATCCGGAACAGGCAGCCTCCTGCGGAGGAGAACTTCGGGACGCGTATGATTTTATCGGGCGGGAGACGGATGCCGGAGCTGGATATGTCCTCGGTTTTCGAAACTGTGATGAAGATCCGTTAAACGGACTCAGCATTTACAGTCTTGATGATGTGATAGAGGCAGACCGATGGAATGAGGATAAAAATATTTTTGAAAGAGTATATACATTTGAGAATATTCATGAAATGCATTACACGGAATCAAAGGATATTCTCTTTCTTATTCCAGATGAGATGGAGGAATCGGAAGAACTTCGAAAAGTTTTTGAATATAGCCTTTGTGACGGTGATGAGGGAGTCCGGTACCTGAAAAGCGTAAAGGAACGCGGTGTGAAAATGTCTCCGCCGGAAAACGGCGGTTATCTGGCTGTTCGCAGATTTGCGAATGCAGAGGTGTTGGAGGAATATGTTCCGCTGACTGAGGATCAGGAGAAAGAAATCATCGCTTCAGAAGAGATTGTTGATCCGGAAATTTATGGAATTGATGGGATCACGTATATGGCGAGCCCGGAGATCTATGAGTTGGAGAATCCAGATGCGGACGAGATCACGGTTCCGGCACTGCGGCTTGCGAAAGAGAAATGTGAATTTCAGACAGTCAGAGCAGAGGACATGAAGGAGATCACGAGTGCAGAGCTTGAAATCATCCAGTGGCATGGAGAGCCGGAGAAATATGCAGATGTGTCTGCTGGAGATTTGGAAGAAACAGGAATTTCAGAGACGTTAAATGATCCAGTGCTTTTGAAGAGAATGGAGGAGATCCTTGCGGAAGCATCGTTGGGCGAGTCAGGAAAATGTCCATATAACGGGATCCTGATGCTGACGAAGGCGGACGGGACCCAGGTGACGGTCAGACTTGCTTCGGATGGATGTGATTCGATGGTTTACGGCAGCTACAGTTTTTATCAGGCGGACGGAGGCGAAGTCGCGGAGATATGGGATATGTTTCCGGAGTTGAAGAAAGAAATCATGCAGTGATCGCACATAGAATATAGGGAAAACCTATAGAAAAAGTTGATAGAAAATTTTTGTCGATCACGGTTGTTATGGATAAAAAAGAACTGTCCAGTAAGGATTCAGCAGGTGAAGGTACTGGACAACTATGCACAGATAAATAACGGAGAAGTCAGGAGAATAGAAAATTTGAATTATAGAAAAGAAGAACAGCCGGGAATTATGGAACGGTTGATAGAGTATACGGGATCAGACGCATATCCGTTCCATATGCCGGGACATAAAAGACGGGAAATTCCGGATGGGATTCCGGGAGGATTTCCGAACCCGTATAGGATCGATATCACAGAGATTGACGGGTTTGACAACCTGCATCATGCGGAAGGAATTTTAAAGGATGCCATGGATGAGGCGGCTGCGGTCTACGGGGCAGACCGTTCCTGGTATCTGGTGAACGGAAGTACATGTGGGATCCTGAGCGCGGTATTTGCAGTGACGGAAAATGGCGGCAGGATCCTGACGGCCAGAAACTGTCATAAGGCGGTGTACCACGCGATCTATCTGAACCGGCTGAGAGCGGAGTATCTGTATCCGGAAGAGATCGTGGAGTTTGGGATCAATGGCGGGATCCGGGCTGAGGACGTGAGAAAAGCGCTTGAAAAGGATGCGATGCGATGTGCGGGAAAATCGGGAGATATGAGGGGAAAACGGACTAAAATTCAGGCAGTACTCATCACATCCCCAACTTATGAGGGCGTGGTGTCGGATATCCGGGCGATCGCGGACGTGGCTCATGAATATGGAATTCCTCTGATCGTTGATGAGGCGCATGGGGCGCATCTGGAATATGCAGACCGGTGTCACAGCTTTCCGAAATCGGCGTTGGAATGTGGAGCGGATATTGTGATCCAGAGTCTCCATAAGACGCTGCCGTGTTTTACACAGACGGCGATCCTTCATGTAAAGGGAGATCTGGTAGACCGGAACAGGATTGCGGGATATTTGTCCATGTTTCAGACCTCCAGTCCGTCGTATTTGTTTATGGCAGGGATCCAGCGGTGTATCCGATATATGGATAGCGCCGGAAGAGACGGGATGATCCGGTATGAGGAGCGTCTGGAAAGGTTTATGGAGCAGATGAAAGGTTTGCAGGTGCTTGAGGTTCTGACGCGTGACATTTGCGGAAAGTACAGGGCTGTGGCCGGATGGGATCCGTCGAAGATCGTGGTTTCTACGATGCGTGCGAAAGATTTTCACGGGGAAGAACTGGCGGAGATGCTACGGAAGAATTATCATCTCGAGATGGAGATGACGGCACCGGAGTATGTGATCGCGATGACATCGGTTCTGGATACCGATGAGGGATTTGAACGGCTTACGAAGGCGCTTCTTGAGATTGATGAAGAGCTGCTGAAGGCTGAGGAAAAGAGAAGAAAAACGGTATCTGAGACAGGAGATCAAAAAGAAAATACAGTAAGAGAAAGAGCGGAAAAAAACTGCAAAGCTTCAGAAACCTTGCAATCCCGGATTTTACGTCCAAACGAGACAATGTCCATCTGTGAAGCAATGGATGCCAATACGGGGCGTACAGCGCTTCAGAATACGGTTGGAAAGGTATCTGCGGAGTTCATCTACCTGTATCCGCCGGGAATTCCGATCATTGCGCCGGGGGAAGTATTTACAAGGGAGATTGTCGAGATGATCGAGGCATACAAGAAAGCGGGACTTCTTGTGCAGGGGCCTGCGGATCCGGCATCTGGTATGATTTTAACGGTTGCAGAGGATAAGGGATTTTGATACAATGAAAAGATAGAACCTGAAAAATTGCAGAATCGAAAAAGATAACGTCTGCCCCATAAATATGCGATCAATCGGCGAAAAGTTTTATGAGTGATCAGTACGAAATAAAAACGTCTGAATCAGTTAAGAAACATTTTATGGGGGAATTGATAAAAGTAATAGTTCTATCAGATGAAAATTTTAAACACAGAAGGCTGAGAAAAGGAAATGGGCAGGATATATTATCTTCTTGGGAAGAGCGCGACAGGAAAAGATACGCTGTATAAGGAAATTTTAAAACGGCGGCCAAAGCTGCGGACAGTGACGATGTATACGACACGGCCGATCCGGGAAGGTGAGACGGATGGTGTGGAATATTTCTTTACGGACAGGGCGGAACTGGAAAGACAGGAAGCAGCCGGAAAGGTGATTGAGGAGAGGACTTACCAGACCGTGGCAGGTCCATGGACGTATTATACGGTGGATGACGGACAGTTTGACGTTGTCGGGGACGAATCGTGTCTCATGATCGGGACACTGGAGTCTTATGAGAAGATGTGCTCATACTTTGAAGCCGGAAAGATGATACCCGTCTATATTGAGGTGCCGGATGGCGTAAGGCTCATGCGGGCGGTCAGGAGAGAGGAAAACCAGAAAAATCCGAATTACCGGGAAGTGTGCCGGAGGTATCTTGCGGATGAAAAAGATTTTTCAGAGGAAAATCTGGAACGGCTGGGAATCACGAAGAGATATCAGAACATGGACATCGGAAGCTGTGTGGAAGAAATCCTCGGGGATTTAGATAAATAACTTTTTATGGATGCTGTTTTGTGGTAAGATAAGATGGAAATGCTGAGGGTTTGAAATGTAAGCATCTGGTACAGAAAGCCGAAGTGTTTTGAAACAACAGGATGAGGAGGGATGCAGCCATGTCAGAGGGAAAGATCACAGGATTTGAGGAAATCCTTGGGAATGAAATGGTGAAAGACCACTTTAAGAAAGCAATCGCGAATCATAAGATCTCGCATGCATATATTCTGACGGGGGAAGCCGGTATGGGGCGGAAATCCATCGCGAACGCGTTTGCGATGACACTGCTCTGTGAGAAAGGCGGAAGTGAGCCGTGTATGAGCTGCCACTCCTGCAAACAGGTCATGAGTGGAAACCACCCGGATCTCATCTATGTAACACATGAAAAGCCGGGAAGCATCGGCGTGGATGATGTGCGGGAACAGATCAACGATACGATCATGATCCGTCCGTACAGCAGTTATTATAAGATCTATATCGTGGATGAGGCGGAAAAGATGACGGTTCAGGCGCAGAACGCCTTATTAAAGACCATTGAAGAGCCGCCGTCCTATGCGGTCATCATTCTGATCACGACAAATCAGGAGGCGTTTTTACCGACGATCCTCTCCAGATGTGTCCAGATGAAGTTAAAGCCGCTTAAGGATTTCACGATCAAGAGTTACCTGACCCAGAATCTCCATATCGCGGAGAAGGATGCGGATATCTGCGCTGCATTCGCGAGGGGAAATCTCGGAAAAGCGATCCATCTGGCTTCGTCGGATGAATTCAAGGAACTTTTCCAGAAGGTCATGGTTCTCGTGAAAAACGTGGGAACTATGGATATTTCGATGCTTCTGGATTGTATCCGGGAGATGAAAGAGCAAAACTTTGATATCGGCGAGGTGCTGGACTTAATGCAGCTCTGGTACCGGGATGTGCTCATGTTCAAGGTCACGAAGGACATGAACCTGCTGATTTTCAAGGATGAATATAAAATGATCAACGAGACGGGTGAGAAAGTCGATTATGCCGGGCTGGAAGCAATTTTGGCGGCGATCGACACGGCAAGAACACGTTTAAATGCGAACGTAAATATGGAATTAGCGATGGAATTACTTCTGCTGACCATGAAGCATCCGTCATAAGGAGCGAAGAATGACGAAAGTAATTGGGATCCGCTTCCGAAAAGCGGGAAAAGTATATTATTTCAGCCCTGGTGAGAATGAGATCAAGACCGGCGACCATGTGATCGTCGAGACAGCCAGAGGCGTGGAATATGGATATGTGGTGCTCGGAACCCACGAGGTGGATGACAAGAAGGTGATCCAGCCGTTAAAGTCCGTGATCCGCATGGCGACACCGGCGGATGAGGAGACAGAGCGCCGTAACAAGGAGAAAGAAAAAGAGGCCTTCAAGGTCTGCGTTGAGAAGATCAAGAAGCACAACCTTAGTATGAAGCTCATTGACACGGAGTATACCTTCGACAATAATAAGGTGCTGTTTTATTTTACGGCAGACGGAAGAATCGATTTCCGTGAGCTGGTAAAGGATCTGGCTTCCGTATTTAAGACAAGGATCGAGCTTCGCCAGATCGGTGTCCGCGATGAGACAAAGATCGTGGGCGGAATCGGTATCTGCGGAAGACCGCTTTGCTGTGCGTCCTATCTTTCTGAGTTTATTCCGGTATCCATCAAGATGGCGAAGGAACAGAATCTGTCCCTGAACCCGACGAAGATCTCCGGTGTCTGCGGAAGATTGATGTGCTGCTTAAAGTACGAGGAAGATACTTATGAGGAGTTAAACGGAAGACTTCCAAATATCGGCGACTATGTGACAACAGACGACGGTTTAAAGGGCGAGGTCCACAGTGTGAGCATTCTGCGCCAGCTTGTGAAGGTTATTGTGACCGTGAACAATGATGAGAAGGAGATCCGTGAATATAAAGTGGACCAGTTAAAATTCCGCCCGAAAAAGAGACGGGAAAAGCAGTCCACGAACGATGCGGAGCTTAAGCAGTTAGAGGCTCTTGAGAAAAAAGAAGGGAAATCAAAACTCGATGGCGATTGAGTTAAAGGAAAATGAGCGTCTGGATGATCTTCAGAGAAATGGACTGCAGATCATCCAGAAGACAGATGGGTTCTGCTTTGGTATGGATGCGGTGCTGCTTTCCGGTTTTGCGGCTGTAAAGCCCGGGGAGCGGGCGCTGGATCTTGGAACCGGGACGGGGATCATTCCGCTTCTTCTTTCCGCAAAGACGGAGGGAGAACATTTTTCGGCACTTGAGATCCAGGATGAGATTGCCAGGATGGCGGAGCGGAGCGTAAAATTAAACCATCTGGAAAATAAAATTGAGATCGTACATGGAGATATCAAGGAAGCCAGCCGGATTTTCGGAGCGGCTTCCTTTGATGTCGTTACGACAAATCCACCGTATATGAATGACTCCCACGGGCTTAAGAATCCGACGGAGGTGAAGGCAATTTCCAGACACGAGGTGCTCTGTACGCTGGAGGACGTGGTACGGGAAGGCGCGAAAGTGCTGAAACCGGGCGGAAGAATGTATATGGTGCACCGCCCCCATAGGCTGATCGAGATCTTAGGGACGATGAAGCAGTATAAGCTGGAACCGAAGCGGATGAAGATGGTGCATCCTTTTAAGGATAAGGATGCGAATATGGTCCTCATCGAAGCAGTCCGCGGCGGCGGCGCCTGGATGAAGGTGGAGGTGCCGGTGATCGTTTATAAGGAGCCGGGGGTGTATACGGACGAGATTTACTCAATTTACGGATACTGAAAATTTGGACCAAACGGGGAATGGGTCCTGTATACACGGAAGATGTTGATAGATTAAGGTAAAGCAGCTGACGCCAGTTTACGGAATGTGGCGTTCGGCAGCAGGAGGAATTGGTCATGCAGGGAAAATTATATTTATGCGCAACGCCTATCGGGAACTTGGATGATATCACGCTGCGGGTGTTAAATACGTTGAAAGAGGTGGATCTGATCGCTGCGGAGGATACGCGGCACAGCATCAAGCTTTTAAACCATTTTGACATCAAGACACCGATGACCAGTTACCATGAGTTTAATAAGGTGGAAAAGGCGAGAGTTCTCGTTGAGAAGATGAAGGAAGGCACGAATATCGCACTGATCACGGATGCCGGGACGCCGGGGATCTCGGATCCGGGCGAGGAGCTTGTAAAGCAGTGCTATGAGGCCGGAATCGAGCTGACTTCTCTTCCGGGACCGGCGGCATGCATTACGGCGCTCACGATCTCCGGAATGGCGACGAGACGGTTCGCGTTTGAGGCGTTTCTGCCGTCGGATAAGAAGGAAAAGCAGAGAATTCTGGAAGAATTAAAGTCTGAGACACGGACGATTATCCTCTATGAGGCGCCGCACCGTCTGGTACGGACCTTGGAAGAGCTTCTTGAGGCGTTAGGGGACCGGAGGATCACGATCTGCCGGGAACTCACAAAGAAGTATGAGACGGCATTCCGAACCACGTTTCAGGGGGCATTAGATCACTTTGAGACGGAGGAACCGCGAGGCGAATGTGTCATCGTGGTCGAGGGAAAGAGCCCGGAGGAGATTAAAAAAGAGAAGGAACAGACATGGGAAGCCATGTCGATCAAGGAGCACATGGACGTCTATCTGTCACAGGGAATCGAGAAGAAAGAAGCGATGAAGCTTGTGGCGAAGGACCGCGGAATCGGGAAACGGGATGTGTACCAGATGTTATTGGAAGAGTAAAGAGTCATGCAGTTTAATTCAGTTGATTTTATGATATTCTTTCCCGCAGTGGTGGCGGTATACTTTGTGATACCGCGAAAGCTGCGGGAATACTGGCTTTTAATTGCCAGTTATTATTTTTATATGGGGTGGAATGCCAAATATGCGCTTCTGATCGGCTCATCGACGGCGATCACATATGTAAGCGGACTGCTCTTAGACCGGGCGGATCATACCAAAGAGGAACGTGCCGGAAAACTTCAGAAGAAACTGGTGCTAGCAGCCTGCATGGCGGTCAATCTGGGTATTCTGGCAGTTTTTAAGTACGGAAATTTCGCAATCAATTCTGTCAATTACATATTGTCAAAAATTCATGTCTCGGCGGTGGAGCGCCGGTTTGATCTTCTTCTTCCGGTCGGAATCTCCTTTTACACGTTTCAGGCACTGGGATACATCATGGACGTATACCGGAATGACGTGGAAGTGGAGAAAAATCCGGTCCGATATGCGCTGTTTGTGTCCTTTTTCCCTCAGCTCGTGGCAGGACCGATCGAGAGATCAAAAAATCTATTGAATCAGATGAGATCCATCAATCAGATTCAGGTGTGGGATGCGAAAAGAGTGGCATCCGGTGGGATTTTCATGGTTTGGGGACTCTTCATGAAGATGGTCATTG
>UMII01013467.1_pt1 | contig 15447 bp, 7 predicted proteins | sample 1965731 | NCBI WGS metagenome assembly UMII01 (sample SAMEA4836118, study PRJEB28245) | human gut metagenome | biome: gut microbiome; material: fecal sample | place: Denmark | collected 2008
CAAAACTGTTCAGTTCTCCGAAGTTTGTCCGAAATTCCATTCCTTTCTGACTGCCACGTTTTCCATTCCACATCGGGATGGCAACACCGACAATCAGATAAGCTGCCAGTGCAAGCACGCCTGCTAACCAGTGATATCTTCCGATAAAAATCACCATAATAATTGAGGTCAGTGTTGCAATCGCAATCGGGGAAATGGTATGTGCATAGAACACTTCCAGAAGCTCGATATCTGTTGTGATGATCGAGATCAGATTTCCCTTGTCTCTGCCTTCCAGTTTCGCCGGGCAGAGCTTCCGCAATGCCGCAAATACCTTATGGCGGATGATTGCCAACAGTTTAAAAGCGATAAAATGATTACAATACTGTTCCACATAATGCAGGATTCCACGAAGCACTGCAATGACGATCATGACTGTGATAATCGTTTTTACCGGGGTAAATACTAACCACATCTTCTCTACCGGAACGATCATTCCGGCTACCCCTGTCAGAAGTCCATGCACGATGACCTGTCCTGCCAGTATTGTCAGGAAGATCGCACACAAGTAACCCAATGTTCCAAGGATAATTGCTGCCAGCATGATATGGAGCAGGGGTTTTACTAACCCGATCAGGCTTCCCATGATCTGAATGGCACTTCTACGTTTTGTTGTATTTGTATGTTCACTCATTATGCCACTCCCCCTTTTCCATAGTTTTCCAGAGCCATCTGGCTTTCATACAGATGTCTGTACGCACCATTCTGGCTCATCAGTTCGTCATGCTTTCCGCTTTCTTTGATTTCTCCGTCTTTTAAGAAATAAATCTTGTCAGACTTCACAACATTTGCCAGTCTGTGGGAGATCAGAAGCACCGTCTTTGTTTTTGCCAGTTCATGAATCACGTTCATGATCAGTTCTTCACTTTCCACATCAATATTAGATGCCGCTTCATCGAAAATATAAACTGCACTGTCTGTCCGAAGCAATGCTCTGGCAATCACCAGTCTCTGGCACTGACCGCCGGACAGGTTGCTTGCTTTTTCCAGCAACTGTGTCTGCAAGCCATCCTGCGTCTGTAAGAATCCTAAGAGATTTACTTTCTGAAGAACTGCTTCCATCTCTTCTTTCGTCGCATCCGGTTTTGCCATACGAAGATTTTCCTCTACTGTTCCCTTGAACAGATAACTGTTATGGCGCACCAGAACCACATGTTTCATTAGGTCAGCTTCATTGATCTCAGAAAGTGATTCACCGCCGATGGTGATCTCTCCGGCATATCCCCGGTTCTTTGCTGCAAGGATTCCTGCAATCGTACTCTTACCACATCCGGATTCACCAACCAGTGATACAAAACTTCCTGCCGGGAGATTTAAGTTGATGCCTTTTAAAATCTCTCGGTCCGCTTCGTAAGAAAAATGAACATCCTTCAAAGACACATCCAATGCGCCATCCGGCAGACATTTTTCTCCCGCCTGTGGTTCCGGCAGATCCAAGATCTTAAAGATCTTGTCACTTGCTGCCATTCCATTCATTGCGATATGGAAAAAGGAACCGAGCAGACGAAGCGGCAGGAAAAACTCGCTGGCAAGCAGGACGATGCAAAGCGTTCCGCTTACTGAAATATTTCCTTTTAAAAACTCAGATACCGCTACTGCCATACCAATCGCCGCACCACCATACGCCACAATATCCATCACACTTGTGGAATTGAGCTGCATGGTCAGTACCTTCATGGTGATCCTGCGGAAGTTCTGGGATTCCACATCCATCTCATCCGCTTTCTGCTGATCTGCCTGATAGATCTTCAGTGTCGTCAGTCCCTGCAGATTCTCAAGGAACGAATCTCCCAGTCCGGTATAGATGCTCCAATAGTTATTTAATAATCTCTTTGCAATCTTCTGTACCACAACGATCGAGATCGGGATCAGTGGCACACAGATCAACAGGATCACACTTGCCTTTACACTCACTCTGCAAAGAATGAGAAATAAGGTCAGTGGTGCGATCAGGCTGTAGAACAACTGCGGAAGGTATTTTCCAAAATACGTTTCCAACTGCTCAACACCCTCTGTCGAAACCTGTACCACCTCAGAAGAAGACACCTGCTCACTGTAGGAAGCTCCCAGTTTCAACATCTTGTCATAAATCTTTTCTCTTAAAATTCTCTTGACGTCTACACATGCAAGATACGAAGACCTTGCCCCCATCCGTTCGCATACAAATCGTATGATCACCACCAGGACGAGGATCAGGATTGTCCTCTCAATCACCGGCACTGTCACCGCACGATAGACCACGCGCTCCAACAGTTCAGCAATCGTAAATACTGCCAGTACCTGCGAGAGCAATGCCGCCCACTGCCACAGGATGGTGTAGACAATGTACTTTTTGGCGTGGGATAAAAGTCCCACCAGTCTTGTTTTAATCATTTGCTTTTACCAACTCACTTTATTTTATATGGGTTTCGTTTTTTTCATTATTTTTACACTATTTTTCTTTCACACTGCACACCAGATGCCACACTGCTAGCACCGGATGATACAGAAGCATCCTCGGTCCGGAAAACCGCATCACCTCCCGGATTTTCTCCCTCATCTTAGGCTTATAGCAATGCACCTTACAGTTCGCACAGAATGTTTTCTCTTCCATAAAGGGACATTTCTGGCTTCTGAGTCTGGCATAATCTGAAAGTTCCTGACAGGAAGGACACATCCTTCCTGTCGTTTTGTCATATTCCTTATGATTCTTCCGGCAGTACAGCCGGATCATCTCTTCCACGACATGCTGTTCCTTCTGCCGCTTTTTTTCTACTTTATTCTTTTTATTCATATCAAAGCTGTTTATTCCGCTTCCATTTCTCCCGTTTTTACTGTCTTTACCCTTAAGAAGAAATACAGGATGTGGCACACCCACACCACTGCCAGACAGATTCTTCCAACCGGCACATTCTTCATGCAGATAAATCCGATCGCCATAACTACGGTCACAGTTCCTACGATCTTGCACTTTGTTCCCATCGTCATGGCTCTTTTCTGGACAAAACTGTCCAGGTGTTTCTTATATAAATTCGTTCCTATGAACCAATCATGCAGTTTCTTTGAACTCTTGGCAAAGCAGAACAGCGTTGCCATGTAAAACGGAACAGTTGGCAGGATAGGAAGTACAATTCCTATCGTACCAAGTCCCAGACAAAGAAATCCAAGCACAATCCAGACTATTTTTAATGGATTTTTCATCTTCTTTCTTTTCTCCTGTGGGAGTTCTCTCCCTTTTTTATTTGTGATTCTGATTCTATTTTCCTACACCGCCAGCACAAACTTCCGTCCGTCTACTCTCGTCACACCAAGCTCGATACCATACAGTTCCCGGATGCTTTCTTCGGTGATTACTTCCTCCGGATCACCTTCCACCAGTACCACTCCGTCTTTCATTCCGATGATGTTGTCTGAATAAGTGATTGCCTGATTGATGTCATGCAGTACCATAATAATGGTAATGCCAAATTCCTGATTGAGTTTTTTTACAAGCTGCAGGATCTCAATCTGATACCGGATATCCAGATAGGTGGTCGGCTCATCAAGGAACAGCGTCTTTGTCCCCTGACAAAGTGCCATTGCGATCCATACTCTCTGGCGCTGTCCTCCGGAAAGTCTTGATACTTCTCTGTCCCGGTACTCCATCAGGTTCGTGACTTCCAGTGCCCATTCGATCATACGCTCATCCTCGGCACTGTCCCCCTGCATCATCTTTTTATGTGGGGTACGTCCGAATGCTACCAGATTCTCAACAGTGATATCGTCCGATGCACTGTTATACTGCTGGACGATGGCTACCTTTCGGGCAAATTCTTTTAAGTTCAGGTTCTGGATATTCTTTCCCTTGAGGAAGATATTTCCTTTCCCCGGATATAAGTTCTTCGTCATCAGGGAGAACAGAGTGGATTTTCCACATCCGTTCGCCCCCATGATAGTCGTGATCTTACCTTCCTCAATCTTTAAAGATACGCCTTTTAACACTTTATTTTTACCATACGCAAAATGTAGGTCTCTGACTTCCATCGCCGGCTTGTCTGCCCATTTATCCGCTTTTTTCTCTTTTTTCTTTTGCTCAAAAGTGGAATCATTCCTGATCAGTTCCATATCTTCCGAGGTCAGCTTATTTTTGTTCTCTTTATTTTGCATACTTTTTCGACCTCCTTAACAGAATAACGAAGAATGGTCCTCCGACCACACTCATGATGATCGATGCGGACACTTCATACGGAGCAGCAATGGTTCTTCCGATGGTATCAGCAAGTAAAAATGTAAATGCCCCAAACAAGGCAGAAAATGGAACTAATGCCTTATGGTCACTTCCTACCAGGATTCTTCCGATATGCGGTACGATCAGTCCTAAGAAACTGATCACTCCGGCCACTGCTGTGGAAATACTTGCAAGCAGTACAGCGATCAGGGAAATCACGATACGCATGGCATTGACATTGATTCCCAGGCTTCGTGCTGTCTTATCTTCCAGTGCTAACAGGTTGCACATCTTCGTCATGATCAGTGCCAGAATCAGTCCCACAATTACATACGGCACTAAGGTTTTCACATCATCCCAAGTTTTCATTGTGATGTTTCCATTGACGATGGCTGCCACGCCGGACATATTTCCGCCGTTCATAGAATTTAACGCACTGGATAATCCGGTGAACATTGCATCGACTGCCACACCGACAAGGATGATTCTTAAGGGACTTAATCCCCCTTTCCATGACAGGCTGTAAACTAAGACAAATGCAATCACACCGCCAAGAAATGCAAATAATGGAGTGAAGAAAAATAAAGTCGGTGCAAATGCGGTAATCAATACTGCCGCAAAGCTCGCCCCACTGGAAATACCAATGATTCCCGGATCAGCAAGAGGGTTCTTAAGTACCGCCTGAAATAACACACCCGATACCGCTATCGCTGCTCCTGCTAACATAGAGATTACAATTCGTGGAAACCGCAGGTCATAGATCGTTGCCACATCTTCATTGTATTCTACAAATAATCCTTTCAGCAGTTCCGGGAAGCTGACCTTCAGGCTTCCGATGTTCACTGCGGCAAAGAATAATGCCACAAGCAGCAAGATCATCACGATAAAAGAAATGGCTGCTTTTGCTGTTTTTCGATGTTTCCTTGCTTTATCCTGTGCGGAGAGGTTCTGGACTTCGGTTTTAGAAGTCTCAGAAGTATTCTGTAATTCTGTCTCTTTCATCTGTCCTCTCCTTTCTACTTGCTCTGCTGTTCGTTGTATTTCTCAGTTGCGTCAGAATCCTTGGCTTTCTTCTGTGCATTGTCACTGGCTTCTTTTGCTTTCTGTGTATCTTCATCACTCTCCGGGTACAGGATCGGCTGCAACTCTTCCAGTGCCTGTGGATATTTAAACGTTGCACTCATGCCAAAGTATTCATACGTCAGGTCATAGACTCTGCCATTCTTCACTGCATCAAAATGCTGCCAGATGTCATTTTCGGCAAAGTCCTTATTGAACATCTCGACCACCTGATCCGGCAGTGCATGGGCTGCACGCAGAATGATGTCCGGCTCTTTGGTCTTCATATCTTCCGTGTTGACGGTCAGAAATTCCTGATCGGTGTCAGAATACACATTCTCACCGCCTGCCAGTTCCACCAGACTTCCCACATAGGAGTTCGGTGTGGCAATGATATAACTTCCCGGAAGTCCCATCAGGATCATCACCTTCGGATGGTCCTTGCCTTCGTTTTTCTTCTTATAATCATCATAAAACTCGGTAAATTCTTTCACCAGCTTATCTGCCTGATCCTGCCGGTCGAAGATCTCGCCCAGCTCCTGGATGGAACGGTACATACCCGGTACACTTCTGAGGTTTAAGAATGCCCAGTCAGAACCGATGGCTTCATACTTCGGCTGCAGGTCACTCTGTAAGGATACCGGGCTTAAGATCCAGTCCGGTTTTAAAGAGGATAAAATCTCGGTGTCAGGACTCATGGCTGTTCCGACCGTCTCTACATCCTTGTATCTGTCTGGGATGGTGGATACGGTACTGCTGCATACACCCACCAAATCCAGTTCCAGCTTGTCACAGATATCTGCGGTTGCCGGAGAGGTCGCAATGATCCTCGGCTCTCCATCCAGCTCCTGCACCTTCTTCTTCGCTGCTTCCACCGCAGCCTTTTCCTTCGGATCGGTGATCTTCAATAACGACTCTGCGGATTCCGAAGAAGTATCCGCACTACTCTCGGTCTTTATCCCGGGGTCACTGCTTTTCTTTCCCTGACTCTGATTGACACATCCTGCAAGGGAAAAGAGCATGGTCATCGCAAGCAGGACTGCGGATGCTTTCTTTAATCTTCTATTCATCATCGTCCTGTCCACCTCCCCAGCGTCTCCAGTTCTTACGGAAATAGAATACCACAGCAGCCACAACACCGATCAGGATCAGACCGACCACCAGAACCGCAAGTGCGATCTGAAATACCTTGTTTCCTGAAGTCGATGTGGAAGTACTGTCACTGTCTGATGCATCTGCATCCTTTGCGGTAGAAAGACTTAATCCTTCTGCACTGTCCAGTGTACTGCTGCCCGTACTCGGAGTTTTCGATTCACTGCTTGGCTTTGCTGCTTCTGATATACTGCTCTGTAATTTCTTACCGGATGACGCACTGCCTGTGGAACTGTCGGATGAAGTACTTCCTGAACTCTGAAGAGAAGAATTTCCAGAGCTTAAGCTGCCTGAAGAACCAGATACTGCCGACCCTCCATCGGAAGAACTCTCTGCTGCTGTTCCGTTACTTGCTGCACTTCCAGTTACCATCGTTGCATTCATATCAGTGTTATTACCTTCCTTGTAATCACTTGGGTAGAGATAGAATACAACATTTCTTCCCATTGGTTCTACATACATCGTTCCACGCACGATACAATTTTCACTTGGCACCTGAATTACGACATCGGCTGTCGTTCCATTGCTGTCAGAGCCTGTACCTGTCTGTGCATACCCGGTACTTGACCAGCCGGAGTCACCGACACTCTGTACCTGAAAATCATGTCCACTGGTATAATCCATCAGACTCATACGGATCGTCAGATAATAATTCCCGTCATCTGACACCTCTAAAATACCAGTCGGATACACGCATCCTTCTACCATTCCCTGTCCTGTGGCGTAAGAGCCTGCCCCGCCGGAATCTTCCACTACTCCAGTTACCGGATGTGCATAGCACCGGTTGATGGTACAGGTATAGACACTTCCTGTAGCCGCCTGTGCCTCCACTGCCGGAAAACCAGCCAGCAGGGCAAGGCCAAGTGCCGAAGCCATCACCACAGACTTGATTCTGTTCTTTATCTTTGCTAATTTCATCTTATTTTCTCCTGTTATACTAGAGAAGTCTCTGCCACTTATGTAGCAGAGACTTCCATTTTCTTTCTGCGTAACTGTTAAGATTCCGTCTGCCCGGCTCTGAACAGTTACCTGTCTGCTTACGAACTGCCTGTCAGATCAGGAAGCCATTCTTAAGCTTTTTCTTTATAACGTTTACTTTGTAACTTTTCTTCTCTTGTACTCCATCAGTCCGGCAAGAAGTGCTACTCCACCGAGCAGAAGAAGTGCTGCCCAAAGTGTATTGTTTGCTACGACATCATCTGTCTTAACACTGGATGCACCCTTGAGGCTGGAACCACCTTTGAGGCTGGAACCTGAACTGCTAAGTCCTGATGTTCCACTCTTTAAGCTGCTTCCGCTTGAAAGAGAAGATCCACTCTTCAGTGAAGAACCACCTGTAAGGGAATTTGATCCAAGTGTATTGTTGCCAAGACCACCATTACTGATCAGTCCGCTTCCGTTAGAGTTGTTATTTCCGCTATTGCCATTGTTTCCGTTGTTGCCATTGTTATTATTATTATTATTGTTGTTATCAAATGACGGATCATCAGCTGTGGTAGCTTTGATTGTACTCCAGTCAAGTTTTAAGAATACTGGCTGTGTGCCTGTTCCTGTAGAAATAGCATCCATGATCGGTACGAATACCTGAAGCGGTACATAACCATCTTTTAATGCTTCTGGAATCAGTTCGAATGTTACCTGATCCGGATAGTTTGTTCCGTATGTATCAGATACCAAAGATCCATCTGCATTTTTCTGGTAGCTGTCTACTGTTACATCTGCAAGTGTTCCCTGCGGATTGCCATACTTATCAAGCGTATAACCTGTTGTGAAGTATTTCAACTGGCTTAAATATCCAAGCTTCTGTCCTACAGTCAGACCATTAAAGTCAAGCGTGATGTAATACTTGCCATTCTTAACAGTCAGTTTTACTGTATGACCGATTGCTCCATCGGACATGGATGCAGTTGTCTTGTCAACCTTTACCATGTTGCCTGTGATAGAGTAAACTCCATCTGCGAGATTGTTGATATTCAATCCGCTATTGTTACCATTGTTATTATTGTTTCCGTTATTGTTATTGTTGTTGCCATTATTATTGTTGTTGCCCTTGTCAGAAGAAGATTTTTCTTCCAGATTCACCATAGCAAGTGCAAGTTTAGATGCCTGTGCATTAACTTCTTCCTGCGTTGCATTTTTGTCCTCATATACTGCTTCGGCTGCTTTGATCGCTGCTTTCAGGTTCTTGATTGATTCTGCAGTATATAAGTTCCCTCTTCCAGCCATGTTAGAAGCTGTCAGAAGCATTGTATGTAATCCGCTCTTGTCTACAGTTACTTCTTCTACTTTTTTAAGATTTTTCACTGCATAATTCAGAATTCTTACCTGTGCATCGACCTCTTCCTGTGTTGCGTTTTTATCTGCATACACTTCTTTTGCTGTGTCATAAAGAGATTTTAATGCTTCCAGTGAAGCGGCTGTATAATTTTCCGTATCTGACAGATATTCTTTTGTAGTAGACAGTGCTTTCTTCAATTCTGATTTATCTGCACCTTCTATCTGAAGTGCATCAATCGCTTTATTGATTGCATCTACCGCACTATTTACTTGAGTCTGTGTAACATCATCTGATTCATACACTTTCTTAGCATTATCTCTTGCTTTTTTCAAAGATTCTTTCGTTGTCTGTGTATATGTTACATCCCCATTGTTCAAATAGCTATCTGCTGCTTCGATTGCCTTTTTCAATTCGCTCTTATCAACTTTGACTGCTTCTTTATTAAATACACTCATTGCAGCATTCAGTGAATCTGTAGCTGAATCAACTGCTGTCTGATCCACATTCAGATTATCGGATATCTCTTCCCCCGCCGCAATTACAGCTTTCAACATTTCGATATTTTCAGAACTATATCCGTAATCCTCTTCTTGCAATGTTTCCAATAAACTATTTGCTTTCTTAATCGCTGCATTCAGTTTTGTTTTATCTGAGTCTGTTCCAGTTACCTGTTTAAGCGTAGACCAATCAAGATTCAATCTTGCATACTGTAATCCATTTCCGCTCTGAATAGATTCCATAACCGGTACATATACCTGAATCCAAACCGTCTCTTCTCCTAAACTAATCGGCATACTCATATAATGAGGATATAATTTTCCTTTTACATTTGCATCCAATCCACTGTCTGGATTATTATAAGCATCATACACATCCTCATAATAAGAATCAACATTGGCCGGTACTGGCTCGATTCCTGTTGGTGCATCTACACCTGATTCTCCACCAGTCCACTCTGGGAAATAATTTAATTTTGCCAAATATCCTGTTAAATCTTTACTTCCTAATTTGGTTGTTAAAGGAACAAATTCCATTTTTAATGTAACATTATCACCATCAACAATTAATGTCATTGGTTTTACAACTGCTGGATTTCCCATAGAATCTCTGTCAGAAGATGCCATTTTCATGATTCCATTCATCGTATATGTTCCATTAAATACAACATTATCATCCGGCTTCTGTATCAGCATAGCTGAAGTTTTCTCCAAAAGTTGAATTTGTTTATCAACTTCCTGCTGTGTTGCATTTGCATTTGCTAATACCGCTTTAGCTGATTCAATTGCTTTTCCAAACGCTTCTGCTCCTTTTGGCAGGCAATTTGTTGTATCGATTTTCTCGGCTCTATTAACAAGATTCTGCAAAGCACTCTTGTCTGCATTCGCATTAAGGGCCTCCATTGCTAACTGAAGTGCAGATGTTCTTGCATCTACTTCTGCTTGTGAAATGTTAGCGTCCTCAATAGCTTCTTTTGCCTTATCTCTTACAGTTACAAACGCTTCCCAATTTGGATAATTTAGATTTTCTATCTTGCAAGCTTCTTCATAAAGAGCCTGTAACTTTGTTTTGTCAGCTCTTTCAATCAATCCCTCCATCTTGGAATTAAGTTCCAGAACTGCTTGATCAACCTGTTCCTGAGTTGCCGTTTCATCTGCAACTAATTTCTTTGCTGCCTCAAGTGCTGTCTTAAATTCTTTATAAGAATTTGGTGTATAGTCATCTTCTTTCTTTGTCTCTGCATTCTGGATCGCTTTATTTAATTCTTCATAATCAATTTTTCCCTCTAATCCATTAATTGCATTTTTAAGAGCTGTAACCTGCTCATCTACTTCACTTTGAATTGCGACCGGATTATTCAACACTTCACTAGCTTTTGCAATTGCTTTATGTAAATTTGCAAGTGATTCCGTTGTATAACTTCCTGATAATTCACTTTCGGCTTTCTTTAAAGTCTCTTTTAATGTATCTTTGGTCACTTCAACTTTTTGTGCATTTGACAATTCAAGACCAACTTCATTTACCCAGCTTGTATCTCCATCTGAATAATAACCCACCTGTGTCAGCTGTTTCGCATCTCCAATCGGGAAGGATACTTTTGTTGGATATGTAGTTCCATCCTCTTCGATTGTTTCAAGAACTGTTGCATCTTTAAATTCTTTTCCATCTTTATAGAGGAATCCATCAATATAATAAGAAGCCAGTTCTTGTCCATCCATCACTGTTTTTGCCTTTTCCAGATTCATGTAGGCTGTTGCATTTCCATTCATATCCACTACAAGTCTGGTCTCTCCTGCAAGTCCTTGATGATATCCAAGCGTTCCATCTGTCTCCACAATCCGGCTGTCTACTGTATAAATACCTTCTTCCAGATTCAGTGATGGATTTGTTTCTTTTAATCCTTCTTTCGCTGCTTTCAAAGCTGTTACCTGCTCATCAATCTCGCTCTGGATTGCAACTGGATTTTCTTTTACTACTTTAGCATTTTTCAGTGCTTCTGTTACTGTTGCAAAACTATCTGCTGTGTAAGCTCCATCATCATTCTTCAGTTCGCTTAACTCTTTTACTAAAGAATTCAATTCTTTTTTATCAGCATTCTGTTTCTGAGCATTTGTCAGTTCTAAGCCAACTTCATTTACCCAGCTTGTATCTCCATCTGAATAATAACCCACCTGTGTCAGCTGTTTCGCATCTCCAATCGGGAAGGATACTTTTGTTGGATATCTAGTTCCATCCTCTTCAATTGTTTCAAGAACTGTTGCGGCTTTGAACTCTTTTCCATCTTTGTAGAGGAATCCGTCAATATAATATGAACCTACTTCCTGTCCATCAAAAACCGTTTTTGCTTTCTCAAGATTCATGTAGACTGTTGCATTTCCTTTTTCGTCTACTGCAATTCGTGTTTCTCCTGCAAGTCCCTGATGATATCCAAGGGTTCCGTCCGTCTCTACAATCCGGCTATCTGCTGTATAAACGCCTTCCTTAAGATTTAAAGATGGATTCGTTTCTTTCAATCCTTCTTTCACTGCTTTCAAAGCTGTTACCTGCTCATCAATCTCGCTCTGGATTGCAACTGGATTTTCTTTTACTACTTTAGCATTTTTCAGTGCTTCTGTTACCGTTGCAAAACTATCTGCTGTGTAAGCTCCATCATCATTCTTCAGTTCACTTAACTCTTTTACCAAAGAATTTAATTCCTTCTTATCAGCCTTCTGTACAGTAATATTTGTCAATTCAAGAGAAATTTCATTTACCCAATCTGTATCTCCGTCAGAATAAAATCCCACAGCAATGTTCTTTTTCAGTCTGGATACTGGGAAACTGATTTTGGTCGGATATGTTGTTCCATCTTCTTCTTTGTTTTCTAAAACGGTAGCTTCTTTATATTTGTCACCGTCTTTATAAAGGAAACTATCAATATAATAAGAAGCCAGTTCTTGCCCATCCATCACTGTTTTTGCCTTTTCCAGATTCATGTAGACCGTTGCATTTCCTTCTTCATCTACTGCAATTCGTGTTTCTCCGGCAATTCCCTGATGATATCCAAGTGTTCCATCCGTCTCTACAATCCGACTATTTGCAGTGTATACACCCTCGCCATAAGTCTTAATTGCTTCGCCCGTCAATTCTTCGATCGCATTAATTAACTTATCAGTTTGCGTATCCACTGTTGACTGTGTTGAATTAATGTCATTATAAACTTCTTTCGACTTTTTCAGAGTTTTTGTGAATTCCGAAAAAGCATCTTGATTATAATCACTACTATCATATTTTTCAGCCTGATCAATATATTTTTTCAATTCATCTTTATTGACATTTTTCAGGCTTGGTGTCAATGTATGCGGTTCTTCACCATCAATTTTTTTTGCATCAAAAAGCTGAACAAGCGCATCTCTGGCTGAAGCCCCTTCTCCAGGTTCTCCACCTGCCAATCCATCCATGATTGGAACAATTACATTGATTTTGAATACATTTTTTAAAGTAATATTATTTCTAGTAAAATCATAAGTTTCCGGAACCGGTATCGCAACGCTCTCTGGATAATTAAGATGATAATCGTCAATATCAGGGCTGTTATTTTCGTCAACCATATATTTAGTAATATTTACTTCTTGCTTATCTGTTTCAACACTATCCTTAGTCGGATAATAGAACATACGATACATATATCCAAAATAATCTTCTCCGCCAAGCGGAATTGTGATTCCCTGCATGTCAAAATAGAGATCCTTATTAGCTCCATTATTATAAACATGGAGAGTTGCTTTTCCACCCTTTACAGCATTATTAGCCATCGAAGGGGATTCTGGCTGTTCATAGTTCCAGATATTAACTCCTACTGAATACACACCATCCGATAATGTGCTTACATCTGTCACATCACTTTTCTGGAATAAAATATACTGATATCCATCCAGTTTTGTTGTTGTATAATTCAGCTTTCCATTTTCAACATTAACTTCACCATATTCCGAATTAATATTCATTGATGATTTTTCATCAGCAAAAAATACATACAGCTGAGTTTTGTCCGCATCCCATTCATCCGGAATATCAAAAGAAAGTGTCACTCTGTTATTTGGTGTATAAACTATATCATTTGCTTTAAACGATAAACTGTATAATTTCGCTGTTGAACTTGCACCGCCTACTGTTGACATCGCATTGTCATAATCAGTTCCTTTTGTAACAGGTGTTGCTTCAAACTTTGTTTCTTTTTTTAAATTATAAGAATCAGAAGTCAGTGTCACTCCGTTACTTGAAAGAGTAACTGTTTCCTTTTGATCTGTATCTAATTTTAAAGTAGCATAATACTCTGAGTCATCAGAAAACACTACATGTATTTCTCTTCCAAATACAGCTTCTTTTACACTGTTATATGGAATTTCAACTGTACCATCTTTTACTTCAAGTTCATTCCACTCCGAAACGCCTCTGTATCTTGTGTAAAAACCACCATAGCTTTGTTCTTCCGGTACACTATTTATATAGATATTCTTAATATTAACATTTCCATTTGAATTCAGTTTCACAAGTGCTGAATTCCCATCTGCAGTTACTATCCCAGTAATAAGACTATTTAATTTCTGCCCATCACCCTCAAAATTATAGTTATCTGTAACTCGATGAGATACAAAGTCGAATTTAACTCCTCCATTTTTGTATTCATTAATTTTTTCTGGTAATTCAATAATATTAGAAGTATCAAAAGAAAGCTTACTTCTTGTCAAATCTCTCGCTCTTTCTTTTGTCCAATGATTTGAAGATCCCGGATAGTATTCTATTTGAGCGGTATATAAAAAATCTTTCAAATTATCAACTTCAAATGTCAAATATTTGTTAGCTGAATAATCATTACCTTCAACGCTAATTTCATCTGGCGAATAGCATTTTTCATCATTCGCTGTATCTAGCCACCCCGTCTCAATCATTTTTTCACGAAACGGGTAATCATCCAAACCGTATGACGCACATTTAAAATCACTAGTAGATGTGTCCGCTTTCCACATTCCCTGTTTGTAAATTTGAAAAGTAACCATCTTGTCATAATTATTTGCTTGAATAGTCACTTGATATTTTCCCGATTCCTCAGGTGTTACAATTGCATCATTACTGCACGATTGTAACGCAGAATTTAAATTTGAAGAAGCTAAAGCATCTTTTCCATTATTATCTTTCGTCCACGCTTGAATAGGGACCAGGTAACTATGACCTGTTTTCATCCCATATGTTTCGCTACGCTGTGCATATGCAATTCCAGTCCCTGCACCAATCACACACGCAAGCGTACATATACTCAAAATTATTTTTTTAATCTTTTTCATTATAAAACAAAAAGGAGGTGAGGCATATGCCTCGCCTCCTTTTTTCCTCCTACTATTTTGCTGTCAAAGAATTAATTTTAAGGTATCCTGTTTTTTCACTATGTGAGCTCAGAACAGACACTGTAAATGTTCCCTCAATTACGTTACCCTCTGTAATTTTTGAAGCATCTAATTCAGAAACCTGATAATCATAATCGCCTAAATCTGTGGCTTTGATTCCATCTAAAGACATTCCACTCAGAGCACCTTTGATTCCGATATAAGTGAACTGATGTGTACGTAAAACAAAATCTGCCGTACCATCTGTATAAACAGTTATTTCTGCCGGATTGTCAATTCCTCTATTTCCCATAGAAGTGGATGAACAATTTGCATCCTTATACAGAGTTACATTTGCTTCATATTCTGCTGCAACTGTTTTCGTATTATCTGCCGCAAATGCTGTAACTCCCATTACCATTACCATTGTTGCCGCTAACAGTGTAGCAACTAATTTCTTAATTTTTCTCATAACCATAATCCTCCTTTCCTCATCTTGGTATTAGCTCTTTGCTAATAAATCTTTAGTTATGATGTTTAGAGTTCTACGAGAATATTTCCGGTTACTCGCATCTAACTCCTTGTCTGAAAGATACCATAATTTGCCATCCAATGTCAACGCTATTTTCTCATGTTTTTGTTGTCTGAATTGCAACAAAATCACCGTTTTTCTTTTCGTTTTTGTTGTTATTCAGGCAACAATAGACGTAAAAGCGCCGTTATTGATAGTGTTTTATCAATAACGGCGCTTTATTGAAATTATTTACTATTTTGTTACATGTTGTGTGTAAATGATAATTTTTCTCATTTCTCATTTATACCCAAAAACATAATAATGCAGTGCTTTCCGGCATGTGAACCGGTCCTACACT
>UMII01050524.1_pt1 | contig 15226 bp, 9 predicted proteins | sample 1965731 | NCBI WGS metagenome assembly UMII01 (sample SAMEA4836118, study PRJEB28245) | human gut metagenome | biome: gut microbiome; material: fecal sample | place: Denmark | collected 2008
AAGATTCACTGTTCCGTATTAGCAGAAGAAGCTGTAAAGGCTGCTGTAAAAGATTACTACGATAAGAACGGAATCGAGTACGATAAAGAAAAATTTGCACCAGACGATTGCCCAACATGTGGGGAATAGTTGATTTGGTGGTTGATGAACCATTTGACAGACAGTTGATAGGCGGCTTATTAGATAATTAACAGACGAAAATGAAAAAGGCTTATCATCGTATTTGTGACTTTAGTCGCGGCGGTTTGAATGCTCGCTTATGCGCTCGTATCCAAACCTTGCTCCGAGGCCACAAATATGATGATAAGTCTTTTTCGTTTTCTGACTGTGGATGGTTCCGATAAGTACGTTCCTAACCTACTTTTGTAAGAAGCAGTTAAAATTACTGGAAAACCAAATCAAGGAGGGAGATTTGGGAGCGAGCATTCAAAGCGCCGCGACGAAAGTCATATATTTGAACTATCCAGCTCCTGGTTTTTGTCTCCTCCAACCAAAAACGAAATAAATCCCACAAGCAAGGGAATTCTCCCACAAAACCAATTGACAGATTGCAGAAGTCTTTGTATAATAGCAGTGTGTTAACCTACTTTATTCTTAGAGTGAAAAACGGAGGAGAAGATAATGAAGTTTTTTATTGATACTGCGAATGTAGAGGATATCAAGAAAGCGAATGACATGGGGGTTATTTGCGGGGTTACAACAAATCCATCTCTGATTGCCAAGGAGGGAAGAGATTTTAATGAAGTCATCAAAGAAATCGCTTCTATCGTAGATGGCCCGATCAGTGGTGAAGTAAAAGCGACAACAACAGACGCAGAAGGAATGATTAAGGAAGGCCGTGAAATCGCAGCAATCCATCCAAACATGGTTGTAAAGATTCCTATGACCGTAGAAGGATTAAAGGCTTGTAAAGTTCTTTCCCAGGAAGGAATTAAGACCAATCTTACATTAATCTTTACTGCAAATCAGGCATTACTTGCCGCAAGAGCAGGAGCAACATATGTATCTCCTTTCTTAGGCAGACTAGATGATATCAGTGTAAGAGGTGTTGATCTTATTCGTGATATCGCAGAGATTTTTGCTGTCGCAGGTCTGGATACAGAGATTATCGCAGCGAGTGTCCGTAATCCAATTCATGTAACAGACTGTGCTTTAGCAGGAGCTGATATTGCAACAGTTCCATATAAAGTAATTGAACAGATGACCAAACATCCTTTAACTGATGCTGGAATTGAGAAGTTTAAAAAAGATTATATTGCAGTATTTGGTGAATAGGATATAGATGTGATTTCAGAATCTTCATTGCAAAGTGAAGTACAGCAGATTCTGGGATTATATTGGGCAATAAGGAGGAAACCATGAACAAATTAGAACTTCAGAAGATGGCAAATGAAGTGAGAAAAGGAATTGTCACAGGCGTTCATGCAGCAAAAGCTGGACATCCAGGCGGTTCTTTATCCGCAGCAGATCTTTTTACATATTTATATTTTGAGGAAATGAATGTAGATCCTAAGAATCCTCAGGATCCGGACAGAGACCGTTTCGTATTATCCAAAGGTCACACAGCACCTGGATTATATGCAACATTAGCTCACAAGGGATATTTCCCAGTAGAAGACTTAGTTACATTAAGACATATCGGTTCCCACCTTCAGGGACATCCATGTATGCAGCACACTCCAGGACTTGATATGTCATCAGGTTCTCTTGGACAGGGAATCTCCGCTGCAGTAGGTATGGCTCTTTCTGCTAAGTTAAGAAATAAATCCTATCGTGTTTACACACTTCTTGGAGATGGTGAGATTCAGGAAGGACAGGTTTGGGAAGCTGCAATGTTCGCAGGAGCAAGAAAGCTTGACAACTTAGTAGTAATCGTAGATAACAACGGATTACAGATTGATGGTAAGATTGAAGATGTATGTTCTCCATACCCAATCGACAAGAAGTTTGAAGCATTTAACTTCCATGTAATTAATGTAGCAGATGGTAACGATTTCGACCAGTTAGATGCAGCATTTAAAGAAGCAAGAGAAGTAAAAGGAATGCCAGTAGCAATCGTTATGAAGACTGTAAAAGGTAAAGGTGTTTCCTTCATGGAGAATCAGGCATCCTGGCATGGTACTGCACCTAATGATGAACAGTATGCTGTAGCTATGGAAGACTTAAAGAAAGTGGAGGAAGCATTATGTCAGAAGTAAAGAAAATCGCTACCAGAGAAAGCTATGGAAATGCGTTAATTGAATTAGGAAAAGAACATGAGAATCTTGTAGTTTTAGATGCTGACCTTGCAGCAGCTACTAAGACTGGAATGTTTAAAAAAGTTTTCCCAGAACGTCACATCGACTGTGGTATCGCTGAATGCGATATGATTGGAATCGCAGCCGGAATCGCAACAACAGGAATGGTTCCTTTCGCAAGTACATTTGCAATGTTCGCAGCAGGACGTGCATTTGAGCAGATTCGTAACTCTGTTGGATATCCACATCTTAATGTAAAAATCGGTGCTACTCATGTAGGTATTTCCGTTGGTGAAGACGGAGCAACACATCAGTGTAACGAAGATATCGCATTAATGCGTACTATCCCAGGTATGACAATCATTAACCCTTCTGATGATGTAGAAGCAAAAGCAGCAGTACGTGCCGCTTATGAATTAGACGGACCTGTATACTTAAGATTTGGACGTCTTGCAGTACCTGTAATTAACGATAATGATGATTACAAATTTGAAATCGGCAAAGGTGTTGTATTAAGAGAAGGAAAAGATGTTACAATCGTAGCAACTGGTCTTTGCGTAAGCTCCGCATTAGAAGCAGCAGATATGCTCGCTGAAGATGGGATCGAAGCTAAAGTAATCAATATCCACACAATCAAACCTATCGATTCAGATCTTCTTGTAGAAGCAGCGAAAGAGACAGGTAAGGTTGTTACAGTAGAAGAACATTCCGTAATCGGTGGACTTGGCGGAGCAGTATGTGAAGTACTTTCCGAGAAATATCCAGTACCAGTTAAGAGAATTGGTGTGAACGATGTTTACGGAGAATCTGGCCCAGCAGTTAAGCTTATTGAAAAATATGGCTTAGACGGTAAGGGCGTATATGCTTCTGTAAAGGAATTTGTTAAATAACTATTTGATTCTTTGAGAGAAAACAGACGAAAATAAAAAGAAATACTACCATATCCCAGATGCGACTACAGAGCAGATGGGATATGGCAGTATTTCTTTTTTCGTTTGTTTCCCCCTAATGAATCAGATAGTAATCACTTATCCATTTTGTCAAATTAAAAAAGTTGCCGAATTTCTCCCTTTTTTCGCCGCTATTTTATACATATTATATGGAAGAAATTTTACTCCCATGTTTAACAAGTGAAAAAACTGGAAAAAATCAAGAATAAGAGAAAAAAATTAGTTGACATGGCTTGACAGATGTGCTATGATAATAAACTGATTCACAATGGGTCTGTATGCCTATTGGAAAGTAACCAGAAGATTTAACATTATGATTATTCAAGGGGTGAAAACATCGATGGAAAAGAATAGACTGCGTCCAACGCGAATTCCGGGAAGCAAAAACATCAGAATGAGCTATGCCAGACAAAAAGATGTTCTCGATATGCCGAATCTTATAGAAGTCCAGAAAGATTCCTACAAATGGTTCCTTACAGATGGATTAAAAGAGGTTTTTGAGGACATTTCGCCTATCACGGATTACAGTGGACAGCTCAGCCTGGAGTTTGTGGACTTTCAGCTTTGCAGAGAGGATAGAAAGTATTCAATCGAGGAGTGTAAAGAACGTGATGCAACATATGCAGCTCCTTTAAAAGTGAAAGTTCGTCTCCATAATAAGGAAACAGATGATTTTAAACAACACGACATTTTTATGGGCGACCTGCCATTGATGACGGAAACAGGTACTTTCGTAATTAATGGTGCGGAACGTGTTATCGTCAGTCAGTTAGTTCGTTCTCCAGGTATTTACTATGCGATCAGCCACGACAAGATTGGTAAGAAGTTATATTCTTGTACAGTAATTCCTAACCGTGGTGCATGGCTGGAATACGAGACAGACTCCAACGATGTATTCTATGTTCGTGTTGACCGTACAAGAAAGGTTCCTGTTACTGTACTTATCAGAGCTCTTGGCATTGGAACCAATGCTGAAATTAAGGAATTATTCGGAGAAGAGCCTAAGATTTTAAAAACTCTCGAAAAGGATACAGCAACAAACTACCAGGAAGGTCTTAAGAAGTTATACGAGAAGATCCGCCCAGGTGAACCTTTATCAGTTGACAGTGCAGAGAGCCTGATTAACAGTATGTTCTTCGATGCAAGACGTTATGACCTTGCAAAAGTAGGACGTTATAAATTTAATAAGAAGTTAATGTTCCGTAATCGTATTGCAGGACACAGACTGGCACAGGATGTACTTGATCCTTCCACAGGAGAAATCCTTTTTGAAGCAGGTGTAAGACTTACAAAAGAACAGGCTGACGCTATTCAGAACGCAGCAGTTCCTTATGTTTACGTTGAGACAGAAGAGAAAGAAGTAAAAGTCCTTTCCAGTATGATGGTAGATATCACAAGCTTTGTTGATGTTGACCCAGAGGAAGTTGGCGTTACTGAATTAGTATACTATCCAGCCCTTGAAAAAATCTTAGAAGAATATGATGATATAGATGAAATTAAAGCACAGATTCGCAAGAATATCACTGAGCTGATTCCAAAGCACATTACAAGAGAAGATATTTTAGCTTCTATTAACTACAATATCCATCTTGAGTATGGTGTTGGTAACGATGATGATATCGACCACTTAGGTAACCGTCGTATCCGTGCCGTTGGTGAGTTATTACAGAACCAGTACAGAATTGGTTTATCCCGTCTGGAGAGAGTTGTCAGAGAACGTATGACAACACAGGACATTGAGTCCATTTCTCCACAGACATTAATTAACATTAAACCAGTTACTGCTGCTGTTAAGGAATTCTTTGGAAGTTCTCAGTTATCTCAGTTCATGGATCAGCATAATCCGTTATCTGAGCTTACTCATAAGAGACGTCTTTCCGCATTAGGTCCTGGAGGTCTTTCCAGAGATCGTGCCGGATTCGAGGTTCGAGATGTACACTATTCCCACTACGGAAGAATGTGTCCTGTAGAGACTCCCGAGGGTCCTAACATCGGTCTGATTAACTCTCTTGCAACTTACGCAAGAATTAATGAATATGGTTTTGTTGAGGCTCCATACCGTAAGGTAGATAAGAGTGACCCCCAGAACCCAGTTGTAACAGATGATGTTGTATACCTTACTGCTGATGAAGAAGATAACTACACAGTAGCGCAGGCGAACGAACCATTAGATGAAGAAGGTCACTTCATTCACACTAATGTTTCCGGTCGTTACAGAGAGGAAACATCCGAATTTAGAAAGTCAAGAATTGACTTAATGGACGTATCTCCTAAGATGGTATTCTCCGTAGCTACATCCATGATTCCTTTCCTTGAGAACGATGATGCGAACCGTGCTCTGATGGGATCCAACATGCAGCGTCAGGCTGTACCACTGTTAAAGACAGAAGTTCCAGTTGTTGGTACTGGTATGGAAGCTAAGGCTGCCCGCGACTCAGGTGTATGTATTATTGCACATCATGCAGGTACAGTTGAGTACTCAACAAGTAAAGAGATTATCGTAAAACGAGAAGACGGAATCCGTGATACTTACCACGTAATTAAGTTCTCCCGAAGCAACCAGGGTAACTGTATGAACCAGAGACCTATCGTAAATAAGGGTGACCATGTTGAAGCAGGAGATATTCTTGCAGATGGTGCTTCCACATGCGGCGGCGAGATGGCTCTTGGTAAGAACCCATTAATCGGATTTATGACCTGGGAAGGTTATAACTACGAGGATGCCGTACTTTTAAGTGAGCGTCTTGTACAGAATGACGTATATACATCTGTTCATATTGAAGAATATGAAGCAGAGGCAAGAGATACAAAGCTTGGACAGGAAGAGATTACAAGAGATCTTGCTGGTCTTAGTGAAGATGTATTAAAAGATCTGGATGAGAATGGTATCATCCGTATCGGTGCAGAAGTTCATGCCGGAGATATTCTGGTAGGTAAGGTGACTCCTAAGGGAGAGACAGAACTTACTGCTGAAGAAAGACTTCTTCGTGCTATTTTCGGTGAAAAGGCAAGAGAAGTTCGTGATACTTCCCTTCGTGTTCCACACGGCGCTTACGGTGTTGTTATGGATACAAAGGTATTTACAAGGGAGAATGGTGACGAGCTGCCTCCAACAGTTAACAAGTCTGTTCGTGTTTACATTGCACAGAAACGTAAGATTTCTGTTGGTGATAAGATGGCTGGCCGTCATGGTAACAAGGGTGTAGTTTCCCGTGTACTTCCAGTAGAGGATATGCCATTCCTTCCTAATGGCCGTCCACTCGATATCGTACTGAATCCATTAGGTGTACCTTCCCGAATGAATATCGGACAGGTCTTAGAGCTTCATTTAAGTCTCGCATCTAAGGTGCTTGGATTTAATGTAGCAACACCAGTATTTAACGGTGCAGATGAGAACGATATCATGGATACTCTTGAGATGGCGAATGACTATGCGAACAAGACATGGGAAGAATTCGAAGAACGCTGGGGTGACAAGGTTAACGATGATATTATGAAGTATCTTTGGGATAACCGTGACCACAGAGAAGAATGGAAGGGTGTTCCAATCGACCGTACAGGTAAGGTTCAGCTTCGTGATGGACGTACAGGACAGGAATTCGATTCACCAGTTTCCATCGGATTCATGCATTATCTGAAGCTGCATCACTTAGTAGATGATAAGATTCATGCACGTTCTACAGGTCCTTACTCATTAGTAACACAGCAGCCTCTGGGTGGTAAAGCTCAGTTCGGTGGACAGCGTTTCGGAGAGATGGAGGTTTGGGCTCTTGAGGCTTATGGTGCTTCCTATACTCTTCAGGAAATCTTAACTGTGAAGTCTGATGATGTAGTTGGTCGTGTGAAGACATACGAAGCAATCATCAAAGGAGAGAATATTCCTGAACCAGGTATTCCGGAATCCTTCAAGGTACTTCTTAAGGAATTCCAGTCCCTCGCTCTTGATGTTCGTGTCTTAAAAGAAGATATGACAGAAATTGAGCTTCAGGAAGGCAGCGAAACAATTAATGAATCCCTTACTTCAGTGATTGAGAGCAGTCCGGATGATAACAATTATAAGGACGAGAGCAATCTTGGAGAGTATGGCTACAAAGAAAGTACTCTGGAAGAAGAAGCTGGACAGGCTGATGCACAGCCAGAGTTTACAGAAATGCCTTTTGGCGATTCTGATTTGTAAGATAGTTTGGAAGGAGTAACCTATGTCTGATATGAATAACCAAACAGTTGAACAGCCGGTTAATTTTGACGCCATTAAAATCGGACTTGCGTCTCCGGAACTGATTCGTCAGTGGTCTCATGGTGAGGTAAAAAAGCCGGAAACCATTAACTACCGTACTTTAAAGCCGGAAAAAGATGGTCTGTTCTGTGAAAGAATTTTCGGACCAAGCAAGGACTGGGAATGTCACTGTGGTAAATATAAAAAGATTCGCTATAAAGGCGTTGTCTGTGATAAATGTGGTGTTGAAGTTACAAAGGCAAGTGTAAGAAGAGAAAGAATGGGACACATCGAACTCGCAGCTCCAGTATCCCATATCTGGTACTTCAAGGGAATCCCTAGCCGTATGGGATTAATCCTTGATATGTCTCCAAAAGCACTGGAAAAAGTATTATACTTTGCTTCCTTTGTAGTTCTTGACCCAGGAACAACAAACTTAAGCAAGAAGGACGTTATCTCTGATGCTGAGTACCGTCGTGTAACAGAAGAATATAGGAATTCTGATGAAGGTCTTGGAAACTTCCGTGTAGGAATGGGTGCTGAGGCAATCAAAGAACTTCTTGCAGAGATCGACTTAGAGGCTGAAGCAGAAGAACTTAAGAAGAGTCTTAAGAATGCCAGCGGTCAGAAGAAAGCAAGAAATATTAAACGATTAGAAGTTGTAGAAGCTTTCCGTCTGTCAGGAAACCGTCCAGAATGGATGGTTCTTGACGCTGTTCCGGTTATCCCTCCGGATATCCGTCCAATGGTTCAGTTAGATGGTGGACGTTTTGCAACCTCCGATTTAAATGATTTATATAGAAGAATCATCAACCGTAATAACCGTCTTAAGAGACTGTTAGAGCTTGGTGCGCCAGACATTATTATCCGTAACGAAAAGCGTATGCTTCAGGAAGCTGTTGATGCGTTAATCGATAATGGCCGTCGTGGACGTCCAGTAACTGGTCCTGGAAACAGAGCATTAAAATCCCTTTCCGATATGTTAAAGGGTAAACAGGGACGTTTCCGTCAGAACCTTCTTGGTAAGCGTGTTGACTACTCAGGACGTTCCGTAATCGTAGTAGGACCAGAATTAAAGATTTATCAGTGTGGTCTTCCAAAAGAGATGGCTATCGAGCTTTTCAAACCATTTGTTATGAAAGAACTTGTAGCAAACGGTCTTGCTCATAATATTAAGTCTGCCAAGAAGATGGTAGAAAAGTTACAGCCAGAAGTTTGGGATGTACTCGAAGATGTTATCAAAGAACATCCGGTTATGTTAAACCGTGCTCCTACCTTGCATCGTCTTGGTATTCAGGCATTCGAGCCAACATTAGTAGAAGGTAAAGCGATTAAGTTACATCCATTAGTATGTACAGCGTTTAATGCCGACTTTGATGGTGACCAGATGGCTGTCCATCTGCCACTTTCCCAGGAAGCACAGGCTGAGTGCCGTTTCCTCTTACTTTCTCCAAACAACTTACTGAAACCATCTGATGGTGCTCCAGTAGCCGTTCCTTCTCAGGATATGGTCCTTGGTATTTACTACCTGACTATGGAAAAAGAAGGAGCTAAGGGTGAAGGTAAATGTTTTAAGTCTGAAAATGAAGCATATCTTGCTTACGAGAACAAGGTAATCACACTTCATTCCAGAATCAAAGTAAAGAGAAGAGGTATGAGACCAGACGGAACAATGGGAAGCCGTATTATAGATTGTACAATGGGACGTCTTCTTTTCAACGAAATCATCCTTCAGGATTTAGGTTTTGTTGACCGTTCTGATCCAGATAACTTCTTAAAGTTAGAAGTTGATTTTCAGTGTGGTAAGAAACAGTTAAAACAGATCCTTGACCGTTGTATCAGCGTACATGGTACAACTAAGACTGCCGAGGTTCTTGATAATATCAAAGCTCTTGGATATAAGTATTCTACAATTGGTGCGTTAAGTGTATCTATTTCCGATATGACCGTACCAAAAGAAAAACCAGAAATCCTTGCAGCAGCTCAGAAACAGGTTGAGTACATTACAAAACAGTACCGCCGTGGTTTCATGACAGAAGAAGAACGTTATAAAGCAGTAGTACAGACATGGTTCGCTGCCGATAACGAACTTACAGATAAACTGATCAGTGGTCTTGATAAGTACAACAACATCTTCATGATGGCTGACTCCGGTGCCCGTGGTTCTAACCAGCAGATTAAACAGCTTGCCGGTATGCGTGGACTGATGGCTGATACATCCGGACGTACTATCGAACTTCCTATCAAGTCCAACTTCCGTGAAGGTCTTGACGTACTGGAGTACTTCATTTCTGCACATGGTGCCAGAAAGGGACTTTCCGATACAGCCCTTCGTACAGCCGATTCCGGTTACCTGACAAGACGTCTTGTAGATGTATCTCAGGAACTGATTATTCGTGAACAGGATTGCTGCGAAGGAACAAACAAGATTCCAAGCATGTATGTAGAAGCTATCATGGATGGAAAAGAAACAATCGAATCATTAGAGGATCGTATCAGCGGACGTTATGCAGCAGAAGATTACAAAGATAAAGAAGGTAATCTCATTGTTGAAGCGAACTGCATGATTACTCCAAAGCGTGCGAAAGCAATTGTAAACGCAGGATATCAGCAGGTTAAGATCAGAACAATGTTAACATGTAAGTCCCATAACGGTGCATGTTCTAAATGTTACGGTGCCAACCTTGCAACTGGTCAGGCAGTACAGGTTGGTGAGGCAGTCGGAATTATTGCTGCTCAGTCCATTGGTGAGCCTGGTACACAGCTTACTATGCGTACATTCCATGCCGGTGGTGTAGCCGGTGATGATATCACACAGGGTCTTCCTCGTGTCGAGGAGCTTTTCGAGGCACGTAAACCTAAGGGCCTTGCCATCATCACTGAAATTGCTGGTCGTGCGGATGTAAAAGAAACAAAAGAAAAACGTGAAATCACTGTAGTAAATGAGGATAGCGGAGAAACAAGAAATTATGTAATTCCTTACGGTTCCCGTATCAAAGTTCTTGACGGTACTTACTTAGAGGCCGGTGATGAACTGACAGAAGGTTCTGTAAATCCTCATGACATCTTAAGAATCAAAGGTGCAGGAGCAGTTCAGGATTACATGATGCGTGAAGTACAGCGTGTATACCGTCTGCAGGGTGTAGATATCAACGATAAACATATCGAGATTATCGTTCGCCAGATGCTTAAGAAAGTTCGTATTGAAGAAGCTGGAGATAGCCGGTACTTACCAGGAGCACTCATTGATATCCTTGAATTAGAGGATGAGAATGAAAGACTTCTTGCAGAAGGAAAAGAGCCTGCAACAGCAGAGCAGACACTTCTCGGTATCACAAAGGCTTCTCTTGCAACAAGTTCTTTCTTATCTGCTGCTTCCTTCCAGGAAACAACAAAGGTTCTTACAGATGCAGCAATCAAAGGAAAGATTGATCCATTAATTGGTCTTAAGGAAAACGTACTTTTAGGAAAATTGATTCCAGCCGGAACAGGATTAAAGAAGTATCGTAACCTTCATCTTGATACAGGAAAAGTTGTCAACAAGATCGAAGAAGCAGACGAATTTGACTATGATGCAGCTTCTATGGAAGAAGAAATGCGTGATCAGAAGTCAGAGGATGCAGCAATGATGATGGATTCTGAAAATCTTTAATTAAGATATAGGACAGACGACCCCTGAGAATAAAATAATCCCTATCTGTGACTTTCGTCGCTGCGGTTTGAATGTTCGCTTAGACGCGCGAACGTTCAAACCTTGCTACCAGGTCACAGATAGGGATTATTTTATTCTCAGGGGCCTGACTGTGGCTGGAGTTGGTTTCTTCTGGGTTCGTCTGTTTCTGGCATTTCGAGAAAAATGAAATTCAATTTCCCCCTTGACAAAAAGATTTTTTAAATATATAATCTTTAATTGTGTGCGATGTATAACTATGTCCACATATGGGTATAATCAAGATGATTTGTCATATTGGTTTAACCTAAAGAAGAAACTATTAGCAACCACATTAGAAAATATGCATGGAGGTGAATTTCAGAATGCCTACTTTTAACCAGTTAGTTAGAAAAGGAAGACAGTCTGTAGCAAAGAAATCCACGGCACCTGCTCTTCAGAAAGGATTTAACTCCTTAAAGAAAAGACCAACAGATGCCAGCTCACCACAGAAACGTGGAGTATGTACAGCCGTTAAGACAGCAACTCCTAAGAAGCCTAACTCAGCGCTTCGTAAGATTGCCAGAGTACGTCTTTCCAACGGTATCGAAGTAACAAGCTATATCCCAGGTGAAGGACATAACCTTCAGGAACATAGTGTTGTTCTTATCCGTGGAGGAAGAGTAAAGGATTTACCAGGTACAAGATATCATATCGTACGTGGTACTCTTGATACAGCAGGCGTAGCAAACAGACGCCAGGCTCGTTCCAAATACGGTGCTAAGAAACCTAAGAAATAAATATCAGTGAGAATGCCGGAATAGCAATATTTTCTCTGTTGGTTGCAGGCAATATATTGACTTGTCCGAGCATGAACAACGGAAACAGAAGTTTCCATGAGTACCGATGATTTAATATTTCATTTCCTCATGGAAATGAAGAAATGAAAATCACATTTAATTAAGGAGGGAAGAACCGTGCCACGTAAAGGACATATCGCAAAAAGGGATGTATTACCAGATCCTATTTACAATAACAAAGTGGTAACAAAGCTTATCAATAACATCATGTTAGACGGTAAGAAAGGTGTTGCACAGAAAATCGTTTACGGTGCTTTCGACCGCATTGCGGAAGAAACAGGAAAAGATGCCTTAGAAGTATTTACAGAGGCTATGAACAACATTATGCCAGCTCTGGAAGTTAAGGCTAGACGTATCGGTGGTGCTACTTATCAGGTACCTATCGACGTAAGACCAGACAGACGTCAGGCATTAGCTCTTCGTTGGATTACTCTTTACTCTCGTAAGAGAAGTGAAAAGACTATGGAAGAGCGTCTTGCAAAAGAACTTATGGATGCAGCGAACAACACTGGTGCATCTGTAAAGAAAAAAGAAGATATGCACAAAATGGCAGAAGCAAACAAAGCTTTCGCACATTACAGATTCTAATAAGTTATTTACACAGGATGTGCTGCATAGATTATGCAGCCGTCCGGATACATTTTATAGGAGGAAAAAACCTTGGCTGGAAGAGAATATCCACTTGAGAGAACCAGAAATATTGGTATTATGGCCCACATTGATGCTGGTAAGACAACATTGACAGAGCGTATCCTTTATTACACTGGTGTAAATTACAAGATTGGTGATACTCATGAAGGTACTGCTACCATGGACTGGATGGAACAGGAGCAGGAAAGAGGTATCACAATCACTTCCGCTGCCACAACATGTCACTGGACTCTGGAAGAGGATTGTAAACCTAAAAAAGGTGCTTTAGAGCATCGTATCAATATTATTGATACCCCAGGACACGTTGACTTTACAGTAGAGGTAGAAAGATCTCTTCGTGTATTGGACAGCGCTGTTGGTGTCTTCTGTGCAAAGGGCGGTGTTGAACCACAGTCCGAAAATGTATGGCGTCAGGCAGACACCTATAATGTACCACGTATGGCATTCATCAATAAGATGGATATCATGGGTGCTGATTTCTACGGTGCAGTAGATCAGATCAAAACAAGATTAGGTAAAAACGCGATTCCTATTCAGCTTCCTATCGGTAAGGAAGATGACTTCAAGGGAATTATCGACTTAATGGAAATGAAAGCCTACATCTACAACGATGAGAAGGGTGAAGACATTGACATTATTGATATTCCAGAAGATATGAAGGATGATGCTGAATTATATCACACAGATATGGTTGAAAAAATCTGTGAAGCAGATGATGATTTAATGATGGCTTACCTTGATGGAGAAGAGCCAAGCGTTGAAGAGTTAAAGAGAGTTCTCCGTGAAGGAACATGTAACTGTACAATGGTTCCTGTTTGCTGTGGTACAGCTTACAGAAACAAAGGTGTACAGAAACTTCTTGACGCTATTATCGAATATCTGCCAGCTCCTACAGATGTAGAAGCCATCAAAGGTCAGGACTTAGAAGGTAATGAAGTAGAAGTTCCTGCATCTGACGATGCTCCATTTGCAGCTTTAGCATTCAAGATTATGACAGACCCATTCGTTGGAAAGCTTGCTTTCTTCCGTGTATATGCCGGAACAATGAACTCTGGTTCTTACATTTTAAATGCTACAAAAGGCAAAAAAGAGCGTGTTGGACGTATCCTTCAGATGCATGCCAACAAGCGTCAGGAATTAGATAAAGTATACTCAGGAGATATCGCAGCAGCAGTTGGATTTAAGTTCACTACTACTGGTGATACAATCTGTGATGAACAGCATCCAGTAATTCTTGAGTCTATGGAATTCCCAGATCCAGTTATCGAGCTCGCTATCGAGCCTAAGACAAAAGCTGGACAGGGCAAGATGGCAGAAGCTCTTGCAAAACTTGCAGAAGAAGATCCTACTTTCCGCGCTCATACAGATCAGGAAACAGGACAGACAATCATCGCTGGTATGGGTGAGCTTCACCTTGAGATCATCGTTGACCGTCTCCTTCGTGAGTTCAAAGTAGAAGCTAACGTTGGTGCTCCACAGGTAGCATACAAAGAATCCTTCACAAAAGCAGTTGATATCGATTCTAAGTACGCTAAACAGTCCGGTGGACGTGGTCAGTACGGACACTGTAAAGTTCGTTTCGAGCCTATGGACGTTAACGGAGAAGAAACATTCAAATTCGATTCCGAAGTTGTTGGTGGTGCTATTCCTAAAGAATACATCCCTGCAGTTGGTGCTGGTATCGAAGAAGCAGCAAAAGCTGGTATCCTTGGTGGATTCCCTGTTGTTGGTGTACACGCTACAGTATACGACGGATCTTACCATGAAGTCGATTCTTCTGAAATGGCATTCAAGGTAGCTGGTTCCTTAGCATTCAAAGATGCTATGAAGAAAGCAGATCCTGCCTTACTTGAGCCTATCATGAAGGTTGACGTAACAATGCCTGAAGAATACATGGGTGATGTTATCGGTGATATCAACTCCCGTCGTGGACGTATCGAAGGTATGGAAGATGTAGGTGGCGGACGTATCGTTCATGGTTTTGTACCATTATCTGAAATGTTCGGATATTCTACAGACTTACGTTCAAGAACTCAGGGACGTGGTAACTACTCCATGTTCTTTGATCACTATGAAAAAGTTCCTAAGAACGTACAGGAAAAGATTCTGGATGCTCATTTAGCAGCTCAGAACAAATAATTTCATAGATAAAGATTATCTGTAAAGTTTTACTTGCAAATAATGTTAAAATGAAATATAATTACAGCAGGTGCGGCTTTATAGTCGCAGTCTGGCTGTGATTTGGAATCGTCTGGTCGATTCTTTGCCGGACGAGAATATTTAAAATTATAAAGACAGCCTATCAGGCGTAATTTTAAGGAGGAAATTCAAATGGCTAAAGCTAAGTTTGAGAGAACTAAACCACATTGTAATATTGGTACCATCGGACACGTTGACCATGGTAAAACAACTTTAACAGCTGCTATCACAAAAGTATTAGCTGAAAGAGTAGAAGGAAACGAAAAAGTAGATTTCGAAAACATCGATAAAGCTCCAGAAGAAAGAGAACGTGGTATCACAATCTCTACAGCTCACGTTGAGTACGAAACAGAGAAGAGACATTACGCACACGTTGACTGTCCAGGTCATGCCGATTATGTAAAGAACATGATTACTGGTGCTGCTCAGATGGATGGAGCTATCCTTGTAGTAGCTGCTACTGA
>UMII01085161.1_pt1 | contig 15190 bp, 22 predicted proteins | sample 1965731 | NCBI WGS metagenome assembly UMII01 (sample SAMEA4836118, study PRJEB28245) | human gut metagenome | biome: gut microbiome; material: fecal sample | place: Denmark | collected 2008
AGGTTTTCTGATCTGTGTAGCAGTAATGTATCTGACACTGCGAACAGGTTGCGAAGGACACGGTAGAAAAAATCCTCTGCCGTACCCCATTTCGGAGCGGTCACATATAGGAAATCTGCGCCGGGCTAACAAACAAGGGAAAGGTAGGAGTTCAAAGAGGAAGGGAAACCGCAGGTGTCCCTTCCTTTTTACCCCCGCGGCGGGCGCCGCAACGCTCCCGTCGTCCACAGACGGCGAATCCCCTCGCTGAGGTTCAGCGAAAAACTCTCCGCCCCGTTAGGGCGAACCCGCCTGCGGCAGTTCGAGCACCCCGCTCAGCCGGTGCAGAAAAAGGTGCCGCCCGTTAGAGCCGAACCCGCTGACGCAGTTCGAGCACCCCGGTCAGCCGGTGCAGGAAAAAGTGCCGCCCGTTAGGGCCGAACCCGCCTGCGGCAGTTCGTGTACCCCGGTCAACTGGTGCAGGAAAGCGCCGGGTTCAACCCGCGATAAAAATTTTCAAGAAAATATGCGTTACCCTCTTGCAAAATACGCGAAAATAGGGTATTATATACAAGCACTGTTTTGTATGAACAGTCGAATGATGCTTAATGATGTAAAAAATACTATTATTTGGAGGCATAGCGATTATGACCGCAGGTGAATTTCGTAACGGCGTAACTTTTGAAATGGACGGTCAGGTACAGCAGGTTATTGAGTTCCAGCATGTAAAGCCGGGCAAGGGCGCTGCTTTTGTTCGTGTCAAGATGAAGAACGTCGTAACCGGTGCGGTTACTGAGACCTCCTTCAACCCGACTGCTAAGTTCGAGGAGGCTTTCGTAGAGCGCCGCGAGATGCAGTATCTGTACAATGAAGGTGACCTGTACTACTTCATGGACAACGAGACCTACGAGCAGATCCCGATCAGCAAGGATACTCTGGGCGACGATTTCCGCTTCGTGAAGGAGAACGAGAACGTTAAGGTTCTTTCCTACAAGGGCAGCGTTTTCGCAGTTGAGCCGCCGCTGTTCGTTGAGCTCGAGATCACTGAGACCGAGCCGGGCGTTAAGGGCAACACTGCTACTAACGTACTCAAGCCCGCTACCGTTGAGACCGGTGCTGTTGTTAAGGTTCCGATCTTTATCGAGCAGGGTGAGCGCATCCAGATCGACACCCGTACTGGTGAGTATCTGGGCCGCAGCAAGACCAAGTAAAAATTTGCAGCCAACAGGGATGGCAGCCGCCATCCCTGATTTGGACATTTAGCTCAGCTGGAAGAGCATCCGCTTGACGTGCGGAAGGTCAGCGGTTCGAACCCGTTAATGTCCACCAATTCAAATCCCGTCAGAAATGACGGGATTTTTGCTATTCTAAAGACTTTTAAGTGTTTGCTGTGGAAAATGTTCTGGAAAACGGAAAAAGCAGAATGCGCATTTCACAGCATATACAGCACAGGAAACCAACAAAAAGAAAAGTGATGTAGGAAACGTGTAGGAAATCAAACCTTCAATTCCCGCACATCTTCCTCGGTGACGTGGCTGTAAATATTGGCGGTGGTGCTGATGTCTGCGTGGCCCATGAGATACTGGGCGGTTTTCAGATCCACGCCCTGACGGCGCAGGTTGGTGCAGTAAGTGTGCCGGAGGTAGTGCGGCGTGATGGCCGGATCAAAGGCGTGCTTGACAACGGCGTTGCGGTACAGCTCGGCACCGGCCGCGATGTCGCAGGCCCGCTGGAAGCTGTGCCACATACGGCGCATTTTTGTCATGGACAGCATGCGGCCGTTTTCGACATGAAAGAAATACCGCGATTTCATGTCCAACTGTTTTTGCAGCTCGGCAGGAATGGGAACATAGCGTGCTCCGGCTGCGGTTTTCGTAGACTTCAAAGTCGGCTGGTTCGATTTTGTCTTATATTCGACGGACTGCGAGATACACAGCAGGCCGTCCTTGACATCGCGGGCACCGATCGGCACGGTTTCGCCGCGGCGCAGGCCGCAGTCAAGCATGAGCAGCACCCACGGTCCGGCATAGTGACGCTTTGCGACTTCGCGCACGATCTGCTCCTCGGCGCGGGTCAGCGCCCGGCGGCTTTTCTCATCCTCGCCCACGGTTTCGATACGTCGGAATGGGGAGGAGGCAATCAGGCCGTTGATCTCCGCCTGCTCAAAGATCGCATGCGTGATGTAATGCAGTTTAGCGGCGGTACTTGCACCGAGCGGCTTGCCTTTACTGGTCCTTGCGTTGTTCATCATTTCCTGCAGTTGGAACGGCTTTACGCTGTCGAGCGCCAGATACCCGATGGCCGGACAGATGCGCAGCCGCAAGTGCTCCTCGTAATTTTTGCGCTGGCTCTCGCCAACGTGCGGCTCCTTGTAGGTGTGATACCACTGCCACGCCCACTGCTCGACAGTAACCTTGCCGGGCGTGCCGCCGCGTGCGACCAGCATTTGCACGGCGCGTACCTTGGCCTCAAATCTTGCCTTGTTGTTGTCCTGGATGTACTTGCGGATCGGTGTGCCATCGTCCTTGTGGCCGATGACAATGGTGCGTGAATATTTGTACTTGTTAGCCATAAAAACCTCCAAAATAGAACATTTGTTCGATTGAACACTTGAAAATATAGCAGACCCCAAGGGGAGAGGTCTGCTGTATTTTTTTAGACATTGCGATTAGGACCGTAGAAGATTTGACCTGAGCGTAGTTTTCGGCGATATGTACACTGCCCAGCTGTCATCAGATCTGGGTGAGTACAATGTCCAGCCTCACTGCACTGCAGATAGCGTGAACAACAGTCAAAACCATTTATCGAAAGAAACTTCTCGTATATTTCGATGGCAAGTTGTGGTGTTTTTTTGAACGAAAATGCTCTTGCGGCCATACGCGCCCAGTTGTTTGGGCGTGAATCATCGAGAGCAATATCACAATCGGTAAACAGGGATTGAATCCTTGGAGAAACTTCGAGATACAGCTGTGTACTGCCTTTGAAGGTCATACAGGATTGCCCAAAACATTCAATTGCGTAATAAGGCTGGGATGATTTGGGTGTACGAAATTGAAGCGAAATCTTCCGTAAATCATAGCGAGGATCAGCCTGCTGGATGACAGACAGGAACTCCTGCATAATACGCTCAGGCTCAGAGAGCGGTTTGTTATCCAAACAATCGGACTGGTTATTGAGCAACTGCAAAAATTCGGCTTCCGTGATAATTTTGATTGGAAAACCCTTAACGATATATTCTTCAGCTTTAGTGATTTTGCCGCTTTTATGATTCGGATCAGAGTTTGCACCAATAATCAACAGGTCAGTTTTGCGGGTAATACTATCGGCATTATGTCCGCCACAGTCTGCAATACATTGCATAGCATCATGAAGATCCATGTTCTGCATTTCACCTGTGATAACACAGGTTAAGTTATACAGCGGATGTGCAGGGTCAAACATATCGACAGTGGGATGAATATCCTTTGCTTTGGGTCTTGATCTGTAATACGAGAACTGCTTTGCTGTGATATGTGATTTATTGGACTTTTCTTCCTTGTGTTCAAGTGGAAGTATATTAGCGCTTTGCCAAATAATTTTGGGATTGTATCGCTTTTGCAGAGCTTCAAAACACCGATATGTGGTTTCGCAATCGCCCAAGGCGCGATGTGCCTGACCGAGTTCTACTTGAAGCTGTTCTGCGATAAAAGAAAGATTGTAATGAGATATTTGCATACAATCACGGGCCAGAGGTAGCATATCGCAACAGGGATTCTCTACTGGAGGCAGATCATTCTCTGTGCAGATGCGATTGATGATAGGCAAATCAAACGCCAAAATATTATGACCAATGATAGGTGAGTCCTGAATAAAATCAAGGAATGCAGGCAGTGCGGTTTCGATAGGGGGCTGTTCTGCCAACATTTCGTTGGTGATGCCGGTGACTTCTATGCTATCGAGCGGAATCGGAGAAACGGGGCAAACCAACTGTGAGAAGCTGCGGACAGGTTTTCCGTTTTCAATTCTTAGAGCACCAAATTCAATGATTTCAGAATTATACCGGCTTAATCCTGTGGTTTCAATATCAATAACCGTATAAACAGAAGATGCAGAATTTGCAGGTGCAAGGTTCTCTGTTGGAGTGTGTTTACTGCGTGTAGAGGATTGCATATCCAACAGGCAATCTATGTGTATAGTGTGCAGCTGACCATTTACATCAATTACAACAAAAGAATCGTCTTTATAGCCAACAAGTTTGCATGAAGCAGGAGAATCAACGAAAAATCCGTTATAAATAAGCGGCTTGGGTTCGGTAAATGTTTTGGGTGTCAGCTTGAGTTTCTTTGATAATGCCAGAAGTTCCTCTGGATCGGAAACGCTGACCCATGTGTTAGGAGTAATCATATACAAGCGCCTTTCGGTGTCCGATTTGAACACGCTTCCTTTGTATTTTTACAAGATATAGATTTTCCCTCTTGCCAAAACTCAACATACGGTGTATTATTGGAAATACGAACAGGTGTTCGATTTTTCCCGAGGAGGATTGCCATGAGAGAGTTTGATGAGATCATGCGGCTTGCAACCGCACAGTCGATGCCAGCAGCATTTATTTCGGCTGTTTGGGCTTATGCTGCGAAGTTGCAGCAAGACCGCGACCAAAATCAAGCACCCGCTGCCGATCCTCAGGCGATAGGGACTCCATAATTTCTCGCAGGGCTTGTGCCTCGGGAGTTGCGCTTAGTACTTCGGTACTGGGCGCTTTTTTTATGTCCGATTGTCCGAGAAGGTAATCGGTAGAAACATCGAAAAAGGATGCACAAGCAATTAAAATTTCATTGCTTAAATCGCACTTGCCGGTTTCATACATAGCTACGGCACTGCGCGATATTCCAAGCGATGCCGCTAACTTCTCTTGCGTAATTTTGTGCTCTTTACGCAATTCCTTAACTCTATTCACTGCGCTACCTCACTCTCATATACCATTATTATACGTCAATATAATTGACAAAACAACAGCAGTAGAAAAATAATTGTTTTTTATATTGACAAAACGCGTGGGAAACGTTATTATAATGTCAGTGAAACTGACAAGGAGGTGCAAGCATGATTGCTATTAAAAAATTGCGTGAGCGCAAAGGTCTGACGCAGATGCAAATGGCTGACGCGCTCGGCATAGCGCGCGGCAGAATTGCTATGTGGGAAACCGGAAAATCGTTTCCACGCGCCGAGATGCTGCCTGCAATCGCTAAATTGCTCGGCTGCACGCTGGACGATCTGTACAAAGGGGAGAAGGAGGTAGTCTAAATGGCATCGAACAAGTATATGACTGTCGATCAGCTTGCCGAGCGCTGGATGTGCTCGCCGTCATACGTTCGCACCTTGCTCCGGAGCGGTCAGCTGTCAGCAGTAAAAATTGCAGGCTGGAAGGTCCGCCAGGATGAAGTCCTGCGTTTTGAAAAAGCAAAGGAACAGGCCGACACAGAAGCGCTGCGGCAACAGCGTATCGGTTACATTGTGTAATTATTGTAACGCACGGCAAAGGAGGAAACCAGTGTGCGAGAGAACAGAAATATCTATCAATCTGCACGCGAGCTGAAAGGTTTGACGCAGGAAGTTGCCGCCGAGCGACTGGATCTGTCGGTTGAAAGCCTCGGGGCCTACGAGCAGAATCGCCGTCGGCCACCGGACAGCACGGTGCTCCGCATGGCGCAGCTGTACGATTTCCCGTACTTATGCTATCAGCATATCCAGTCGGGTGATCTCGCTGGAGTGCTGCCGCAGGTCGGTCACAAGTCGCTTGAGTGCGCAACCATGCGGCTGATCCGTTTGATCGGCAGCTTCGCCAAGACAGGGCGGCTCGATGAACTGCTGCTGATCAGCGAGGACGGCGTGATCGACACAAACGAAAAGCCGCTGTACGACGCAATCATGCGGGAACTGCATGAGATTGTAACAGCGGCACTGGAACTCGATTTTTGCACAAAAGGAGCAGGAAAATGAGAAACGGACAAAGAAAAAGCGCCTGCACGGCGGCAACCGTAGCAAGCGCAAATGCGAAAACATCTTATGATTATTATACCACGGCAGCAGTTAAGCGTCAAGTACCGGATTTTGAGGTGCTGGACGGCGGCTGCCAGGGCGTGCGCCCGCGCATGGTCGGCATCGGCTTTACGCTGCTGCTGCTCACGGCCGGACTGACGGACAACGGCACGCTGCCGCTGTGGGGCACGGTGCTGGCCGGTATGGTCGGCTTGGCTCTGTTGATGGGAGGGGTACGCAATGCATGAAGTAAACGTGCGGCTGCCAATCCCTGACGAGCTGTGGAAAGAAATCGCGGAGCTGGCAGAGAAGAAGAGCAGCCGACCGGGAGAACTGGCTGAATTTCTGGTGATGGTCGGTCTGTATCATCACTTGCGCCAGAACATCGACATGTACAAGGCAAGTATCATGCTGAGCGAGAGGCGAAAGGAGGGGAAGGTTGACACATGACCTATCACTTTGACGGTGATGTTGCAGAAAAATTCGGGACAGATTGCGCGACCTTTATCTCTCATATGCAATACTGGATTGCGAAAAATGCCGCTAACGAGCGGCACTTCTACGAGGGCCGCTATTGGACATACAACAGCCTGTCCGCACTGGAACGACTGTTCCCGTTCTGGACTCGTCGGCAGATTGAGCGCATCATCCGCGACCTCAAAAAAGCCGGCGTTCTGCTGACCGGTCATTACTCTAAAAATTCCTATGACCGGACGACTTTTTACGCCATTGACGAGAGCCGTTTACCCATTCACCAAACCGTGAAATCCATTTCACCGAACGGTGAAATGGATTTACCCGATAACGGAAATGACATTTCACCGAACGGTGAAATCATTAAGGAACAAAATAATACACAAATAGAAGAAGAGTCAAATAAGACGAAAATAAGCAAAGCCCAGCAGGTCGTTGACCGCTACAACGCCATCTGCACCAACCTGCCGAGAGTCGTCCGGCTGACGGACAAGCGCCGCCGAGCGGTGCGCCTGATCCACGACAAGGGCTACACGCCGGAGCAGCTCGATGAGGCGTTCCGCAAGTCACAGGCGAGCAGCTTCTGCACCGGCCAGAACGATCGCCACTGGAAAGCCGATTTTGACTGGTTGCTGAACGAGAGCAATCTGGTCAAGGTGCTTGAGGGCAAGTACGATAATCCGGCGGCAGCCAAGCCGCCCGAGAAGGGAGGCGGACGCAAATGGCTGAAATGATGGACCTGTACAACGAAGCCGAAAACAGCGTGCTTGGTACACTGATCGCGGACGCCGAGGTAAACGCCTCGCTGGTGTTCACGCGGGTGCGGCCCGAGGATTTCGTCACCGGAATCTCGCGGCAGATTTTCGAGACCTGCCGGGCGATGTACGGCCGCGGCGATGTGATCGACCCGCTGACCGTCAAGGCGGCCTGCGGCTCTGAGTTTGCAACATGGCTCAAGGAGCTGGAGCAGATCACGCCGTCGGCACGGTACTGCGGCGCGTATGTGGACAAGCTGCTCGAGCTGTCCCGCCGGTATCGGCTGCAAAAGCTGTTCCGAGAGGCGCTGGACGGCAACTTTGCCGGGCTGCCGATGGAAGAACTCATCGGCAAGATCGAGTGCATGAACAACGTGGTCGCGGACGACAACGACCAGCGCAGCAGCACAATGACCGATCTGCTGACCGACTTTTACGGCCGCATGGGCACTGAGCGGCAGTACCTCGACTGGGGATTTGACGAGCTGAACCGCTACGTCAAGGTCAACCCCAAGCACTATGTCGTGGTTGGTGCTCGACCGAGTGCAGGCAAGACCGCATTTGCCTTGCAGGTGGCGTTACATATGGCCGAGAAGCACAACGTCACGTTTTTCTCACTCGAAACCGACAGCGAGACGGTCGAGGACCGCATCATGGCGGCGCAGGCCGGTGTTGACCTGGCACACATCCAGTCCGGCAATCTGGATGAGGCCGAAACAGTCACACTGGTCGAGGCTAAGCGCAAACTGGCCGACCGGAATTTCCACTTTTACGAGGCAACCGGCGTTACGGTCGATGAGATTCGCGCCGTGACCTGCCGAAACAAGTCGGACATCATCGTGGTGGACTATCTGCAGCTTGTCCGGTCGAGTGATCCGAAACACATCGGCAAGGAGTACGAGACCATCACCGAGGTTACGACCGCACTGCAGCGGCTTGCCAAAAGCGGCGTGTGCGTGATCGCGCTCAGCCAGCTCAGCCGAGGCGGCGAGGGCATGGCAGCCTTGCGCGGCTCCGGCCAGATCGAGCAGGACGCCGATGTGGTCATGCTGCTCGACTACCCCAGCGAGAAGGACGTAGAGAGTGACGAGGAAGCCGCCGATCTGGAAGCAGGCCGCCTGCGTGTGATTGAGATCGTCAAAAACAAGGGCGGCCGCCGAGGGTCTATCCCGTTCTGGTTCTGCGGCTCGCAGCAGCGGTTCCTCGCCCAGTGGCAGGGCTTTTACCAGTCCAAATTACGCATGATGGAGGATGATGCAACAGCATGAGATTAAGCAAAGCAATCCCGCGCCTGCGGTTTGAGCGCCGCCGGTTGTACGCACAGAGCAAGGTATGTCCGCCGGAAATGCGGCGGGAATATCGTGAGAGAGCCGAGGCCATTGGCGCGGTGCTTGGGTATATCAAGCATCAGCGCCGGAGAGAGGAGCACCGCAATGCAGAGCAATGAGCAGCGCCGCGTCATTTGGCGGCACCCGAAGGGCATCTACGAAACGGTTGAGGTGTCCGGCGTCGGCACCTTCGGTATCCCGTACCGCTACCGTGAAACCGTCTACACAGCGAACCGCGACGCACGCGGCGTGGCTCACAAAGAGCTTGCTGCGGCAGTGCAGCACCCTGTCAAGCTGCCCAAGCGCTTGGCGGTCACGGACGAAGAGGAGCAGGAAATCTGCGAACTATATGCAAAGCAGATGTCAATCGCACTCGTGGCATCGAGTATGCACCGCTCACCGCAGACTGTGCGAGCGGTACTCGCAAAGAACGATGTAGAAATTCGCAAGGGCGGACCGCGAATCACGACCAAAATGATAAAACAATACACAGAATAACAAAAGGAGCGAAAACATCTTGAAAACGATCTCTGTTGTAAACTTAAAGGGCGGCGTCGGCAAGACCGTCACCGCAGTAAACCTCGCAGGCATTCTGGCGGCTGATTATGGCAAGCGCGTGCTGTTGGTGGACAGTGACCCGCAGGGTGACGCCAGCCAGTACGTCGGCGTAGTACCTGACGCCTGCAGTACGGCCGACCTGTTCGACGGCGGCAAAGCCTACTACGAGGACGTCATCCAGCACACCATTTACCGTGATCTGGACGTTGTCCCGTCCGACATGCAGCTGGCCTCGGTTGATCTGGACGCCGACATTGACCGCAAACAGGCGGTCCGCGTGTACGCCGATCTGCGGGACTTGCTGGTCGAGGATGATGCGTACGACGTGATGATCTTCGACTGCCCGCCGTCGTTCAGTTTGCCGTGCATCTCGGCGATTGCTGCCAGTGACACGGTAATTGTGCCGATCAAGCCAGGTGCGTTTGAGATGTCCGGCATGCAGCTGCTTGCCGACCAGATTGCCAGCGTGCGGAACACCGGCCTTGCCAAGCGCAGTGTGTGGGGACTGTTGACCATCTGGCACAATGCAGATGCCACGCGGCAGAGCGAGGACTGGCTGCGAGAGCACAGCCCGATTCCGCTGTTTTACCGGAAAATTCGCCGCACGGACAAGGTGACGGAATCCACCTACGCCGCCCAGCCGGTTACGCGCTGGTCTCCAACCTCGGCAGCTGCCCGAGATTACCGGGCGTGGGTTGAAGAACTCATGGAGGTGCTTTGAGATGGCAAAGAAATTTAATCTTGCGGAGCTGATGGGCGAGGCGGTGTCCAAATCGAACACCGGAGAAATGCGGGTGGAGCAGATTCCACTCGCCGAAATCGAGGAGAACGAGAACAACAGCTACGCGCAGACCGGCATTGACGAGCTGGCGGAGTCCATCAAGGTGATTGGATTGCAGCAGCCGCTTGTGGTGCGCCGCAAGACCGAGGGTGGGTACTTACTGCTTGCCGGACATCGCCGCCGTAATGCGCTGGCATTGTTGGCGCGCGACACCGCGCCCTGTATCGTGCTTGATGCCGACCTTGATGAGTCTTTGCAGGTGCTGATCCTGCACTGGACCAACACCATGGCGCGCGGCGGCGGCGGTCTGACCGCCCAGTACACCGGTCAGGCCACCAAGGAGATTGAGGCCGCGCTCAAGGACCTGCAGGCCCGCGGCGTGGTCGAGCTGCCGGGCAAGCTGCGCAGTTATGTTGCCGAGGTGCTCAAAACGTCCGAGAGCCAGATCGCCAGGGCGAAGGCTATCAACAACGGGCTGACCAAGGCGTGGCAAGGCGATTTTAAGTGCCACCGCATCAACGACAGCGCCGCCTACGAGCTGTCGCAGTGCGACCCGGAATTGCAGCGCAAGCTGCACGGCGCATATCAAGGCAAAATGTACAACCTTGACGCGAAAAAGATCAAGGCGCACAAAAAGGCGGCGGAGTATCCCTTCACGCAGCTGACCTGCCCGGCGGAGAGCTTTTCGCCCCATCCCTGCACAGGCATGGATAAGCGCGCGGCGTGGGTGCGGGACGGCAAGTGTCCCGGCTGCTGCCATAGCTGCGACAAGGCGGACGGGTGCGAAAAGGTGTGCGGCGTGGTGAAACAGCGCATCACGAGCGCGAAGGACGCCGAGACGCGCAAGGCCGAGCGCCAGCAGCGCGAGGACGCCTTCATGAAATCGCCGCTCGCGATGGCGCGGCGGTATATCAAGCTCGCGCTCGCTGGCGTCGGAATTACGAGCTATGAAGATCTTGAGGGCTTCCCGAAACGCTGGTATATGGACTGGCTGTGGCATGATCCGCTGGGCTGCCCCGCACCCGATCTGGATGACCTTTTCCGTCTGGCCGACTGGGCGGGGGTGGACCCCTTCGAGATGATTGCCGGACATGAGCCGAGCAGCGTATGGCACAAGTACACCGAGGAGCGACCGCCGGAGGACGCTCGGGTGCTGTGTAAGCTGTGCGGCTGTGCCGGACGGTATGGCGAGTATATCTACAAGGGTGGCAAGTGGTATTTCCCGAATTTGGACGATGAAGCATGCGAGGCAAACATCCTCGTCAGCGCGTGGACGGAGGTGTTCCCGGAATAATGGCTGAATACATTAAGCGGGATACTGTCATAAGAGCGGTGATGGCAGCGAAATGGGTGGACGGTTCCGACGGTGCCATGGCAATGGAGATTGTTGCCTCGCTGCCAGCCGCCGATGTTGCTCCAGTGGTGCATGGGCGGTGGGACGATTCCGGGAGATATACGTTCCCGAGTGGTGCCGCAGCTATCAGGTGCACCAACTGCGGCTGCGCACTGACAGAGAGCGAGTATCGCCTGAACAACTGGAATTACTGCTCTGTATGCGGGGCAAAGATGGACGAAGGACTAAAAAACATTTGACAAACCGAAAATTTCCGGATATTCTATAAAACTACACGCGGACGGGGACAGCCTCGTCCGCTGTGGTGTTCAATTTGGACACCGTTGGAGGGAAAATGAAGAGGAGAAAGACAATCCGAGCCGGACGGCTTGTGTGGGACATTACCTACACGGTGCCGCGGCCGAACGCCAACACGGCGCAGCGCAAGCGTATCCGCGAGGTGACGGAGGAACAGATCCAACGCACTAACGCCAACACGGCGCAGCGTAAACTGGAAATGCTGATGGCGACCAACTTTGATGATACCGATCTGGTGCTGACCGTCACCTATCGAGATGCGGACCTGCCGGACAGCGCCGACGTGACACGCAAGCACCTCGGCAATGTGTTCTCGCAGATGCGGGCCTACCGCAAGGCACGAGGTCTGCCGGATCTGAAATACATTTATGTGCTCGAGGGCCGACACGGTGACCACCGGCCGCACGCGCACATTATCATCAATGCCGCAGGCGGTGACTTAGAGCTGATGCGGTCGCTCTGGATCTGGGGTGACGACATCCAGCTCAACTACATCCGCGAGCGCGGCTACGACGGCTGGGCTGGTTACTTAACCAAGGAGCGACGTGAGGCATCACTCAACGGTAAAAAGCAGTTTGTTGGCAGCCGGAATCTTGCCCGACCGGTCACAACCTATGCATGGGTGGACGACGGCACGACCGTTGATGCACCGCCCGGAGCACAGGTGCTCGATGAGGGCGGCGGGCGCAATGAGGTCGCCTCGTGCAAATACATAAAGTACCTGCTGCCGAAAACGGCGGCATTAAAGGCAACGCGTACGCGCGTTGTTGCTGGCTTGGAACGGTCTGTAACATCTCACACGGGTGTGGAGAAAACACGCCGCAGGCGTAGACAGGAGCGGAAAACGAGTGTATAATCAAAAACAGAAGATGAAAATCACGTGTCCGCGCTGCGGACGCCCGACCCGCGTGCAGGTCACGCCGGGCGAGACCGTGCTGCGGTGCTTCCCGCTGTGGTGCGACAAGTGCAAATCCGAGTCCATCGTCGATTTCGACGGTGCGAGCCAGAGTCCTACGAGACCCGAGCCGACTGCGTAACATTCCCGCAAGGAGTGTACGCCGTCGGCTTTTTCTTTTGCCTGAAGGGCGGTGAAGGTCATGAAAAGCATTGCAGAAATTGCAGACGAGTACGAACGGAACCTGAAACTGCTCGAGCAGCGCCGCGCCGAGGTTCGCGCTCGGTATCTCGCTGAGCCGAGCGCGGAGCGGCGATGGAAGCTGCGAAAACGGATTGAGGTGCTCGAGCAGATGATCTTCGACAGCGCCGGAGCGATTGCAGTGATGCGGGGTGCGCGCCGTGGCTAAACCCTGGGCGAAAGCGTTCTACAACTCGGCGGCGTGGCGCGACACCCGCGAGGCCTACATGGTCAGTCGGCACGGACTGTGTGAGCGCTGCGGCAAGCCGGGATTGATCGTGCACCACCGCAAGGCACTGCGGCCGCAGGACATGAACGATCCGGCACGCACACTCGGCTGGTCCAACCTTGAGCTGCTGTGCCATCACTGTCACGACATTGAGCACATGGCAAAGCACAGCGGCGCACGCTGCGGCTTTGATGACGACGGAAACCTACTCCCCCCATTCGAGCCGCGGCGCTGACCGACGGAAGACCGCACCCCCCACTCAAATTTCACCGAGTGACGGGTGCAGGAGGGGTGTAGTTGAGAGGAGGTGCGGCATGGGAAAACCGAAGGCCGAGACAAGAATCAAACGCGAGCGCGAGAAGCTCGCAGAAGTCTTTGCGAAAATGGACGAAAACAAGCGGAAAACCGCCGAAAAACTCATGGATAACGCGGCTTTTATGGCCGTAACTCTGGAGGATCTGAGGGATTCCATCAACGAAAACGGCTGTGTGTCCGAGTACCAGAACGGCGAAAATCAGTTCGGTACGAAGAAGTCGCCGGAGGTCGAAGTGTACAACACGATGATCAAAAACTACACCACGGTCATCAAGACGCTGTGCGACCTGCTGCCGGAGTCGAACGGGGAGATGAATGCCCTGACTGAGTGGCAGCGCACGGCCGCAGGGAGGCGTATCGGCTGATGGGAAAGCGCACGATCTGTCCGCTGACCTGCCCGATGATCAACAGCCAGGGATTTTGCGAAAGCGCCTGGACGCGGGCATCGCAGGTGACGGAGTGCCCGCACCGGAAAATGCGGGAAACGGTGTCCAATTTGAACACCCAAAACGAGAAGTAACAACGAGAGCCAGAGACCTACGAGTCCAGAGCCGACAGACTGCCAGAGATGGTGCTGTCGGCTCTTTTTGTTTTTGCGCTGTGACGGACGGTATTGCCATTCCGTCCACCCATATCGAGCAATATGGGCAAGGATACGGCGGCACACCCGGAAAGCAGACGAGCGGGTGCGTCCGTCAGAGCGCAAAAGCAGGTGAAACCGGAGGGGGTGAGCAGTACGTCAGCCAAAACAGACCCCAGACAGGCGAGAGAACGTCTTGTCAAGCGCATGGAGCGCGAAGCAAAGAAAACACCGGCACCGGAGGGTGAAAACTGGCTGGAGCAGTACACCTGTCTGGTACTGACCGGCAAAATCACCGCCTGCCGCAAGGTCAGAACGCTGTGCGCTGTCCTGCTTGACAAGCTGCGCCACCCGGAGAAGTACCGGCCGTGGGTGTTCGATGAAGCCCTGGCAAACCATCACATTGAGTTTGTGGAGCGGTTCTGCAAGCAGCCGCAGGGTAAGCTCGGCGCACCGCTGCGCTTGGAGCTGTTCCAGAAAGCACGCTGGCAGGCCATCTTCGGTTTTGTCGATGCACACACCGGTCTGCGGCAGTATCAAGAGTGCATGATCGTCGAGGGACGTAAGAACGGCAAAACGACCGAGTGCGCCGGTATTGAAATCGACCTGCTCGTCAACGACGGCGAGGGCGCACCGGAGATTTACTCCATCGCAACCAAGCGGGAGCAGGCAGCGAAGAGCTTTAACGCCTGCGTCAATATGCGAAAGCAGTCGCCGGAGTTGGCGGCGGCTATCCGCAAGCGCCAGAGCGACCTGTACTATCCGTACAACCTCGGCTTTATCACGGCGCTGGCGAGTGCAACCAACACGCTCGACGGTCTGAACGCCCACGGCGTACTCGTGGACGAGCTGGCCGCTATCAAGAACCGCGCCATCTACGATGACATGAAGCAGTCCATGTCAGCACGCGAGCAGCCGCTGCTGTTCTCCATCTCGACCAACGGCTTTGTGCGCGAGAGTATTTTCGATGCCCAGTACGAGTATGCCGCCGGTGTGATTGACGGCTCGATTGACGATGACACGTTCCTGGCATGGATCTACGAGCTGGACGAGCGGGACGAGTACCGCAGCGAGAAAATGTGGATCAAGGCCAATCCCGGACTTGGCACCATCAAGAAAGTGGACTACCTGCGGCGCATGGTCAAAAAGGCGGACGCAGACCCGTCCTTCCTGCCGACCGTGCTGGTCAAGGACTTCAACCTCAAGGAAAATGCCGCGACAAGCTGGCTGACCTGGGCGGAGTGCTCCAATCCCGAAACGTATAATATCGCGTTCGACTACGCCATCGGCGGCATGGATGCGGCAGACAGCATCGACCTTGCGGCGGCAACGGCCATCTGTCAGCGGCCGGGCGACCCGAAGATCTACCGCCGCAGCATGTACTGGC
>UMII01082257.1_pt1 | contig 15186 bp, 10 predicted proteins | sample 1965731 | NCBI WGS metagenome assembly UMII01 (sample SAMEA4836118, study PRJEB28245) | human gut metagenome | biome: gut microbiome; material: fecal sample | place: Denmark | collected 2008
GAAGAACTCTGTAAGATCGCAGTCATGATAAATCCAAATAAAACTCCAAGGAAATGGTTATCAAGTGTCTGAAGATAAGACGTGATCAATGGTGAATCTCTTAACACAGACATAGCACTTGACATGGAAGTTAATCCCATAAATAAAACACCAAATCCAAGAACAACTTCTCCAATTTTCTGAACCGTAGGATTATTCATAAATAATACCATGATAACACCAGCCATCAAAAAGACAGGTGCGATCTCAGAAAGATTAAAAGATACAAGCTGAGAAGTAACAGTAGTACCGATATTGGCACCAAGGATAACTCCGGCAGCCTGAGATAAGTTCATAAGCCCAGCATTTACAAAGCTTACTACCATAACAGTAGCAGCACTGGAGGACTGAATGACTGCGGTAAAAAAGATACCGACTAACATACCGGTCAAACGGTTTGTAGTAAATATTTCAAGAATCCGGCGAAGTTTGGCACCGGCAGCTTTCTCAAGTCCATCGCTCATCAGTTTCATTCCATAAAGAAAGAGGCCAAGGCCTCCCATCAGAGCAAGTATGATAGTATAGTCCATACAACATTTCTCCTTTTTAACAATAACTTAACATAAATATTACTTATATTTTACTTTATACGAGGCAATGTGACAAGAAAAATTTTGATTTGTGATAGAGTTGCATGTATGAGATAGAAATAAGATAAGAACAAATATTTATAATATATCCCTGGCAACACGCAATATTTGAGATACATTCAAACTTCACATCTTCTGTCTGAGAAAACATCAGTTTACAGCCAGTAACATTCTCCATACACATCCGGTAGTGGTTTCGATTACGTCATCAAACCAGCAAATTAATATTTGTCTAAGCAAAATATTCATGATATAATCAGAGATACTGTAAAAATAGAGATGAATTAGATAAAGTAGGAGAAATAATAGAATGGAACAGTTAAAGAATGAGTCGTCAAGACAGTACGAATATATGGAAGAAATGAAAAAATGGGTTCAGAAAAAGTCTGAAGAATTAGGACGTAAGTTAACATGCCATGTAACAACATTTGGCTGTCAGATGAATGAAAAAGATTCAGAAAAGTTATTAGGAATCCTAGAAACGATCGGATATGAAGAAGTTGAGACAGAAGATGCAGACTTCTTAATTTTTAATACATGTACTGTCCGTGAAAATGCCAATACAAAGTTATATGGACATTTAGGACAGGTTAAGAAGATGAAAGAAAGAAATCCACAGATGATGATCGGATTATGTGGATGTATGATGCAGGAAGAACATGTCATTGAGAAAATCCGTACAAGTTATAAATTCGTAGATATCATTTTTGGAACACATAATATCTTCAAATTAGCTGAATTATTAAAAGCAAGAGTTGATTCTAAGGGGATGATCGTTGATATCTGGAAAGATACAGACCAGATTGTGGAAGATCTTCCAAGTGACCGTAAGTTTTCATTCAAATGTGGAGTCAATATCATGTATGGATGTAATAACTTCTGTAGTTACTGTATTGTACCATATGTAAGAGGAAGAGAGAGAAGCCGTAAGCCGGAAGATATCATTAAAGAAGTAAAACAGGTAGTATCAGAAGGAGTCAAAGAGGTTATGCTTCTTGGACAGAACGTAAACTCTTACGGAAAGACATTAGAGGAACCAATGTCTTTTGCCCAGTTATTAAGAGAAGTAGAAAAAGTCGAAGGATTAGAAAGAATCCGTTTTATGACTCCACATCCAAAGGATTTATCTGATGAGCTGATCGAAGTGATGGCAACAAGCAAGAAAGTATGTAAACATATGCATCTTCCAATGCAGTCAGGTAGCAGCCGTCTGTTAAAATTGATGAACCGTCACTATACAAAAGAACAGTATATTGCATTAGCTAAGAAGATTCAGGAGAGAATCCCTGGAGTATCATTTACAACAGATATTATCGTAGGATTCCCTGGAGAGACAGAAGAAGACTTCGAAGAGACATTAGATGTTGTAAGAGAAGTCGGATTTGACAGTGCATACACATATGTATATTCCAAACGTTCTGGAACACCAGCAGCAAGCATGGAGGATCAGGTGGATAAAGATGTCATCAAAGACCGCTTTGATAGACTTCTTGCCTTATTAAAAGAGACATCAGCAAAGAACTGTAAGAAGAAAGTAGGAGATATCGAGAGAGTTCTGATCGAAGAGGAAAATACACACGAAGAAGGAATGTTAACAGGAAGATTGGAAAATAACCTGTTAGTTCATTTCAGAGGATGCAAAGAACAGATCGGTACAATGGCCGATGTCAAATTAGTTGAGGAAAAAGGTTTCTATTATATGGGAGAACAGATCCATGGCTAAAAAAGGAAAACTTACACCGATGATGCAGCAGTATATGCAGATCAAAGAAGAGAATAAGGATTGTATCTTATTCTACCGCCTCGGAGATTTCTACGAGATGTTCTTTGATGATGCACTGACGGCATCCAAAGAATTAGAGATTACATTAACAGGAAAGAACTGTGGACTTGAGGAGCGCGCACCAATGTGTGGCGTTCCTTATCACGCTGTAGATTCTTATTTAAATAAATTAGTAGAAAAAGGATACAAAGTCGGAATCTGTGAGCAGGTGGAAGACCCAAGCCAGGCAAAAGGGATCGTAAAGAGAGAGATCGTGCGTATCGTAACACCTGGAACGAATATTTCACAGCAGAGTCTTGATGATGAGAAGAATAATTATCTGATGTGTATCTTTGCAAGTGATGGAAGCTATGGAATCTCATTTGTTGATGTCACAACAGGAGATTTCAGAACAACCTCCATGGACAGTTTAGCAAAGGTACGAGATGAGATCTTTAAATTCGAGCCGGCAGAGATCATTTGCAATGATGCATTCCTGATCAGTGGTATGGATTTTGATTATTTAAAAGATAAGATGTCTATCGTGATCTCAAGCATTGAGCCATATCATTTTGATGAAGAACAGGCAGAAGAACGGATCAAACGTCAGTTTAAAGTAGGAAATTTAGAAGGTCTTGGACTTGTGGATTATCCAATGGGAGTGATCGCAACTGGTGCATTACTTGGATATCTGCATGAGACACAGAAAAGTTCCTTAGATCATTTGATGCATATTGATGCATATGAGACAAGTGAATTTATGATCATTGACAGTTCCAGCCGCAGAAATTTAGAACTGTGCGAGACATTAAGAGATAAACAGAAAAAAGGTTCCCTTTTATGGGTATTAGATAAGACAAAGACAGCCATGGGAGCCAGAATGTTAAGAAATATGGTAGAGCAGCCATTGGTTGACAAGAAAAAGATCGAAGAGAGATACGATGCAATCACAACACTTACGAATCAGACGATCGTGAGAGAAGAATTAAGAGAATACTTAAATCCAATCTATGATCTGGAACGTCTGATGACAAAAGTAAGTTATAAGACAGCAAATCCAAGAGATATGATCGCATTTAAGACATCATTGGAACTTTTACCAGCGATCAAAACGATTCTTGAAGAATGTAAAGATCCGCTATTATCAGGGTTAAGAGAAGATTTAGACCCATTAGAAGATATTCATGATCTGTTAGAAGATTCCATTATTGAAGAACCACCGCTTGCGATCAAAGAAGGCGGAATCATCAAAGAAGGGTTTAAAGATGATATTGATCAATTAAAACGTGCGAAAACAGAAGGAAAACAGTGGTTGATGGAACTTGAGGAAAGAGAACGAGAGAAAACTGGAATCAAGAATCTGAAGATTAAATATAATAAAGTTTTTGGGTATTATTTGGATGTAACAAATTCTTACAAAGATCTTGTGCCCAATTATTATATTCGTAAGCAGACACTGGCAAATTCTGAGCGATATACAACAGAAGAATTAAACCAGCTGGCAGATACGATCTTAGGATCTGAAGATCGTCTGTATGCATTAGAATATGAAACTTATGTTACGATCCGTGAAACATTAGCAGGAGAGATGGAGAGAATCTCAAGAACAGCCAATGTGATCGCACAGATTGATGCAATGGCCTCTTTTGCATATGTCGCAGAACGCAATCATTTTGTGCGTCCAAAATTAAATGTAAGAGGAACAATTGATATCAAAGATGGAAGACACCCGGTTGTAGAACAGGTGATTCCAAATGATATGTTCATTTCTAATGACACATACCTTGACAATAAGAAGAATCGTGTCGCGATCATCACGGGACCAAACATGGCAGGTAAATCAACCTATATGAGGCAGGTTGCCCTGATCGTGTTAATGGCACAGATTGGTTCTTTTGTACCAGCGGCAAAAGCTAATATTGGTATCGTAGATCGTATCTTTACAAGAGTCGGGGCATCTGATGATCTTGCTTCCGGACAGAGTACATTTATGGTTGAGATGAGTGAAGTTGCCAATATTTTAAGAAATGCGACAAAAAACAGCTTGCTGATCTTAGATGAGATTGGACGAGGAACCAGTACATTTGACGGACTGTCTATTGCATGGGCAGTTGTGGAATATATCAGTAATTCCAAGCTTCTTGGTGCAAAAACTCTGTTTGCGACACATTACCATGAACTGACAGAGTTAGAAGGTAAGATCGACAGTGTACATAACTACTGTATCGCGGTCAAAGAACAGGGAGATGATATTGTGTTCCTGCGTAAGATCGTTAAGGGCGGTGCAGACAAGAGTTATGGAGTTCAGGTAGCAAAACTTGCAGGTGTTCCAGATGCGGTCATCAATCGTGCAAAAGAGATCGCGAGAGAATTAGAAGAACATGACCTGACATCAGGTGCAAAAGATATTCAGCCATATGGAGAAGCCGAACAGTTAAGTTTTTTCAGGGAAAGCGATGAGCCGACGATGGAACATCCATTTATGGCAGAATTAAGGGAAAAAGATCTTTCCGACATGACACCACTGGAAGCATTAAATTACCTGTATGTATTACAGGAAAAGTTAAAGAACGAGGAGTAATTTATGGCGAAGATACAATTACTGGATCAAAAGACAATCGATAATATCGCAGCAGGAGAGGTTATTGAACGGCCGGCTTCTGTTGTAAAAGAACTTGTGGAAAATGCGGTCGATGCCAATGCAAATGCGATCACAGTTGAGATCAAAGACGGCGGAATGACATTGATCAGGGTAACCGATAATGGAATTGGAATCCCAAAAGATCAGATAAAGACTGCATTTTTGCGCCATGCAACAAGCAAGATCCGTTCGGTTGAAGATCTTTTAAGTGTATCTTCTTTAGGTTTCCGAGGAGAGGCATTATCAAGTATCAGCGCCGTTGCACAGGTTGAACTGGTAACGAAGACTGCAGAAAGTTTCAGCGGAGTATCCTATAAGATCTATGGAGGCGAAGAAGAAGCTTTTGATGATATTGGAGCACCTGATGGAACGACATTTCTGGTAAAGAACCTGTTTTATAATACACCAGCAAGAAGAAAGTTCTTAAAGAGTGCGACAACCGAAGCAGGATATGTGGAACAGATGATGGTACACATTGCCTTAAGCCATCCGGAAATCTCCTTTAAATTTATTCATAATAATAAAAATAAGATTTATACTTCTGGAAATGGAAAAGTCAAAGATATCATTTATCATATCTATGGAAGAGACGTGGCAGGAGCGTTGATTCCTGTAGAAGCACAAAATGAAGATGTCAAAGTCACAGGATTTGTAGCAAAACCATATGTTTCCAGAGGAAACAGAAACTATGAGAGCTATTTTATCAATGGAAGATATATTAAGAGTTCGATCATTTACAAGGCGATTGAGGAAGGATACCGTACTTTTACGATGAAGCATAGATATCCTTTTGTGTGCCTTGATTTTAAAATCAATCAGGAATTACTGGATGTCAATGTCCATCCGACGAAGATGGAGATTCGTTTCCGAAATGGAAGAGAGATTTATGAACTGGTTGTGGATACAGTCAGAGCAGCATTGCTTCAGAAAGATCTGGTGCAGGATGTATTAAGAGAGACACCGAAGAAGAAAGAACTGCCGAGGACAAAAGAAGTGAAAAAGCCAGAGCCATTTGAGGTGAACCGAAGGAAAGAAGAGGTTCAGAAGATGGATCAGACGATGAAGAATTTTGCACAAGTTCAGCAAAATCAGACGAATCAGCAAGGGCAAGGTGTGCAGCAGATTGAAAAGCCGTCAGCTGCAGCAAAGGCAGTAGAATATAGAGTAGCACCTGAGGGTATGAAACAAGATCAGTTAAAGAAGGAAACGACAGGAAAGGATGCGATCAAAGAGGCTGCAAAAGGAACTACAGATGTAGAAAAAGAAATTAAGCCAGGACAACAGCCACACACTGTGAAGAAAACACAGACAATCAGCGAATCATCCCAAACCGTAAAGAAACCAACCTACGCAGGTTTAAATTACAACACCCAGAAAAAAGAATTTCCACAATACAAGACCGATGAATTAAGCAGTAACCAGATGACATTAAGAGAAGACCCAGTCTTTTCCGTACAGGCAAGACCTGACCGCAAGATCTTAGGACAGCTCTTTAAGACATACTGGCTGATTGAATACGAAGACCAGTTATTTATCATGGACCAGCATGCAGCACATGAGAAGGTCAATTATGAAAGGCTGATGAAGAATTTCAAAGAAAAAGAAATCTACAGCCAGAGATTAGAACCGCCAATGGTTGTGACGGTTTCCATGATGGAAGCAGAGGCATTAACAAGATACAAAGATGCATTTGCAGGGTTAGGATTTACGATCGAATCTTTTGGCGGAAATGAATATTGTATCCGTGAAGTTCCAGCCAATCTCTATGGAATCGGGGAAAGAGACTTATTTATGGAACTTCTAGATGCAGTCAGTCAGGAAAATGGAACTTTGGATACCGAAGTGATCGCAAGTAAGATTGCGACAATGGCATGTAAGATGTCAATCAAAGGAAACCAGAAAGTATCGTTGATGGAAGTGGAACATCTCTTAGATGAACTGATGGAACTTGAGAATCCATACCAATGCCCACACGGAAGACCAACGATCATCAAGATGAGCAAATATGAGATAGATAAGAAGTTTAAGAGAATTGTGTAGGGAAGTCAGAAAAGGAGGCGCGACGATGACAGATCAGGAATTATTAAATTTAGCAGATAAAGCAAAACAAAAAGCATATGCACCATATTCCAGATTTCAGGTAGGGGCAGCAATCCTTACAAAAGAAGGAAAAGTATTTACAGGATGCAATGTGGAGAATTCTTCTTATGGAGCAGCCATCTGTGCAGAAAGAACAGCAGCAGTCAAGGCAGTCAGTGAAGGATACCATGATTTTGAAGTGATCGCGATCGCATCCAATGGAAGCGATAAAGAAACCGTTTATCCATGCGGAATCTGCCGACAGTTTCTACATGAATTTAATCCAGAACTCAAAGTGATCTGTCAAAGCCCTGATGGATTTGAAACATATCGATTATCAGAACTTATGCCGAAAGGATTTTAAATAGATGAAACCAATGGTAATTTTAACAGGACCGACAGCGGTTGGAAAAACAGAGTTGTCGATCCGATTAGCAAAGATCTTAGATGCAGAAATCATTTCTGCGGACTCTATGCAGGTTTATAAGAAAATGGATATTGGAACTGCCAAGATCATGCCGGAAGAGATGGAAGGAGTCAAACATTATCTTGTAGATGAACTCGACCCGAGAGAAGAGTTCCATGTGGCGAGATTTCAGCAGATGGCAAAGGATGCCCTGAAGGAAATCTATGCAAAAGGCAAGATTCCACTGATCGTTGGTGGAACAGGATTCTATATCCAGAGTCTTCTTTATGACATTGATTTTACAAAAGAAGACGGAGATCAGGAATACAGAAAACAATTAGAAGAAAAAGCAAAAACAGAGGGAAACGACAGTTTATACGAGATGTTAAAGCAGGTCGATCCAAAATCTACAGAAAAGATTCATAAAAATAATGTCAAACGAGTGATCCGTGCATTAGAATTTTATAAATTAAATGGATATCCGATCTCAGAACACAATGAGAAGGAAGCAGCCAAGACTTCCCCATATAATTTCGCTTATTTTGTATTAAATCACAAGAGAGAAATCCTATATGACAGAATCAATCGCCGCGTTGACATCATGGCTGAACAAGGCCTGATCGATGAGGTCAAACGATTAAAAGAAGAAGGCTATGAGAAAGATATGGTTTCCATGCAGGGAATCGGGTATCGTCAGGTGTTTGAATATTTAGAAGGGAATATGTCACTGGAAGATACGATTGAACAGATTAAGAAAGACACCAGACATTTTGCAAAGCGCCAGCTGACTTGGTTTGGAAGAGAAAAAGAAGTTGTTATGGTCGACAAGTCAAAATTTGGATCAGAAGATGAAATTTTAACATACATGCTTACAATATTAAAAGAAAAGGGGATCTACGATGGATCAGTTAAAGAACTATTATAAAGAAATGGGAGTCGATGAGAAAGTCTTCGACTACGCACAGGAAGTGGAAAAAGGGTTAAAAGACCGTTTTGAAAAATTAGATGCTATCGCACAGTTAAACCAGATCAAAGTGTTAAATGCCATGCAGAAACACCAGATCGCGGAGATGCATTTAGGTGGTACAACAGGGTATGGATACAATGATTCCGGAAGAGAAGCTGTAGAAGCGTTGTATGCAGACGTTTTTGGAACAGAAGATGCACTCGTAAGACCACAGATCACATGTGGAACCCACGCATTGGGACTTGCATTATCAGCCAATCTTCGTCCAGGAGATGAGATTCTTGCAATTTCAGGAAAACCATATGATACCTTAGAAGAAGTGATCGGAATCCGCGAATCCAAAGGTTCTCTGAAAGAATATGGGATCACATACGCACAGGTTGATCTGTTAGAAGATGGAAGTTTTGATTTTGAAGGCATCAAAAATGCGATCAATGATAAGACAAAACTCATTCATATCCAGAGATCCAAAGGATATGCGACAAGACCAACCTTATCCGTCGATGTGATCGGGGAAGCGATCGCATTTGTCAAAGAGATCAACAAAGATCTGATCGTGATGGTTGATAACTGTTATGGCGAATTTGTCGAGGAAAAAGAGCCATCTGAAGTTGGAGCTGATATGATCGTAGGTTCCCTGATCAAGAATCCAGGTGGAGGTCTTGCACCGATCGGTGGTTATATCTGCGGAAGAAGTGATCTGATCGAACAGTGTGCATACAGACTTACAACACCGGGACTTGGAAAAGAAGTAGGGGCAAGTCTGGGAGTTAACCGTCAGTTTATCCAAGGATTCTTTATGGCACCAACGGTTGTCAATGCGGCAGTCAAAGGAGCAATCTTTGCAGCAAACCTTTATGAAAAATTAGGATTTAAAGTTATTCCAGACGGCAAAGAAGACCGTCATGACATCATTCAGGCAGTGGAATTCCATGATCCGGAGAAACTGATCGCATTTTGTGAGGGAATCCAGAAGGCATCTCCGATTGACAGTCATGTAACACCGATTCCATGGGACATGCCGGGATATGACAGTCAGGTGATCATGGCAGCAGGAACTTTTGTATCTGGTGCATCCATTGAGTTAAGTGCAGATGGACCAATGAAAGAACCATATGCAGTCTATTTCCAGGGAGGACTTACTTATCCTCATGCAAAATATGGAATTATCATGTCACTTCAGAGAATGGCAGAAAAAGGATTGGTTGAAATTCCAGAGGCATAAGAAAATAAGAAAAATTTAAGGAAAACAACGGTTTGATTTCTATACATAAAAGAAAAGTTATGATAAACTTTATAGATGGGAAATGTTTTTGATTCCAGAGATTTTTTTCGCCGGAAAGGATCAGATATGGAGAAAAAACATCAGACATTAAAGGAATTACCGGTTTCGGAAAGACCTTATGAAAAGTTTGAAAAAAGTGGAGCAGAGGCTTTGTCAGATGCAGAATTGCTGGCAATGGTCTTAAGAAGTGGGACGAAGGATCTGACGGCAGTTGATCTTTCAAAGAGGATTCTGGCGATACATCCTTTTTACGAAGGAATTCTTGGAATCTGTCACACTTCCAAAGAGGAATTACAAAAGATACCGGGGATCGGGAAGGTAAAGGCAATGCAGATTCTTTGCATTGCGGAACTGTCCAAACGGTTAGCCCAGTCGAAAGTAGAAGATAAGATAAGTTTTCATGATCCGTCATCTATTGCAGATTATTATATGGAACAGATGCGGCATTTAAACAGAGAAGAGATGATTTTAATTTTCTTTAATGGGAAGAATAAAGTTATCAAAGAACTTAAAGTTTCTGTTGGAACAGTGAATCAGACAGTGGCATCTCCGAGAGAATTATTTCTTGAGGCATTGCGGTGTGAGGCGGTATCCGTTCTCATGATTCACAATCATCCGTCAGGAGATCCGACACCGAGCAGGCAGGATATCCTGACAACCAAACGGATGAAAGAAGCGGGAGAATTTCTTGGGATACCACTTTGTGATCATATTATCATTGGAGACAGGACGTATATAAGTTTTCGGGAAGAACACATGATATAAGGAGCATAAGAATGAAAACGACACAGTTAGGAATTGAACTAGGAAGCAGACACTTAAGAGTTACTGCACCAAATAAAGAAGAATTTTTAAAGATTAAGAACATGATCGCTTTTGATGAAGATGATAAAGTCAAAGCGATCGGTGATGAAGCATTTGATATGTACGAGAAACAGCCATATAGTGTAAGAGTCATAAAACCTATGGAACATGGAGTGATTTCAGATTACACGAATATGAGATATTTACTTGGAACAGTGCTTGACCAGTATTTTAAACGGGTCCATAAGCCAAAGCTGTGGATTGCGGTTCCAGTAGATATTACGAATGTAGAGAAACGTGCATTTGATGATCTTGCGTGGGAAGCAGCAGGAAAGGTAAAGGAGATCAGCCTGATCGAGAAACCGATTCTTGCAGCAATTGGAAGTGGAATCAATGTAGATGCCCCATGTGGCAATATGATCATTGATATTGGTGCAGGAACAACAGAGATTTCCGTGATCTCCTTAGGAGGCATTGTGGAAAGCAGATTACTGCCGTATGGAGGAGATCAGATTGATGAATGGATCAAAGATTATGTAAAGAAGAATTACAAATTAGAGATCGGTATGAAGAATGCCAGACGTTTAAAGATGGCATATGCACAGGATGAGACAGAGGAAGAGATTTCAATCAAAGGAAGAGATATCGTAAGTGGACTTCCAAAAGAAGTAAAGATTCCTGCGATGATCGTAGAGGAGAAAGCAAGAGATCAGATTCGTGAGATCTGTATGCAGGCCAAAGCGGTGCTGGAAGTTGTGACACCAGAACTGGCAACAGATATCGTGAATGAGGGGATTTATGTATCTGGCGGAGCATGCGGATTTTCAAAGACAGAGGAGTGGATCAGGGAAGAACTGAAAGTGACAGTTCATATCAAGCCAGAACCACAGGATCATGTAATTTTAGGAATGCAGTCATATTTAAAACAAAGTAAATGATGAAATGAGGACAGATGTATGAAATTGCAAAAGAAAAAATTTAATTCAAATCATCTGCTGGTGATCTTTATCGTAGTATGTGGATTATTAGCAGGGATCAGTGTTTTTGCAGGTGGAGTGCTGACACCGGTAAAGAATGTATTTTTTACAGTGTTATCCCCGATGCAGAAAGGCATCAACTCAATCGGGAATTCTGTTTTTTCCTGGAATGAGAATGCAAAAAGCAAACAGGCACTGAAAGCAGAGAATGAGAAGCTTCAGGAGAAGGTGGACGCATTAAAGATGCAGAACCGTGTGCTGGAGCAGAATCAGGTAGAACTTGAACGTCTGCAGGATCTGCTGAAATTGAAGAAAAAATATAAGAAATATCATACAGTCGGAGCCAGAGTCATCAGTAAAGGATCAGAAAACTGGTTCGACATTTTTCTGATCGATAAAGGAAGCAAAGATGGACTTAAGAAAGATATGAACGTGATCGCAGGAAATGGTCTGGTAGGAATCGTCTACGACGTATCCGCACATACAGCAAAAGTACGAACGATCATCAATGATACAAGCATGGTCAGTGCCATGTTCTTAAAGACCAATGATTCATGCATCGTAAATGGAAGTCTTGATACAATGGAAGATGGATATCTGGAAGTTGTATATATCAGCAAAGATGCGAAAGTTAAGAATGGAGACGAGCTGGTAACATCATATGTAAGTTCAAAGTTTAACGAAGGTATTACGATCGGTAAGGTATCAGATATCAAACTTGATTCTACCAAGCTTACGAAGACGGCAAAAGTCACACCGATCGTTGATTTTAAGCATTTAAAAGAAGTTCTGGTTATCACAGATCTTAAGAAAACAGAGAACCTTGATACAGGAACAAAGGAATAACAGGTGGAGATATGAAGATTAAGAGAGTTTTATTTTATGTAATATCTGTGCTGGTCTGCTTCCTTTTACAGACCTCGGTGTTTAATTTTTTAAAACTTGCAGATGTTATGCCTAATATCTTATTGATCCTGACAGTTACGATGGCCTTTATCAGAGGAAAGAAAGCAGGGATCGTTGTAGGTTTTGTGTGTGGCCTGCTGATTGATATATTCTCTGGAAGTGTGCTTGGACAGTATGCATTTGTATACATTATGTTTGGATATGTGAATGGCTGGTTTCATGCATATTTTTATGAGGATGATATTTTACTTCCAATTGGTCTGCTGACAGCGAATTCACTTGTGTACAGTTTTGTGATCTTTTTCTTTTTCTTTGCATTAAGAGGAAGACTTCAGTTCTTTTCTTATTTATTTAAGGTTATGATTCCGGAAGCAGTTTATACAGGAATCGCAGCATTGATCATTTATAAGATATTGTTAGAGATTGATATCAGGATCAGATATGGTGAAAAAAGGAGTATGTTCTAGTGTTACGAAAAATTTACGAGAAAGCAGATAAATTATTAGCAAACCGTCTGATTGCGTTGATCGTACTGATCGCAGTCCTTTACTGCGTATTGATCGGAAGAGTTTTTGTGCTTCAGATCGTGGAAGGACAGTCTCATAAGCAGGATTTTACATACAAAGTACAAAAGACGGTCAAGACATCTGGTACAAGAGGAAATATCTACGATGTGAATGGAAAACTGCTGGCATACAATAAACTGGTTTACACAGTAAATTTTCAGAATGATAGTGCATTCCAGACACTTGCCAAGCAGAATGGGACATCAGAGAATTATGAGAAGAATGAAGTGATCTATAAAGTGATCAAGATTCTCGAACATAATGGAGATTCATTTATCAATGATATTCCAATCGAATATACAGGAAGTGGAAAGTTAAGATTTACAGAGACAGGATCAAGACTTAAGAAATTTAAGAGAGATGTTTTTGGAATCGGAAGCGACACTTCTGATCTTTCACAGTCCGAGAAGGAATTACGAAACAAACAGCTCAATGCGACAGCAGAAGAGGTTTTTCAGTATTTAAGAGATGGAACGATGGGATCATCTGGTACTGGAAAGATGTTTGATATCGACAAGAAATATTCCAAGGAAGATGCGTTAAAGATCATGTCTGTGAGATACAGTGCATTTTTGAGCAGATATTCACAGTATATGAAGGTTACGATCGCGAATGAGATCAACAGCAAAAGTATTGCAGAGATCAAGGAAAGAAGTTCAGAACTTCCGGGAATTGATATTGATACAAAGTCTATTCGTGTATATAATAAAAGCGAGGCTATGTCTCATATTATAGGATATACAGGAACGGTCAATACAGACGAACTGGAGACTTATAACAAAGGAAAGAAAGAAGAAGATAAAGACTACTATTCCAGTGATGAGACAGTCGGAAAGGCTGGTGTGGAGAAACAGTTTGAGAAATATCTCCACGGAGACAGTGGAAGCAAGACATTAGTGGTTAATAATGTAGGAAAGATCGTAGAGACGACAAAGACGGTCAAATCCGGAACAGGAAACAATATTACATTATCGATCGACAGTGAGCTTCAGGAGTATGTATACAATCTTCTGGAGAAGAAGATCGCAGGAATCGTATTATCCAAGCTTACAAGTTCAGACAGTGCAGGAAATGACCGTGAGAATATCATGATACCGATCAAGAAGGTCTATTACTCATTCATCGGAAACAGCGTCATCGACCTTGAGAATCTCAACGGTAACAAGGCAACATCGTATGAGAAGAAGATGTACAGAAAGATTCAGCGCCTTGAAGATGCAGCGATTCAGACATCAAAGAATCTGGTGTTGAATGGAAAGAAAGCTTATAAGGATGAAAGTGATGAGAAACAGGCATATTCATCCTATGTATACAGTCTGCTGTCAAGCAAGAAGGTTCTCTTAAGCAGTTCCATTGATACGACAGATAAGACATATCAGCGCTGGAAAGACGAGAAGATCAGTTTAAGTGAATTTTTAAGATATGCGGTGAATAAGGAATGGATTGATATTTCTTCCTTAAACATCAGCAGCAAGTATAATGATACAGAAGAGATCATGAAGGCATTGGCAGTTTACGTTGAGGATGCACTGGTTGATGCAGATGATTTTGATATAACAGTCTGCGAGCAGAGTATCATGAAAGGTAAATTAAGCGGCAGGGAAGTATGTCTTCTGCTTTACGAACAGGGAATCCTTAAGAAGAAAGGCGACAGTGATTACTCTGCATTGAAATCAGGATCTTTAAACAGCTACGATTTTATCCGCAAGAAATTAAAAAGTTTACAGATCACGCCGGCACAGATCGGAATGGACCCATGTTCAGGTTCTGTTGTTATCACGGATTCAAAGACTGGAAAAGTAAAAGCACTTGTAAGTTACCCTGGATATGACAGCAATCGTCTGTCAAATGGAACAGATTCCGGATATTACAGACAGCTTGCTAATTCCGCATCAACACCATTATATGATCAGGCATTAAAACATAAGACAGCGCCAGGATCTACATTTAAGCCAATATCAGCATTGGCAGGTCTGAATGAGAAGGTTATTACAACAAGTACAGTCATCAATTGTACAGGATTATACGACAAGATCACTCCTCCAGCCAAATGCTGGAAGTATCCAGACCGCCATGGAGCAAGAAAAGTATCCACAGCGATCGAAGCATCTTGTAATTATTTCTTTTATGAAGTAGGATATAGATTAGGAGACAAATCAGGTTC
>UMII01022221.1_pt1 | contig 15063 bp, 10 predicted proteins | sample 1965731 | NCBI WGS metagenome assembly UMII01 (sample SAMEA4836118, study PRJEB28245) | human gut metagenome | biome: gut microbiome; material: fecal sample | place: Denmark | collected 2008
AGAATACCAGATAGGTAAGGGAACACCTTGTTTAGTAGCTGTTGAACAGGATGCTACAGGTAAGGCTTTAGATATTGCATTAGCTTATGCTTTAGGTATTGGTGGAGCAAGAGCCGGTGTTCTTGAAACAACATTTAGAACAGAAACAGAAACTGACTTATTCGGTGAACAGGCAGTACTTTGTGGTGGTGTTTGTGCACTTATGCAGGCTGGTTTCGAAACATTATGCGAAGCTGGATATGATCCAAGAAATGCATACTTCGAATGTATTCATGAAATGAAATTAATCGTTGACTTAATTTATCAGTCAGGTTTTGCAGGAATGAGATATTCAATCTCAAACACAGCAGAATATGGTGATTATATTACAGGACCAAAGATTGTTACTGCTGAAACAAAGAAAGCTATGAAGCAGATTCTTACAGATATCCAGGATGGAACATTTGCTAAGGAATTCTTACTTGATATGTCACCAGCAGGACGTCAGGTACACTTCAAGGCTATGAGAAAGTTAGCATCTGAACATCCATCAGAAAAAGTTGGTGAGCAGATCAGAAAACTTTACAGCTGGAACAATGAAAGTGATAAGTTAATCAACAACTAATATTTTTATTAATAATAAGAATGGTACATAAGTCTAATCATAGCCCTCTTTAGTGGATATGTTTGGTATATAATTCTTATTAGATTAGAAGTTGAATCATGCGCGGGTAGGCTGCTTTTTAGCTTACCCGCTTTTTTTGAATAAATAATGGAAGAAGTAAGCCATAAACAGCTTTTAGAAAAAAGAGGAATGTATTATAATCTATATATGGCACAAGTAGATTATTAATTAAAAAGGTTTGCAATAAAAATGCAATTACATACGTATTATATATAACAGACCAATGAAGAGTAGGGTTAATTATGGAGAAAGAACAGACTAATATCATTGATGAAGGACTATTTGAAAAAATAGCAAATGGGGATGATGCCGCTTTTACTGAATTGTATTATGCATCATACAGACAAATATATGGTTTTCTCGTGGCACTGACTAAGAATAAGGAAGATGCTGAAGATTTGCTACAGAACACATATATAAGAATAAGAAATGGAAGTCATTTGTACAGGAAACAGGGCACACCTATGACCTGGATGTGTGCGGTGGCGAAGAATCAGTTCTTGGATTTTGTAAGAAAGAAATCCAAAGGTGTAAGCGTTGATTTTGATGAAGTTGAAAAATACGTTTCAGAGGGACTTGGAACCGGAGTTAAGCAACATAAGGATGTAGAGAATGAAATGGTCTTAGAAAAGGCATTTGAAATCCTAAATAAACAGGAAAGGACAATTGTAGTATTACATATGATTGATGGTTTGAAACACAGGGAAATATCAAAAATAACAGGAATACCATTATCGACGGTTCTTTCAAAGTATAACAGGTCATTAAAGAAACTAAGGGAATTTATTAAAGAATAGGAGGTCATTATGCAGGAAAAAGATATTAAAGAACAGTTAAATCAGGAACTTGACAAAATGGCTCCTGATATTTTAGAAAAGGTTTTAGCAAAACCAATTGAACCAATAGAATCAGAAGAGGATTTGTTTAACAACGAACCTTTATTTGAAGAAAAAAAAGACAAGGGCAAATACTTATGGATTCCACAGGTTATTGCAGTAGTAGCCTGCTTAGTGCTTGTAGCAGTATTGTCATCAATTTGGTTTAAGCCTAACGTTACACCAACGGCACCGGATCCAAAGATGGCTACAGCTTTTACAATTACAATAGACGTAAATCCAAGCATTACAATGAAAGTAAAGAAAGATAATACGGTTGAAAGTATTAAAGCATCAAACAAGGATGCAAAGAAAGTAGTTAAAAAGGTTAAGAAAAAATTAAAAGATGATACAACTTATGGCGAAGCTGTCGAAATGGTTGTGTCAGGCTTAAAAAAGAAAGGATATCTTAAGAAAGACAACAGCGCAATGCTTGTTTCAGTAGTTACTGATGACAAAAAAGCCGGAGAAGAAAAGCTTAAAGAAGTAAAAGATTACACAAAAAAGGTAAAGAAAGATAAAAAAGTAAAATGTGCAACAATTTATCAGAATTGTGTTAGCAATGAAAAAATAAAGAAAGTAGCTAAGAAGAATAAGGTTTCAGAAGGTAAGGCAGCTCTTTGTATAAAGATTGCTAAGAAAGAAAAAGTAAGTGTTAAGAAGATGTGCAAGAAGAGCATATTTATACTTATTAAACAGGTTGAAAAAACAAAGATAGATGTTGAGCCGGATATTGAAATTGATGATGAAATAAATGCTGTTCCGGAAGAACCTACAGGAGAAACGGAATCAGCAATAATTGAGGAAACAACAGAGATTGGAAGCGAATCATCTACAGAAAATATGGAAACTGAAACAGGTGAGGAGACTTCACCTGTTTCAGAGAATGTTAATGAGAATGAAACTATTCCGGAAACAGTACAGAATAGTCAACCTTAAGAACAAAGACTTCCCTGGATAACATTAAGTTCATTGAAGCGCTTGTTCATATAATTAAGAACAGCTTTCTTGTTACCGCTCCACAGAGGGGCAACGAGAATTGATTTAGGACCATCACCGGTTAGGCGATGGATAACTATGCTTTTGGGAATATAACGTAAACATTCAGCAATAATGTTTACATATTCTTCCATGGACAGAACTTCAAATTTATTTAAAGAATACTCCTTTTCTAAAGGGGTATTTTTTAATACATGTAAAAGTTGAAGCTTTATGCCTGAAATATTCATAGACGAAACATACTTAACACTTTCAAGAATATCCTCTTTGGATTCAAATGGAAGACCGATAATTAAATGAACAATAACATCAACGTTAATTTTGTTCAGGTTATTAACAGCTGTATTAAAAACGTCCAAAGTGTAACCACGGTTAATATACTTGGCAGTATTTTCGTGAATGGTCTGAAGTCCAAGCTCAACCCACACAGGCTTAATTTTGTTTAATTCACCTAGAAGGTTTAAAACTTCATCAGGAAGGCAATCAGGTCTGGTGCCAATGGAAAGAGCCACAATATCCGGGTGATTAATAGCTTCCGTGAAGATACTTCTAAGATAATCAATATCCCCATAAGTATTAGTGAAAGACTGGAAATAAGCTATATACTTTCCATTTTTGATTTTGGCTGAAACTCTGTTCTTGGCACTTTCAATCTGCTCAGTAATAGACAACATCTTGTCCGCAGCAAAATCTCCTGAACCACCATTACTGCAAAAGATACAGCCTCCTGTACTAATGGTTCCGTCACGATTAGGGCAGGACAGACCGCCTGAAAGGGCAAGTTTATATATTTTGCATCCGAATTTTTCTTTTAAATATGAATTAAGGGAATTGTACCTCATTGTAATATCTCCTTGTAACAAAAGTCAAAATATGGTATAAAATAAATGTTGTAAAAATATGGAGACGTATCGAAGTGGTCGTAACGAGCTTGACTCGAAATCAAGTTGTCCACCCGGGCACGTGGGTTCGAATCCCACCGTCTCCGCTATTTAGAAACTTACAGACTATTATAAAATAAAATTTTACAAAAAGGTATAAGAAATGCAGACTTCTATGTTATAGTAGCCTGTTTTTTTATTGTAATGTTAATATTTATAGGCATAATGTCACTAATATTAAAGCAACAGAGTTTTGGAAGACATGGGGTTAAAGGAACATATAAATAAAAAGCCGGGTGAATTATCCGTTGGGCAACAGCAAAGAGTTGCAATAATTAGATTAAAAGATGGAAATGTAATTAATTAAAATCAAGATATGGTGGCTTTACATCATTGACTAAGAAATGTTTTTGTTTTAGAATAATAGGGATTATAATAAAAATTAGGTTTGCCGTAACTTTAGGTTTTGTGGCAACTTAAATATAAACTAGGAGGAAAGCATTATGGGAATGACAATGACACAGAAGATTCTTGCAAAACATGCAGGTCTTGATGAAGTTAAAGCCGGTCAGTTAATTGAAGCTAACTTAGATTTAGTACTTGGAAATGACGTTACAGCTCCGGTTGCTATTGATGAAATGAAAAAAATGAATGTGGATTGTGTTTTTTGCAAAGATAAGATTGCATTAGTACCTGACCACTTTACACCAAATAAAGACATCAAGTCAGCAGAACTTTACAAGTGTGTTAAAGATTTTGCAGAAGAAAATCAGATTACTAATTATTTTGAAACAGGAAGGGTAGGTATTGAACATGCTTTACTACCTGAGAAAGGTCTGGTTGTTGCTGGTGACGTTGTTATTGGTGCAGATTCACATACATGTACATATGGTGCACTTGGTGCATTTTCAACAGGTGTAGGTAGTACAGACATGGCTGCCGGTATGGCAACAGGAAAGGCTTGGTTTAAAGTACCATCAGCTATTAAGTTTAATTTAACAGGAAAGCCTGCTAAGTGGGTTAGCGGAAAAGACGTTATCCTTCACATTATCGGTTTGATCGGTGTGGACGGAGCTTTATACCGTTCAATGGAATTTGTTGGAGACGGTATTAAGTACCTTTCAATGGATGACAGATTTGCCATGACTAACATGGCTATTGAAGCAGGTGGAAAGAATGGTATTTTCCCTGTTGATGATTTGACTATTGAATATATGAAAGAACATTCAACAAAAGAATATACAGTATATGAAGCAGATGAAGATGCAGAATATGATGAAGAATATACTATTGACTTAAGTACATTAAGACCAACAGTAGCATTTCCACATCTTCCTGAAAATACACGTACAATTGATGAAGTTGGCGATGTGAAGATTGATCAGGTTGTTATCGGTTCATGTACTAATGGTAGAATTGAAGATATGAGAACAGCCGCTAAGATTTTAGAAGGCAGAGAAGTAGCCAAGGGAGTAAGATGTATTGTTTTCCCTGCAACACAGGCTATTTATTTACAGTGTATTGAAGAAGGCATTATGACAACATTTATTAAGGCAGGATGTGCTGTAAGTACACCAACTTGCGGACCTTGTCTTGGTGGTCATATGGGTATTCTTGCAAAGGGTGAAAGAGCAGTTGCTACAACTAACAGAAACTTTGTAGGACGTATGGGTGATCCTGAATCTGAAGTTTATCTTGCAAGCCCTGCTGTTGCTGCAGCAAGTGCAATTACAGGAAAGATTTCGGGTCCGGAAGAACTTGGATTATAGTAGATATTTTATAGAAAGGCTGGGTTCATATTATGAAAGCAGAAGGAAGAGTTTTTAAATTTGGAAGCAACGTAGATACAGACGTTATCATTCCGGCAAGATATTTAAATGTTCCGGATCCATCAGAGCTTGCAAAGCATTGTATGGAAGATATAGATAAAGAATTTGTTAACAAAGTATCTAAGGGAGATATTATTGTGGCAGATAAGAACTTTGGATGTGGTTCATCAAGAGAACATGCACCTATCGCTATTAAGGCAGCAGGAGTAAGTTGTGTTATTGCAGAAACATTTGCAAGAATTTTTTATCGTAATGCCATTAACATTGGTTTACCTATTATTGAATGCCCTGAAGCAGCAAAGGGTATCGAAGAAGGAGACCAGGTTGAAGTTGATTTTGACAGTGGAATGATTTATAACAAAACTAAGGGAACAGAGTACAAAGGACAGGCTTTCCCTGAGTTTATGCAGAAGATTATTTCAAACGGTGGATTAATTAATTACATAAATAATGCTAAGTAATACGCAACTATTTTGTGGCAATGAATGTAAAAGGAGACAATGATGAAAGAAATACTTTATAAGAGTACTAGAAGCACAGAAGGAACTTTAAAGGCATCAGAAGCAATCTTAAAGGGGTTGGCAGATGACGGCGGACTTTTTGTTCCTTTGGAAATACCGGCACTTGATGTAACAGTTGAAGAATTATCTAAGATGACATATCAGCAGGTTGCATATGAAGTTATGAAATTATACTTCACAGATTTTACGGAAGAAGAATTAAAGAATTGTATCAACAATGCATATGATTCAAAATTTGATACAGAAGAAATTGCACCTTTGGCAGAAGTTGAAGGAACATATTTCCTTGAATTATTCCATGGCAAGACTATTGCTTTCAAGGATATGGCTTTATCAATTTTACCACATCTTCTTACAACATCAGCTAAGAAGAATGGTGTAAAGAATGAAATAGTAATTTTAACAGCTACATCAGGAGATACAGGAAAAGCTGCTATGGCGGGCTTTGCAGATGTACCGGGAACAAGAATAATTGTTTTCTATCCTAACGGTGGTGTTAGTCCAATCCAGGAAAAACAGATGGTAACACAGAAGGGTGACAATACATACGTTGTTGCAATTGAAGGAAACTTTGACCAGGCACAGAGTGCGGTTAAGGCTATTTTCGGTGATAAAGAGCTTGCAAAAGAAATGGATGAAAAGGGATTTCAGTTCTCATCAGCTAACTCAATTAACATTGGACGTCTTATTCCACAGGTGGCATATTATGTATATGCTTACGCAAAATTATTTGCAGAAGGAAAAGTAAGCAAAGACCAGAAGATTAATGTTGTAGTTCCTACAGGAAATTTTGGAAATATTTTAGCAGCTTATTATGCTAAGAACATGGGACTTCCAATTGATAAGTTAATCTGTGCATCAAACGAAAACAGAGTATTATATGATTTCTTTACAACAGGTGAATACGACAAGAACAGAGAATTTATTCTTACAAACTCACCATCAATGGATATTCTTATTTCAAGTAACCTTGAAAGATTGATTTATAGAATTGCAGGAGATGATGCGGAAGCTAACAAGAAGATGATGGAAGAACTTTCAAAAGACGGAAAGTATTCTATTACACCTGAAATGAAAGCTAAATTAGCTGACTTCTATGGCAATTATGCTTCAGAAGAAGAAACAGCAGCAATCATTAAGAAGATTTATGAAGAAACAGGATATGTTATGGATACTCATACAGCAGTTGCAGCATCTGTATATGAAAAATACAAGAAAGAAACAAAGGATGACAATGTAACTGTAATTGCTTCAACAGCAAGTCCATTCAAATTCACAAGAAGCGTAATGAATGCTATTGATCCAAAATATGACTCAATGGGTGACTTTGAATTAGTTGATGAATTATCTAAGATTGGAAATGTAAAAGTTCCTAATGCTATTGAAGAAATCAGAAATGCAGAAATCAGACATAACAACTTATGTGAAGTAGCAGGAATGAAGGATATCGTAAAGAAATTCTTAGGAATGTAATGAATATAAGAAGATAAATATAAGCTGTGGCACAGTGCTTGTTTTAAGGCATTATGTTCACAGCTTTTTTTATCTTCTTGAATTGAAATCGATTTAATAGTACAATAATAAAGACTATGGTTACAAAAGAGTTTAGGAGATTATTATGGGAATATTAGAAGCAATACTATTAGGAATTATTCAGGGGATTGCAGAGTTCCTGCCAATTAGTAGTTCAGGACATTTAGCAATCTTTCAGAAATTGTTTGGAATGGATGAAGTAGGTATATCATTTGATGTTTTTCTTCATATAGGAACATTGATTGCAGTTTTTATAGTTTTCTGGAAAGATATTTTAAGACTTTTTGTAGACGGAGTAGGAATTGTAGCAGATTCATGTGTTAATGTTTACAGATTTTTTAGAAGCAAGAATAAAAAAGAACCTGTAGAATACATAAGGGTTATAAGAACAGCATATAGAAAATTCGCACTTCTTGTAATTGTGTCAACTATACCAACAGGAATTATTGGATATCTTGGAAAGGAATTAGTAAGCAACGCAAGTGATACGCTTATTATTCCGGGCATATGCTTGCTTGTTACAGCAGTTTTACTTTTTATATCAGATCAGATGCCTGACGGACAGAAGACACCAAAGAATACAAGTTATTTTAATGCAGTATTTATGGGAATCTGTCAGGGAATAGCAACATTGCCGGGATTATCACGCTCAGGAACAACAATTGTTGCAGGACTTTTATGTGGATTAAGAAGAGATTTTGTAGTAAAATATTCATTTATAATGTCTATTCCGGCTATACTTGGTGCAGCAGTTTTAGAAATTCCTGATATGGGAAAAGACATGGCAACAACAGGTGTGGCATCATATGTAGTGGGAATGATTGTTGCAGCAGTTGTAGGTTACATATGTATTAAGACTATGTTAGTAGTAGTTAGAAATAAGAAATTTAAGTATTTCTCATATTATTGTGCAGTAGTAGGTTTGGTAGCCATTATTGCATCATTTGTAATTAAATAATTAGATTTAAATTACAATAGAATTACAATAAGAAGAGAATAAGAGGAATAAGTAGAAATTAAAAACGAGGTGTGAAAAGTGGCCAATACAACATCAAAGAGTAATGGCAAAAAATCAAATACTAAAAAGGCTACAGCTAAAAAAAAGACTACAAATACAAGAAATAGTAGTTCAACCAGTGCTAAAAAAGCAGCAGAAACAAGAAGACAAAATGCAGCCGAAAGAAAGAGAAAAGCTGAACTGGCAAAGAAAAATGAAAAAATCGTTAAGGAAGTGTATCTCTGGATTTTTGTGGCAGTTTCACTTTTACTCTTTTTAAGCAATTTTGGAATTTGCGGAATTGTGGGAAATACTCTTAGAGGTGTAATGCTTGGGGTTTTTGGCTCAATGGGATACGTTTTTCCAATTATACTTGTAATAGTAGTAGGACTAATGGCGTATAATGAAGCTAACATTTTAGTTGTTTCAAAAATAACAGGATTTTTATTGTTTTTTATGGATGGGACATTATTGTTCCACTTAATAGCTTATGGTAGTGATAACGATAAATATTCACATTATTACAAAGTTGGTGCAGCTAATGAGTTTGGTGGAGGCTTTATAGGAAGTGTCCTAGGGAAGACATTACATTCATTATTAGGATTAACAGGCGCTTATATTATTGCAATAGTATTGCTTATGATTTCAGTTGTGATTTTAACAGAGAAGTCAATTATGTCTGTTATTAAGAAGAATGGCGAGAAAGCTTATAAGAGTGCCAAAGAAGAAGCCAATAATAGAAGAGAAGAGAACAATCTTATTAGGGAACAGAGACGTCTTGAAAAGAAAAAACAGAAGGCTGTTGGAGTTAATTTCAAGGACACAACAATTGAGCCTGAAGCTGCTGAAAGTGGCAAAGCTGAGGATAAGAATCAGGATGTTCATGAGATACATATAGAAGGTATTGATGAGCAGCCACTTAAAGAGATGGAACAGGATCCTGTTACATATACATATGAAGAAATGGCAGGAAACAAGCAGATTAAGATTGAAGGATTGGATGAGCCTGAACTTATGGCATATGAGCCGGAAGAGAGTTACAATTCAGGTGAAGAAAGTTTGAATGATGAATCTGTTTTAAATGGAGAATTTGTTCCAAAAGAGAGAATTATTGTAAGCCAGTCTGCAAAGGATGCAATGAAACGCAAACCATATGGAATGGCACAGGCTGCATCAGGAATAGGGGGAACATCAGGAACAAGTGTTTCGTTATGTGCAAATGCTACAGCCGGACAGAGTGATGCAGTGATTGATTTAGAGGCTGAGAATATGCAGCAATCAGGTGTAACAGCGCAGACTGAGGTAAAGAAAAATTCTTCTGAAGGAAAAATAATAGCACCAAAGAAGAAAAAAATGAGCTACAAGAAACCACCATACAAGTTATTGGCGGACAATCCTGGAAGTTCTAATGGAACAACAAAGGCTGTATTAATGCAGACAGCTAACAAGCTTAAAGAAGTTTTGACTAATTTTGGTGTAAAAGTTGAAGTTACTAATGTAAGCAAGGGACCTTCAGTTACAAGATATGAATTGCAGCCTGAAATGGGAACAAAGGTTAGCAGAATAACAGGTTTGGCTGATGATATTAAGCTTAATATGGCAGCAGCAGATATTCGTATTGAAGCGCCAATTCCGGGCAAGGCAGCAGTGGGAATTGAAATACCTAACGACAGCAGAGATACAGTGTATCTGAAAGAGTTACTTATGCCTAAGGAACTTAAAGAGCATAAATCTAAACTTGCTTTTCCGGCAGGTAAGGATATTGCAGGACGAGTTGTTGTGGCAGATATTGCAAAGATGCCACATATGCTTATAGCAGGAACAACAGGCTCAGGTAAATCAGTATTTACAAACTCAATTTTAATGAGTATTCTATATAGAACAACACCTGAGGAAGTACGAATTATTGTAATTGATCCTAAGGTGGTAGAATTTCAGGTATATAATAAGATTCCACATTTGTTGTACGATGTTGTTACAGATCCAAAGAAGGCTGCCGGAATTTTAAATTGGGCAGTTGCTGAAATGACAACAAGATACAAGAAATTTGCCAATATTGGAGCAAGAGACATTTCAAGCTATAATGCCAAAGTGGAAAGTGGCGACTATTCAGAAGATGAACAGGTTGAAAAAATGCCTCAGATTCTTATTATAATAGATGAGTTAGCTGACCTTATGATGGTTGCTGCAAAAGAAGTTGAAGAGGCAATATGTCGTCTTGCACAGCTTGCAAGAGCAGCGGGAATCCATATGGTTATTGCAACTCAAAGACCTTCTGTTGATGTTATTACAGGTCTGATTAAGGCTAACATTCCATCAAGAGTAGCATTAACAGTTGCATCAGGTACGGATTCACGTACTATTATTGATATGAACGGTGCAGAAAAGCTTTTAGGAAACGGTGACATGCTGTTTTATCCTGCAGGTTATGTTAAACCTGTAAGAATACAGGGAGCTTACGTTTCAGAAAAAGAAATTTCAGATACCGTTAATTATATAAAAGAGCATAGTGGTGAGGCAGAATATGACGATACCATTGATGCAAAACTTACAACGGATCAGGAAGCAATGGCAAACGGAGGAGAGTTAGATCCTTATTTTGCCCAAGCAGGAAGATTATGTATTGAGAAGCAAAAAGGTTCTACAAGTATGATTCAAAGACAGTTTAAAGTTGGTTTCAACAGGGCTGCAAGAATTATGGAACAGCTTTATGATGCAGGAGTTGTAGGACAGGAAGAATCAAACAAACCAAGAAAGGTTATTATGTCCATTGAAGCCTTTGAGCAAATGGTTAACGGTGGTCAGTAAGCAAAAATGATGTTGTGAAAGAGAGGAAAAAAGATGAAGACTGATATTGAAATCGCACAGGAAGCTGAAATGATGCCAATTAAGAACGTGGCAGAACAGTTAGGAATTACAGAAGATGACATTGAATTATACGGAAAGTATAAGGCAAAAATTTCCAATGAATACTATGAAAAGATCAAAGACAATGAAGATGGAAAACTGATTCTTGTAACAGCAATTAACCCAACTCCTGCCGGTGAAGGAAAAACAACTGTAACAGTTGGACTTGGAGAAGCTTTTGGTCAGTTAAATAAGAAAGCAGTTATCGCGCTTAGAGAACCATCACTTGGACCATGTTTTGGTATTAAAGGTGGAGCAGCAGGTGGCGGATATGCACAGGTTGTGCCAATGGAAGATATGAACCTTCATTTTACAGGTGACTTTCATGCTATCACATCAGCTAATAACTTATTGGCTGCAATGCTTGATAATTCAATTCAGCAGGGCAACGTATTAAACATTGATCCTAATCAGGTTGTTTGGAAGAGATGCGTTGACATGAACGACAGAGTTTTAAGAAACGTTGTTGTTGGTCTGGGCAGAAAAGTAGACGGAACAGTAAGAGAAGACCATTTTGTAATTACTGTTGCGTCAGAAATTATGGCAATTCTTTGTCTTGCAACAAGCTATGCAGATTTAAAAGAAAGATTAGGAAAGATTATTGTTGCATACACATATGACGGACAGCCTGTTACAGCAAAAGACGTTAAGGCAGTTGGCGCAATGGCAGCACTTCTTAAAGATGCAATGAAGCCTAACATTATTCAGACATTAGAGCATACACCGGCATTAGTTCACGGTGGACCTTTTGCAAATATTGCTCATGGATGCAACTCGGTTAAGGCTACAAAGACAGCATTAAAGATGGCTGATTATGTTATAACAGAAGCAGGTTTTGGTGCTGACCTCGGTGCTGAAAAGTTTATGGACATTAAGTGCAGAAAAGCAGGTCTTAAGCCTGACTGTGTTGTATTAGTAGCAACAGTTAGAGCATTAAAATACAACGGTGGAGTTCCAAAAGACCAGTTATCAGAAGAAAATCTTGACGCATTAAAGAAAGGTATTGTAAACCTTGAAAAACATATTGAAAATCTTCAGTTATTCGGAGTTCCTGTAGTTGTAACATTAAATCAGTTTATTACAGATACAGAAGCAGAATATGAATATATTAAGAATTTCTGCGAAGAAAGAGGATGCGAATTTGCATTAGCAGAAGTTTGGGCTAAAGGTGGAGAAGGTGGAAAGGCATTAGCAGAAAAAGTTATTGAAACTATTGAAAACAAGCCATCTAACTATGCACCTCTTTATCCTGATGATATGTCAATCAAAGAAAAGATTGAAACAATAGCAACAAAGATTTACGGAGCAGATGGTGTTACATATTCTCCTGAAGCCGAGAAAGCTATTGCAAATATTGAAAAAATGGGATACAAAGAATATCCTGTATGTATGGCAAAGAACCAGTTCTCATTCTCAGATGATAAGACTAAGTTAGGAAGACCTACAGGATTTAAGATTAATATTCGTGACGTTTATGTTTCAGCAGGTGCAGGATTTGTAGTTGCATTGACAGGTAGCATTATGACAATGCCTGGTTTATCAAAATCTCCTGCAGCATTTGGAATAGACTTAACAGACGATGGAAAAATCACAGGATTATTCTAAATTATACAAAAGTGGAGGAGCCTTTTAGGCAATAAATAAATGGCAAAAATTATAGACGGAAAACAGATTTCATTAGACATTAAGAATGAATTAAAAGAAAAGGTTGCAAAATACAAAGAGCAGGGAATTGAGATTACTCTTGCAGTAGTAAAAGTAGGAAATGATCCTGCATCAGCAGTTTATGTTAGAAACAAAGAGAAAGCTTGTGAATATGTTGGCATAAACTCAAAGACTTTGGCATTACCTGAAGAAACAACAGAAGAAGAGCTTTTAAATGTTGTTAAGGAATTAAATGAAGACAAAAATGTTAACGGTATTTTAGTTCAGTTACCACTTCCTGAACATATTGATGAAAGCAAGGTTCTTCTTACAATTGACAGCACAAAAGATGTGGATGGTTTTCATCCTGTAAATGTTGGAAAGATGGTAATAGGTGAAGATACATTTTTACCTTGTACACCTGCTGGAATTATTGAAATGATTAAAAGAACAGACATTGATATTGAAGGTAAGGAATGTGTGGTTATTGGAAGAAGCAATATTGTTGGAAAACCAATGGCTATGTTAATGCTTAAGGAAAATGCAACAGTTACTATTGCACATTCAAGAACTAAAGGTTTAAAAGAGGTTACAAAGAGAGCAGACATTATTGTGGCAGCAATAGGAAAAGCTAAGTTTGTAACAGCAGATTACGTGAAAGAAGGCGCTGTTGTAATCGATGTTGGAATGGACAGAGATGAAAATGGTAAGTTATGTGGTGATGTTGATTTTGAATCAGTTTCAAAAGTGGCATCAGCCATTACACCTGTACCTGGTGGCGTAGGACCAATGACAGTAACAATGCTTTTGGTAAACTGCTTAAGAAGCGTTGAACTAAACAAATAAAATTTTTGAGCCTGTCGAATATGATAGGCTCAAATAGCTTATACAAGATTAAAAATATTTGAAGGGAGGTTTAATGAGAATATGAAGTTTGCCAATGTCATTGTAGACATTTCACACGAAAAGTTAGACCGTCCCTTTGGATATATTATACCTGATGAATTGGAAAAAGAGATTACGGTAGGAACTGCTGTTATCATACCATTTGGTAAAGGCAACAGGCAGATAAAAGGCTATGTAATTGAAATAACAGACCAGCCATCTTTTGACATATCAAAAATGAAAGAGATTATGGCAGTTGAAGAGGGAGCAGCCAAGGTTGAAAGTCAGTTAATTAATTTGGCTTATTGGATTAAAGAAAATTACGGCTCTACAATGAATCAGGCATTAAAAACTGTAATACCGGTAAAGAATAAGATTAGAAATATTGAAAAAAAGACAATAGTATTAAATTTGAACAGTGAACAACTGGAAGAAAAAATAAAACAATATAAAAAGAAAAATGCAAAAGCAAGACTTAGGTTGTTAGAAGAATTAAAGATAAACAACAGAATGGCAAGAGAGCTTGTGGTAGATAAATTAAATGTTTCACCAAGTACTCTTAAGTCAATGGAACAGTTAGGGGACATTGTAATTGAGAAAACAATTAATTACAGAAATCCTATTGAATTAAAAGAACAGCCTGAATATGACATAGTTCTTAATGAAAATCAGAGAAAAGTTTCAGAATCAATTAAGGAAACAATGGATTTTAAGAAAAAAGACAAAGTGAATGTGCATCTTATTCATGGAATTACAGGAAGTGGAAAAACAGAAGTTTATATGGATTTAATAGATTATACTATTAAAAAAGGCAAATCAGTAATTGTTCTGATTCCTGAAATTGCCCTTACATATCAGACTGTAATGAGATTTACAAGAAGATTTAAAGAAAAGGTATCAATAATAAATTCAAGGCTGTCATCAGGAGAGCGTTACGACCAGTTTGAAAGAGCGAAAAATGGTGACGTAACCATAATGATAGGTCCAAGATCAGCTTTGTTTACGCCTTTTTCCAATTTGGGATTAATAGTAATAGACGAAGAACACGAAAGTGCTTACAAAAGTGAATCGGTTCCTAAATATCATGCTATTGAAGTGGCGCAGAAGAGAGCATATGACACAGGTGCAACAGTGGTTTTAGGCTCGGCAACGCCATCTCTTGAATCATATTATAAGGCTAAGAATGGAACCTATATTCTTCATAAGTTAACAACAAGAGAGAAAGGCAATCTTCCATCAGTATCAATTGTAGATTTAAGGGAAGAGTTACAGCAGGGAAATAAATCTATTTTCAGTAATAAACTTCAAACATTAATTAATGACAGATT